>Ga0137412_10000073_pt1 | contig 54572 bp, 41 predicted proteins | sample CZODoug2_1_16fun_FD_122160 | JGI IMG/M metagenome (GOLD analysis project Ga0137412, IMG submission 122160) | Vadose zone soil fungal communities from Angelo Coast Range Reserve, California, USA - CZODoug2_1_16fungal (Hybrid Assembly) | ecosystem: Environmental > Terrestrial > Soil > Vadose zone...
TGACATCAAGCAAGCCAGAGCCAGTGTCAGTTTGCCCAACCGAGTCAAGAGATGAAACTCCCTTTGGAAGGTTTTCATCGGAATCTGTGCTGCTGAATACCGCATTTCGTTTCCAATCTGCCGGAGAAGGCAACAACCAATGCTTCAGGATTCAATTTGTAAGCGTACTTTTTGACTAGCTGATGGTTTCACCGCGAGGATCTTCACCGCGAGGATCAACGGCATTCTGCCCGTACCGCGATTTCAGTTGTCTGTATTTTTGCCAGAGGACCACGGGGACCAGCGAATACAAGACCGGAATAATTAAGTCGAGAGAACGAAGGCGGCGGTGCCGGACGCTCCTCGTGTACCGCCGGGGCTTCGACGTGACGAACCGGTTCCGCGAATTCGCGTTGGTGCACGGCTTCCACCGGCGCCGGATGCTCCGGCTGCTGATGCTCCACCGGCTTCGGCTGCACCACTGCTTCGTCATGGCTGGCGTGGGCGCTTTTTACTTGCTGACGAAGCGCAACGAATTCTACGGCCGCACGTTTGTGCGAGCTGGAGTTTTGGTGGGAGCGGTTGCGGCGATCCTACAACTCTTCCCTACCGGAGACATGCAGGGAAAACTGGTTGCCTACAATCAGCAGCCGACGCTGGCGGCGATGGAAGGACTCTTTGAATCGCAAGAGGGAGCGCCGCTGGCCATTATCGGGCAGCCGGACGTGGAGAAAAGAAAACTGGACAACCCGCTGGAAGTTCCGAACATGCTGAGCTTTCTCACTTACCGGCAATGGCGCGCTAACATCAAGGGCTTGTCCGATTTTCCGCAGACAGAATGGCCGGACCAGATTCCGCTGCTCTATTACAGCTATCACGTGATGGTCGGTCTTGGGACGATTTTCATCGCGGTGATGGTCCTGGCCGCGCTGCTGCACTGGCACGGAAGATTGTATGACTCTCGATGGATGTTGTGGATGCTGATGGTCTGCGTGCCGTTCCCCTACATTGCCAACACTGCTGGGTGGATGACTGCCGAACTCGGGCGGCAGCCCTGGCTGATCTACGGATTGATGAGCACCGCCAGCGGTATCTCTCCGCGTGTGGCCGCAGGCAACGCCTGGTTCACGCTGATTGGCTTTATGGGAATGTACACGGTGCTGGCGATCCTGTGGCTGTTCCTGATTTATCGCGAGATCGAACTCGGACCGGACCCGGGCCATCGTCCGACCAGCGAAGATGCGATCGTACTGGCGGCGGAGTGAGGAGAGCAGGATGGGAACGATCTGGTTTTGGCTGGTAGCAATCATGATCGCAATGTACGTGCTGCTGGATGGCTTTGATCTGGGCGCAGGAGCGATTCACCTCCTGGTGGCAAAAACAGATGAAGAACGGCGGCAAGTACTGGCGAGCATTGGCCCGGTCTGGGACGGAAATGAAGTGTGGTTGATTGCGGCAGGCGGAACTTTGTACTTCGCCTTCCCCACTCTTTACGCCAGCGCATTCAGCGGGTTTTATCTGCCGCTGATGATCGTTTTGTGGCTTCTGATCCTGCGTGGGGCGTCCATCGAATTCCGGAATCACATCAAGAGCGCCGTTTGGGATCCGCTGTGGGATTTTCTGTTCTGTGCGTCCAGTTTGCTGCTCGCGTTTTTTTTCGGAGCGGCTCTTGGCAACGTGGTGCGCGGCGTGCCGCTGGATTCGAGCGGTTATTTCTTCGAGCCGCTGTGGACCGATTTCCGCCTCGGAGACGAAACCGGCATTCTCGACTGGTACACCATTCTTGTCGGAGTATTGGCCCTGCTCGCGCTCATGATGCACGGTGGACTGTGGGTACACATGAAGACCAGCGGCGAAGTCAATGCGCGCGCGGGAAAACTGGCCCACCGCGCGTGGTGGGGCGTCGCGGCGCTTACGGCACTGGTGACTGCCGTCACCTTCCGCATCCAGCCGCAAGTAAAAGAAAATTTCACGACCTGGCCGCGGGGATTCCTTTTCCCTCTGCTGGCGGTGGCGGGGATAGCGGGCGTGCTCTTTGAATTGCGAAAACGCGATGAGCGCAAAGCGTTCTTCGCGTCCTGCGCGTACCTGGCGGGCATGCTCACCAGCGTTGTCTTTGGCGTGTATCCGTTGGTCTTGCCGGCGCGGAATCCGGTTTATTCCTTGACGGTGACGACTGCTAAAGCAGGCGTTTATGGACTGAAGGTTGGGCTGGTCTGGTGGGTCCTTGGAATGATCCTGGCCGCAGGCTACGTTACGTTTGTCTACCGCTCTTTTGCGGGAAAGGTTGTCGTAGGCAAAGACTCGCACGGCTACGGTGACTGAAGCATTGGCTCTTCTGGACGCCGGGCGACGGTCAAGTTGACGCGAGCGGGTTGCCGGCGTAGCGTAATAAGGGGATGCCAAGAGCGATGCGAATTCGATCCGCAAGCTGGCCGCTACGAGCTCTGAGTCTAGCGACGCTCGTGGCTCTCGTCGTGACCCCGGCCTGTGCGCCTCTTTGCGCCGGTCAGAATTGTCGGCCAGCGCACGCATCGGCAACAGCAAATGGGAGTTGCCACGGAGCCGGTGCCATGCACCACGAAGCACCGCAGGCGCATGCTTTTCTGACTTGCAGTTCACCGGAATTGCCCGCGATCACTTTGACTCGCACTCCTATTGGAGATGCTTCCGGCGTATCCCGCTTGAGTACGCCCGATGGAATATTCCTCGCAGTTGAGCAGGGGAATTCTGCGCCGCCAGCGCAGTTTCCCGATTTTTATTTTGGCCGGCCGCATGACTTCTCTACTAGATTTGCGCCCGCACCCCCGAGTGTCCTTCGAATCTGAGTTGTTCCTCCGGAAACACTAAGAGCAGAGGCTGGCCCCGCGACGGGCGAGAGTTCTGCTCTCCCAACCAGACGAAATTCAAAGCGATGGAATGCTGAGATAATTTCCATTTCTCTTCAGCGAAGCATGCGACTTGCAGCACCAGAAAATTCAGGAGGCCAAGATGAGCGGCACACGAAGAAGATTTTTTCAGGACGCAGCAGTGTTTGGAGCGGGATTATTCGGGCTGCGCGAAACGCTGCATGCTGGCACGCCGGAGAGTACACTTCAATCCCCGCGCGAAAATGAGAATGGAAGGCACCACTCTCCGTACGGGAGCCACGGGCCGCATCCGGCGCAGGCACGCGCCGTCGTGCGCGATCATGCGCTGCCAATGGTGACGCCGGACGTGGCGGCCTTGGCATATGAAATGGACGGAGGCATTAAGATCTTCCACGTCGTCGCCGAGCCGGTGAAGAGAAAAATTGCGCCTTTCAAGACCATTGATGCGTGGGGGTACAACGGAAGCTGCCCTGGGCCAACGATTCAGGTGCAGCAGGGCGACCGCGTGCGCGTCGTGTTCGAGAACCGGCTGCCGGAATCGACTTCCCTGCACTGGCATGGTCTGGAACTACCCATTGAACAGGACGGCGTGCCGTACATCAGTCAGAAGCCCGTCGCGCCAGGCGAGAAATATGTCTACGAATTCACCGTGCACCAGGAAGGCACGTTCTTCTACCACGCGCACAGCGCCATGCAGGAGATGATGGGCCAGATCGGATTTTTCGTGGCGCATCCGGAAAGAGATTACAAGCCGCACGTCGATCACGACTATGGCTTGATCCTCCAGGAATGGGCAGTCTTGCCCAGCAACACCGTCCCAAACACGGCAGCGATGGAATTCAACTGGCTGACGTTTAACGGCGTGTCCGCGCCGATGACGACGCCGTTGCTGGCGCGGCTGGGAAGCCGGGTGCGGCTGCGCATCCTGAATCTCGGAATGGATCATCATCCGGTGCACCTGCACGGGCATCAGTTCGTCGTCACCGGCACGGAAGGCGGACGCGCGCCGGAGTCGACGTGGTGTCCCATGAACACCGTGCTGGTAGGTGTGGCGCAGGCCCGAGTCGTGGAGTTCGAAGCGAAATACCCAGGCGCCTGGATGATCCACTGCCACCTGCCACACCACATGATGAACAGCATGATGGACTTGATGCGCGACCGGCAGATCGAGACCGCCGACCAGACCGAGGCCAAGGCCATGAGCCAGATGGAGTCACTCGCGAGAAGCGTGCCGTTCCAACACGTGCATCCCTCCCCGATCTCCGCAAACGCTGAAAGCGTTCCGGGTTTTCCGCAGGATGCTTTCATGGAAATGGGCATGGACGAAGTGGTGGAAAAGCCGGAAAGCTATGGACTGCCGAAAAATTGGAGCGCGGGAATGATGGGAATGATGACTATGATCCGCGTTCTGCCGGACAAAGAATATAACGCCATTCTGTCGAAGAAAAAGACGGCAAGCCCTTCGGCGCAGGAAGAGCATCACCATGAATCGTAGAAAGAGGGAAAAAGATTTAACGCTGAGTTCACAGAGGGCGCAGAGAAGAGGAGACGCTATGCGAACGTCGGTGAGGCGCGGGACGATGATGATTGCGAGTGTGCTAGCAGCGGCTGGCGGCGCGCCAGCCCAGGAAATGCAGATGCCCAAGCAGGAACAGCACCATCAGATGGAGATGCCACCGGTGAAACCGCAGTATCCGCGGATGGGAAGAGCGCAGGAAAATGCGAAGGGCGCGCTGGTCACGCTCGAACAGGCGCAGCAGATCGCCAGCGAATCGAATCCCACCTTGCGGCAAGCGGAGGCGGAGATTCGCGCCGCTAAGGCACGACAGCAACAGGCGGGCCTTTATCCGAATCCAACGGTGGCTTACACGGGCGATGAAATCCGCGGAGGATCGGTAGGCGGCGGGAAGCAGGGTTTTTTTGTGCAGCAGACGGTAGTCACGGGCGGAAAACTTGGCCTGGGCCGAGGAGTATTCGGAAAAGACGTGAAGCTCGCGGAGCTCGAAGCGGAAGAGCAGAAGATGCGCGTGCAAAGCGCCGTGAAGATGGCCTTCCTGCGCGTGCTAGCCGCCCAGGAATTGCTCTATGTACGGCGCGACATGGCCACGATCGCGCAAGATGCCACAGAGACTCAGCGGCACCTGATGAATACCGGCCAGGCTGACGAAACCGAACTGCTCGAAGCGGAAGTGGAATCGCAAAGGATGCGGATGAGCGCGCGGATGCAGGAAAACACGCTGCGCGAAGAATGGCGCTCTCTCACGGCGGTGATCGGGCAGCCGGATCTGCCCTTGACGACGGTGGGTGGCGATCTGGAAAAAGGGTGGCCGGAGGTGAACGAAGAGGAAGCCGTGGAGGCGATCGCGAAAGAGAGTCCCGCCGTTCGAATTGCCGATGCGGCGGAAGCACGGGCCCAAACCGTTCTGGCTCGGGCCAAGCGTGAATCGATTCCCGATATCCAAGTTCGCGGCGGAATGGAATTCAACAACGAACTGCTCGGCAGCGCTCCCATCGCGAAAGGCTGGGAAGGAATCGCGGAGGTGGCCGTGCAAATTCCGCTCTTTAATCGAAACCAGGGAAATGTGTCGGCGGCCCGAGCTGACATCGATCGCGCCCTGCAGGAAAAGAAGCGTATAGCGCTCACGTTGCGCGAGCGCGCGGCATCGGCGGTCGATCAATACGCGAACGCGCGCCTGATGGCCATGGAGTATCGCGACGAGATGCTTCCCCGTGCGAAGAAAGCTTACGGCCTGATGGTGGAGAGATATGGCCAGATGCTGGCGTCTTATCCCCGCGTCCTGGATGCGCAGCGAAAACTCTACGAATTACAGCTTGAGTACATCGCCGCGCTCGAGAGCGTGTGGACCAACGGCATCGCGCTGCAAGGATACCTGCTCACGGATGGGCTTGAAGCCCCTGCTCGCCCGGGCGAAGTTGACCGCCCGGTCCGGGAGACGAACGTGCCGATGCCGGAACGGACGGTGTCTCCGCGGGAATCGAGGCGAAATCCCTGACTTTCGCCGGGAACCCGCCAACTCAGCGACGGCCGCGAAGTGTCAAAGACGGGAACTCCCAGAACACCACGCTCCGACCGTATCGAGTGCGAAACACTGGTACGGCAGTAGCGTTGACCAACCGAAAATTCAGTGCGTACTGTCAAGATAGGGCGCCCGGGTGTCGGCGGATGCATTTCCGCTGATGAAAACCAGGAAATTGACGATGGAAGGTCTGGGAGTATTGTCAGTTCCCCTCCCTCTAGAACGGAAACCGATTCGCCCAAGTGCGGTTTGTATTGTGGGTGCCGCGTTCGGTGGGCGACAGATCGATAGAACGATGCCAACAGTAACAAAAGCCGGAAGATACGAAATCGTTGGTGAACTGGGCCGCGGCGCGATGGGTGTCGTTTACAAGGCTATGGACCCGGTGATCGGGCGCGCCGTGGCGGTCAAGACCATCCGGTTGAGCGAAGAAGGCACCGGACTTTCGCGCCCCGAACTCCTGACGCGGTTCCAAACCGAAGCGCGCGCCGCGGGTTTGCTGACGCATCCGAACATCGTGGTGGTTTTTGACGCCGGCGAAGAAGACGGCCTCTACTACATCACCATGGAGCTGGTGGAAGGAAAGAGCCTGCAGGCGCTGCTTGACAGCGGCCACGCGTTTCCCCTGCCGCGCACGCTGCGCATCATGGAGCAGACTTGCAGCGCGCTGCAATTCGCGCATGAACGTAACGTCGTCCACCGAGACATCAAGCCGGCAAACCTCATGCTTACCGCCGACGATACCGTCAAGGTCACGGACTTCGGCACGGCGAAGATTCTGCAGTTCGGCACCGTCCAACAAACCGCGCACGTCATGGGCACCCCTAGCTACATGTCGCCGGAACAAGTGAAGGGCCGCGCGGTCGATGGCCGGAGCGACATCTTTTCGCTGGGCGTTATGCTCTACGAAATGGTGACAGGCGAAAAGCCTTTCCCGGGCCAGAGCATCACCACGGTGATCTATAAGATCGTCAACGAAGAGCCCGTCCCGCCGCAGCAGATTGATCCCTCGATTCATCCCGGGATCAGCGCGATCGTCATGAAGGCGCTGGTGAAAGAGCCCGACCAGAGATACCAGAATTGCCGCGAGATGCTCGAGGATCTTCGGAATTACCGGTCACTCGCGCCAGGCAGCGGCAACCCGCAATCGACCATGGCCATGGGTGGAGGCTCGCCCGCGGCGACGTTGATATCCGGGAATACGGCGGGCCGTGGTTTCATCGGCGAAGATCAAACCGTCATCGCGACGGCACGCTCACTGAACGCGCGGGCATCGGCTCCCAGCCAAACTCCGCTGGTGCGGCGAACGGGAGCGATCGCGCGCGCCCCGGAACCGCCAAAAAAGAAAAATGCCCTCGGGACGTTTTTCGCAGCGTTGCTGCTTCTAGGCGTCATTATTTACGGGGCCTACAGGATCAAACCGGTCTTCGAAGCCGCACGCGAACTTCATGACGAACAGAAGAAGGGCAGCAGCTTGCCCGCGGCGCCGCCGCCGGCGACATCAGGAACGACTTCCGACAACTCCACGGCAAGCGCCGCTGGGACCGCGGCTTCTCCGCAACCGACCGATCCTGCGGCAGGAGCTGGAGCGGCGACAAAACCAGCCGAGCCCAAGCCCGCGGAAATCGCCGTTGAAAAAGTGGCACCCAAGAAAGCGGAGAATTCACTTAGCCCCAAAGCGGCAGAATACAAAGGCCGGATCGATGCGGCCATTTCCGAAAGAAGATTGGGCGGTCACGTGAAAGTTCAAGTCGCCGGCAACACCCTCACGCTCGCGGGAAAGCTCCGGCCAGCGGAACACGGCGCACTCTTGAAATTATTGCGGAACGCCCCATCTGACGTACGCGTGATCGATCACCTCGAGTACGACGACACACCAGCGGGTTCCGGCAGTCCTGAGGAGGGGTCGCACCCCGTTCCCACGGCAGGGCGCGGAGCGATTCATGTCGTCAGCGACGTGATCGGCGCTACTGCCGTGCTGCGCGGACCTACGGGCCACATCCTGAACAAGTGCGAAACGCCCTGTAGCTTCAACAATTTGTCTCCTTCGCGCTACAGCCTCGAGGTGCAAAAGGAAGGCTATCAATCCGTTCAAACCGCAATGCAAGTAAAGAGTGGCGACGCTCAGGACCAGAAGATCAAACTCGAATCGCTCGCCAAAGGCATCTACATCAGCAGTCAGCCGCCGGGAGCCGATGTCTTCATCAATGGAGCAAAACAATCAGGTCAGACGCCCGTAACGCTGCCGCTCGCACCAGGCCAGTACAACCTCTTCTTGCGGCTGCAGGGTTACGAGCCGTACGCGGGAGGCATTCAAGTCAAGGACAATATCCAGACGCTGCTCAGCGTGCCGCTGAGTGAAAAATCCGCAAGCCGCGTCGCATGGGCGCAAGTGAACTCTGTTCCAAAGGGCGCGGAAATTATGGTGGACGGAACCTCCACAGGAAAGTTCACACCGGCTCGCGTGCAGGTTCCTAGCGGGGTCCACACAATTACGCTCCAGCTCAATGGATTTCAGCCGGCCAAGAGGACGTTCCAGGTAAGCGAAGGTGGCACCGTACCGATTGACGAGGCGCTCCGCCAAAAATAGGCCGCTCATGCGCCCCAGATCGCGCGATGTAGTCTGTAGGCTTGCTTCAACAAACCTCTGCAATCTCTACGCAAAACGTAACATTTTGTTACCTGAAACCACACTGAGTTCTAGAACTTTCGATATTATTTATTCATAACAAAAGACTTAGAGTCATCTACGTCAGGCCGGAAGCGTGCTTGCTGTATAAGCAGGGACAACCTGCCCTGACGCGAAATCCTCGCGAGACTGAAGGCGGACTCCCTCGCTGCCCGAAGCGGCGTGAACGAACTGTAAGCAAACAAGCGGGAGACTCCTTTGGTCCTCAGGGCCACACTACCGGTCTATGAAGCGAAGCGCGGGGCATCGTCACCGTCACCGCAAACGAACCCGGGTTTCACTCCGCGTACGTCGCTGCGCCAGCTCGCGAATGCAGTCTCCCGAGTCCCCGCAGGCACAACGGACCACAAAGCCATCGAAGTTCATCGTGCACTCCGAAACCTGCACCTGCTCTTGCGGTCGGAGCGCCTTTACGAGAAAGATCATCCGCGCAGGCTGGACAGTTTGGACAGCGCTTACGATTCCATCCGCAACGCCACTGAAATGCTAGGAGGGCTGGAGATTCGCGTGGAACGCGGCGGGCTGGTGGCGCCGCGGGTCAGTGACGCCCACCTGGCGGACGCGCGAGGAGAAATGCAGGCGCTGGCGATCGACCTGCAGCGTGCCCGAATTCATGCGCTGGTATTCTCGAATAAATTTCATGTAGGCGAACTGGACACCTTCGCGCGACTCGTGAAGGCATCGTTGCTAAGATCGGAAGAGCCGGCGAACGATGAGGGCAATGCCTGGTGGCCGGCGCGACTTCTGGAGAACCGCGTGGAAGGCATCTCCATCAATACGCGAACGGAGCGCAGGGTGGACACCGTGCTGGCAAGTCTCATCGCCGCGCTCGTAGCCTACGGTGGACATTCCCCGCGCGAGAAGGCCGATGCCCCCATCCGGGTGCCGGACTTTGACGATCTAGTGGCCGGCCTGCGGCTTCTGGCGCGGTTGACTCCGCCTCTAGAAAGCGCGCGGGGCCTTTCCCCGGAAGAAGCAGCGCGCGCGCTCCACAGCGCAATGGAAGAAGCCAGCCGCGATAGCGTGTGCATGCTGCTCAGTTCTGTCTCCCAGTATGGGCCGCGTGAAGGTGAACGGCCGCAACCATATTTGTTGCGCCTCTCAGAAAACATCATTTTTGAATTCCTCACCGCGGAGTTTTCCAGCGGCTCGATCACTGCCTCGTCCGTAAGGCCGATGTTCCATCGCTTGAGCGATGTCGTCGTCGAGGCTGGCGGTTATTCTGGTCCGCACTCTTCACAGCATCTCTCGTCGCTCGCAGTCTCCTGGGCCTCGGACACGCACCGCGAACAGCTGATCGATCGATTCTGGCTGGAACTTTCTCCCCGAGAAAAATCGGCTGTCTTGCGCGGCCCGGACGTCTGGTGCGTGCCTGTTGCGGCGCTGCGCAAGACTCTCGGGCAACTTGCTGATGCCGGCGCCGACGCGCCCCGCCGCGAGGCGCGCAACATCGTCCTGAATTATGCGCGCCGCATCGAACATGCGGATCCTTCGGCGAGGCGCTCCGTCGCCGCGGGACTCAATGAACTGTCTCCGATTATCGAATCCCTCTGGCCGAATCAGTTGCCAGAAGACCTGAGCCGCGGAGCCATGAAAGCTCTGGACAGAGAGAAGGCCCCCGAAACCGCCGCCCTGCTCGCGGCATGTGTCGAATCACTCGGCCGCATCGCCGTGAATCGCGCCGACTATTCCGGTTTCGAATCCATCCTGACCGGTCTGGAGCGCGCGCCACAGGACAACGAACACGATCACATGGCGGCGCTGGCAAGCCGCCTGGTTGCACAGGATCGCTGGCTCCTGCTGGTGGACGCTGCGCTGGCCAACCGCGCTCTGGATCCAGTTCTTCCCCGGCTTTTACAGCGCGATCCCGAGCGGCTGCTGGACCGCCTGACATTGCTGCTCACCGAACCACGGGGCGCGGAAATGGTGTCGGCTATGGCGCGGCTCCTGCGGACGATCGGCGTGCCTGTTCTAAACCTTCTTGAAACGCGGCTCTACGAAGCCCGCCGCCAGCGCGTCACCGCGGCCATCAAGCTGCTGGCTGCGGCGGACCCGGAGCGGCTGTTGCGAGGCCTCGCACGCGCCATGGCAAGTTGGGAATGGAACCTTCAGGATTTGGCGGTCAGCGAACTCATGCGCCCAAACAATTCCGCATCGGCGATAAGCACCGCTTTCGTATTCTCCGCCATCCTCGCCGACGCTCATCCCATGGTCGTTCCCATGATGATTGACCAGCTCGGCCTGGCGCAGGAAACCACCGCCGTGCCACAGCTGATGGAAATCGCTGCCGGTGAACATGAATCTTTGCGTGACCAGTTTGTGCGCATTAAAGCCATCGAAGCGCTCGGCCGCATGCACGCCTCCGAAGCCGCCGAGCTTCTTCGCAACTTGGCGGAGAGACGTGAGGGCCTCACTTATGCGGAACCTGCGGGTTTGCGCGCCGCAGCGGAAGATGCGTTGGCACTGATCGAGAATCGTCCTTCGTTTAAGCAGGCGCTGGCGGCGTTTGGAGCGCCAGCACAGTCGAGTTCCAGCTATATCAACCCGCGCCGCTACGTTCGAGTTCCCCTTGAGTCGCCGCTTCGTGCGCACATCGAGGGCGCACCAGCGGGGCTTGCTCGTGTAAAGACAATCAGCCTGGGAGGCGCCTACCTAGAATCACCAAGGAAACTCAGTGTCGGCGACTCGATCAAGCTGGAGGTCCGCGCCGGACTTCGCAAGATCAATTTCACGGCCGTGGTCCGCAATATCGGCCCAGACGGGAGCGGCGTGGAATTCGTTCACATGCGTGACGAAGACCGGGAAAAGCTCCGCAAACTCGTCCAGCGTCATCTCCAGTTATAAAGCGCGAATCGCGCGCCACTAGCGGCCCTTCGGTCTCTTTCCTCTCGGGCGCCAGGAATTCTGCAAGATAGATCGTTGCTCTAGAATCGGCTAAGGCAGCTGCTGCTGAAGCAGGTATCCCCACGCATCCGCGGAGGTATCGGTTTGAATGACCAGGGCCTGCGAGGCGCTGGCTTGATAGTAGGAAACCTGAAACGTAGAAACCGCTGGCGTAATAAATGAAAACAAGGCAATCGCGGGGTCTGTCCCGAGCGTGAAGGAACCTGTAACGTGACCGGGGTTGACGCTGTCGGCGGCGAACGTGCCGGAGAGGGTGTTGCCCTTGACAACGTTCGGATAGTAGGCGCCGTTCTGACCATAATCGGCTGTTCCAGTGAAATTGGCGGCGCCATCGCTCGAAAGTCTGCCCACGAGATGCACTTCATTCACATTAGCCATATTCGCGGGGTCCACTGAGTTGACCAGATTCAGCCCGTGGTTCTGCGAGAAGCTCGGAGTACCTGAAACTACCTGCGGAATCAACATACCAGTGCCGACGACGCTGGCATCGGTGTGAACAAGCAGCGCACCGCCGCCTCCGCTGGAGTTGCTGGGGTCAAGGATGTTGAGAGCAGGATCAACCAGGTAAAGGTTGAATGTGGAGGTTCCCGCTGCGTCCGAGAGAGTCAGTGTGCCGCTGGGACTGCCGGAGATCAGATACGTCCCGGTGACGGACTTTCCCATGTTGACTATGGTTGGCGATCCGCCGAAATTTGAATCCGACACTCCCGCCGTGATTCTTCCGGCGCCGTCCGCGCTGAATTGGCCTGCTGTGACCGTACGCCCCGGGGAGCTCCAGCCGTGATGCTGGTAAACGAATTTGCCGGAAAGTGCGGCGATAGTCGAGCCGGCAGAGCCTCGTGCATAGGCGCTTCCGCCGACGAAACTTATATTGTCTCCTTCAAAGACACGCAACACTTTCGACGAAATGATGTAATAGACGAAAGATCTTCCCGTGTTCACGTGCATCGTTCCGCGCCCGTTGGAATCCGGTGCAGTGAAGCTTCCCGTGAATGGTGTGGTTGAAAAAGCTCCGCCGTTATTTATGTCCAGGGTGCCGGCCGTCAAACTACCGATCCCATCCGCGGCAAAACTGCCGGCGAGGGACATATATTTCAACGCGCCTGAATTATCGACTCCATCCATCGCGAAGGAGTAGTTGCCCGAAATCTGTCCAGCGGTAAAGCTTGCCCCGGCGGGCTGCTGCAAGTCCATAGTCCCGCTCGCGGGATCTCCATCGGCTTCAACGATAAGGGCGTGAGAAGCGGAAGTGAGAACAAAGCTGAAAACGAGAGTTTCGAGGTTTACGGTGTGAAGCCTCATCGTGCCGTGACCGCTGGCGTCGATCGAGTAGGTTCCGTCCGAGATGACATCCACGAGATCATAGAACCCGGGAGCGGTCAGCTCCTCCACACCGCCCGTGATGCTGCCTTTTCCGTCGGCAATAATGCTGGCAGCGCACACACTGGTTCCCTGGTTGCCCGTGGCCGCAGTCAAGAACAAGACATACCGTCCGTTCAAGCCGGTATTCGATTGCGTTCCGGTGATCACGACGGACGCGCTGGCTCTCTTGGCGTTGTCCGTCACGGAACTAGCCATGATGACAACTTGTCCACCCGCAGGCACCGCTGAGGGCGCCGTATAGGTCGTGCTTGCGCCGCTTGCTGTGGAAACTGGATTGAACGAGCCGCAGGCAGAACTAGGGGTGCAACTCCAGCTCACGCCCGCGCCGGCCGTGTCATTGGAGACCGTGGCGGCCACACTTGCTGTTCCCCCGGGCGGAAGTGAAGAGGGCGGTAGGGTCATCAGGGAGACCATGATGGATGGCCCGGGCTGCTGAGTGACTACGCCGCAACCTGAAAAGGCGACAATGGCAACTAAGAGAACACTGGCAACAAAGAGGAGAACAGGGGCATTCCTCTTCATAAGACCTCCGCTAGGAATGTACAGACTAAAAGGGATTCGATCAAGTAGTAGAACTACTCTAGCGAATCGTGACGCCGGGGTGAAGCCTCGAACTTGCGGTTGATTTCCAGGATCGCAATAGTACCCAATTTGTTTTCCGTCTCCACCTTGCATGATGCACTCGCCTTGCAACCTCTAAAGAAGAAGTTTACACGTGTCAATCTCGAATCTGACTCCCTGCCGTGCCCCACGCCCTGCCTGAATTGCAGTTTTGAGCAGCAGGAAGGGTCTGGGGTAGTTTTTGCAGTGCGTGAGTTCATCGCGGTACTCATCTGGAAAGTGTTTGGTTACTGATGTTGCTGGAGGTTTTCTCCGAGCATGACGACAAGAAACGACATTGCACTTTCCACCGGGCATTTCCTACCTTGTCTCTTGCCAGTCCCCCCGCTTTCCTGGATTCTGCGCTGGTCCCGGGTGCTCTAGGCGCAGTTAAGTCGGTCCAAAAAGAGCCAAAGGGGCTGCCGCCAGCCTCACGGTTCGTCCTGGGCGATGGTGTGGAAATTTTCAGTTGAAAGCAACGATATATTACAGTAAAAGCCGTGTAATCAATTGTATCATCCGGAAACGGGGGGGATAGCCCGCCACCGCTAGGGGTAGCGGAAGATCAGTTGGTGCCAAAACAGGAGGACTCATGCATCGCAGGCAGGGGGTGGGTGTGTCAACTTCGATTCGGACGGGGTCGCAGCTTCCGTCGACCGCTTGGAGATGGCTGACAACAGTAATGATGCTGTGCTTGCTGTTCCTGGGTTGGACCGCGATGGCCTCGGCGCAGGTGAATACCGCAACTTTGTCGGGAACGGTATCCGACCCTCAAGGTTTGCCGGTCAAGGGCGCAAAGGTCACGATGACCAACGCTAGTACCGGCGCGCAGCGTACCTCCATCACGGATGACGGCGGACGCTACAACCTCGTCGGACTTCCGCCGGGCCCGTACAGCATGGCCGTCGATGGCGGCGCCAACTTCTCGGTTTATGAGAATGCTTCTATTGTCCTCACCGTCGGCGAGACAGCAACATCCGATCTGCGCCTGGACCTCAAAGGCATGCAGCAGACGGTGACCGTTTCGACGGAAACTTCGCCGATCGAGACAACCAAGACCGAGGTCTCCGATACCGTCACGCAGCGCCGCATCGACAACCTGCCCATCAACGGCCGCAATTACATCAACTTTACACTCACCAATTCGCAGACTACTCGCGACGTTTCTCCCACGATCGGCCCCGCGCCAAACAGCGGGCTGAACGTCGGTGGGGCTCGTGCTCGCTCTAACATGGTCAGCGTGGACGGCGCCGACGCCGTGGACAACTCTATTAACGGCATCCGCTCGACGGTTTCTCAGGAGGCCGTGCAGGAATTCCAGCTCATCTTGAGCAACTACAACGCCGAGTATGGCCGCGCTACCGGCGGGGTCATCAACATCGTCACGAAGAGCGGCGGCAACGAATTTCACGGCGATGCTTTCGGCTTCCTCCGCAACAAGTCCTTCCAGGCGCGCAATGCTTTTTCCGGCGCGGTCGATTCGAACGGCGTTCTCCAACCCGCCAAACAGGCCTACACGCGCACGCAGAGCGGCCTCACCTTCGGCGGCCCGCTCAAGAAAGACAAGACTTTTTTCTTTTTCTCCTACGAATACACGCAGCGCGAAGAGACCGGCTTTTCAAGTATTGGCATCGGAAATTTCGGACTCACCACGGGACTCGTGCCATGCATTCCCATTCCTCTTAGCCTGACTGGCGGCGCGAACGGCCAGCTGGCGTTTTACCAGGCTTCCCTTGGGGCTCTCACGGGCAACGGCGCAGCGTGCACAAATGCGAATCCGGCCATACAGGCACAAATCAGCGGGCTGGAGAAAGCAGCGGTGGTCACAGGGGCCGGATCAAATGTGGCCCTGAATGGCGACTTGAACCAGAACGCCGATGGATCGAGGGTTCCACTCGCGTCCGTCCTTGGGTTCCCTTTACCACCCACTTTTACGCAACCAGCCCCGTTTTTCGCTATACCCGTGGCCTGCCCAAGTGGCGGAGCACAGGTGAATCAAGTGATGTGCGGCAGCAATAACACCGGCGTGGTTCCGCTTCCTGCGTCCTTTGTGCCCATGAATTCCCTGCGCGGGAATTTCCCGGTCATGGAAAAGACCAGCCTCTGGTCTGCGCGCCTCGACCAGCGCTGGAGCAATCACAATGCTTCTTTTCTTCGTGTCGGCGTTTCTCCGTCGCTCGTGACCGGCGTCGAAGCCACATCTCAGAACCAGGTCTTCGGTCAGAATGCCGGTTCGCGCACCGGCTTGAACCAGTCACGTGACCTGAACTTCACCTTGCAACACGACACCTTCGCCAGCGACACGGCCTTCAATGAATTCCGCATGCAGGTCGCTCGCCGCGGTCTGCACTTCGGCTTCTCGCAACTTCCGGGTGGTGATCGGATCGCTGTCAATATGCCCGGGTTTGCCTACTTCGGCCGGGAACCCTACTCCACTGTCGATCGCATCGAGCGGCGATTCGAATTCACGGACAACGTCACCCTCGTCCGCGGCAAGCACACCTTCAAGATGGGCGGTGACGGTAACGTCATTCAACTCCGGTCGGCAAAGAAGCAAATCTTCGAACTCGATTTTGGAGGCCTCTTCAATTTTGGCGGGCTGGCCCTTTTTGGTTCCAGTGTTCCGGGCACGACCGGCCTTCAATCCTACGGTCTCGGAATTCCAACCACGTTCATCCAGGGAATCGGCAATGCCAATCAGCCCCTTGACAACCTTCCTTTTGGTTTCTTTTTGCAGGACAGTTGGCGCGTGAACCGCAAGCTGAGCCTGAACTACGGCGTACGATACGACGTGGAAATCAGCCCGCTCTTCGCACCTGCAACCGCGGTCAACGCCGCCGCGGAACAAGCCCTCGGCGTCGTCGAAGGCATCCCCCGCAACTATAAGAATGTTGCCCCGCGCTTTGGTTTGGCTTGGGATCCCGCCGGTAACGGCAAGACCGTGATTCGCGCCGGTTTCGGTCTCTTCTACGATCATCCCTTGCTCGCCACCGCCTTCGACTCGGTGACTGCAGACGGCGGACGCTCCGTGCAATTGATTTCTACCGGCGGCACGCCGTCAGCTTGCGGCCTTCTTCCGCCACCGGCGCCGGCGGTTTGCGGAAATGGACTGGATTCTCCGGTGAATCTGAATGGTTCTTCCATTTTCCAGGGTGCGCTTAACGCCAACTCAATCTATCCGGCATTCCCTGCGGCACTGACGCTCGGTTACCAGTCCGATCAACAGCGTTTCGATCCTTTTGCTGCCGGTTCGCTCTTTGCCAACCAAAACTACCTGACGACAGGATTCCCGCTTCCGATTCTGCCGTTCACGCTGCCGCTGGCCAAGAACTTCAAATACGGCTACGCGGAACAGGCCAATCTCACGATTGAACGCGAACTCGCAGGCTCCTGGAAATTCAGCCTGGGTTACCAGTGGACTCGTGGATTACACCTCAATCGGCCTGTGGACATTAATTCCACGGATCCTAAACTCCTGGCTCAGAACGCCTTCAACGCGGCTGCTTCAGGGCTCAGCGTCAGCAATCCTTTGACAGTCGTTGTCCCCACCGGCGCGCCGAATTCGTGCGTTGCTACGAGTTCTTCTTCTAGCGTTTTGCTCATTGCTCCGGGTGCTCTTGCCCAGGGTTTCAACGGGTCGAATAGCTGCACTTTGGCTAACGCTGTCGGCTTCGTCGCCACGCCTGCGTTCTTCAACTTCTTCCGGCCCTCCGGCCCCAATCCTTCGTTCGGCGGACTGGTTCCCGGCGGTTATGCAACGCAAGTGGCCCTGGCAACATTGGCGGGCTACCCGAAGGGCTTCGGTGTTCCCGTTCCCTTCAACAGCGTCGACGCGCAGCTCTCCAATGGCAACTCCTGGTACAACGCTCTGACTTTCAACCTCTCGAAGCGTTTCTCGAAGGGCTTCGAGCTGCTCTCCAGCTACACCTGGTCCCACGCCATTGATGACTCGACCGACTTACAATCCCCACTCGAGCCTCAGGACAGCCGCTTCCCCGACCTGGAACGGTCCAATTCCGTGAACGACCAGCGCCACCGCTGGGTGACCAGCGCCGTCATGCAATCCGGCAGCGCAAAGTCCGGCGATGGATTCTTTAAACATTTCGTGAGCGGTTTTACGCTTTCACCGATCATCGAGTTTTCTTCCGGCCGTCCCTTCAACGTCATCACCGCCACGGATACGCGCCTGGACCTGGGCGCGTCTCAGGCCCGGCCTTCGGTTGGCGGCGCCACAACTTCACCCTTTATCCCCGGCGTGACTTTCGGTGTCGCAAATATATGCTTGGACAACGGCGGGAAACCCTTTACCGTGCCGGGCGTTTCCCCGCCTGCTGGCTGCGACGGCAGTCTTGGCCGCAACCGTTTCACCTCACCCAACTTCTTTCAGTGGGACATGCGGCTCTCCAAGCGCATTCCGCTCGGCGAACGCTTCAAGCTCGATCTCATCGCCGACTCCTTCAACCTCTTCAATCGCACCAACATTGCCGCGGTCAATCAGGTCTGCGATCCAACCGCAGGCGCGACTTGCAGCGCGGGCCAGCCAACAGCTTCTTACGACGCGCGCCAGTTCCAGTTCGCTCTCAAGGTGAGCTGGTAGTCCTCGAACCCGTTCAAGTCTTCCTTAGGGACGCAGCATGCTGCGCCCTTTCGTTTTAGGCGTGCTGTATCGGCTGGCTGTTCCTCGATTTTTCCAGGCTGTCATTGCTTGCCAGCATCACTCGCCCTGTTTGCGCCTTCACCGATTCGGCGTAAAGTAAGAAGACCGTTTCCCGTGTTCGTATCGGAGAGTGAATGAACGCATTCTTGATTGGCGGCGTTGTGCTTGTGGCCATCCTGGTGATCTGGCTGGCTTTGCAGAGCTTGCAAGGCCGCCAGAAGAGCGGCGCCATCGAATCCCAGATGAACGAATTGCGCCGCGACCTGCAAACGATCGCAACGTCGCAAGCCTCGAGCACTGGACAATTGGAAACGATCGCCAAGAGTGTCGCGCAGCGCCTCGATAGTGTCACCCCCGCCTTGCAGGACGCCATCAGGAACTCCGCCCAGATTACCGGCCAGATGACTTCCGACGCGCAAACCAAGATGGCCGGCGAGCTCAAGAACACCCGCGATCAGATCAGCCAAATCCAGCTGCAGCTTGGCGAAGTCCAGCAAGCCGGGAGACAAATGTCCCAGACCGCGCAAACGCTCGAAGGTATTCTGGGCGGCGCCAAGTCGCGCGGCTCCCTCGGCGAAGTGACCCTTGAGCGCTTGCTCGAAGATTCCCTTCCTCGCGCGCAGTACGAGATGCAGCATCGCTTTTCCAGTGGAGAAGCAGCGGACGTCGTGATCAAGCTTCGCGACAAAACAATAATGGCCATTGACTCGAAATTTCCTCTGGACGCCTATCGCAGGATCGGCACCGAGGGCGACGAAGCGCGCCGCGCTTTCGCCACCGCGGTGAAAGGCCATGCCGATGCCATCAGCAAAAAATATATCGTGCCCGATGAAGGCACCCTCGATGTAGCCCTGATGTTCGTTCCTTCAGAGACCGTCTACTACGAACTCCTGCAAACGTCGGACAACAAGGGCCAGCCCCTTGACGCCTATTGCCGCGACAAACATGTCATCGCTGTTTCGCCGAATACTCTATACGCGCATCTTTGCGTGATAGCGATGGGCCTTCGCGGCATGCAGATGCAAGAGAATGCCAAGCTCCTCCTGGAAAATCTCTCCGGGATGGAAAAGCAAATGGAGAAATTTGCGGACAAGTTCGGAACTCTGGGAACCCATTTGAAGAACGCCCAGCAAAGCTACAGCGAGTCCGACAAACTCTTCGAGAGGGCCCAGAATACTCTCGAAACCATGCTCGGCGCCGGTGTTCCTGAGCTCCCTTTCGAGAATCCTCAGGGCTCTCTCCCACTTCCTTCCGAAGGCCAGGCCAGCCAGATAGAACGAACCGAAGAAAAAAGAAAGTAGCCTTATATCCCCGGCCTGAACGCCGGGGCTTTACGGCTCGGACGGGTAATCTCAGGTTTCTGCAGGATTCTTGCCGCCTGGGTGGTTTTCCGAATCTGTCCTGGCTCGTGAGGTACGATCGTTTCGGGTCAAAGTATGACTTGACGCAAAGAGCGGCAGCCTCGGCTGCCGCTTCTTATTTGCAGTGCAGCGGCTTGCTGCCGCTTTTCGGTCCGTTCCGTCCTCGCCAAGCAGGGCATCCTTAGCCAGCCCGGCGTTGGGCAAAAAAGAACGCAACTCCTCTCCGTAGTTATGTTAACTCCTGTGGGCCTCTCCCCACTTTGAGGTGAACCAGCATTCTCCCGCCTAATTTCAAGGCAACGGACTTCTGAGCGACGGCACCAACCGAATCGAAATCAAGAAGTTGCCGTTCTTCCGCCCCACCACCTCAAACCGGGCAAAATTCTCCGCGCCTCCGCTGCTCGAGGCTCGCACCGGATTGACCCCGGAAAGCTCCGCGATTTCCGGCGCGAGGTTCCGTGCCTCGAGCGCAATCTTCGCCATCGTCCCACGAACACGCACCGTAAGCGTACGATGCTCTTCTGGTTTCAATGGTGAGGAGTTGGCCTCGAGTGCGAGCCCGACAAGGGTGATGGAAAACGGCGGCGACTGGCGTTTCGCGCAGGAGACTTGCACCGCCGCGCTGCCGGGATGCAGGTCCGGGGGAGGAAGCACAACCAGCGCAATTGGCGAAGACGCGAGCACGATGGCCGGCTGTCCCGCGATCAGCACTTGATTGGCGTCAGCGTCGCCGCAGAAACCCTTCCCAAAGAGCTCAAATCGGTCTGTCAACCAAGCCACCCGCGGCACGGAGGAAACTTCGATCGAAGTCGACGCGGCCTCGCTGGGCGAGAGAATGGTGGTAGCGACGCGCCCAGCGCGTCCCGCAATCGAACCAAAAATCATTCCGGGATTCAGCGGCGCCACGAAAAGGGCCCTGCCCGTCGCATCGCTCGTGAGCCGGTCCCCGTTCGAAAAATTCACCGTAACACGCGGAGTTAGCCGCCCATGCACATCCAGCACGGCGAGTGTGGCGCGTTCGCCTGAAACGATTCGCCGCGGCAGCAGCAATATTCGCGCTCCAGATGCCGCCGGCGCAGGCTGCTGAGCGCTAGCCCCGAGCGCAAACACGCCGACCATGAGACAGGCAGAGAGGAGCCCGGGGCAGCGGCGGCGCAAGGACATGCGTGGAATTGTAGTGGAGAACCTCATGCCGATGAAAGCGATGCACCCGCCAACGGCGCGAGGTTGCTTCACTTCCGCGCCCGCATGTGGCGAAAGAGCGAGTAATCAGTAGGGTTCAAAGCCTTTCGCCGGTCTTGGGGCTCTGTTAGCGTGGGAACAGAGTTGCCAGTTACAGGTGTGGGGCCGCGGTGTAATCTCAGAGCGGCAATGGGAGTTCGTGTGCGAATCGCAAGCGGCGGCCTGTCCGATGTGGGTCGGGTGCGCACAAACAACGAAGACTGTTACAAGATCGTTGAGCTGCTCCACCTCTTCGTGCTTTCCGACGGCATGGGGGGCGAAGTCCACGGCGAGATCGCCAGCGCCATGGCTGTTGAAACGGTCGTGAAACACTGCCGCGACGCCCATACCAATCCCGCAGCTCAGGTCATCGGCGCAGTACAACCCTATTGGAGCGCCCGGACAAAACACCTTGCTACGGCCGTCCATCTGGCCAACAGGACCATTTTCAAGGCCGCCGAAAAGAATCCTGATCATCGAGGCATGGGCGCGACTCTAACGGCGGCGTGGATCGATGGCGCAAAACTCAGCATCGCTCATGTCGGTGACAGCCGCGCCTATTTACTGCGCAGCGGGAGCTTGCTTCAGCTCACCCGGGATCATTCTCTCGTGGCCGAACAAGTGCGGCGCGGGATTTTGACCGTGGCCGAGGCCGAAGAAAGCAACATGCAAAGCGTTCTGCTGCGCGCGCTTGGCGCACAAGCGGCAATCGAAGTGGACGCCGAGGAACACACACTTTTCCCCCGGGATGTTCTGCTGCTCTGCTCCGACGGATTGACGCGCTTGGTCACGGAGCCCGAAATCGCGGGAACGCTCCAGGCGGAAACCGACCCTGCCCGGGCAGCGGAAAAACTCGTGGCCCTCGCCAATGAGCGCGGCGGCCCGGACAACATCACGGTTTTGACTGTGCGGCTCGAAAAGGATTCCAAGGGGTGGTTTTCGTGGTTGCGCCGTGGGACCCCCAAAAATCTAGGTTCCAATGGCAGCACTGGAGGAAATTGAGATGCCAAAGCTCAGCCTCATGTTTGACAACAAAATCATGAAAGAGGTTCCCGTGGGCAGCCGACCCGTGACCATCGGCCGCTCCCCAGACAACGACTTGCCGGTCGATAACCTTGCCGTGTCCAACCATCACGCGAAAATCTATTTCGAGGCCGGCCGCATGGTCATTGAAGATCTCGACAGCCTCAACGGTACTTTTGTGAACGATCTCCGTGTCGAGCGCGCTACTCTGCACGACGGCGACAACATCCATATCGGAAAACACAAAATCAAGGTCGATACCAGCGGCGATGCGCCGGTGCCCTGGGACTCCGGCCGCAAAACCGCAGCGCCGCGCATCGACGAAACCATGGTGCTGGACACCAAGGAACGCCGCCAGATGCTCCAGCAGGCTGCCGCGATGGGCGAATCCATGCAGTTTGCCTCCGCTCGCATGAAAGTTCCGACACTTGTCGTTCTCAGCGGCCAGACGGATCAGAAAGAGTATGTTCTGACCAATAAACTCACGGTCATCGGAAAATCCGCCATGGCCACCGTTCGCATCAAGGGCTGGTTCAAACCTCAGATGGCCGCGCAGATCAATCAGCGCGATGATGGCTACTACCTCGGTCCCGGCGACAAGGTTCCCAACATCAACGGGACTCCCATCTCCGGCCCCGTGCGCCTGAACGACGGCGATCTCGTCGAAGTCTCCGGCGTCCGACTGAACTTCATCTTCCGCGAGTAGCATCCGATACGCGATGGCAGCTCCGTCAGAAGGATTCTGGCAACGGCGGGGCGCTCTTGGCCTCTACGAATTGCTTCTAACGTGGTGGCGCCACCGCGTCTCGTTCGTCATCAGCGTTGTCATCACCCTTCTTGCGCTGGTGCTGTATTACTTTACTTTCGTCGGAGAACGCACTACCCCTATTTTCAATTTTATCCAGCGCCTGGAATACGACTCGCTGGATACCCGTTTCCGTTACCGCCCGCGCAGCGCCACGCCCATCGATCCGCGGATCGTCATCGTGGATATCGATCAACATTCGCAAGAAGTGCTCGGAAAGTGGCCTTTTTCCAGAACCCATTTTGCCAACATGCTCGACGTACTCCGTGAAGGTGGCGCGAAAGTCGTCGCCTTTGACGTCACCTTCAGCAAACCGGATCAGAGCGCCGCTCCGATTCGCGCGCTATGGGCGGAGATGGAAACCCACCGAAAACGCGGGGAAACGATCGATCCGTTACTGTCCGCGGAAGTTCAAAAGCTCGCTACCCAGTACGACGCGGACAAGCAGTTCGCTGTCGCTATCCAACGCTTTGGGGCGGTTGTGCTTGGAAATTTCTTCTTTCACACCGAAGCAGATCTACGCGGCTTGGATGACAAGACGCTCGACACCTACGCCAATCAAATCGCCTTTTATTCTTTTCCGAGCGTGCGTCCGCTCCGCCCGGAAACCGGCAAGCAGGATCGCATCAGCCTCATGGAGAAATTTCAGCCGGACAATCTCTTGCCCAAGGGCACGGAAGCAAACCTGGAAATCCTTACCAGCGCGCTCAGCGAGGAAGCCTCCTCGACCGGGTTCTTTAACGTGTACCCGGACGTGGACGGCGTTGTCCGCCAGGCGAACCTCATCATTCCTTACGGGCGCTCCAAGGACTTCGGCGATTGGGACATTTACGCCTCTCTCGACGTGCAGGCCGTGAGATCGTACTTCAGGCTGCCAAATGAACAAGTTGTTTTGGAATATGGGCCGGTGGGTGCGTACCGAATACTTTTCGGCCAATCCGCGCAGGTCCGCACGGATGACCTCGGCCGCGTGGTCGTCAACTTTCACGGACCCGGTTACAGCTACCCTCACTATTCGCTCGCCGACGTCGTGGAAAAGAAAATTTCTCCGGATATGTTTGGCGGCAAGATCGTGCTCGTCGGCGCGACAGCGACAGGCATTGGCGATCTGCGAACGACGCCTTACGGAGGGCTCGACTACCCCGGCGTCGAAATCCATGCGAACGTGATCGACGGCATTCTGCACCAGTCGTTTCTTTATCGCGGTGCGAAGCAAACGCTGGCGGACGTTCTGCTCATTTTCTTCTTCGGCGTTCCCCTGGGAATCTGGATGGCCCTTGTCACGCCACGCTGGATGTGGTTCGGCACGCTCCTAATCGCGCCTTTGGTTGCGGTCGATTATTTTACATTTCTGCACGGCTGGTGGCTCAACTTCGGTGTGCCGGCGCTTACGCTGAGTTCCAACGTGCTTCTCGTCTCCCTATATCGAGCGCTGTTCGAAGAAAAAGAAAAACGCCGCGTCCGCTCCGCTTTCGGCCAATACCTCAGCCCCGAAGTGATCCGCCGCCTGCTCGTCAATCCGCGTCTTGTGGAACCAAAGAAAACCGACATTACCGTCATGTTCAGCGATATTCGCGGCTTCACGAGCATTTCCGAAAAATTGGACGCTCAGGATCTCGCGAATTTCCTGAACCAGTATCTTTCGGACATGACCGGGCTGGTTTTCGAACACCTTGGCACTCTCGACAAATACATCGGCGACGCGGTGATGGCCTTCTGGGGTGCGCCCTTCGAAGAACCCGGCCATGCCACCAGAGGCTGCCACACCGCACTGAAGATGATGGACCGCGTCCGTGAGATGCAAAAGAAATGGGAATCCGAAGGCAAGCCGCATCTTGACATTGGCATCGGTCTGAACACCGGCGTGGCCAGCGTCGGCAACATGGGCTCCGCGCTCCGCTACGGCTACACCGCTCTCGGAGACACGGTGAATCTCTCCTCGCGTCTGGAAGGGCTAAATAAAGACTACGGCACGCATATCCTGGTCAACGAAACCACGTATACAGCCGCCAAGGACGACGGCTTCCTCTTTCGCGAACTCGATCTCATCCGCGTAAAAGGCAAGCTCCAGCCGGTTGCCATCTACGAACTCATCGGCCGCGCCGCCGAAAACTCGATTTACGGCACCCCGGACGAAGTGCGCAACCGGCTCGACCTCTTCGAACGGGCCCATGAGCTCTACCGGAAACGCCGATGGGAAGACGCCCAGAAATCTTTCCAGACCATTCTCGATAGGTGGCCCGAGGACGGCCCATCCCGCGCTTATTGGAAGCGCTGCCAGGAATATCTCTTCGATGAGCCTCCTTCCGGCTGGGATGGCGTCTTCACCATGACCCACAAATAGAGCCTGGCGCATGGCGCGCTCTTCCTCACTCACGGCTTCCTGATGGTCATCGATCGCCGTCCAATTTGGATGGAGTTGTCGCCGTACCATGTGTCAGAATGTCGGCATCGAAGGGGTGTAGAAACAGGGGAGCGGCAACCTTTCGATGTTTCTAACTGATACACGGCGTGAGACTTAATTCGCGCCACATGCTATTTCGAGGCGGAGCTGACCATCTCCCTCGCGCCCAGGGCGGATGGTTGCGGGGCTGTTTGCCGCCGCGATGGAGCGCAGCCCGATCAGGGCCGTACCCAAACAAACGCTCCCAGGAATCTAAGTGAAATCGGCGAAGGATGAACAGCCCGGGGTAGCGATCGAGCGCCGCCGGTGTGACGGAGCGAACTAAGACCCTATGTGGATTGTCCGACTAGCACTGCGGAGGCCATACACGTTTGTGGTGATGGCCCTCGCCATCATCCTGCTGACGCCGGTCGTGCTCCTGCGCACGCCGGTCGATATTTTCCCCGATATCAACATCCCGGTCATCAGTCTCGTCTGGACCTACTCTGGCCTCGAGCCTCAGGAGATGGAGCAGCGCATCACCTCCAACGTCGAGCGCGGCGTCACGACCTTGGTGAGTGACGTCGAGCACATCGAATCGCAATCCCTGTCGGGCATCGCCGTCATCAAAGTTTTCTTTCAGCCCGGCGCCAATATTCAGACGGCGCTGGCTCAGACTGCCGCCATTTCGCAAACCTTCTTGCGATTCCTTCCGCCCGGAACCACGCCGCCATTGGTCATCATTTATTCGGCGTCGACCGTCCCGGTCATCCAGATCGGTTTGACCAGCGATACGCTCAGCGAACAGCAGCTTTTTGATTTTGGCAACTATTTTATCCGCACGCAGCTCGCGACCGTGCCTGGCGCTGCCACGCCCTTCCCCTACGGCGGCAAGCAGCGCGTCGTCAGCGTGGATATCAATCCAACGTCACTCCAGGCTAAGGGGCTTTCTGCCGTTGACATCGTAAACGCCGTCAGCGCGCAAAACCTGATTCTCCCCACGGGCACTGCGAAGCTCGGCACCCTTGAGTACGGCGTGGAGATGAATGGCAGCCCGCAAACCGTGGAGGAACTCAACGATCTCCCGGTCAAGACCGTCAATGGCGCGACGATTTACATGAAGGATGTCGCTCACGTGCGCGACGGTTTCTCCCCGCAGACCAATATCGTGCTGTCCAATGGACAGCGCGGCGTGCTCATGAGCATCTACAAGACGGGTACAGCTTCAACCATCGACATCGTCGACAAGGTCAAGCAGATGCTCGCTTACAACAAAGCCTCGGTTCCCGAAGGGCTGCAGGTCTCGACCTTTTTCGACCAGTCGCTCTACGTCCGCGCTTCGATCCAGGGGGTCATCCGTGAAGCGATCATCGCCGCCTGCCTCACCGCCGTGATGATTCTGCTCTTCCTCGGAAACTGGAAAAGCACCCTGATCATCGCCGTCTCTATTCCTTTGTCCATTCTCGTCAGCATCCTCTGTCTCAGCGCTCTCGGCCAGACCATCAATATCATGACCTTGGGCGGCCTCGCGCTCGCTGTCGGCATCCTCGTCGACGACGCCACCGTCGAAATCGAGAACATCAACCGCAACCTGGCGATGGGCAAGGAAACCGTCCAGGCGATCCTCGACGGCGCGCAGCAGATTGCCGTGCCCGCTTTTGTTTCCACACTCTGCATTTGTATCGTCTTCATTCCCATGTTTTTTCTGTCCGGCGTGGCCAAATTCCTGTTCGTTCCGCTCGCAGAAGCCGTAAGCTTCGCCATGCTGGCCTCCTATATGTGGTCGCGCACCATCGTGCCGACCTTGGCCATGTATCTCCTGAGCACGGAAGACGAATATCAAGCCGAGCAACACGCCGGAGAAAAGATGGGCTTCTTCCGCCGCTATCAACAGGGCTTTGAGCGGAGTTTTGAAAAATTTCGTGAAGGGTACCGGCGGGCCCTGCGTATCGCGCTTCATTCGCCAATGCTCTTCGCCGCGGGTTTCCTGGCATTTTGCGTTTTGTCAGTTTTGCTCGTCGGCGTCCTCGGCCGCGATTTCTTTCCGAAGGTCGACGCCGGACAGATTCGCCTGCACATGCGCGCTCGCACCGGTCTGCGCATCGAGGAAACCGCGCGCCTCGCCGACCAGGTAAACGGCGTCATCCGTGAAACCATCCCAAAAGACGAGTTGATCACGGTCCTCGATAATATCGGCTTGCCTTACAGCGGCATCAACCTCACCTACAGCAACGCCGGCACCATCGGGAGTTCCGACGCGGAAATTCTTGTGCAGTTGAAGGAAGGGCGCGGCAAGCCGACCGGCGCCTACATCAACGATTTGCGCGAAAAGCTGCCGCGGCTTTTTCCCGGGGTGCAGTTCTTCTTTCAGCCGGCGGACATCGTCACACAAATCTTGAATTTCGGAACTCCCGCGCCCATCGATGTGGAAGTCACCGGCATGAACCAGCGCGGAAATTATCTAATCGGGGAAAAACTCGCAAACGAGTTCCGTCACATTCCCGGTGCTGTGGATGTGCATGTTCAGCAAGCCTTTGATAACCCCACGCTCTATATGGAAATCGACCGTGCCCGCGCTCAATCTGTCGGCATGCAGTCGCGCGACGTCGCTCAAAACGTTCTTGTTTCGCTCAGCTCCAGCTTCCAGACCGCGCCGGCCTTCTGGCTGGATCCGAAAAATGGCGTGGAGTACTCCGTCGCCGTGCAGGAACCACAGTATCGCGTAGACTCTTATCAAGCACTGCAAAATACTCCTATCAGCGGCAGCATGCCGGGCTCGCGGCCTCAGATTCTGGGAAACCTGGTCAAGACCTCGACGACCGCCCGGCCCGCGGAAATATCGCACTACACCACGCAACCGATGATCAACGTCTACGCGGCTGTGGATGGCCGCGACCTCGGCGGCGTCGCCGACGAAGTGGAAAAGCGCGTCCAGGCCATCGAGAAGGATTTGCCCAAGGGCAGCCACATTGCCATTCGCGGCCAGGTCCAGACCATGAAAAGTTCTTTCACCGGCCTGGGCTATGGCTTGCTCGGTGCGATCGTGCTTGCCTATCTCCTGATCGTCGTCAATTTTCAGTCTTGGCTCGATCCTTTCATTATCATTACCGCGCTGCCCGGCGCGCTCGCCGGCATCTGCTGGACGCTGCTGCTAACGCATACCACGCTAAACGTTCCGTCGCTGACCGGCGCGATCATGTGCATGGGCGTGGCCACGGCGAACAGTATCTTGATGGTTTCCTTCGCGCGCGAGCAGTTGGACGAGGGCAAGAGCCCCCGCGATGCCGCTATCGAAGCCGGTTTCGTGCGCATCCGGCCTGTCTTGATGACCGCGCTCGCGATGATCATTGGAATGGTGCCGATGGCCGTGGGACTCGGCGAAGGCGGTGAACAAAACGCGCCTCTTGGCCGCGCGGTGATCGGTGGGCTGATCTTTGCCACCTTCGCCACGCTTTTCTTTGTGCCCTGCGTTTTCTCCATGATCCATGGACGCCGGGCGCGGAGATCGGCGCAGCCGGGGATGCTTTCGCCGGAATCGGCTTGAAATTTTTCTATCTGGAATTGAAAGTGCAGATGGGGTGAAGATGGAAGGCGGAGTTCAGATGGACCCTGTAGACCAGGAGCAACCACGCGGAAAGGGCAGCCGAGTCTTCACGATTCTTTTCGTCATCGTGATGGTGCTGGTAGTCCTCGGGGCGGTAACGCTGTTCCAGCGCCGCTCGCAATATCAGGCGCTCGCCAAGGAAACGGAAACACTGGCGATTCCCACCGTGGCGGTGATTCATGCCTCGGTGGAATCGGCGCAGGAGGACCTCGTCCTCCCCGGCGCTATGCAAGCCTATGTCGAATCGCCCATCTATGCGCGCACCAACGGCTATCTGAAAAAGTGGTATCACGACATCGGCAGCCGCGTTCGGCAAGGTGAATTGCTCGCGGACATCGACACTCCGGAAGTGGATCAGCAGTTGTCTCAGGCGCGCGCCGAACTCAATACCGCGCAGGCCAACGCGAACCTTTCCAAGATCACCGCAACGCGTTACCAGGAACTTATCAAGACTGACGGCGTCTCCAAGCAAGAGGTCGATAACGCCGTTGGGGACCTGGAAGCCAAAGTCGCCAGTGTAAGATCCTCGGAAGCCAACGTGCGGCGTCTCGAGGAACTGGAATCCTTCAAGCATATTTATGCGCCTTTCAGCGGCGTCATTACCCGGCGCAGCGTGGATACGGGCACATTGATCAATGCGGGGAACGGCGGCGCATCGCAGCAGCTCTTTTCGCTCGCGCAGACGGATCCCATTCGCGCCTATGTCAGCGTGCCGGAAGCCTACGCGCCCGGCATCCGTGCAGGACTCGGCGCCTACCTGGAGCTCACTCAGTATCCCGGCCAGAATTTCCAGGGCAAGGTGGTGCGCACGGCGGAGTCGATCGACCCCGGCACGCGTACCCTGCTCACCGAAGTGGACGTCCCGAACCACACGGGCGCGTTGCTCCCCGGCGGCTACGCTCAAGCACACCTGCAAGTGCAAGTGACCGGAGCCCGGCTTGCCGTGCCAGTGAACGCGCTGTTATTTCGTTCCGAAGGACTTCGTGCCGTGGTTGTGGATGCAAATCACAAAACGCACCTTAAAGCGCTCACGATCGGCCGCGACTACGGCACCACTCTCGAAGTCCTGCAGGGTCTCGACGCCAACGACTGGATCGTGCTGAATCCCGCGGATTCCCTCGACGACGGCCAGGAAGTCCATGTCAAGGAAATTGCACTGAACCACGCCCCGAGCCAGCCTGCTCCGCTGGCCAACCCCGCGCCAGGGGCCAAGAAACAATAATGAAGCGCACCAGGCAATTCTCCGCCCTGACCGGGCTTGCTGTTTGTGCCCTTATCGGCGGTTGCACCGTGGGGCCGAAGTACCAGCGTGCCACGGCACCCGTGCCCGCAAAATGGGATATCACGGAACCCTGGCGCGAGAGCGCTCCAAAAGATGGTCTTGCCAAAGGCGAATGGTGGAGCATTTTCCACGATGACGAATTAGGCGCGCTGGAAAAACAAGCGCTCGATGCCAACCAGACCATCAAAGTTTCCGCAGCGCGGCTGGAACAGGCCAGGGCCTCGGCAGGAATCCAAATCGCCACGCAATTCCCAAACGTGGCGACGGCCCCGAGTGTTCAGCGCCAGCGCCTCTCGGGCAATCGTCCCACGATCGGCAACATTCCCGCGACCGGTCCGATCTCGCAAGCAAACATTACTCTGCCGTTCACGGTCGAATACGAAGTGGATCTGTTTGGCCGGCGGCGCCGCAGCATTGAGGCTGCGCAGGCGTCCTATCAGGCGAACGCGGCCGATCTCGAGAACGTGCGGCTGGTGATCACGGCGGAGCTCGCGGGCGATTATTTCACGGTGCGGCAGCTCGATACGGAGCTGGGAATTCTGAATCGCACCGTGGAGGCGCTGCAAAGAGGTCTGCAACTGGTGGATTCCCGGCACAAAGGCGGCGTGGCCTCCGGACTGGATGTTGCGCAAGAAGAGACGCTTCTGAATATCACGCGGACCCAGGCCATCCTGCTGCTGCAACAGAGAAAACAGTTCGAGGATGCCATCGCGGTGCTGATCGGAAAACCGGCCCCGGACTTTCGTCTTTCACCCGGGGAATTGAGAGACGTACCGCTAGCGTTGGATGCGGGACTGCCCTCCGATCTGCTGGAGCGTCGTCCGGACGTCGCGGAAGCCGAGCGGCAGATGGCCGTGGCTAACGCGCAAATTGGAATTGCCCGTGCCGCGTACTATCCGTCGCTGAATCTTTTTGGAAATGGCGGGTGGCAAGCCGCAGATATCGCCAAGCTGGTAAACGTGCAGAGCACGTTCTGGGCGGTCGGTGCCAACGTCGCGGAAAGCATTTTCACAGGTGGGGCACGGCGCGCACAGGTGCAATTCGCCAAAGCTGGCTACGACGCCAGCGTGGCGGCCTATCGCGATAGCGTTTTGAATGCCTTCCGCGAAGTGCAGGATGACGTAACCAGCTTGACCGTGCTGGATCAAGCGAACCAGTCGCAGCAGCGGGCGGTCGATGCGGCGCGACGTACCCTGGACATCGCCAGCAGCCGCTACACCGGTGGCCTCGTGAGTTACTTGGACGTCGTCAACGCGCAGCAGAATCTCCTCAACAGTGAACAGGAGCTCGCCGTAATTCACGGACAGAGGCTGGTGACGAGCGTGCTCCTCATCAAGGCCCTGGGCGGCGGCTGGGATGCGTCCAGCCTTTCTGCGGCTCAGGTGAAGTCCAAGCTGAAAGACGTTGTGGCACCGTAAGAAAATGAACTCAGCGAAGAAGTAAGGAAGAATCTAATCCGCGGGATGCCGGGCAAAGACGCTGACTGCGCCCCGCATTTTCAGCCGGCATCAGTCGATTTGCGCGCGGGTGAGATTTCTGCGGAGCGCCACCCTCTCAGGGATTACCCGTGTCGTGAGCGGACACAACGCGGCCATATTCGGAAGCGCGGCTGAGCCGGTCGAACATTTGGTAGGCCGCGTTGGAGATGCGGATGATGGCTTCCCCGCCGTCGTGTTCGCGGCGGAGATAAGTGCTCATCACGCTGATCACGTACGGGCGCTTGCCCGCGAAGACGATGCCCGAATCGTTTCGCACCCCCTCGAGCTCGCCGGGCTTATTGGCGACGCGAAGATCTTCCGGCAATTCCCTAGGAATATAACTCTCCTTGTGAATGCTGAGAAGATTGAAAAACTCCTCCGTGAATTGCTTGTTCAGAACTTCTCCGCGGTACAAATCTTCCAGCAGCTGCATCATCTCGCGCGGGGTGGCGATGTTCTCGCGGCCTTCTGCGGCGGCCTTCACGTCCATCATCTTCCGGCGAAGACGGGTATGCGTCAGGCCCAGCGAATCGAGAAGCGCATTCACGTTTTCCATGCCGATGCGGTCAATGATGACGTTCGTCGCGGAGTTGTCGCTCACGGAAATCATCAGCGCGGCCACATCGCGCAGAGTAAGCCGCGTGACCCCCGGAGTGAGCGCGCCGGCGACGCCGCTTCCGCCAACGAGATCAGCCGATTGCAGCGTGTAGAGGTCGCCCAGTTTGAGTTTGCCCTGCTGCGCCTGACGATAGAACTCCGCGAGGATGGCGATCTTGATGGAGCTGGCCGTGGGAAGCACTTCATCGGCGTGCAGCAAGTATTTCTGCCCGGTCGTGAGATCAAGGATGGCCACGCCGAGTACACCGTCAAGATTGCGGTCGACCCCGCCGATCGTCGCCTCGAGCTTTTGCCACAGAACTTGCTCTTTCTCCTGAGAAACATTTCCTTGAGAAACCCGTTGTGCGCAGGACGGCACTGGGGCGCAGGCTGCAACGGCAAGCAGAGCGAGGAGGAAAATTCGTTTCGGCAAGGTGACCTCCGAGTCAGCGGGATTATAAGACGTAAGCGCCTATCGCACGAGAGAAGAAATTCCCTCGTTCTGAAGAGGGTGGCTACCGCCCCTGAGACTAGTGGATGTGTGTACTGAATGGGTTACGCGGATTTCATCTTTTTGGAATGAGATAGCCGGACGGAGAGACAATATATAAATGACGCGCCTGCCTGAGGGAGGCCGAACCGGCCAATACGGGACCATGGGGGCAAGAAAGATCGGCGGGCAGCGCCACTTTTGGAGAGCTAACTTATGCGCAAAATAACAGCGAGCAGTGTGTTCCTGGCTTTGGCCGGAACGCTGGCGATCGCCGCACCAAATCAAGATCGCAATGACCATCGTGACCGGGACAACCGCCACGACAACGGGAAGCACAAAGGCGATGAGAAACACGGAGACGATCGTGGCGATCGGCATGACAACGGAAATCATAAAGGCTGGGACAATCCGCACAACCAGCACGCGAACTGGAATTCCGACCACGACCGTATCCGGCCCGGGCGGTCTTATCCTTACGGCCGCTACGAACACGTGAGAAGTGAATTCATCGCGCGGCGAATGGATTTCCGGACCCGCCGCGTGGTGCTCTACGACAATTCGAATTGGGTGGTCGCCTCGTACGACCTCGATCGCTGCCGCGATTGGGAATGGGACCGCGACCGCGTCTATGTCTACGACGACGATCATCACCCTGGCTGGTACTTGCTCTTCAACGCTCGCCTCGGACGCTACGTCCATGTCGAGTATTCCGGCGTGCACTAGAACTCGCGGCGCCCACCAGCGCTCCCCGAGAAATGAATCCGCCGGGTGAAGCAGTCGCTCCATCCGGCATTTTTTTTTACAGGGTTCTGCGAATTACGCGTTAAATGGGTATGCGATCAAGCAGAACAATGAACTGCATGCCCGGAATCTGCTTCGCATGCAGCCGCGCATCGTTGCCGATGAAGAGATCGCTTCCCGCTGCTGCTCTGCAGATTACACTATCTCTAGCAGAATCTATAGGTTATCAAGGAAAAATTGCGCCACTCGTTGCATTAGGACGCGGCGGGCGGGGGGATCACCGACGCCGTGGCCACGACCTGGAAAAGCCAGAACCTCAACGTACTTCCCGGCCTCGATAAGATCGTTGATCACTGCCAGGGTGTTCGCGAAGTGCACATTGTCGTCGCCGGTGCCATGAGCAATGAGCAGTTTACCTTTGAGCTGACCGGCATATTTCACCGGCGAAGAATCCTGATACCCCTTCCCGTTTTTCTGCGGTAGTCCAAGGTAGCGCTCGGTATAGATGGAATCGTAGTAGCGCCAGTCGGTGACCGGGCCACCGGCAAAACCCACTTTGAAATCATCGCCTGCTTCGAACATGGCGTGCAGCGTCATGTGCCCGCCGTAGCTCCACCCCCAGATACCAATGCGATTGGCATCGATGAAGGGAAGCGACTTGAGATATTGCACGCCGTCGCGCTGGTCGGAAAGCTCTTGCGCGCCCAAGCGGAGGTGCAGCGGCGTTTCGAAGGCATGGCCGCGGCCCCCTGAGCCGCGATTATCAAGCGAGAAGATAATGTAGCCCTTTTGCGCCATGAGCTGGTGCCAAAGGAAGTTACTGCCGCCCCAGCCGTTTCTAACGACCTGAGCGCGCGGCCCCCCATAGGTGTAAACCAGCACGGGATATTTCTTTTGCGGATGGAAGTCCGGCGGCTTGATGATGCTGGCGTTCAGCTGCACTCCGTCGCGAGCTTTCACGGTGAGAAATTCCATGGGAGAGAGATGGTAGTCTCTAAGCTCGGTGATTTTGTTTTCGTTAACAGTAGCGATGCGCGATCCATCGGCGCGGTAAAGCTCCTGGCGCGGCGGTGTCGCGGCGTTCGAATAAGTGTCGTAAAAAGCGGCGGCATTGGGTGCAAGAACCGCGGCGTGCGTGCCTTCGTCCTTGCTCAGCCGGGCGAAGCCGCTTCCGTCGAGGGCGACACGGTAGAGGTGGCGTTCCAGCGGGGATTTTTCCGTGGCGCTGAAATAGACCAGCCCCTCCGCTTCATCTACCGCGTCAACCGCCGAGACTTCCCACTCACCCTTAGTGAGCTGCGCAAGTTGTTTGCCCTCGAGGTCATACAAATACATGTGGCGATACCCGCTGCGCTCGCTGGACCACAGGAAGCGCTTGCCATCCTTGAGAAAATACAGATCGTCGCTAATGTTGATCCAATTGGGGTCATTTTCGCTGAGAACGGCGCGGGTCTTGCCAGTGGTGCGGTCGGCAATCAGCAGATCAAGCGCGGTTTGTGTGCGATTGAGGCGCTCTATGGCGAGATGCTTGGAGTCCGTGAGCCAGCTCACGCGAGGAATGTAGATATCGGTTTCCGTTCCAGTGTCCATCGCGCGAGGTTCGCCGCCGCTTAGCGAGGCCACAAAAACGCGGACGATGGGATTGGCGCCGCCGGCCGTAGGATAACGCTCCATCTCCGCTTCTCCGCTCGGCGAGGAAAAATCGACCAACGGGTATTGCGAGACTTTGCGCTCGTCCATTTCCAGATAAGCAATCGCCGAGGAATCCGGAGACCACCAATACGCGGTCTTGATGTCTAGTTCTTCGGGATACACCCAATCGAGTTCGCCTTTGCGAATCTCTTCGCTCCCGCCCTGCGTGACCGCGCGTTCTTTGCCGTCGGCGAGATTCGCGATCCAGACGTTGTGATCGCGGACAAAGCTCACATTTCGGCCATCGGGAGAAACCTTGGGGTCCGCAAGCGTAGCTTTGCCGGAAACCAGCGTGCGCCCCGTTTGCGACTTCACATCCAGCCAGGCAAGCGCTGTGGGGCCTTGAAACAGAATGCCCGCGCCATCGGGCGCCCATTGATATTGAGAAGGCACGCGGCGGCCAAGGCCAGTGGCTTGCGTAGGTCTCGATGTGTCCACCGGCAAAATGGATTCGAGTTTGTCGGAGGCAACAAGAAGCCGGCGCTCTCCGCTGTCAGCGTCCATCACCCAGAGCTCTGTCCTCGCTTCCTTACCGGAGCCCTTTGTTTCGAAATAACTGAGGGCCTTGCCGTCTGGAGTCCAAACGAGACCCCGCGTCAACCGCCCGCTCAAGCTCGGCTGCGAATAAATGCGTTCGACCGTGAGAGCTTTCGCTGGCGCCGCGGCCGGTTGCTGAGCCGCGGAAGAAGAAGGCAGGATGGCAATGAGTGCAAAGGCACAGAGAAACACAGATAACCGCGAACAGTGACGCAGCAAGGACATGCGATCCTCCTCCAGAATGGACGCTAGTTTAAGCTGGAGGGGTGCGAAGAACAAAACCTTTGGACAAATACTAACCCGGAGGCCAGCGGAAACTACGGCCGCCGAGAAGATGGAGATGGAGATGAAAGACGGACTGGCCCGCCCCGCTGCCATTGTTTATGACCGTGCGGTAGCCTTCCAGAAGGTTGCGTTCGCGGGCAAGCTGTGCGGCGGCCAGCTGCAGTTTGCCAAGAACGGCTTGATGTTCGGTTGTGGCCTCGTTCAGCGATTCGAAATGTTTGCGCGGGCAAATCAGAATGTGCGTGGGCGCCTGTGGACTGATGTCTTCGAAGGCAAAAAGATCAGCATCTTCGTAGACGATCTTCGATGGAATTTTCTTCGCCGCGATTTTGCAGAACAAACAGTCGGCACTCATTGGTTCCCTCCTGCGGGCAAGCCTTCGTCGAGACGCGTAACCAACGGAGTAAAACCATCGCGGTCGTGGAGTTGCTCGCCAAAGTGGCGCGCCGCGTCTTCGCCGGAAATCCTGCCGACGCGCACGCGATAAAACACGCCGTCGGGAGAATCATATTGCTGGATGAAGATAGGTGAGTAGGAGGCGTTGAGGCTGTCTCGGAGGCGTTCTGCGTTGGCGCGGTCGCGGAAAGCACCGACCTGCAGGGTGAAAAAACCAGCAGTTGGATCGACGCCGCCAAGAACTTCCACGCGCACCGGCACGACGCCGGGACCAACCGATTCCACTTCTCGCGCCGCGGCAAGAGAAAGATCGATGATGCGATTGTCGACAAAAGGACCGCGGTCGGTGATTCTCACAACCGTGGACTTGCCGTTGTTCAGATTGGTGACGCGAACCATGGTTTCGAATGGCAGCGTGCGGTGCGCCGCCGTGAATTTATACATGTCGTAGATCTCTCCGTTCGAAGCGTGCCGCCCGTGAAACGGCACGCCGTACCAGGAAGCGTTGCCTTCCTCCGTGTATCCGGAGGGAGCCGGCGCGGTGGCGGGTTTGTTGCGCTTCGTGGACGGCGCAGGTGCGGATGGCATATCAGAAGCATCCACGCCCGTGGAGCGTTTCGCAGCGTCAGTAGTTTCCGCGGGCGTCTCTGACGGCTGCGCGGGAGGCGGAGGGCGGCGATCGGCGAGGGGTTGGCGCGCCGCGCAGCCGGAAGAATAAACACCGAGGAGACAGAGCACACAGAGAGCTAACACTGGTGTATATGAACAATTCGAAAGACAACCAAGTTGCGGATGGGAAGCGTGTTTGCGCGAATCCAAAGTGACGGAAACTGATACCGGTGAAATCTTCAAAGCGCCGCCTGCGTCATGAAGATCGCGGATTCTGCGGAGGCTGCGCGGACGGAGGATGTTGGCCGTCCTGTGCATTCCGCGCGGCATTGCGCGCTTCGATCCACGCCGCCGCCTCGGAGAACTTTTCGGAAACCTCGCGCAAAAACTGCGCCGTACGCTTTTCCGTTTCCGGCGCGACCTCCTCCTTGACAAAACTCTTCACGCGCGCGAGTTCTTCGTCAACTCGCTTCCCGAAATCTTCGAAGTTTTTTATGCTTTTAATCCGCGCGAACTCTTCGTCGACGCGCTTGCCAAACTCTTCGAATTTATCCATAAGCGATAAGTCCTCGGAAAAATCGCCGTGGAGAGAAGAAGAGCGGCGACTTGGGTATTATAGGAACGCGGTGTGCGGGCCGCAAGGAGGAGAATTGGCGCTTCCCTATCGATGGCAGTGGCGCGCGGGAAAATGGAAGAACGCGATGCGCGGTTTTTTCGGCGGAGGTGACCAGCAGCCTCGGCCGAAAATCTGCCCCGCGTGCGGAGCGCTGGTGGGAATCAGCGCGACGCGCTGCCACGAGTGTGGAGCGAGCACGCGATTCTCTCTTGCGGCGCTGAGCAAGAAATTTTCTGCGCTATTTGGTGAGCACGAATCCCCGGCGACCACGGCGCTCCTGGTCGCAAACGTACTGATGTTCGGGATCAGTTGGGTAGCCATCGCCAATGAAACAGGCGGAGGAGGCCTGCGAATATTGGGGGGAATGGGCGGCGAGGCCGTGTACCGACTGGGTGCAAGCCATCCGTACCCGATTTTCTATGAACACGAGTGGTGGAGGCTTGTAACTGCCATGTTTTTACACGGCGGGCTGATACACATTGGCTTCAACATGATGTCGCTGATGCAGCTCGGTCCGGCGCTGGAAGAGCTGTACGGGTCCGCGCGGTACTTTTTCTTGTACATATTTACGGGCATGTTCGGCTTCCTGGTCAGCGCGGCATTCCACAACTATTCGCTGGGAGCAAGCGGCGGCCTCCTGGGCCTGGTCGGGGCAATGCTTGCCATTACCACCAAGCGCGGTGGATCTTATATGCGAGAGTTGCGGTCAAGGTTGGTCACTTCGGTGGTCATCCTTTTTGTCCTCGGGTTTTCAGGCATGGGCATGGATAACTACGCTCACTTTGCCGGAATGGTTGCGGGATTTGGTCTCGGAAAACTGTTTGTCGATCGCCAGCCGATAAATGCAAAGGAACGCCGGACGGGTTATGCGTTGGGATGGCTGGCAGGTATCGTTGTGCTTGCAAGCTTTGTGCTGATGATTCTTCATTATCGCGATCCACTGCCCTGGCAGCGATAGAAAAAAACTTGCAAGCACAGGGTATTCTCGTCCCAGGTTGGACCGGCCTTCTTTTTCGCTCGAAGCCATGCTGCCCAAGATTGCGACCACCGGGCTGCACCTTTCTCGCTCATCCGCTTTCCCGTTTCAGCGCTGCACGGTCAACCGTCTCGGCAATTTTCTTCTGCCCTACGGCCTAACATCCCGCAATTTGCGATACTCTAGGTCAAGACCCCCATGGACCCGCACTCGATCGTTGTCGTTAGTCTTCACACCCCCAAGGAAAAAGTGTGGGGCGAGCTCCTGGCGATCAACCCTTCCGGAATTACGCTCCGGGGCATCGACTTAAATTCCTTCGACCACTTCATCCGGCAGATCAATGAGCCCGACGGCGAGCGCGTGGGCCTCCCCACCATTTTCTTTCCCATGAACCGCCTCGAGCGCATCTCTCTCGACGAAGCCTCCGGCTCCATCCCCTCGATGAACGAGCTTTTCGCGCGCAAGGTGGGACGTTCCCTTTCCGACTATCTCGCGCAATTCGCCTGAACTGAGTTATCCTCGGATATCAATGCAAGGCCGCATTTGGACGGTACCCAATCAAATTACGTTTCTCCGGCTCGGCTTTCTGCCGTTGTTTCTGATACTCATGTCCTACGAACGATACCGGTGGGCGCTGCTCGTTCTGGTGGTTGCGGGGCTATCGGACGGAATCGATGGCCTTCTCGCCCGCCGCCTCAATCAACGTTCCGCACTCGGGGCGTATCTCGATCCCATCGCCGACAAGCTCTTGCTTTCTTCTTCTTTCCTAATCCTGGCATTCAAGAAGCAATTGGCCTGGTGGCTCACGATCATCGTTCTTAGCCGCGACGTACTGATCCTGATCGTCGCTGTTGTTATTTTGCTTGTCTCCGGGTACCGGCCTTTCCCCCCCAGTATCTACGGCAAATCCACTACCGCCACCCAGATCGTCCTTGTTTTCACCGTGGTTCTCGCGGCTGCATATCCCCATCTTAAACTCCACACATTTGTCCACGTCCTCATTTACATAGTCACAGTGTTGAGCGTGGTGTCGAGCTTCCACTATTCGTTCACCACCGCCCGGCACCCCGGTGGTTGCACTCCAGAAGAGAAGTGAAAATCCGATCGTTTAGATGAGCATGGGCTTGGGGCCGAAGGGTAGGACCAATAATTTTGGCTCGGTAAGGGACTGAACGAGGTCGAGCGTGGCATCAGGGGCGAGTTCCCGGAGGAGGAGTCCTGCGGGCGTGACGTCGATGAAGGCGAGTTCGGTTACGATGTGATCGACGACTTCGACGCCGGTGAGAGGAAGCGTGCATTTTTTAAGAATTTTCGGTTTGTTGTCGCGCGTGGCGTGTTCCATGGCGATGAAGACGCGCTTGGCACCGGCGACGAGGTCCATCGCGCCGCCCATGCCTTTGAGCATCTTGCCGGGGATGGCCCAGTTGGCGAGAGTTCCCTTTTCATCGACCTGCAACGCGCCGAGAACGGTGAGATCGACGTGACCTCCGCGGATCATGGCGAAAGAATCGGCGGAAGAAAAATAAGATGTACCCGGAAGTTCGGTGACGGTTTCCTTGCCGGCGTTGATGAGATCGGGGTCGACTTCGGTTTCGAGCGGATAGGGGCCGACGCCGAGCATGCCGTTTTCGGATTGCAAGATGACGTCCATGCCTTTGGGGACGTAGTTGGCGACGAGCGTGGGCATGCCAATGCCGAGATTTACGTAGTAGCCATCGCGGAGCTCGAGGGCGATGCGGCGGGCGATGCGTTCGCGTTTTTCCTCTTCGGTCAAAGGCATAGAAAGTTCACAGTCGACAGTTTACAGCCAAGTCAAAAGTAAAATCGCGAGTCTAAAGACCCGCAACTACAACTTCAGCGGAACCTTTTCTCGAAGCGTGGCAAGGTTGCGGCCAGCACTTGGCCAACAATGGCAAGGCTTCTGGGGTCGACTTTGTCGAGCGTGTCTTCGGGCGTGTGCCAGTAGGTGTCCCGGACGGAAAAGTCGATGAGGTCGCAGCCGGCCACGCCGCGGCGGATGAACGAGAAATGGTCGTCACCGCCAACGGCATAGTCTTCGTTGGCGAAGTTATTTTTGTATCCGAGTTGAGCCGCGGTGTGCCAGATGAAATTCGTGAGCCAGCGAGTCGAGCCGGTGTCGCGCGTGATTCTGACGTTTGCGGGGCCGATCATGTCGGCGAGGATCATGGCTTTGAGGCGCGTCAGTTCACCGGAGAGCGCCATTTGAGCGGCCATTTCGCGGCTGCCGAAAGTGTTGTTGCTATTATCGTTTTTCCATTGAATGCTGGCGCCATCGGTCCAGTTGCCTTGCGCTTCTTCGCCATCGAAGAAAACGATCCACACATGGAGGGAATTTTGTCGTGCGCAGAAGAGGCGCGCCAGCTCGAGCATGGTTCCGGTGCCCGAGCCGCCGTCGTCCGCGCCCACGAAGTTGGGAATGCGAACGGTATCGTAATGCGTGGTGTAGAGAATGATGCCCGAGCTCCTGCCGGGAAGTTTGACGACGATATTTTTCATCGCCAGATCGCCGAGCACCGTCGAAGCGTGGAAGTCATGCTCTTCGACAGGACAGCCGAAGCTTTTCAGTTGGCCGATAATGTAAGCCTGGGCACGATGGATTCCGTCAGACGCGGGCGGCCTCGGCCCAATATCCACCAGGTGACGGACGTGCTCGTAGGCGCGCGCACCGTCGAAATCTCCCGTTTTGGCGGACAAATTGACGGGGCGACTTACGGCCAGCGCGGGCAAAAACAATAGTGAAATGTACATCAGCCAGATGCGGCGGGCAATGCGTTCGCGTTCTTGATTTTCAGTCAGCTTCATAAAAAGTTCCCAGTTGTCAGTCATTCCAATTCCAAAATCGCCGGTCTAAAGACCGGCCACTACACCTTGCGCACGGTGCGGCGCTCGATGCGCTTTTCGTACTGGGGGCCATGGAAAATGGCGTCGATGAAAATGCCGGGCGTATGAACTTGACTGGGGTCCAGCTGGCCTAGTTCAACGAGTTCTTCGACTTCCGCGATGACGTGGTCGGCGGCCGTGGCCATCATGGGATTAAAGTTGCGCGCGGTCTTGCGATAGATAAGATTGCCCCAGCGGTCGCCTTTCCAGGCTTTGATGAAAGCGAAATTACCGCGCAAGCCGCGCTCCAGGACGTACTGGCGCCCATCGAATTCGCGGGTTTCTTTTCCTTCGGCAACCATGGTGCCGTATCCGGTAGGGGTGTAGAACGCGGGGATGCCGGCGCCTCCGGCGCGCAGGCGTTCGCTAAGCGTGCCCTGAGGATTCAGTTCCACTTGTAATTCTCCGCTCAGGACGAGCTGCTCGAAGAGTTTGTTTTCGCCGACGTAAGTGGAGATCATCTTTTTGACCTGGCGCTGCTGGAGTAGGACGCCGATGCCGAAATCGTCCACGCCGGCGTTGTTGCTAACGATGGTGAGGTCCTTCGTGCCTTTGCGGCGGACAGCGGCGATGAGGTTTTCCGGGATGCCGCAAAGACCGAAGCCGCCCATGAGGATGGTGGCGCCGTCGTGGATTTTCTCAATCGCGGTGTCGGCGGAGGCGATACGTTTGTCCATAGGGTGCTCCGAAGTGTTCAGGGCAGTGTACTTCATCAGGCATTGGGGCCGGAACACGCAGTACAAACGAAATGCTCAGAGCGAGCGGAGGAGCTTGTAGAGCTCGTTGGCGGCGTCGAAATCGGCCTCGAGCTCGCGGGAGGCGAGGCGCTCACGGATATCGTCGAGGCGGCGGGCGAAGAGATCGAGCGCGGCGGAGAGGACTTCCTGGTTGGTGAGGACGATATCGCGCCATGTGGAATAAGGACTGCCGGCGAGACGCAGCGAATCGCGGAGGCCGGGGCCGGCAAGCGTGATGGGAAGGCCGTTTTCATCGAGGCGGTCGTAGAGGAATCCCGCGAGAGCGACAGCGGCGAGTTGCGGGAGATGGGATGCCAGGCCGACAGCGTAGTCGTGCTGCGGGGCCCCGAGCCAGAGCGGGCGGGCTCCAATTTTTTCAAGGATTTTGACGAAGGCACTGATTCGTGGATCGCGGGCCGGATCCGTTTCTTTGGGGATAGGAAAAGGACGGGTCGGAAGACCCGCGACTACGGGTTCGGGAGATTTGGCGATCAGCGCGTACGTGTTTTCGCGGAAAAGATCTGCGTCGGCGTGTGTGATTCCGGGGAGTTCCCTGCCAGCCATGGGATGGCCGCCGAGGAAGATCGGGCCCTTTTCGCCGGAGAAAAGTTCGTCGGCAGCTTGGGCGATGCGGACTTTGGTGCTGCAGGCGTCGGTAACGAGCGCGTGAGGAGGAGCGTGGCGCGCGATTTCCGGAAGCAGATCGATTGTCGCGGCAATGGGAAGTGCCATGTAGATCAAATCGGAGTTACGCAGAGCGGGCCATGGATCGCCGGAGAAGGATTCGTCGAGGGCGCCGCGAGTTTGCGCTTCCCGGACGACATCGGGGCGGTCCCAGCCGGAGATGTGCATCGCGGTGATGTATTTGCGGAGCGCGAGGGCGAAGGAGCCGCCGATGAGGCCGGTGCCGAGGACGGTGACTCGAGAGATGATGTGGGGAGTCATAGAGAGCTTCTAGTTGTCAGTTGTTAGTTCTCACTTCCGAGAAACAAATCGGAGGACAAATGCTAACGCACAGACGCCTGGGGCGTAAAGGCTGGCGGAAAAACTGCGCCCTCGAATTATCTGCACAAACAGCCTGACCTCACCGGAGAACTCGCGGGCGTGGATAAAAAAAGTCGCACCGCCAGGATGGCTGGTATCTCCGCCAACCGCAAGACGCGGCCCTCTTGATTCCGGAACCAAAAACCAACAACTTATAACTGCATACTGCCTCACGCGATGCGGCGGCCGATCGCGGGGGCGATGATACGCAGTTCCGCCATTAGCTGGGTGAATGTGGCGGGCTCGAGCGATTGCGCACCGTCGGAGAGTGCGTGATCGGGATCGTTGTGGACTTCGATGAGCAGGCCGTCAGCTCCGGCGGCGACGGCGGCGCGGGCCATGGGCGGCACTTTGTCGCGGCGGCCGGTGCCGTGCGAGGGATCGGCCAGCATCGGCAGATGCGAAAGTTTTTTGATGACGGGAATTGCCGCGATGTCGAAGGTGTTGCGGGTGTAAGTTTCGAACGTGCGAATGCCGCGCTCGCAGAGAATTACGTTGTAGTTGCCTCCGGCGAGGATATATTCGGCGCTCATCAACAGTTCTTCCATGGTGGCGGACATTCCGCGCTTCAAAAGAACGGGTTTACGGATTTCGCCCAGCGCGCGAAGGAGGTAGTAATTCTGCATGTTGCGCGCGCCAACCTGGAAGATGTCAACGTAGCCCATCATCATCTGGATTTGCGACGCGTCCATCACTTCGCTAATGGTAAAGAGGCCGAATTTGTCGGCGGCCTCGCGCATGAGCTGGAGGCCCGGTTCACCCATGCCCTGGAAGGCGTAAGGAGAAGTGCGCGGCTTGAAAGCGCCGCCGCGCAGGATCTTTGCGCCGGCCTTGGCGACGCTTCCAGCGATGGAAAGAATTTGTTCGCGAGATTCGACCGAGCAGGGACCGGCGGCAACTACGACATCCGGTCCGCCGATGCGGACACCCCGGCCGAGATTGACGACGGTGCCTTCGGGCTTGAACTGGCGGCTGGCGAGCTTGAACGGCTGGGTGATGCGCATGACCTCGCGCACGCCGTCGAGCAATTCGAAATCGCGATGATCGAAGTCGCGGTGCACGCCGACGGCGCCGAGGACGGTATGCGATTCGCCGGTGGAGCGGTGCACGTTGAAGCCGCTGGCAACCAGGCGGTCGATAACATGCTGGATTTGGGCGTCATTGGCCCCTTCTTGCATCACGATGACCATGAGAGTTTCCTGTTTCCTTCTCTAAGCGATTCGAAGCGAAAAGCACGGGACTAAATTCCCGCCATTACAAATGCTCAAAACGGAAATTCCGGGCTAAAGTCCGGACGCACCAACAACCCTATCTACACCTACTGCGTTGGCCGATCATTCATTCCCGCCTTTGCGGTGACTGTCGCCGGAATGCATGGCGTCGCGTTCCGCGGCGCGCGCCTCGTCAATGATGCGCTCGAAGAGGCGGCGAATGGCTGCGTCGGTCAGCGGACCGGAATTGTTGCGCTCGGCGTTGGCGAGCACTTCGTTCTCGCGATCCGGCTGGTACAGCGGAATCTTCGCCTGGTGCTTGAGCTTGCCGATTTCCAGAGCGCAGTGCGAGCGCTCATTCAAGAGCTCGACCAGCTTCTTGTCAAGCTCATCGATTCGGCGACGCCAATCACTTAGATTCATGGCGCGACCTCGCGGCGGGAGAGGCCGCGGCGAGCGGCTTGCTTGAGCGCGCGGACGCGATCGCCGAGGGCCACCGCGGCGGCATCGACGGATTGAGCTTTTTCAATCTCGGAGACGAGCGCGGAGCCGACGACGGCGGCGTCGGCCAGGCCACCAAGAACGGATACGTGGCCGGGCAGCGAGATGCCGAAGCCAACGGCGATGGGGAGCTGCGTGACGCTGCGGGTGCGGCGGATGAGCGCGGGCAGATCGTCGGGGAGGGCATCCTTCGCGCCGGTAACGCCGGTTCTGGAAATGAGATAGAGAAAACCTGAGGAGCAGGCGGCGATTTTCCTAAGGCGCTCGTCCGTGGAAGTGGGCGCGCCGAGAAAAATAGTGTCAAGATGATGAGCGACGAGGATGCGGCGGTAGTCCTCGGACTCTTCGGGCGTGAGATCGGTGGCGAGAACTCCGTCCGCGCCGGCAGACGCGGCGGAAGATGCGAATTTTTGGAGGCCCATTTGCAAAATGGGATTGTAGTAGCTGAAGAGGACGAGCGGAACTTCGTTAGTTGGAAAGCTCGCTTGGCGGATGCGGCGGACGAGATCGAGGACGCAGGCGAGAGTCGCGCCGGCCTTCAAAGCGCGCTCCGAGGCACGCTGGATCGTGGGCCCATCCGCAAGCGGGTCGCTGAAGGGGACGCCGAGTTCGATGACGTCGGCACCGGCTTCTGCGAGTGCGAGGACGTATTTCAATGAGGCGTCGAGAGAAGGATCGCCTGCGACAATGTAAGCAACCACACCGAGTTCGCCGGACGCGCGCAGTTCGGCGAAGCGTTTGGAAATGCGGGTCGAGTTGGAGGCGACGGCGATCATTAGGTTTGGAAAGAAAGATTAGAGCAGGCGGGAGTAAGTGTCCATGTCCTTATCGCCGCGGCCGGAGAGATTGAGGATGACGAGGTCGTCCTTCTTCAATTGAGGGAGACGCTCGATAAGACCGGCGATGGCGTGGGCGGACTCGAGCGCGGGAATGATCCCTTCAGTGCGTGAGAGAAGGCGCGCGGCATCGAGAGCGGCTTGATCGGAGACGGCGGAATATTCGGCGCGGCGCTGATCGGCGAGCCAGGCGTGTTCGGGGCCGATGGCGGGATAGTCGAGGCCGGCGGAAATGGAATGAGTCGTGGCGATCTGGCCGTCTTCGTTTTGCAAAACATAGGTGAAAGTGCCCTGGAGAACGCCGGGGCGTGCTCCAGAAAAACCTTGATGGCCGGCGAGGCGAGCGGCGTGTTCGCCGAGTTCAGCGCCGCGGCCGCCCGCTTCGATGCCAATCATCTTTACGTCGGCATCGCGAAGGAAATTGTAAAAGAGGCCGATGGAATTCGAACCGCCGCCGACGCAGGCGAAAAGATGCGTGGGAAGGCGCTTTTCCGCGGCGAGGATTTGCTCGCGGGCTTCGCGGCCGATGACCACCTGAAAATCGCGGACCATCGTGGGATAGGGATGCGCGCCGAGAACGGAGCCGAGGAGATAGTGCGTGGTGCGGACGTTGGTGACCCAATCGCGCATGGCCTCGTTGATGGCGTCCTTGAGCGTGCGGCTGCCGGAATCGACGCCGACGACTTGCGCGCCGAGCATGCGCATGCGCGAGACGTTGAGGGCCTGGCGCGCCATGTCTTCCGTGCCCATGTAGACGACGCACTCGAGGCCGAGATGCGCGGCGACGGTGGCGGAAGCGACGCCGTGCTGGCCCGCGCCCGTTTCCGCGATAATGCGCGGCTTGCCCATCTTCACGGCGAGCAGGCCCTGGCCGATGGCGTTATTGATTTTATGCGCGCCGGTGTGGAGCAAATCTTCGCGCTTCAGATAAATGCGGGGTCCGCCGAGCTTTTCGGTGAGGCGCGAAGCGAACTGCAGCGGCGTCGGGCGGCCCGCAAAATTTCTCAGAAGATCGCCGAAGCGAGTTTGAAACAGTGGATCCGACTTCGCAGCTTCATAGGCACGTTCGAGCTCGAAGAGCGGCACCATCAACGTTTCGGGAACGTAGCGGCCGCCGTAAGGGCCGAATCGTCCCGGCGCCGTCGTTGGTGATTGGAGGATGGAGCTCATGGATATCCGTGAATCTTCCGTTTGATAATTCTATTTCCGCTCGCCGCGGCGGACTTCCCGAATGAACTCGCGGAGCAAGCCGTGATCTTTCTTTCCCGGTTTTGATTCTACGCCGCTGGCAACATCAATTCCGTAGGGGCGCACAATGCGCACGGCCGCAGCCACGTTTTCGACGTTCAGGCCGCCTGCCAAAATGATACGGCGACCAACCGCGGCGCGCCGCGCAACATCCCAATCCGTACTGCGCCCCGTACCACCATATTGGCCTGTGTTCGCGGCGTCAAACAGAAAGGCAAACGCCTCGGGGTATTCATCGAGAGTCCCCAAGCGAAACTCAGGCTCGACGCGGAAGGCTTTCCAAACGGTGATGTTCCTGGCCAGTTCCGCAACAGTCTGGGGGGATTCGTCGCCATGAAGCTGGGCAGCATCGAGCTTCATCGACTTGCAAAGTGCGGCGACGTCAACCGGTGTGGCGTTCACGAAAATGCCCACAGCTTTGATTTTTTTCGGAAGTTGCCGGCGAATCTTTGCGGCTTCGTCCTCGGTGATGTGACGGGGGCTTTTCGGGTAGAAATTGAACCCCAGGAGATTGGCGCCGGCTTCGATGGCGGCGAAGGCGTCCGCTGCGTTGGTGATGCCGCAGATTTTGACGCGGATCATGGCCACCTACAATGTTCCTGGGGGAGAATTGAGGAGAGCGGAAAGAGCCGCGGCGGGATCGGGAGAAAGCATCAGATGCGTGCCGACCAGGAAAGCGTCGAAACCGGCGGCGCGAAGCTTAACGAGATCGTGGTGGGTGCACAAGCCGGACTCGCTGACGGCGATGCATTCGTCGGGAATACGGCTGATCAATTCGAAGGATGCTTCGACGCTGACGGTGAGCGCTTTCAAATCGCGGTTGTTTACGCCGACGATGCGTGCCCCGGCGGCGAGGGCGCGGTCGAGTTCATGCGCGGTGTGGACCTCGACGAGCGGCTCCATGCCAATTTCGCGGCCGAGTGCAAGGAGGTCGCGAAGCAGCGCATCTTCAAGTATGGAGACGATGAGGAGAAAGCTATCCGCGTCGTTGGCCCGAGTTTCCCAGACCTGCCAGGGATCGAAGATAAAATCTTTGCGCAGAACCGGGAGCTGGATGGACTTGCGGGCGTCGCGGAGATTTTTCAACGAGCTCCGGAAAAATTCGCTTTCGGTCAGAACAGAGAGAGCGGAAGCGCCCGCAGTTTCGAGCGCTTGCGCGAGGGCCACGGGATCGAAGGGATCGCGGAGAACGCCGCGAGAAGGCGAGGCCGGCTTGAGTTCGGCAAGTACGTTTAGAGTATCGCGGCAGAGCGCCGCGGAAAAATTGCGAAGCGGAGTGGCCGCCTTCACGCCATACTTCAGCGCAGCCTCGGGTAACACGCGTTTGCGATGATCGACTTCGGCGCGGCGAGCCTCGAGAATCCGATCGAGGACGGTTCCGGTGTTGGCTTGAGCAGACATTCGCGTAACTTTGTATGCTAGGGGTGCGCGGGGAGAGAGTCAAATCAGGTGATTGGTGATTTGTGACTGGTGACTAGTCACTGAAAATGCCAGCCCGATGATGTAGTTCGAATAGGGAGAACGAATGGGATACGGGGAAACGTTCGGGGCGCTGCTGGAAACGATCGCGGAAGAAGCGGATGCGATTGCGATGCGGTATTTCCGAGCGGAGGAGCTGCGCATCGACAGGAAGGGCGATGGCACGGCGGTAACGCAGGCCGACCGTAGCGTGGAAGCGATGGCGCGAGCAAGAGTGGCAGCTAGCGGGCTCGCGCTGGACGTTTTGGGTGAAGAAACGGGCGGCGGCGATGCGACGTCCGCCAGCACTGCGGGCCGAGCCCGAATGATCATCGATCCAATCGACGGCACGGAAGAGTTTTCCCGTGGGATTCCGACATTTGGGACGCTGATGGGAATCGAGCTGAACGGCGAGATTGTTGCCGGGATGGCGAGCGCGCCGGGATTGCGCTCGCGCTGGTGGGCTTATCGCGGGGAAGGCGCTTACCGGAACGGCAAGCGGATTCATGTCTCGAATGTGGACACGCTCAGCCGGGCGATGATCTTCACAACCGGCACCGGACCCAAGAAAGATCCAGCAATGCGCGCGAAACTGCGCTTGCTGTCCGATATGGCGCGAAATGGCCGCTCGATTGGCGGGTTCTGGCAACACATGCTTGTCGCCGAGGGCGCCACGGAAGTTGCGGTGGACCTGACCTCTCAACCATGGGATCTTGCGCCGCTGGGAATTATCGTGGAGGAAGCGGGGGGCCGTTCGACGAATCTGGGTGGCGAGAGGACGATCTATTCGGGGCAGCTCGTCAGCACGAACGGAAAGATTCACGACGAAGTCCTGAAGATTCTGGAGTGAGGTGAGGTCATGGACGTCCGCATACAAGCTGAGAAAGCCGAGCGATTCCGAAAGATGCATGGGGGACCGCGTATCCTGGGGCTCCCAAATGCCTGGGACGTGGCCAGTGCGCGAATCCTGGAAGAAGCTCGTTATCCAGCGATTGCAACGAGCAGCGCCGGGATTGCTTTCTCTCTCGGGTATGCCGACGGCCAGCGCGTTTCCAGAGATCAGATGCTGGAGGTGGTAGAACGGATCGCGCATGCGGTTCGCGTTCCGGTGACCGCGGACATGGAAGCCGGCTACGGCACAACGGTGAAAGACATGGAGGAAACCACGAAAGCAGTGATTGCCGCGGGAGCTATCGGAATGAACCTCGAAGACGTGACGGGGGATGACGAGAGTTCGCAGGTGGACACCGGGCAACAGGTGGAAAAAATCCGGGCCATTCGCGATACCGCCGCGTCACTGGGTGTTCCGCTGGTGTTGAATGCGCGCACGGACATTTACTTGATGCCGATCGGTGAAGCCGCCACGCGCTTCGAGCGAACGGTCGAACGATTGCGCGCTTACCGTCAAGCGGGGGCGGATTGCGTCTTCGCTCCAGGATTCCGTAGCCGGGATACCATCGCCGAGTTAGTCAAGGCGATTGCAGCGCCGCTGAACATCCTGATCTCGAGCGGCTGCCCTTCTCTCGCGGAGCTGGAAGAGATGGGAGTCGCACGGGTAAGTGCAGGCTCCGCCGTGATGCGGGCAACGCTTGGACTCGTTCGGCGGATCGGGAAAGAATTGATGGAAAGAGGAACGTACGATTCCCTGTTCGATGGCGCGGTCCCCTTTGCCGATTTGAATCGGATGATGGGACGCCAGATCTCGTAAGTTCATGCCGGAAAAACCTGAATTGCTTCGTGTCCTGAATGATGAAATTGTGACTTGCCAGAAGTGTCCGCGGCTGGTCCGCTATCGCGAAAAAGTGGCGCAGGAAAAGCGTCGGGCGTATCGCGAGTGGACGTACTGGGGCAAGCCGGTCCCAGGCTTCGGAGACGCTCGCGCAGGCCTTTTGATTCTTGGACTGGCTCCGGCGGCGCATGGAGCGAATCGCACGGGGCGGATGTTCACGGGTGACCGCTCGGGGGATTTTCTGTATGCAGCGCTGCACAAAGCGGGCTTTGCAAATCAGGCTACTTCCCTGCACCGGGATGACGGATTGCGTCTGAAAAATGCGTATATCAGCGCGACGTGCCGGTGCGCGCCTCCGGAGAACAAACCGCTCCCCGAAGAAACCTCGAATTGCAGCGGTTACCTGGAACGCGAACTCGAGATCTTGAAGCCGAAGGCGATCTTGGCGCTGGGGAGAATCGCCTGGGACGGGTACCTCGAAATCTTGAAGCGACGCGGGGTGATAGCTTCGCGCGGGCTCTACAAATTCGCGCACGGCGCGGAAGCGGAAGTGGCGCCCAGCGCTCCTCGATTGTTCGGCGTGTATCACCCCAGCCAGCAGAATACGCAGACCGGCCGCGTCACACCCGCGATGTATTCTTCCGTCCTGCGCCGAATCCGGCGCTTCCTCGAAAAATAGTATCTACCGGCTGCCACTCTTCCATGGAGTGTCGGAAAAGGCTTGCAGGGCGATGGCGGGATTCGCGGACAGAACTCTTGCCGCCCACGTTGGGTGTCCGGCGGAGCCTCCAAGTGCATCTTTTTCAATTCTTTGCAGCCCCTCTCGACGGCCGGTTATGGCTCTCCATGTGCATTCCCTTCTTGCCCAGCATTCCGCGGGAGGGACCTATGGAACGCATGAAATGTAGGGGTGTATTCGGCAACTTGGCGATTTTCACGATGACGCTTGCGTTGGGAGTCACGCGCAAGGCGCAGGAGCAGGAGCAGAGTCAGGAACAGTCGAGAGAAGCAACATCGCCAGCGCCAGACCAGCAGCGTCATAAGGCGGACGGTGAGCGGCACGGGCTGCCGATTGAAACCTACGCAGTGGCCCCGGGCACCAAGTTTCTGGTGCGGCTGGATGAAGAGTTGGGCACTAAAGGTACGCAAGCCAACGCCCGGTTCAAGGTGAAGACGCTGGAGCCACTCGAAGCGGCGAGCGGCATCTTTTTGCCAGCCGGAGCGGAGATTCGCGGTCACATCAGCCATGTCGAGCCGGCAGGAGTGGCGGGCCGTGCGAAACTTTGGCTGACGTTTGATGAAATCCACACCAGGTTCGGCGATCTGCCAATCGTGGCCGAAGTCGTGAACGTGCCGGGCGACCACAGCGTGAAATCGGGTCCGCGGCAGGAGGGACTCATAGAGGGCCGAAGCAGCACGCAACAGGATGCCGCGCAGGCGGCTGCGGCAGGCGCAGCAGTCGGCGCCGTGAAGGGCGTCAAAGACAAAGACAAGAAAGAGGCAGCCGAAGGCGCTGCAGTGGGGGCGCTCACGGCGTATCTCATGGAGTCGGGCCGCGGCCGCGAGCTGAACCTGCCTAAAGGGGCGAAGTTGGAGTTGGAACTGGAACGGGCGCTGTATCTCGTGAAAGAGTAAGTATGCGATGGTTGTTCTTGATATGCGCCGGATTCTGCAAGGCGGCCGCAGCATTTTCTCAGCGCCAAATGGCGCCGACCGCCCCTGAAATTCGATTGCGGCTCTTGGACTACAAGAGACATTTGGCGGTGATATGGTGTTTTCCGGCGAACTCGATGAGGATCCGAGTGGCACGGGACGAAGGCTGGGCGCCATGATCAAACGTCAAACATCGAGAATCGGTGGGCTGGCAATGCTGTCGCTGGTCATTTCACTTGCAGGAATTCCTTTTACAGCGACGGCTGGCCAACAAAGTTGGTCCGTCGATCTCAGTGCGTACGGCCCAAGAAGGGAGCGCATGGACGATGGCCGGAATCACGATCCGATAATCCTGGTGGCTGCGACAAACGGCGTGGTTGCAGCCGCCTGGGGAAACCCGCCGCACCCGGCGGGCCCCGGCCAACGGGACAATCGCCTGAGCGATCCATGGGAAGTGACTCTTCTGCTGTTTGACGCAAACAATGGCAAACTGAAGAACAAAAGCGGCCCGTGGAATGGAGATTTTTCATTTGAACTGAATGCCACCGCAAAGGGAAATTTTCTACTGCTGCTCCGCCACTTTCACGGTGCGAGGGAAAACCCTGGGGAAACCCTCTATCTACTTTCTTCCTCCGGTGAAGAATTGAAAAAGATGGACCTATCGCCGTCCATCAGACTTTCAAAACCTGATTGGAATGAATTTCAAATCTCCTCTAGCGGGCGTACGGTGCTGCTCGGACAGATCCGCGAAGACGGAGTGCATTACCGGGTGCTGGAATCGGATACGCTGGAGACAAAGTTCGAGTGGACGCGTGAAGCGGGATCCGATTTCCCTTGGATTGTCGCCCTTTCCGACAAAGAGCTGCTAGGATTCCGCAAACCGATGAACCAGGAACAAGTGCACCGCGCAGACGCAGAGTGCGATCTTTACGTTCGATCGTTTGATGGCCCCTGGCGTCCTCTCCCGGAATCTCTAGACGTGAGTCACCATGGGGCGAGGGGGCAAGGCTTACACCCCACGCAACTCGCTTTTCTTTCCGACACCGTCCTTGTAGGGGTAAATGCAAAACGAAAAGACATTGAAGGCTCCATCGTGGTGCTACAAACCGACGGCACGATGCTTTCTCCTCCGGTCATTCCAAAACTTCAGGATCGCACAAGCCTTACTGGGCCAGTTGCTGTTTCCGCTGGAGGGCGCTACTTTGCGGTGGGATTTCAGCATCAGCCATGGATGTCGCATCTTCTGGTGGACGTGATGACCATGGACATCACCTTTTGGAATGATGATGCACTTTTTCTCATCTGGGAAGCTTCCAGTCCAGAGCCGGTGGCCAGAATCCCCCTGGGCACCGACGTGCGCGCACTGTCCCTTGCGCCAGACGACGCTCCCACGCTTGCTTTTGTCAACGGATCAACCTTGAAAGTTGTCCATTTCCAGCCCAAAACAAGCGCACCCAAAGCTAACTAACTCTGGCATTTTGGCGGCGGGATCGCCATGGACGCCAGGGGAGGACCCAGGGACGCGCCAAAGCGCGCACCCACAAAAAGGCTAGAAGTATCTGGCCAACTGGGGCGCAGCATGCTGCGTCCCTACAGTGCGGTCCTACTGGGTTTGTAGACAGCGGCGCGAGCGGCAGGCCGTAGGCGGAAGCGCGACATGATCAAACTGAAAAAAACGGTCATGCAATTGGCAGGTAGTAATACAGGTCGAGGGCAGGCGGCTTGATGCCCTGGGTGCGCAGGAGCACGCTAATTTGTGCCACGTGTCTCGCCTCGTGAATGATCAGGTTCCACAACAGGCCATCCACGGTGTAACGCTTCCCTGGCCTGTCGTGCACGGTCACAATGCGGTTCAACTCGTCGTCATCGACAGTGGGGAGGTACGCGAGGGTGCTCTGCTCGACAAGCCGCCAGTAGTCCAGCAGGGTTTCGCAGGGGAAGCCCGCAAAGACAGGGCCGCCCTGGGTATCCTTCAAGGCGGGAATGGTCGGCCGCACCGGCTGTTCGCGCAAAATCTCCTCGCGAATCCAGAAGTCCTCCGTGGCGGCTATGTGAAACACGAGGTCCTTGATGCAGTGAAACTTCGCACCGTCCAGCAACGGGCAGGATAAAACCTCGTCCGGCACGCGCTCCAGAGTGGCCCACGAGTCCCGGCGGGCGCGTACCAGGTAGTCGTAGGCGTCAGGAATGTTCATCGTCCTCCCACAAGATTTGCTCAGCTATCGTACATATATCGCGCTTAATGCCAAACACTGTTGGCCCCGCTTGCTGGAATCCAGAAAGACCAAAAAAAACGGGGGCAAGCCCCCCGCTCTCCAAATGCAGAAGCGTTCCGTTTTTGCGACGCGGTGAAGAATTCCCACATGACTGGCGCGGTGGCGGCGTCTCCGGGGCGCTTCGTCGCGCCGAGATCTTCGAGGGCGAGGCGAAGAACGCTTGACGTTGATAGGGTTTTGCGCCTGGTGGGGATGGTTTTGCACGTCGGTGAAGTAGGCGAAGGGGATCATGGCGAACGGCGTAGAGGCCAGTATCGCCGCCGTTGGGGCCCAGGGGGGAAGGGCCTCGGCGTATGATTTCCGAGTCTTGCCTGCGGCGAGGAGCTCGCGGACGAAATTGTCAGCAGAGACGAGGAAGAGTTTCGGGGTGGAGGCGTCAATGAGCGTGAGAGTCCGCCTGGCGGTGAGCTCGAAATCGTTAGGGATCGAAGGATGCGTCGGCGAAATAGTTTGTGGCCAGATCGTATTGATTAGCAAGCGTATTCAAGTAGGGCATCGAAGGACTGGCGACGACGTCGGAGTAATTGGCAATGCTCCTCGACGACGGCGAATACGTGACCAAAGGGCACGCTCGAAGCGGGAGGAGGATGCGGCTAGTGAGCCGTTGCGAATTGCCAGGAGCACGTCAGTCAATCGCCATTCAGAATGACGGATTTGCTGGGCACAGTCTGTCCGGTTTGTGACACATTGGGGATAAGGAAACGCAAGTAAGAAATGTCTGCGCCACGTCGGGCGTGATTTATTTCGCTCAATATGATG
>Ga0137412_10000074_pt1 | contig 54246 bp, 35 predicted proteins | sample CZODoug2_1_16fun_FD_122160 | JGI IMG/M metagenome (GOLD analysis project Ga0137412, IMG submission 122160) | Vadose zone soil fungal communities from Angelo Coast Range Reserve, California, USA - CZODoug2_1_16fungal (Hybrid Assembly) | ecosystem: Environmental > Terrestrial > Soil > Vadose zone...
ATGAAGTTGTCTAAGCAGGTTTTTGTCCTACTTCTCTGCTGTTTGCTTGTGCGATTCACGGCGCAAGCCGAGTCTTTCGGTCCTACGGGCCAATCCAACACACAGTCGACGACTCCGCCCGCGAAACAGTCTCCGCAAGAGTTGCAGCAACTTGTCGCGCCTATCGCCTTATACCCAGACGCCCTCGTTGCTCAGATTCTCGCCGCTTCCACGTATCCCACCGAGATTGTCGAGGCGGAACGCTGGATGCAAAGGCATGCCGGGCTCAAGGGCGACAAACTTGCCAAGGAAGTCGACAAACAGGACTGGGATCCCAGCGTAAAGGCCATGGTGCAATTCCCGTCGGTTCTCGAGAACATGGACAAAAATCTCTCTTGGACTTCGTCCCTTGGTGAGGCGTATGCAAACCAGCCGGACGATGTGACCAATGCCGTCCAGACGCTGCGCAGCGAGGCCGAGAAAACTGGCCATCTGAATAGCAATGAACAGGAGAAGGTATCGACGCAAGGCAGCACGATCATCATCGAACCGGCCGACCCTGAGATGGTCTACGTCCCTGCCTATGATCCTTGGCTAGTGTACGGTGCACCTATCGTCGCCTACCCGGGGTGGTATCCCGTGCCCGGCATTTTTTGGGGCGGCGTTGGCCTTTCCTTTGGTGTTGGATTTGGTATCGGCTTCTTTGGAGGATTTGGGTGGGGCTGGGGACACTGGGGCTATGACTGGCATGGCCGGCGAGCCTTCTACGACCATCACGCCTTCGTCTCGCACAGCCATGAGTTCGGTCACGAGGGGTTCAATCACGGTGGTTTCAGCCACGGCAACGTCGGCCACGGTAACTTCGGTCATAGCAACGCGTTTCACGGAGGTTCGGGCTTTCACGGGCGGTCAGGAACGCATTCCGGGGCGTTCAGTGGCTTTGGTCACGGTGGAAATGTCCGAGGGTTTTCCTCTCGCGGACGGTCGAGCTTTGGAGGTGGCGGTCACGGAGGCCACGGCGGTGGCGGACGGCGCTAGGTAATCGGTTTATTTACGTATGAACCTGTTATGAATTTCAGAACGGAGAAGAACATCATGCTGCAGAGAATCTCAAGGTTTGTGCAATGTGAATGCAAGAGGTTTGCTCGATTTACGACGGCCGCAGTAGCGGCACTTGCACTCGGAGGGTCGTTTGCGCCGGCATTCGCGCAAGAGCAGGGACAGCGGACCTTTGCCTCAGCCGAAGATGCCGGCGGCGCTCTCTTCGCTGCAATGCAGGCACAGGACAATCAAGCTCCCTTGAGCATCCTGGGACCGGCTGCAAAGGAAGTCCTCTCGTCCGGCGATCCCGACGAAGATGCGGATTCTCGTGAAAGCTTCGTCGTCAAATACGAAGAGATGCACCGATTCGTCAAAGAGCCGAACGGAACCGTAACGCTGGTTATCGGAGCGGAAAACTGGCCGTTTCCGATCACCTTAGTAAACAATCACGGTTCGTGGTTTTTCGACACAGCCGCAGGAAAAGACGAGATCCTCTTCCGGCGCATAGGGAGAAATGAACTTGCCGCCATGGAAGCGTGTCGCCAGTTGGTCGAAGCGCAAAGGCAGTATTTCACCCGCCCGTCGGGTAAGCTTTCCCAGCAATTTGCGCAGAAACTGGTCAGCGATAAAGGCCGGCACAATGGTCTGTATTGGTATGGTGCTTACAACGAGTTCGATAGCCCCATCGACCCGCTTATCGCGTATGCGAACCAAGAAGACGCGAAGGATCAAACTGGCGATCCACTTCCGTTTGATGGTTATTTTTTCCGGATTCTCACGAGCCAGGGCCCTCATGCACTGGGCGGGGCCAAGAACTACATCATCGACGGAAAGATGACCGGAGGCGTTGCATTTGTTGCGTACCCGGCGGAATACCGCTCGTCAGGTGTGATGACTTTCATCGTCGACGAGTCGGGAACCATTTACGAAAAGGACCTTGGCCCCGACACAACAAAGCTTGTACAGACGATGACCGCCTATGACCCGGATTCCACCTGGCACAAAGCAGATTAAGCAGAGGGTTTAGCTTCAGCGGGCTCAAGGATACTCGCGGGTCTGGTTAGGGCAAGGCCACTAACACTTTCGCGCTCCTGGGTTTGTATTTAGTCACCGTGTCAATGCGCTGACAGCCATCTAGGTCACTGGACTCTTCGGAGGGTAGCAATTACATAGGGTTTTCTCTAAGCGCCCTTGTTTTTCAGCCACTTCCTGAAACTCTTGCTCACCCTTCATTGTGGCCACAGGGCTGCATCGTCCAAGGCCAGAGACAAGAAAGACGCTACTCAACGGAGAAATCAATTCCGAAGCACAGGCCGTGGGATCGATTTTGTGGAGAGTCCGGCCGGGCCGGGCGGAATTGGGGATATGAATCATGATGTGGATTGTCAGGCTGGCGCTGAAGGAACCGTACACGATTATCGTGCTGGCTATCCTAATCTTCCTCTTTGGGACGCTGGCAATCGTTCACACGCCCACGGATATTTTTCCGGACATCAACATCCCGGTGGTCAGCATTATCTGGACCTATAACAGTTTGGAGCCACAGGACCTGGCCGACAGGATCGTCACCATCACCGAGCGCAACCTGACCACGACCGTCGATAACATCGAGCACATAGAGTCGCAATCGCTTTACGGTATCGCCGTGGTGAAAGTGTTTTTTCAACCCACGGTGAGTATCGACAAGGCCATCGCCCAGATCACCGCAAATTCCCAAACGCAACTCAGACAGTTGCCCGCTGGCACCACGCCGCCTTTGATCATTAGTTATAGCGCCTCGACGGTGCCGATCCTCGAACTCGGGCTCTCCGGCCAGGGTATATCGGAGCAGTCCCTCAACGACTATGGTCTCAATACCATCCGACCCCAGCTGGTGACGGTGCAGGGCGCCGCCATCCCATATCCGTATGGGGGAAAGCAACGCCAGGTGCAAGTGGACCTAAATACTCAGGCCTTGCAGGCGAAAGGTCTTTCTCCGTTGGACGTGGTCACTGCAATTTCTGCCCAGAACCTGATTCTCCCAACGGGAACATCCAAAATTGGCACGAAAGAATATGACGTTGACATCGCCAATGCGGCGCCCCAGACCATCGCGCAACTTAACCGCATTCCCGTAAAAACGATTGGCAGCACGACGATCTATATCGGCGATGTCGCCTGGGTGCGCGACGGCTTTCCCCCGCAAACGAACATTGTGCGCGTGAACGGGCAGCGCTCCTCCCTCTTGACGGTGCAAAAGAACGGCAATACCTCGACCCTAAGTATCATTGCCGGAATCAAGTCTCTGTTGCCGTTTATCAGAACAATCGTGCCGCCGGCGCTGGATATCAAACCCTTAGCGGACCAATCCGTCTTTGTGAAAGGCGCGATTCAGGGCGTGGTGACCGAAGCTTCGATTGCGGCCTGCCTTACCGGCCTGATGATTCTCATCTTTCTCGGCAGTTGGCGGAGTACGACCATTATTGTCGTTTCGATTCCCCTCGCCATTCTGACCTCCATCATCACTTTCAGTGCGCTCGGCGAAACCATCAACATCATGACGTTAGGCGGACTCGCCCTGGCCGTGGGAATTCTGGTGGATGATGCAACGGTTGAGATCGAGAACATCAATCGCAACCGTCAGGCGGAACCAGACAAGGACATGGATGAAGTCGTCCTGGACAGCGCCGCGCAAATTGCTACGCCCGCCTTCGTGGCCACGATTTCGATCTGCATCGTGTTTACTCCGATGTTCCTGCTCTCCGGGGTGGCGCGATATCTGTTCGTTCCGCTCGGTGAAGCGGTGATCTTCGCCATGCTGGCCTCCTATCTGCTCTCACGCACCGTTGTCCCGATGATGGCCAAGTACCTCTTGCGCCATGACACCCCGAATACCGCGGAATCCCGCAATCCATTCGTTCGCATGCAGGTTCGGTTTGAGGAAGCATTTGAGCGTCTCCGTGAGCGTTATCACGGATTGCTCGAATTTTGCCTTCATCATCGCCGTACTTTCCTTGTCGCATTCTTCTCCGCTTGCGTGGGTTCCCTGGTTTTGATCATTCCCTGGCTGGGGCGAGACTTTTTCCCCACCATCGACAGCGGGTCGTTCAATCTCCACATGCGGGCTCCAACGGGTTTACGAATCGAAGAGACCGCCCGCCTCTGTGATCTTGTCGAGCGATCGATCCGGAGACAGCTTCCGCCGGGCGAGGTCTCCAACATTATCGACAATATCGGCCTACCCTACAGCGGCATCAACACGTCCTATCTGAATACTGGAACCGTGGGTACCTCGGATGCGGATATCCTGGTGACGTTCGGCGTTAACAACCATCAGACAGCCAAGTACGTTCACGACCTCCGAATCAGCCTGGCAAAAGAATTTCCCGGCGTGACCTTTTCTTTCCTGCCTTCCGATATGGTCACTCAAATCCTTAATTTTGGCTTGCCGGCTCCCATCGACATTCAAGTGGTGGGGACCGATTTGGAGGGGAATCAAGCCTTCGCGAATGCCTTGCTGAATCAAGTGAAATACGTATCGGGCATAGCCGACGCGCGCATCCAGCAGCCATTCGATGAACCCTATATGCACCTTTGGATGGACCGCACCAAGGCGCAGCAGATCGGCTACAACGGCACGACCGTGGCGCAAAACGTTCTAATCTCCCTGGGCGGCAGCTTCCAGACGTCGCCAACATACTGGCTCGACCCTAAGAATCGAGTCAGCTACGACATCTCTACTCAGACCCCGCAGTATCGCGTCGACACGCTCCAGGATCTCGCGAACATGCCCATTACCGGGCCTACGCCTGGCGTCGCACCGGCCCTTCTCGCGAGCGTCGCTTCCATCCAGCGCGGAACCGGGGCGGCGGTCGTCTCCCACTACAACATAAGGCCCGTCATCGACATCTTCGGCGCGGTGCAAGGGCGCGACCTGGGCGGAATATCCGGGGACGTTACACGCATCATCGATCAAATGCGGCCGAAGCTGCCCCGCGGATCGCAAGTTGTGCTGCGCGGGCAAGTTCAGACGATGCGCTCCTCGTATATTGGCCTGTTATCTGGGCTGGTCTTCGCCATTGTGCTTGTCTACCTCCTCATCGTGGTGAACTTTCAATCCTGGCTGGACCCTTTCATCATCATTACGGCGCTTCCCGCGGCGCTCGCCGGCATCGCCTGGTTTCTGTTTATCACGCATACCACGCTGAGCGTACCGGCACTCACAGGCACCATCATGTGCATGGGTGTAGCCACCTCCAACAGCATCCTGGTGGTGCAATTCGCGAGGGAACAGCTGAACGAAGGCAAAGACCCCGTCGCCGCGGCTCTTCAGGCTGGATTCACTCGCTTCCGCCCCGTGATCATGACCGCGTTGGCAATGATTATCGGCATGCTGCCGATGTCGCTGGGGCTCGGAGACGGCGGTGAGCAGAATGCTCCGTTGGGCCGCGCTGTGATTGGTGGATTGCTCTTCGCCACGGTGTCCACGTTGTTGTTTGTTCCCACTGTGTTCAGCATTCTCCATGGCCTGCGCCACCGGCCCGCCGAGGCTAGTCCGAAATCCTGAGGAGCTTCCTGTTGAGAGGAATTTGAAGGTGATACCAATGACGCAATCGCAAACAGAAGGACAGATTCCGGGGCAAGGGCCGCACTCGCCGACCACCGGCGGGACAAAACGGCGATCGCTACGCGGTTGGCTTGCCGGCATTGCGGTTCTCCTATTGTTCGTTGGACTGTTGGTTTCCGGTATTCTTGAGCGCATCCACACAAACGCCAGTCTTCGCACGGAAACCGCGGATTTGGCGGTACCCACCGTTTCGGTTGTTGCGCCTAAGCGGGCCGCACCGTCGCAGGAAATTGTGCTGCCGGGAAACGTCCAACCGTATATCACGTCGCCGGTTTTCGCGCGCACGAACGGTTATTTGGAGCATTGGTACTTCGATATAGGGGCGCATGTAAAAAAAGGCCAGCTTCTGGCGGTAATCGCGTCTCCTGAAGTGGACCAGCAGCTGCAACAAGCGAAGAGCAATCTCTTAACCGCACAAGCCAATCTCGAGCTAGCTTCGATCACCAAGGATCGCTATCAAGGACTTAAGAAAACCAATGCCGTGTCGCAGCAGGACGTCGACAATGCCGTGGGTACTTACAATGCGAATAAGGCAATTGTGGAAGCAGACCAAGCAGCCGTTCAGCAGTACTCCGCGCTGGTGTCTTTCGAAAAGGTTTACGCTCCGTTTGACGGCGTTATCACTGCGCGAAACACCGACATCGGTGACCTGATCAACTCAGGCAGCAATTCCAATGTGAAAACCGATCTCTTCCACATCGCGCAGCCTGGCGTGCTACGCGTGTATGTCAATGTACCTGAAGACTTTTCGCAGCAAACCAAGCCAGGCCTGACAGCAGACCTGAAATTGGCGGAGTTTCCGGGTCGTATGTTCACGGGGAAACTGGTGCGCACCGCCGAGGCTATCAACTACGCAACGCGCACGCTGCTGGTTGAAGTAGACGTGAATAACCCGTCAGGAGAATTGCTTTCGGGCGCTTATGCGGAAGTGCATTTCAAAGTGCCGGGGCAGGTCTCCACCTACATTTTGCCGGTCGACACTCTTCTTTTTCGGAAGGAAGGCCTGAACGTGGCCGTTGTCGAAAACGGGAAAGCGAAGCTGGTGCCGGTAACGCCAGGCCGCGACTTCGGCGATTCGATCGAAATCGTTTCGGGTCTGCAGGGCAACGAATCAGTCATCACGAGTCCGCCCGATTCCATCGTGACGGGAGAGACAGTAAAGATAGCTGCGCCGCAGACAACAGCACCCACGCCGGCCGCGGGAGCAAAGCAGTGAATTCCTTGTCCCGCGCACGAATGAAAGCCCAAGTTCTCAAGCGAATCGCGGGCAGCACCTGTGTGCTGAGTGTGCTCTTGGTTGCGGGTTGCACGGTTGGGCCAAATTACAAACGGCCCGCTGCGCCAGTTCCTCCGGTATATAAGGAAGTGGGCGATTGGAAACCCGCTCAACCGAACGACCAGAATCTCGGCGGCAACTGGTGGGAGATTTTTCAGGATCCTCAACTGAATGATCTCGAAGCGCAGGTCAACGTCTCGAACCAGAACTTGAAGGCAGCCGAGGCCCAATACACGCAGGCTCGTGCCGTGCTTCGCTACAACCGGGCCGCTTACTATCCGACGATCACCGGTGGTGCGAGCGCAACACGAAACAGAATATCGAACCATCGGCCCGCGAGTATCGTCGCCAATGGAATCACTTACAATGACTATCAAATCCCCCTGCAATTGTCTTACGAAGTCGACGTCTGGGGGCGCGTGCGCCGCACCGTCGAATCTTATCGCGAACAAGCACAAGCCAGCGCCGCCGACCTGGCAACCGTGAATCTGTCCATGCACGCCGAGTTGGCTACGGACTATTTCCAGGCCCGCACACTTGATGCTGAGGAGCAACTTCTCAATTCCACCGTAACCCAGTACGAGCAAGCCTTGGCGCTAATCCAGAGCCGGTTTTCCGGAGGCATTGCTTCCGATTTGGAAGTACAACAGGCTGAGACTCAACTGGAAACGACGCGCGCGCAGGCAATCGATGTTGGAGTTGCCCGCGCACAGTACGAACATGCGGCAGCAATTCTGATTGGGAAGCCTCCAGCCGAGTTCAGTCTCCCTGCCCTTCCACTAACCGCATCTCCTCCGCCTATTCCGGCGGGTCTGCCTTCCGAGTTGCTTGAGCGCCGTCCGGACATCGCAGCGGCGGAGAGACGCATGGCGTCCGCCAACGCGCAAATCGGCGTGGCCAAGGCAGCGTATTATCCGACCATAAGTCTTGGGGCGACAGGTGGTTTCGAGAGTGGCGTAATTACCACACTGATTTCTGGTCCCAGCATCCTCTGGTCGGCGGGCGGTTCGGCAGTAATGCCTCTTTTTGATGCGGGTCGCCGCCGAGCAAACATGGATCAAGCCATAGCCTTCTATGATGAAACGGTCGCCAATTACCGAGAGACCGTCTTGACCGGTTTTCAACAAGTCGAGGACAACGTTGCCGCGTTAAGAATCCTCGAGCACGAAGCTCAAGTTCAGGAAAAAGCAGTCGTCGCAGCCCAGAAATACCTGGAACTCGCCAATACACGCTACGTGGGTGGCGTCACGAGTTATTTGGAAGTGACGACCGCCCAAAGTGCGGCACTCTCGGATGAGCTGACCGCGGTTAACATTCTCGGCCGCCGCATGGTGGACGCGGTCACTCTGGTTCAGGCTCTCGGTGGCGGCTGGGATCGCTCCGCCCTGCCCGAACGCCCTGAATGCTGCGGCAAATTGACCAGCAACTCAAAGTGATCCAAATCCTTACCAAGATTTGTGTTGCCCGGCACATGTCCGGCAATTTGTGACGAATTAAATCAATCTATTTCGGTTGAGAGTGCATACCCGCAAGCTGGTGTGCGTGCTCGGGCTTCGTCTTGTTTGCCTTGTGCTTGTAACGCGCGACCCATGGACAAATAGCCTTGACCCAGCCCCCGATTGTCCTGGCCGATGGCAATGGAACGGTGAAGAACTTTTTCCGCCTCGAGTGGCTTCCCCGCGAGAGTCAGCTCGAGACCCCAGTTGAGCGCCTCGCTCCGCGCGAGATCGTCGAGTCGTGAATTGCAGTCCTGGTCGCATTCTCAGATGTTGCGGGAGACCTGCGAGGCGTCTGGGGCGCCGGCGAGTGCAGCCGGGATGCTGTGCAGGTGGCTATACATGCCACCCGTGCGAATCAATTGGTCGTGCGTTCCTTGTTCTTCAATTACGCCGCCGTTCAAAACGATGATGCGATCCACCCACTTAAGTGCAGAGATGCGATGGGAGACGAACACAATAGTCTGATGACGAAACTGCTGCGCCAAATTCATAAAAACCCTGCGTTCGGAAGGGGCGTCGAGAGCGGAAGTCGATTCATCCAGAAGTAAAATCGAGGGATTCTGAAGCACTGCCCGGGCCAATGCCAGGCGTTGCCGTTCGCCACCTGACAGGCCATTGCCTCTTGGACCTACCGGTGCATCCAAACCCTTAGGCAAGCGGCGGACCAATTCCTTCAGGTCAGCAATCTCCACTGCCCGCTGAAGATCTCGCGTCGACGCCGAGGGGTTTCCCAGGAGCAGGTTTTCTTTCAGGGTCCTGTCGAAAATCACCGCATCTTGCAATAGATAGCAGACCTTCGTCCGCAAGCTTGCAAGCCTAACTTTCCGCACGTCAATTCCGTCTATATAGACCGACCCTCTGTTCACGTCGTACAACCTGGCGATCAGTTTCACGATCGTGCTTTTGCCACTGCCGCTCATCCCCACTAATGCGATCTTTTCGCCGGCTTCCAGTTTGAGATCGATGCCGCGCAAGATCAATTCACCATCTCTATACGCAAAGGAAACGCGGTCCAGTTCCACGTGACCGCGGAACAAAGAAGGAAAGTTCACGGCGTCGGGGCGGTCTGCTACGCTTGGCGTCATCTCCGTAACCTCCAGGATTCGCCGAATGTTCGTGCCAAGCCGATTCAGTTGGGAATAAATGTCCACGGCAGCACGCAAGGGATCGAAAAGGCGTCCCATATAGCTGTAGAACGCGACCATGCCGCCGATGGTGAGAACCCCTGTAAATACTTGATAACCGCCATAGCCAAGAACCGCGATCATGCCCAAAGAGACGATGGCCAAGAAACATGAACTAAATAGGACCTCGACGAGCTCTCGATGATTAAGAGCTTTCATGCGCCCTGTTGCGCAGTTCTGGAAAGCCTGAGTCTCGCTGTTCTCTTGATGCAAGAGCTGAACCTGTATGACTGATGCGAGATGCTCCTGAAGAAATGTGGTCTCCTTGGCGGCTTTTTCTTGTGCCGAATCGGAGGCGCGACGCAAGGGCTTTTCGAACTTCTTGCGGAAGACAAAGAACAAGGGCATGAGTGGGAGGACCAAGCTGGTTAGCTTGAAATCCAGCGTGAGCATTGTTCCCAATACAAAGATGGAGTTGAACACCGTTTGGAGCACATAGGGGACCAGGCTTGATCCCACTTCGGCCACTTGCTCCACATCCTGCTCCACGCGATAGAGTCTTTCGCCGACGGGAGTCGTCTCATGGTAATCGGCGGAAAGGCGGTTCATTTGCTCCAAAATTGCGAGGCGTATCCGGAACACGAGATTTTGAATCGTCCGGAAATTAACCAGCTGGGCTAGCGTAAAGAAACCAAGCCGGCAAATGTATAGGCCGAAAAATCCGACTGCCGCAAAGAGAAGAAGGCGAAAGTCCCTTGTCGGGACAACAAAGTCAATCATCCACTTCAGGAGAAGTGGATCCAGAAGAAACAGAAGGCTGCTAAGGACAATAAGCAGCACGCCGAGCGCATAGGCAGGCAATAGCGGCCGCATTTGGTGAAAGAACCAACGAGCTTGCGTTCGAAACGTGGTATTCAATCGTGCTCCATCCTTCGTTCGACTCGCGATTTCAGCGGCAAGGCGATGCGCACGCGAGAGAAATCGACGAGATCTAAGATCATTAAAGAGTACAGCCGCTGTGCTGCAACGCTGCCGCTGTCCGAAGAACCGTCACAGGGTTTGAAACCGGGTGTGGCCTGTCGGGGAAATTAGGCTGTCCAAGGCAACTGTCCGTCCGCGATGAGATGCAGATATCCGCTGGAACCTCCAGAAGAGGATTTTTCCGCAATTTAGTGAGGGCAGGACTTTCGGGGATTGGGGCACCTGGACAAAGCGAAGGAGATATTGCTTAGATTCGCGGGCCGCCCAGGTAAATAATCACTACCGTTTCGACGTTACGACGATAGATTGTACGCACGGGTAAGGGCCTGTCAACACATTTCACGCAACGCTCCGGCCCATTTCGGGGAGTGACCTGACGTGTGGAGCCTCATGGTGGGCTAAATTACGCTCCCCTGGATGTTTTTTGCTATGGCAAGAGAACCCGCCTGTCTTCTATCACGTAGTTTGCGGTTCAATACGCACTCAGAGAGATTTCCCACTGACCGGATATGCCTGGCATCAACGTAAAGCTTTTAGTCTGGATGAGCAGGTGCAATGGAAGAGCTCCACGATCTCCGCGGCCCAGCGGTGTATTGCCGGTCGCGTAGGCAGAAATTTCAAGAGGCCAGCTCGACTCCTTAACTTGTACCGCCAATGTCTTGCCATCTGAACTCAGCCGATCGATTCGCGCGCCTTCGAGATAAGAAGTTTCGACATGATCGTAGCGGCTCGGAATCGCCAGCCAGAGACGCTGGACACTTAAGCTCTTGGAGGCGGTTAGCGATTCTTTTCTTCGGAGAGTGTTTTCCTCGAGGGTCCATTTCACTTCCGAAACCAACCCGGGATCGACAAGAACTCCAGCGTTCGCTCCGACAACGACCCAACGCCTCCAAACGGAAGTGACGCTTTTACCATCGGAGGAAGATTTGATCTCATCTGTGCCGTCCGCGGCGGCAATGGTTCTGCCATCTTCCAATTCCAGGAACGGAACGAGACACGGATAGATCTTTTCCACGGGGGCACCAATGCCGGTAAAACCATCCGGCGCGGGCTGGTAGTCGGAGGTGGCCGCTTTTGGTCCCGTCACGAACGGCACAGCGAAATGCAAATCTCCCTGGCGAACCACCCAAACTCCAAACTCGCGGCCGGAATCATTTCGGAAATACTGAAAACGAGCGACATCGGAAAACTTTGGCCGAGAAGGGAAGCTCCTCACGCCTTCCTTTGCGAGGACCCCCATAAAGATTTCGTGCGCGGCGATCACTTTCCCGAAAAACGTTGCCGTTTGCTGCCATTCGCGTTCCTTCGTGATATAGCCGTAGTCACCTCTGCCAAAAGCAAAAACAGACAGCAAGTGGGTCTGACCGTTGAAGTCGTTTCGGAGCCATGACCATGCGGCAAAATACACGGCGGCCAACTGAGAGAGCGGCGCCGGCCTGAACTCGGAGTGAACGCCGAGAAAAGCGGCGATCTCCATTGTGTCCATATAACTGATCGCTCCCAGGCTTCGCCCCCAGGAATAGCCGTAACCGTCCACCGAGAGCAAATCCCACCAGAGTTTCATCTGTTCTTTCAGAGAGGGCGCTACGGCTTTCATTATGTCCTGACGGCCTGCAAGTTCCGCCGCATCGTAAATCGCTCTGGCGTACTCATTCGAGTAGCGATCGTACCGGCCCGTGGGCAGCGCATCGTCCGCAAAGAGCGCGCCGTCTGTGAATTGCTTGGCGGCCCGGTTGAGCAGGGCATCGAGGGCCGCGCGGTCCTTAGTAACGCCGAGTTGGTAGTCGATCGCCGCAATCCGCGCAGCCACGCCAAAGTAATTTTCGGGAAGGTGGATCAGCGTGCGAGTCTTTTGATCGTAAAACCGGCCGGGATTAAGCAGTTCACGATACGCCTCGCGCTCTTCCGAAGTCATGCTCTGCCACAAAGCGTTGCGATTCAGGTCCGTTCCGAAGCTCTGCAAAGCCATTGCGGCGTAGAGTTGCGCCCAGGTTTTTCCCCCGTGACTCAGTTCGATTCGCGCCATCTTTCCAATCATTTCTGGAATGTCATGCCCCGCAATCGTTTTTGTCTCGAAACATCGTGAATAGGCGCCGAGCGTGCGCATGAACGATCCCCAGGAAAATTCGCCTGTTGTCAACGCCCCCACAACACGTTCCGGAGGAGGGTCGAGAGTCTTGATGTCGGCAACGTGCGACGCGACTTCGGTTTGCAGAAAACTTCGAACCTGCCGGTCGAGATCGGAAGCTTCGATTTGTGTGGATGTAACCGGTGTCTGCGCGACCAAGCTGCAACTTGGAAAAAGCAGTCCGCAAAGAATCATGAAAACTGGTGGTGTGACGAGCAATTTGTTTTGTTGTGGGAGTGAATGCAGCGTGGAGCCAAGGGGCCGCCTCGACGAGCCTACTTCTCTCATGGCTTCACCGGCGGGCTGGTGGAACTCGCCGAGCGCTTGTGCTGTTCCAGCCACAGCAGGTCCTCCAGCAAGTAGTATTGCCCGTAGATCAACATCGCATCATTAGGACGCATGCTACATCCGTGGCGAAGTACCCCAGGCGGCGTTTGATCCGTGTCTCCGACGGGAGTCAAATACCCATCAATCAGCGATTGCACGATGCGTTCCCCCGCATCCCGATAGCTTTTGGAGCGAGCGCTCTCCGTCGTAATCAAGGAGAGACGGAATAACCCTCCCGCGATAATCGCGGCTGCCGAAGAATCCCGGTTCCGAAAATGCGCGCCTTCATCGTCAAAGTCGTACCACGGCACGGAGTCACTCGGGAGATTCTTGATGGCGTAGTCTGCAATTCGTTGCGCGGTGGCCAGGAACAACGGCTCGTGTGTTTCCGAATACGCCACCGAAAAACCATACAAGGCCCAACCGAGTCCTCGGGACCAGGTGGTGTCCGCGCCAAATCCTTGATGCGTATGGGCAAATGTCCACTCTCCCGGGGCAGTCATGTTCGCAAGCGGGAGTTCGGCCTCCCTCGCCCCTCCGCGCAGAGTGAAGCTCTGCCGGTTGTCACCCGGATTGTAATGTACGGACTGAAAGACTGATCCGTCCCCACGCACATACCATTGCGCCGTGCGAAGCGCATGCTTTCTGCCGATCTCCCTCCAACGGTTATCTCCCGTTTTGTCGCTGGTCCACCAGAGCAATTGAAGATTCATCATCGTGTCAACAATGGTGTCGTCTCCGTGCTCGGCCCATGATGCGATCAACTGCGTTTTCGGATTGTAGAGCTGTTCCAGCCGTTCGGCGGCGCGAAGGGCACTCGCGCGCAGCTTGTCATCTCGAGTCAAGTCAGAGCCCATCGCCGAGGAGTAGAAATACAAAAATCCCGCGTCGTGATTTTGCGTGGATTCCTGGCCGGTCATCTTTGAGCCCCAAAGTTCCGCCCAGCGCCGATATTTTTCCTCATGGGTCTCGGAATAAAGTTGCCAGAGTTCTCCCGTCCAGAAACTTCCCGTCCAGAAATATCCGTTCTGCTTCTGCCACTCTCCGGTCACGTTGTTCGCTTCGGTGAAGAACCCCTGTCCGGAATTTGAAGTAATCGGTTGCGGCGCCGCCTGAAGAATCGGCTCCCATTGCAATGCCGCGCGGTCGACAGCCTGACGCAAAAGTCCGATTGCCTGCTCAAGGGTCTTTGCTTTGTGAGGGACCAAAGTATCGGGGGGCGGTTGCTCGCCGGCTGCCGAGTTCGAGAGGATTTGGATGCCTGCTGGTTTCGCCATGCGTTCGGCCTGTTCCCGAACAGCATTCAGAAATTCCTCGCGGCTTCGGATCGCATCGGAAGGAAGAATCAGCGATTGATGCGGCCCGTCCTCTTTTTGATTTCCGTGGCCGACGCGGCGATTTGATCCTTCCTGATCCCACGCTGCGATCGTGTACCAGGATTCGGAGCCGTCCCTCAGCTTGAAATCAATCAGGTGGTTCTTGCTGTCATTCGCGAAAGCGGCGTGTGGCGCCAGTGTGAGAATCGCAAGACCCAACTGTTGCCCAGGAACAGCTTCTGTCGCCGTAGGTCCCGGCGCCACCACCTGCTCTCCCCATGTCGCCAGCCACTCGGCCGGCGAATCGTTATTGGAGGTTAGAGGTTCAATTCCAGCCTTTGCCGGCAGCCCAGTCACGAATTCGAAATCGTCTGCGGACTTCGCAAAGATCGCGTGAGTAAACCCCCGTTCGCCCGCCCATTGGGTGATTCGCGAGCGAAGATCGATGATTCTCCCACTGGCGTTCCAACCGTTGTATTCCAACTCCACGATGGTTCGCACGGGCCCACTCGAAATAATTCGCCATTTGCGCTCTTTCACTTCGGCGACTTTGATGACCTTGCCATTCACCAGACCCGCGACCGACCCGATTCCGATCGCATCGCCAACCTTATAAATGTCGCGCCCTTCGGGGGATTCATCGTGATAGGTGTAATCCGGAGACGCGAACATTCCAAGCTGCAGCGTAGGCCGGCGCTTGCCGTAAAGATCGATGGCGTTTCGCGGATCGAAGTAGACCCGGAACGCCACGCGCTCCGATTCCCATCCGAGACCCTCGATTTTAGGGCTGAAAAGCGCCGCCGTTCGTTGCTGGTAATCGCCGCGCAAACGCCAGATGCGTTCCTGATTGCCGTAGGAAACGGTCACGATGCGCGTCTGATGCGGTGCAAGATCAATTTGAAACGCCAGTTCATCCCCTTTGCCGTCTCCATCGAGATCATCGACTTGAGAGGGAAGCTCCTCCGTCTGTAGTACAGACGCGTCTTGTTCCAGCGTGCTCGCGTCGCTCGCCGTCACAATCATGGAGCCAGGCGTAAAGTCAGGTGCAATCTTCCGAAGCTGCGCGATGGGAATCACAATGTCCGCGGCTTTTCGTGCATGGTCGCCAGGGTTGGAAATGGCAATCTTGATGTTTTTGATCTGCGGCGCTCCCTGCGCCGAAGCTGAACAGAGAGCAGGAATGATCCACAGTGCGGCCAAGAATCTCTTTCGCATAAGATTCTAATTTTCTCCTGTAATGGTAAAGAGAACGAAAAAAATGAGCTCAGGTTATGTAGTCTTCCCTGCAAGGAGTGAAGACGTCGATTACAAGCGAATCCTCGATCGCGGAAGCGCCGTGCTGCACGCCGCCGCGTATCGCGAAAGTGTCCCCTGCGCGCAATTCGAAACTTTTTCCCTGGCAGCTCACTTTCAGGTGTCCCCGCACAACGTAGACGACCTGATCGTGCGGATGGCTGTGCATCGCTCCAGCCCACCCTTTCGCCATGCGGTGCTCGGCGAGAAAGAGCTTGTCGTTATATGCAAGCACGCGGCGCGTGAGGCCAGGTTCCGGATAAGATTCCTTGGCCTGGTTGCTTACCGTCACAACAAGGTCGGGATAAGTTTTGTTTTGCGTTTCCATCTTGTGCCTCCTCTTCAACGAGCTTCGGCGGTGCGTTCGGACTTGGCGGCTGCGGGGTTCCGCGCATCCCTCACGAGTTGGGCATAGCGTTTCGCCAAATCGCTGATCAACTCTGGTTTCCCCTGCTGAAACGCATGCTTCAGAATCAGTTCGCCGCCCACGCCCAACGCAGCAGCGCCAGCGCGAATATAGTCCGCAGCCGTTTCCAGATTCACGCCCCCGGTGGGGACCAGCGGAACGTGCGGCAGAGGCCCCTTGAGCGCCTTGATGTAGCTTGGCCCTCCCACGTTTCCACACGGAAAGATTTTGACGAAGTCGACGCCCGCATCCCACGCGGTCATCACCTCAGACGGAGTAAGGGCCCCAGCCATGATAAGCAGGTCAAGATCGTGAGCGGCGGCCACCGTCTGCTGCGAAAAGCCGGGCGTGACAAAGAATTGCGCGCCGGCGTCAAAACTTTTGAAGGCAAGGTCTTGATTCACAACGGTGCCTGCCCCAACAAGGACTTTTGGCATCGTTTTCACCAGTTCGGAAATTACCTCCAGCGCTCCCGGAACGGTCATGGTGATCTCAACAATGGGAATTCCACCCTGCCAGACGGCCTCCGCAGCAAATCGCGCCTCCTGCGGAGAACCGGCGCGGATCACCGGCACGATCCCGATTTCCTCAATGAGCGCGCGTACTTCTTGTTTCTTCATGAGACGCATGCCACCTAGTCAGCGGGTCAGCGGGCGATTCTCGCCCCCGCGCCTTTCATTACTTGAAGAACTTCATCCAGCGTAGCCATCGTTGTATCGCCCGGCGTGGTCATGGCCAACGCGCCATGAGCCGCTCCGCACTCGACGGCCCATTGCGGATCTTTTCCCGCGAGGAAACCATAAATGAGACCTGAGGCAAAAGAATCGCCGCCGCCAACGCGATCGAAAATCTCCAGGTCCTCACGATTTTTCGCCTGATAGAAATTGCCGTCGATATAACAGACCGCGCTCCAATCGTTTTTCGTAGCTGTGGTTGCCTTGCGAAGTGTGGTGGCCACAACCTTGAATGGAAAATCTTTCAGCACTTTCCGGATCATCTGCTTGAACGCTTCCGGATCTAGAGCGGAAAGATGTTCGCCGGCTCCTTGCACCTCATAGCCAAGTGCCGCAGAGAAATCTTCTTCATTGCCGAGCATGACATCCACATAGGGAGCGATGCGGCGGTTGACTTCCTGGGCCCGCTTCTTTCCACCGATCGAACGCCACAGGGAATCGCGATAATTCAGGTCATAGGAGATGATGACGCCGTGTTTCCGTGCACACTGCATCGCCTCAATCGCAACTTCCGGCGTAGTCTCCGACAGCGCACAGAATATCCCGCCGGTATGAAACCAGCGTGCGCCGTTCTTGCCGAAAATCATTTCCCAATCGATTTCACCCGTCTTCAGCGCCGCCACCGCCGTGTGTCCGCGGTCAGAGCATCCCAGAGCCGCGCGCACGCCGAATCCCCGCTCGGTGAAATTCAGTCCGTTGCGAACCGTTCGGCCGACTCCGTCATATTCCGCCCACCGGATCAGTGAAGAATCAACGCCACCCTGGTAAATCAGGTCCTGCAACAGCAAGCCAACAGGATTCTTTGCAAATGCGGTAACGATGGCGGTCTCAAGTCCGAAACATCGCTTCAATCCTCGCGCAACGTTATACTCGCCTCCGCCTTCGCTCACTTCAAAACGCCGCGTTGTCCAAATGCGATATTCGCCCGGGTCGAAACGCAGCATCACTTCGCCCAAACTGACCAGGTCCCAACGGCACGAGTCTTTTTGCTTGATCGTTAAAGACATTTAGCCCTCAGCGCCCCAGCCAGCCACCGTCCACGGCAAGCACATGCCCGTGCACATAGTCGCTCGCCGAGGAACATAGGTATAACGCCGCGCCCGCGATATCCTTGGGTTCCCCCCATCGCGCAGCCGGAATCCGCTCCAGAAGTTGACGGCTCCGGACCGGGTCCGCTCGCAACGCTGTAGTGTTGTCCGTCGCCATATATCCCGGAGCAATTGCATTCACGTTGATGCCTTTGGAGGCCCATTCATTGGCCAGGGCCTTCGTCAGCTGCGCGATTCCACCCTTTGCCGCGGCGTAGGCCGGAACGAAAACGCCTCCCTGGAAAGAGAGCAGCGAAGCGATGTTCACGATCTTGCCGCCCACCCCTCTCTGAAGCATGTGCCGGCCCGCAAGTTGCGAGAGCCGAAAAACCGCGGTCAGGTCCACGGCGATCAGTTCATCCCAAGCTTCCATGGGGTATTCCGCCGCGGGTGCTCGATGAATCGTCCCGGCGTTGTTCACCAGGATGTCCAGCGAGCCAAACTCCGCGATGGTTTTTTCAAAAAGTCCGGTGCATGCCTTCGCGTCCGCCAAATCTCCGGAAAAGTAAAAGGTCTTGCGTCCGCCTGCGGAAATTGCCTTGCCAGACGTTCCCGGGTCAAGATCGCGCCCATGGCATCCCACATTAGCGCCCGCCTCCGCCAAAGCCACGGCAATCGCGGCGCCTAAGCCTCTGCGCGAACCGGTAACCAGAGCATTCTTGCCGTCCAATCGGAATGCCTCGAGGGTCATCGATTCATCCTTGGCCGATTTGGGTAGGAACGAGCTTAGGGCTTAGCAGGTGGATGAACAACAATGCAATCAGGTAAGCGGACGCAGCAATAAAAAACGGAATCATATAGCTGCCGGTCCATTGCAGAATGTGACCCACGATTTCCGCGATCAGCATTCCACCCACCGCTCCCGCCATGCCGCCAATTCCCACCACGGATGCGACGGCGCGGGAAGGAAATAGGTCGGAGGGCAACGTAAAAAGGTTCGCGGAAAATCCCTGATGCCCGGCGGCCGCAAGCCCAATCAGCAAAGTGGCTGACCACAGCCCGGAAACTCGAAACACGATCGCAACCGGCAGCACACTCAGTGCGCAACTCAGCATCGCCCATTTCCGCGCTGCATTTACGGAAAAATGCCGCCGGATGAGCGTGGAGGAGAGCCAGCCGCCTCCAATACTCCCCAGGTCGGCAATCACGTAAATCACCAGGATAGGTAGCCCGATCTGGGTCAAATGCAAGCCGTGCTCGCGTTGCAGATAGTCGGGAATCCAGAAGAGATAGAACCACCAGATGGGGTCAATCATGAATTTTCCAGCGGCAAACGCCCACGTCTGCCGGTGAGGCAGAAGCTGGCCCCACTTTATTTCCCCAGTTTGCCCGACGGGATCACTTTGGATGTACTCCAGTTCACCGCGGGTGCAGGAAGGATGTTCTTCGGGTTTTCGATAGAACCACAGCCAGAGAATGAGCCAGGCAAATCCCAAAGATCCGGTTAGCAGGAATGCCCAACGCCAGCCAAGATGGACGGCAATCCATGGCACGATAAGCGGCGTAACAATTGCGCCGACACTCGTGCCGGCATTAAAGATGCCGGTTGCCAGCGCCCGCTCCTTTTTTGGAAACCATTCCGCCACGCACTTGAGGCTGGCCGGAAATAATCCGGCCTCGCCAAAACCCAGGGCAGATCGTGCTACAACAAAGCCGGTAAGCGAGTGCGCGATTGCGTGTCCCATCGAAGCCAAACTCCAGAAGATCATGGCCGCCGCGTAACCAATGCGCGTCCCCAGGCGGTCAATCAGCCGTCCGACAAGGATCATCCCCAGCGCATAAGCCGCCTGAAACGCAAACACCAGATGCCCGTAGTGGATATCGTTCCAGCCAAACTCATGCTGAAGCGGGATTTTCAGAACGCCAAGAACTTGCCGGTCCATGTAATTCTTGGTTACGCCGAGGAACAACAGCCCGCAGATCACCCACCGAAAGCGGCCTGCAAGGATGCCACTGCTCCGCGAGGCTGACGGCGAAAATGCTGAAACGCCCTCGGTTCCACTGGGCTCCGCTTCAACAATCGGATTCTGATCGGGCATTAACTCCCCCTCGAGGAAGTGGGTGTTTTATTTGCGGGCCGCTTCCAACCCCGAACTGCCTTGCTGAAATCCAGGCTGGATGTTTACCACACCAAACTGCCTGTCTTCGACTTCTTTGTGCGCAGCCATCGCCCAGAGAAACGCAATTCTGTGTCCTGGCACGGAAACGTTAGGATGATAGCCACTGGGCATCAACACCGCATCTCCGTCGCGCACCGGGGTCACCAACTCCGGATACTGCGTATCGTTGTAAACAAGCTGGAGGCCATAGGCAGGCTCCGGCATGTCAAAGTACACATACATTTCCTCAAGCATCTTGGCGTGCTCATGGGGAGGCCAACTGGTCCAGTTTCCCGGCTCGGAGAAGGTGAAACCCGCCAGCAACCGGCCCGCCTCCACATTTTTTGCAATCAGCACATTCAATTCACGCCGGGAGCCGGGACTGCCTGTCGCAAACTTCATCGCGGAATCCTTGGACACTTCTGCGTAGCGAACGACTTTCAAAGGATATTTCCCCTTAACGTCTGCGGAAAACTCCGCGAAATCGACGGAGGTTTTCGTCGTGACTTCGATGGCGGAATCGCGGGGGATATAAATGGCGTCAAACTGTCCCAATTCGTACTCATTTCCCGCCGTCTTCACCACGCCATTTCCTGAAAGGCAGATTAGACCAGATTCCTGCTCGCCGTTGGAAAAAGAAACTTGTGGTTTGGACGAATTCAAAATGATGCGGCCGTAGGAAAGATGGCGCATCGAGCTGTTTGCCGGCGTCACGGCAACGTGGCGGCCGGTGTGAGCGTTGGTTTTTCGAAAGATCATTTTGTCGACTGCAACCGCGGATTGCGTACTCATGGACTACTCCTTATTGGTTGGACCCCAATTCATGAAACTGGCATGAGCGAGGACAGTTTCAATCGGGTGTCTTGCTCCGATTTAGATTTAAAAGTAACCCACGCTGCGCTCGCCCGCCACAAAAACTCGGCGAATTTTCAGCGAGCTTCAGAATGTGAAGCGCAGCCCCAATTGCAACTGGCGCATGGCGCTCGCCGAAGTAATTTGGCCGAAGGTGGAACTGCCAACGGTGGCTCCATTCCCCGACGGCGAGTTGAGACTCACGATGTTGAAAACATTGTAGGCATCTGCCCGCAGCTGGATGTGCATCCCTTCCCGGAAATGAGACAGACTGAAGTCGCGAGAGATTGAAAGATCCACATCCTTGAACGTGGGGCCCCTCAGCATGTTGCGGCTCGAGTTTCCATTAACGGCCGTGCCGGTAACGATTTGATTCTGGGAAAACGCAGCGGCATTGAACCATTCCTGGACGTTACGATTGCCCAGGACGGGGTCGACCCCGGGTACGAGTTGCGCACGTTCCGCCGAACTATTGCCACTGAGGTTGGCGTCCTTCCCGTTGAGAACCGTGAACGGAAGGCCGCTGTGAATCTTGATGATCGGGGAGACCGCCCAACCGTTCAGGAATGCCCGCTTCAGAGAGCTCTCCCCGCTGTAGTAATTCAATTGCCACACGAGAGCAGTCACAAATTGATGGCGGATATCGAAATCCGCAGGTCCCCGCTCCAGCCGCAGATTGGTCATATCTTCCGCGCCGCCTTGTGTGGTGGTGTTGTCGAGCTGAACGCTATCAAACGTGTGGCTGAACGTATAAAAGCCGTATAGCATCACGCCGCGCGTCATGCGCAATTGGATCGTGGTCTGCAGACCGTTGTAGGAAGCGGTTTGGTTGGATTGCGCGAGGAACAGCGTGCCAAACGGGCTTCCTGGGTTGGCGCAGGTGGCGACACCCGCGTTGTCGATCGGCCGTCGCGCCGTGATATTGGCCGAGGCGCTGGTCGCGCAGGTGGGAGCAAGCGCGCCCGTCGCGGGAGCGTTGATGTCCTGGGCGAAGGGCAAATCGTGGCTCAGGGTCCCCACGTACGCCGCCGAAACGCTCAGATTCGAAGTGATCTGGTGCTGCACGGAGAGATTGAGCTGATAGCTATAGGGCCACTGGAAATTCTTCGGGAAGCCGAAGAATGGGCCGCCCGGAGTCAGGAATTGCGGCGGAACGAAAGGAAACGGATCAGTACCGGTGACGCCGACACCCGCACCGGCCGGGCACGTCACAGTGGGACCGAGCGGCTGACCCGAGCCGTTTTTCGCCACCAGTTTATTGTAAGGACAGGTTAAGGTTGCGCCTTGCGGCACGGCCGTCATGCCCGAGCCGGTCACCTGCTGCGTGACGTTGGTGAACGAGTAGCGGATGGCCGATGGCTCGAAATTAGTTACCGTGTTCCACTCGTTGCCCGAAAGACTGCCATAGAAGACACCGGCGCCGGCTCGAATGGAAGTTTTGCCATCGCCGCGGGGATCCCAGGCAAGGCCAAGTCTGGGAGAAACATGGTGCCAGCGCACCGGCACAATGCCACGGGTAATGCCTGGGTCACCAAAAAAAAGTGCTCCAAGCGGGGCCTGTGGAAGGGCGGTGGATTGCACGCCCGCTTCGAAACTTGTTCCTCGATTCTGAGGATCGGTTGGAGGTGTCTGAATGTCCCAGCGAAGGCCAAGGTTCAGTGTCACACGGGGAACGATTCGGAAATTGTCCTGGACGAAAAGCCCCGTGCTCCAACTGTTGGTGTAACCGGTGACAGGCGTGTCTTGCGAGAGGGAGGTGGGCAGCCCCATCACGAAATTGGCAAGGGCAGGAACGGCAATGGTCTTTCCGCTGACGGAATCCTTGATGTTGGTCCCATTGAATCCAAACACGCCATAGTTGTTCAAAAGAGTTTGCTGAATATCTTTGTCGAGCGTTTCGTCAGCGCCGAGTGTGATCGTATGGCGGCCGTGACTCCAGCTGGCGACGTCGCGTACGGTATAGAAGTTCGATCCGGCCACTGGCCCAGCGATGGCGCTCGCGGCGGTAAAGAATCCAGTTACGGTAATTTGGGGAAGGGAATGCGGTCCTTGGATAGTGAATTCCGATCCAAGATCACCCAGGGAAGTCGAAGGCAAGTTTAGCCTGCCGCCAAAATTTCGCGTATAGCCGATCCAAACTTGATTGATCAAGTTCGGTCTGAGCGTCCAGGTGTCACTGAGATTGAGATTATGCTGAGTCCAATTGAATGACTGAATGGCCCAGGGGATGTTGCCATTGGGCTGTCCGCTGGTGGAATTCAGGGGAGGAACAGTGTTCTCTCCCGTAGTGTAGAAATAACTTCCGCTGAGCCGGTGGTTAGCGGTCAGATTGTGGTCCAACTTGATAATAAATTCGTCGGTGTTGAAAGGACTGGGAGCCGTTCCCTGCCAGCCATTATTGGCCACGTTCGAAACAGGGATAGTGGGGAAGCCCGTGGAAGTGCCACTGGGATTCAGCAATTTCTGCGCAGTGGGGTCGAGCAGCGAGGAGCAAATCACCGTCGCGGAGCCACAAGTATACTGGCTCGGCAAGGCAGTCACCACTCCCGTGAAATCACCTGTGCGCTCGGCCCCGGTCGGAACCACAGCATTATTGAAGAAAAAACTGCTGAGTTGCCGCAGCCCCTGGTAGGAAACGAAGAAAAAAGTCTTGTCCTTAATAATGGGCCCGCCAAGCGTTCCTCCAAATTGATTTCGGCGCAGAGGAGCCGTGGGCAGTTTGGAGTTCCAAAAATTGGCATTAAGGGCGCTGTCCCGCCAGTATTCGAACAGCGAACCGTGAAGCTTGTTCGTGCCCGATTTGGTCAGGACGGTAATAACCCCGCTCGACATTTTGCCGTATTCGGCGTCGTAATTGCTCGTTTCCACGCGGTATTCCTGGATGGCATCAGGGTTGGGAAGGATGTTGCCGGTGTTCCGCAATCCGGTCATGTTAATTCCGCCATCGAGGTAATAGCTTACCGACCCCGCGCCACCGTCCACTCCACCGTTGATGAAAGTCCGTTGTTCAGGATATCCGAGCGTAATCACCGGATTGGGTTGGCCCGCGTTAAAAGTGCTGTTCTGCACTCCGGGAGTAAGCTCGAGCAACTGGTACGCGTTGCGGTTGACCAGCGGCAGATTCTTGATCTCTTCATTCTCGATGGTCCGCCCGATTTCCGGACTAGTAGTGTTAATCAGCGGGACGCTCTCGGTAACTGTGATGCTCTCGCTCACGTTCCCGAGTTGCATCATCGCGTCGACTCGGGCAGGAACATTGATTTGCAGCACCACGCCGGCAAGGACAACTTTCTTGAATCCCGCCTTTGTGATCTCCACCCTGTAGCTTCCCACGGGAAGCAACTCAATGCGATATTCGCCCGCGGAATTAGTTTCCAAGGTCCGCGTAAGGTTCGTGTCGGTGTTGGATACGGACACTTGGGCGCCGGGCACGGCAGCCCCCGTCGCGTCCGTCACCTGGCCATACATCGTGGACGAGGTGATCTGCGCCCTCAAGCGAGCGCACGAGAGAATGGCAAGCAGGCAGAAAAGAAACACAACCCTGAATTTTCCACGCATTTGCTTCTCCTATCAAAGCGCAGGTACCTCTGCGCGTGATCCTGCGGGTGGTCTCAGGCGGGCTGAAACAGGCGCGCCACCCAGCTGGAGTGCCTGTACCGCATTATGAGACTTCATCCCACTTCGTGAATGGCCCCAAAAAAACCGGCTTTCGCCGGAATTCCCCTTTTTCCAATTCCTAGCTGACCGCTCCTCGCACCAGTTCCACCGCCGTTGGCCGATACCCCAGCTCAAAGGACAGCTCCCCGGCCGCCTGCATGACTGCCTTCGCGATCTCCGGCACTCTCTCTCTGGTAACTCGAAACGCCGGCCCCGAAACACTCAATGCCGCCAAAAGCTTTCCCGAGTCGTTGCGCACCGGTGCGCTCACGCAGCGCAGGCCCGGCTCCTTCTCCTCGTTGTCAATCGCATATCCCCTCGATCGAACGGCACGCAATTCGGTCTTCAGCGCCGTGCCTGTGGTGATCGTATTCGGTGTGAAGGCCTTCAATCCAGACCGGCGAACGATCTCGCTCACTTCGGCGTCCGGAAGCTCCGCCAGCATGGCTTTTCCAACCGCCGTGCAATAGGCCGGAGCGCGGCTGCCCACCGTGCAAGCGGTTCGCACGCTCTGCTGCGACTCGATTTTCTCGAGGTATAAAACTTGTCCGTCGTCGAGCAGGCAGAAGAAAACCGTCTCTCCAAGTTCGCGCTGCAGCCGGTCCAGGTAGGGTCTCGCCTGGCGGCGCAAATCGATCGCTCCGATAGCTTTCGATCCGAACTCAAACAGCTTAAGCCCCAGCCGGTATCGCCCCGTGTCCGGGTTCTTCTCCACCAGGCGGTGCTGCTCCAGCACCATCATCAACCGGTGCGCCGTGCTCTTATGGAGCTTCAGTGTCGTGCAGATCTCCACCAGGCTGCACTCGGTCGAGCGGGCGGCCAAAACGTCTAACGCGGCCAGGGCGCGGTCTAGAACCTGCACCCGATAGGGGGATTTGCTTGTCTTGGATTGCGGCACGCGTGCCATATTATGGAACGGATTCCGGATGTCAAGAGAAAAATGGATGCCCCGCATCAGAAAAACTGCTGCTCTTCCTGATTCAGGTTGCTGGCAGACCCCTGTGCCTGGGGTCTTAAACCACTCAGCTAGCCCGCAATTCCGCCGTCATGTGAGAGTCGTGGGGCAGCCGAAGGACAGTTGGCTGTCATTTTCACTTATTTCTTCGTTGAATGCGATAGTCACCCACAGATAAAAGTGACTAACGCGGCGGCCATTGTATATAATCCGGCCCATCATGCCGAATCAAGAAACGCTGTATCACGTGGGCGGCCGGGTCGCCACCATTACGCTCAACCGGCCCGATAAACTGAACGCCTGGACGGCCATCATGGAAGGCGAAGTACGCGCTGCGATGGAAGCGGCGGAGAAGGATGAAGACGTTCGTGTAATCGTCTTAACGGGCGCGGGGCGAGGATTCTGCGCGGGCGCGGATATGTCGCTCTTGAGCATGGTTGCAGAGAAAGGACTGGACCAAGCGAGGAGGGCTCAGGCGGCGCAATCCGTAAGTGGAGGTCGCGAGGGTGTGCGGGCGGATTTCCTGAAAAAATATTCGTATTTCCCCGCGGTTACTAAACCCGTGATTGCGGGCATCAATGGGCCGGTAGTCGGTCTGGGACTGGTGATCGCTTTGTACTGCGATTTGCGTTTGGCATCGGATGGGGCTCGATTCGGCACAGCGTTTGCCCAACGGGGACTGATTGCCGAGTACGGTATGGCATGGATGCTACAGCGCCTCGTGGGACACGCCAACACGCTGGACCTGTTGTTTACTGCAAGGATGATCGATGCTGCGGAAGCACTAAGAATGGGGTTAGTGAACCAGATTTTCCCCCAAGAATGTTTTCTGGAAACTGTGCAGAAATATGCGATGAATCTGGCCGCCAACGTCAGCCCACGTTCGCTCCGGGTGATCAAGCGACAAGTGTATGACGCGATGTTCCAGACGCTTGCCGAAGCGTTCGAGAGCTCAGAGCAGGAAATGCTGGCTAGCCTGCAATCCGAGGATTTCAAGGAAGGCGTGGCACACTTCATCGAAAAACGGGCTCCGGCTTTCACCGGCAGATAAGGAATCTCCAGTGAACTTTGAATTCAGCGACAAAGTGAAGGACCTGCAACGCCGGCTGCAAGTCTTCCTGGACGAGCACATCTACCCGAATGAGCAACGCTACCGCGATGAGGTCGAGCAGAAGCCATGGTCGCCCACGAGGATCATCGAAGAACTCAAGCCGAAAGCGCGCGCCGCCGGTCTGTGGAACCTATTTTTGCCCGAAAGCGAACACGGCGCCGGACTGACAAATCTGGAATACGCGCCACTCTGCGAGATGATGGGCCGGAGCGAGATGGGGCCGGAGGTTTTCAATTGTTCGGCGCCAGACACAGGCAATATGGAAGTTCTCGCACGCTATGGCACGCCGGAACAGAAGGAACGATGGCTTAAGCCCTTGCTTGCAGGTGAGATCCGCTCGTGTTTCGCGATGACGGAGCCCGCAGTAGCGTCATCCGATGCGACAAACATAGAGGCGAGAATTGCTCGCGACGGAGATCACTACGTTATTAACGGCCGGAAATGGTGGACGTCTGGGGCAGGCGACCCGCGCTGCAAGATCGCTATCTTCATGGGCAAGACGGATCCTTTGGCACCACCGCATAAGCAGCAGTCGATGATTCTGGTGCCGATAGACGCTCCGGGAGTGAAAATTGAACGCTTGTTGAAGGTGTTTGGATATGATCACGCGCCGCACGGGCACGGTGAAGTCACCTTTGAAAATGTACGTATCCCGGCGTCAAACGTCTTACTTGGTGAAGGGCGCGGCTTCGAGATTGCGCAGGGGCGGTTGGGACCAGGCCGCATCCATCATTGCATGCGGTGCATCGGAGTGGCAGAGCGCGCCTTAGAAACGATGTGCGATCGTGTGCAAGCGCGCGTGGCTTTCGGAAAATCGCTGGCCGAACAAGGCACGATTCGCACGGCCATCGCTGAGTCTCGCATGGAGATTGAACAGGCACGACTGTTGACGTTAAAGGCCGCGTACATGATGGACACAGTAGGGAACAAAGGGGCGCGGGCGGAAATCGCAATGATCAAAGTGGTTGCACCCAATGTCGCGCTGCAGGTGCTGGATCGCGCCATTCAGACGCACGGAGGCGCGGGCGTATCGCAGGACACGTTTCTCGCGGCCGCGTGGGCAAGCGTGCGCACCCTGCGAATTGCCGACGGGCCGGATGAAGTGCACATGGAATCGATTGCGAAGTGGGAGCTGGCTAAGGGAAAGAAATCGACAGGGGCGCAGGCTTCGCACTGATCATGAAAATTTGTGTGTGACACGGCGAAGTTAGACGACACCGGAGAAGTTGATGCCTCCACTGGTTGTTAGCAATCCACAATCATTGAAAGAGCTGGTTGGCCAGGAAATTGGGATTACGGAATGGTTCCGCGTTACGCAAAAACGGATCGCGCAGTTTGCGGAAGCCACAGAAGACCGGCAATGGATTCATCTGAACCAGGCGCGGGCTAGCAAAGAATCGCCCTATGGCACGACGATCGCTCACGGGTTTCTTACGCTCTCCATGATTAGCCATTTTCTGAATTCGGCGATCGAGGTGCAAAGTGGTGTGCGCTTTGCGGTGAATTACGGGTTGAATCGTGTGCGATTTCCTGCCGCGGTACGTGCTGATTCCAGAATCCGGTCGCGTGTGGCGCTGCTCGGTTTGAAAGAACTCTCCGATTCGGTTGAAGCCGTGTACGGCGTAACGATCGAATGCGAGCAGTCCGAGAAGCCAGCCTGCGTCGCGGAGTGGATCGTGCGCTATTATTCGTGAGCCGCCGGGATTTGTATGCGCATTTGCAAGCGCCAGATCCGAAGCCAGCCTGAAGCGCTAGATTCGCCCAGTCTGCGCGGTCTGCAAGGAAGCACGCAGGAGCATGTGGATGGCATCTGGCATGGATGCAAAGCGTTCGTCTTTGGTCAGGCCTTGATGGTAGCGGTAATAAATTTGCTGAACGATTACGGCAAGTTTGAAACGCGCGAACGCGATATAAAATGCGATTTGTGAAGGATCGGTTCCGGTTTTCCGCGCGTAGTCGTGCACGATTTCGGTTCGCGTCAGGCTGCCAGGAACGTTAGTGGGTCCCCACCGGTTTTTTTGGAGTTCCTCCGGATCCGTCGCATCGACCCAATAGGCCAGGGTAGTGCCGAGATCCGTCAGCGGATCGCCGATAGTGCACATCTCCCAATCGAGGACGCCCACAATTTTGGTTGCGTCGTTCGAATCGAGCACTACATTGTCGTATTTGTAGTCATTGTGAATCAGCGAAACGCCGCTCGTGGAAGGCATGTGCTGCTGCATCCACGCGGAGATTTTCTGCACTTCCGGATAATCGTGCGTTTTGGAGCCGTAATAGCGTTCGGTCCACCCTCTGATCTGCCTTTCCAGATAGCCTTCGGGTTTGCCCAGATCGGAGAGGCCCACGGCCGAGTAGTCCACACGGTGCAGGCGAATGAGATTGTCAACAAAGGATTCGTTAAGCCGTCGCGCCGTTTCCGCGGGAAAATCCAAACCGGGGGGCACATGGCTGCGAAGAATGATGCCGTGAATCGGGTTCATCACGTAGAACGGCGCGCCGATGACGGAATCATCGTCGCAATAAAGAAGCACCTCGGGAGCCGGGTTATACACAGAGTGGAGCTTGGAAAGCACGCGAAACTCGCGACTCATGTCGTGGGCGGACTTCACCTTGCTTCCGAACGGTGGCCGCCGAAGAACGAGCTCCCTGGCCCCAAGACGTAGCGAGTAGGTCAAGTTGGAATGGCCGCTGAGAAATTGGCGCACACGGAACTCGCCCACATCGCTTGGAAATTGCCGGCGCAAATAGGGTTCAAGCCTGACCAGGTTTAGCTCTTCGCCGGGTCGAATCGCCGCAGGGTGATCAAGCAAATCGCTCACTGAATTGTCTCCTTATCGATAGGTCAACATCGCGGGATCATCAATATGTGCGTGGCAATTGAAACTACTAAGCGTAAATCGCTCCCTGGAATAAATAAATTCGGTCCAGGAAGAGTTAAGCGACATCCAGCTCACATTTAGTGTGCTCAGCGAAGAGAGTTGCAGTGCTCGTTGCATAGCTACCGCGATAGGCCCACCGGAAGTAAAAATCGCGACCCGTTCGCCGCGGCTGTCGGCGGAGAGACACTTAGTGAGGCCGGAATTCACTCGGGAGCAAAATTCCAACCACGTCTCCACACCTGGCGGACAAATTTCCTCGCGCACCCATTTGCCGATGATTGCCTCGAACAACCTTTGAAAGGTGGCCCGCCTCCCGGCCGAGCCGGTTGAAGACTGGAATGCGGCATGGAGATCGCGGATGACTTGGTCGTCTTCGAGCAACCCAGGCAGGCTGCGATCCAGCACGGCTTCTCCCCGATATTCATCAAACTCTTGCAACACCAAGGGGTCCGGAAAAGGGGTGCCGGCTTTTCGGTACACCGCGCTCACGATAGCGAGAGTGTCTTTCTGCCGGACGCAAGGACCGGTGCAGGCGCGGTCAAAGACGATTTTGTGCCGTGCCCAATACTCGCCGAGAAGACGGGCTTGCGCTTCTCCGAGGTTGGAGAGCTTGTCGTAGTTGGGCTCAAGGAATGAAGCCTGCGCATGACGGAAGAGAACGACAACGCCCATTTCCTATTGGCCTCCGTCAAACGTTGTACGGCATGATGCACTGAAGTGGACAAAATTCGAGCGAGTCCAGGTCCAGTTTGCGAATCAATCCGCGGTCAGCCAGAGCGTTAGGCAGTTGCGCCTTGTTCTCTACCATACTCAGCAAAAGTCTTGCCCTGTTCCGCAAGTTGTTTCAGCAGCGGTGCGGGCTGCCAGGTTTCACCATGCTGGCGTTGGAATTCACAGATGCGGTCGTAAACCCGTTTGAGGCCCACGGTGTCGGCATACCACATCGGACCGCCGCGATAAGCGGGGAAGCCGTAGCCGTTGATATAAATGATGTCGATGTCTGAAGCGCGTAGAGCGTAGCCTTCCTCCAAAATGCGCGCGCCTTCGTTCACCAGCGCGTAGAGGCAGCGGTCCGTAATTTCGACAGCGGAAATTTGGCGCTGCACAATGCCGGCTTCTTCGACCCATTTGCGGATGAGTTCACCAACAGCCGGATCCGGGGCGGCGCGCCGCTGGTCGTCGTACTTGTACCAGCCCGCGCCAGTTTTCTGGCCATAGCGACCGAGTTCGCAAAGGCGGTCTTCGACGAACGGCTGGCGAATCCCGGGCACTTCCAAGTGACGATATTCTTTGCGGATACGCCAGCCGACATCGAGTCCGGCGAGGTCGCCAGTGGCGAGAGGTCCCATCGCCATGCCGAAATCGGAAAGCGCCTGGTCCACCGCTTCGATGCCCGCACCTTCTTCGATGAGGAACTGAGCTTCACGACGATAAGGACCAAACATGCGATTGCCGACAAAGCCCCTGCAATTGCCGACGAGCACGCCGACTTTGCCGAGCGTTTTTGAAAGCTGCATGCACGTGGCGACCACTTCTTTCGAAGAAGCCTTGCCACGGACGATTTCCAGCAGCCGCATGACATTCGCGGGGCTGAAGAAATGGGTGCCGATGACGGATTCAGGCCGCGAAGTAGCTGACGCGATCTCATCGATGCTTAAGGTAGAGGTGTTGCTCGCAAGGATGGCGCCAGGTTTGCACATGCGATCCAATTCCTGGAAGATGGCCTTCTTGAGGGCCATGCCTTCGAAAACAGCTTCGATCACCAGGTCCACTTTTGAGAAATCGTCATACGTGAGTGTGGGAGTGATGCGCTTCAGGCGCTCTTCGGCAACCTGTGGTGAGAACCGCCCGCGCTTCACGGAATTCGCGTAATTCGACTGGATGGTGGCCATCCCCCGATCGAGCGCGGCTTGGTCCGTCTCTTTAAGAAGGACGGGAATGCCAGCATTGGCCAGCACCATGGCGATGCCGCCGCCCATGGTACCCCCGCCGACAACAGCCGCGGACTGAATGGGAATAATGTTTGTCTGTTTGGGAATATCTGGAATCTTGGCCACTTCACGCTCGCTGAAGAAAACATGGATTAGCGATTTGGATTGTTCGGAGAAGAGGCACTCAATAAAGAGCTGTTGTTCGGTTTTGCAGCCTTCTTCGAATGGCAATTTAGTCGCAGCTTCCACGGCGTCGATGGCCCTGCGCGGGGCGAGTAGGCCGCGCTGCTTTTTGGCAGCTGTTTCACGCGCTGCGGAAAAGATGAGCGCGTTTTCCACGGCGTTCCCCAGTTTTTCATTGCGCTCGCGCGTCATAAGGGTAGGCTTGCCGGCCACTTCACAGGCAAACGCAATCGCCCCTGAGAGGAGATCGCCTTCGATGATGCGATCGACGATCCCCAACTTCAGCGCTTCTTCGGCATTCACTGGATTGCCGCCCACGCACATTTCCACGGCTTTCGCCACGCCGGCGAGCCTCGGAAGACGTTGCGTGCCCGCCGCACCGGGGATCAGCCCGAGCTTTACTTCAGGTTGGCCGAATTGCGCTGTGGACAGCGCGACGCGATAGTGCGCGGCCATCGCCAGCTCCATGCCGCCGCCAAAGGCAGTTCCGTGAACGGCAACAATCACCGGCTTGGCACTATCTTCGATTTTCAGGAGCAACGGAAGCAAACCCGCTCCGCGCGGCTTGCCTGATGCTATCTTGCCGAATTCTTTAATGTCCGCGCCGGCGACAAAAGTGCGGCCGCCGCCAATCAGGACTGTCGCTTTGAAACTGGTGTTCTGAGCGATCTGGTCCAGAGCTTCGGAAATGCCTTCGGGGACGCCTGGGCTCAGAGCGTTGACGGGAGGATTGTTGATGGTGATGATGGCGATGCCGTTATCGCTTGTTAGTTGCACTAGATCGGTCATAGAAGAGCTCTCATCGTGAATATTTTAACTTCATACGCCTTTCGCCGAGACCCTGCCGGAATCGATCACCATTGAGGCGATGCGCTCGCGATGAAACGTGGCGTCGCCGAATGCGGTTTCCGATGCCTTCGCCCGGCGGTAATAAAGGTGAAGATCGTTTTCCCAGGTGAAGCCCATGCCACCATGAATCTGGATGCCACGGTTGCCCACGGTCCGGGCGGCGTCGCTGCAGTACATCTTGGCGATGGAGACGGCAGTCGCTGCATCGGAGGAGTTTTCTTCCAGCGCCCAACCGGCGTAGTACACTGCGGAACGGGAACTCTCGGTTTCCAAATACATGTCCGCGCACTGATGCTGGACTGCTTGGAACATTCCGATGGGCTTGCCGAACTGTTTTCGCGTTTTGGCATATTCGATCGTAACGTCGAGGGTCCGTTGCATGCCGCCGACCAATTCAGCGGCCAGCGCTGCGGTGGCGATGTCAAAAGCGCGCGCGAGGTTCGCGCTGGAGCCAAGTTCGTCCGCCGGCGTATTACTGAATTCCGCTACGTACAGCTTGCGAGTGAGATCCATTCCGGACATGGGAGATATTTTCAGGCCGCGAGCCTTGGAATCCACCACAAAGACGCCATTGCGTGCGATGACGATTAGAAAATCGGCCACGGCGGCATCTGAGACAAAGAACTTTTCGCCGGTGAGCTTCCCGTTGACGGCGCTGAGTTGGACATCCCTCGGGTTCCAACTTGCACCGGCCTCCAGAATGGCAACGGTCGAGCGAACTTCTCCCTGGCAGATTGGCGCGAGATATTTTTCCTTGTGCCCGGGCGTGCCGACGGCGTCCAAAACAGATCCAGCCAGAACCACCGTCGAGAAAAAAGGACCTGGCAAGAGCGCACGACCCGCCTCTTCCATCAACAACATGAGTTCGACTTTGCCGAGACCAACCCCACCGTACGCTTCCGGAAAAACGATGCCAGTGTAGCCCTGGGCGGTGAGCTTCGACCAAAGCGTGGCGTCGTATGCGGTATCCGTTTGCATCAGGCGCCGCATTTCCATGCTGGGGCATTCACCAGCGAAGAATTTGCGGGCGCTGTTTTTCAGAAATTCCTGGCTCTCCGTTAATCCGAATTGCATGGTTTTTCCCTTAATAGCTTCTGGGCAGGCCCAGAACGAAATGTCCGATGATGTTTCGTTGAACTTCGGAAGTGCCGGCTTCGATCGTATTTCCGCGGGTTCGCAGATAGGCGTATGACCAGATTCCGTTGTCGACAGCGTGGGAATCGCCGGCGAGCAGTTGGCCGTAGGAACCCAGCAGCTCCTGGGCGATTTGCTGGAGACGCTGGTTGAGTTCGCTCCAGAAAATTTTCTGAATGGATCCCTCTGGACCCGGCACACCCGTGGCCGTGATGCGGCTGAATGCGCGCATCTGGTTGAAGCGCATGATTTCGATTTCCGCGCTGCACTGCGCGAGCTTCTGGCGGATGAGGGGATCTTCGGCGGCGGGCCGCCCGTTACGCTGGATAGTGCGCGAGAGTTCGATGAGACGGGTGATGAAACGCTTGAAAATAAGGTGCAGGCGAGCGCCGTACGAACCCCGCTCGTACATCAGCGTGCTCATTGCAACGCTCCATCCGTCGTTTACCCTACCCAAAATATTTTCAACCGGAACGCACACATCGCGAAAGAACAACTCGCTGAATTCGGACTCACCGGTCATCTGACGCAGGGGGCGAACTTCAACGCCGGGGGATTTCATATCCACTAGCAGAACGGTGAGTCCTCTGTGCTTGGCGACGCTGGCGTCGGTGCGGACCACGAGTTCGCACCAGTCGCCCAGGGTGCCATAGCTGGTCCACACCTTTTGACCGTTCACGATGTAGTGATCGCCGTCCAGCCGTGCTTCCGTTTGCAAACCGGCGAGATCGGAACCCGCATTCGGCTCCGAAAAGCCCTGGCACCAGATTTCCTCGGCACTCAGAATTTTCGGAATGTAGCGTTTCTTTTGCGTTTCGGTTCCACAGGCGATGATGGTTGGTCCAATCAGACCCAGACCCAGTGCGTTGGCCATGGGCGGTGCGTCCACGCGCGCCATCTCTTCCCAAAAGAGAGCTTGCTGCATCAGAGTGGCACTGCGGCCACCGTATTCCTTGGGCCATGAAACCGCTGCCCAGCGACCTTCGTGCAGTTTCCGCTGCCAGGCGCGCAGGTAGGGGAAAGATTCCTCAAGCGGCTTTTCGCGCCATTCATTCCAGTCCTTTGGTGCGTTCGCCGCGAGCCATGCGCGGAGTTCCTCGCGGAATGCCGACTCCTCAGCGGTTAAGTTTAAGTCCATGGAGAAAACTCCTTCGCTCTACTGGTTCCGGGTTACGCCGCACATGTTCTTCTTTAATGCGAAGCAAACCCCGCCACAGAAAACCGGCTCAGGCGCCACCTTTTCGCGCAACAAAGTCCGGACGAATCGTGTCCGCGCCGTGCCAATACTTTTTGCGGAGATCTTTTTTCAGGATTTTTCCAGTTGCGGTCTTGGGTAAACTGGTAACGAATTCGAAGGAACGCGGGCATTTGTAGTGTGCCAGGCGCGAACGGCAGAACTTGATGAGTTCAGGCTCCGTGGCGCAGGCATTCGGCTTTAAGACCACCAAGGCTTTGGGGACCTCGCCCCATTTTTCGTCGGGAACCGGAATCACACCGGCCTCCAGAACCGCCGGGTGAGCTAGGATGGCCTTCTCCAATTCGAGAGAGGAAATGTTCTCTCCGCCGCTGACGATGATGTCTTTCTTGCGATCGACAACCAGCAGGTAGCCGTCTTCATTGACCGTGGCCATGTCGCCTGTGTGAAACCAACCACCGCGCAATGCTTCGGCGGAAGCGCTTGGCTGCCGCCAATATCCCTCCATAACGCCGTCCCCTCGCGCAATGATCTCGCCAATAGTGAGCCCGTCGCGCGGCACGTCGTCGTCGTTCGTGTCCACCACGCGCAACTCCACGCCGGGAATCGCATATCCCGTCATTGCTTGCCCAACAAAGCGCTGTTCGCCGTTCCATCCAAGCTCAGGTTTAATCGGAGAAAGTGAAAGCGCCGGGGACGTTTCTGTCAGGCCGTAGCCCGAATAGCACTCGCAACCGAGTTTTTCTTCGACCTCGCGAATGAGAGTTGGAGAAGACGCAGCCCCGCCGATAACGATCCGGCGCAGGCTGCTCAGGTTGTATTTGGGGCGCTCCGGGCAATTCACCAGGGCCGTGGCCATAATGGGAACGAGACTGCAGGATTGAACGGCTTCTTTTTCAATTAGACGAAAGACTTCCGTGGTTTCGAAGCGATGAATCATCACATGCTTGCCGCCAAGCAGGGTGAGGAAGTGCGCGACACCCCAGCCATTCGCGTGGAAAAGAGGAATGGTGTGCAGTTCGACGGCTCCGCTTTCGATGTGGAATCCCAGGCAAACGTGCACCGCGTGAAGATATACATTTCTGTGCGTGAGCATTACACCCTTGGGATTGGCGCTGGTTCCGCTGGTGTAGAAAAGCTCGGCAAGAGCGTTTTCATCAATAGCGGCGATATCGGCGCGGTATGGCTCAGCTTCGCTAAGAAGGTCTTCATAACTACGCGGAGACAGCCAGGGCGCTTCTGGAGGGCCTTCGAGCAGGCAGATCATTTTTACCGAAGGAATGTCGTTGCGAAAAGACTCCACCAAGCCGAGCAACTGCTTTTCAACGAAAAGAATTGTTGCCCCGGCATCGTTCAGGATGTAAGCAAGTTCGTTCGGCGCGAGCCGGATGTTTAATGGAAGCAGCACGGCGCCGGCTTCCAGAACTCCGTAATAGGCCTCGAGCAGGCGGTGACAATTCGTGCTGAGGAAAGCGACGCGGTCGCCGGGTTGGATGCCTGCTTGCCGCAGCGCTCCCGCAAGATGCCGCGCGCGATCGGCAAATTCCGTGTACGTAAAGTTATGCTGATCGCAGACCACTGCGGCTCTGCGCGGGTATTGCTGTTCCGCATAGCGAAGGAAGCGCAAGGGAGTAAGTGGAATGTTCATGGCGTGCCTCGCCCGGATCAGGCGGATTGACCTCCGTCGACCACAAGAATGTTTCCGTTCACAAAATTCGACGCATCGGAAGCCAGGAAAACAGCGGCCCCCTTCAAATCATCCGGCCCGCCAAAGCGGCCCGCGGGTATGCCTGCCAACAGCAGCTCCCTGTTTCGCTCGATGATTTTTCCCGACATATCGGTTGGGAACCAGCCCGGCGCAATGGCATTTACCTGAATGTTGTGCATCCCCCACTTGCACGCCAGGTCTTTCGTAAAAATGATCACGCCACCTTTACTGGCGCTGTAGCCGATGGCGGAGAAACTTGGCGGTGAACCGCGCAGCCCCGCAACGGACGCGATGTTGATAATCTTTCCGCGGCGCTGCGCAATCATGACCTTGCCGACGGCCTGAGAAAAAAGAAACGTTCCGGTCAAGTTGGTTTCGATGACTTTATTCCATTGCTCGAGTGTCATTGCCTCCATAGGTGCGCCCCAGGAAGTGCCTGCATTGTTGACCAGGATGTCTATGCGCCCGAATTGCTTGACCGTGGCGTCGGCCACGGCTTCAATGCTGGCCGGATCTTTGACATCGCAGCCGAGCGCGAGCACTTCGACGCCGAGGCTTTTCAGTTCTTCGGCCGCCTGCAGGCAGCGCTCTTTCTTTCGCGCGCAGAGAACCAGATTCGCCCCCATCTCCGCCAAGCCCTCCGCCATTTGCCGACCAAGCCCAACGGATCCCCCGGTAACGATGGCTACACGACCGCTAAGATCAAAAAGTTGCTTGATGTTCATTCCCAAATCCTGAGCCGGGCCGCCGTTCCTCTTGAGAGCCGCACAGTTGTAGGCTAGAACGTAAATCGCGCCCCGAGCTGGACTTGCCGCTTGGGGAAAGCAGCCGTGAAACCGAGCGGCGTACTCGGTGAGACCACTGTCCCATTGCCGAGGACCGTGCCTGGCGTTATGCCGTGCGCTTTGAACGGCGGGGCAAACGCAGCGCCCACGATATTGTTCACGCTGGCATAGTTCGTATGGTTCGCGAGGTTAAATGCCTCCGCGGTGAATTGAAGGGAAGCCTTCTCGCCCAATTTAAAGGCGCGGCTGAGGCGCATATCGAAGTCGTAATAGTTGGGGCCAAGCCCGCTATTGCGCGGCGCGCCTGGCGGACGATCGTTGGTGAAATGACCATCACCATTGATGTCCGCGCCGGCGAGCAGATTAAAGGGATGGCCGCTGTTGTAATTGAAGACTGGGGAAAGCTGGAAACCGCCCAAGATGCGTGAATTCTCCCATGGGCTTTCGAACACTCCCGCGATGACCACCTTGTGCCGCTGGTCAAAATCGGATACTGACCGGTCGCACCTGAGACACGTCGCGTTAAACGGTGAATAGTCGCTGTTGAAGTCCGTGGCTTCGTCAAGAGCTTTGCTGTAGGTATAGTTCGCCATCACCATGAAGTGATTCGAAAAGCGCTTTTTGAGCTCAAAAATGCCACCCTGATAGAGCGCGGTCGCCAGCGAACTGTACACATTGTTCTGGAGAATCGTGTGGGTGGGGTCCGCAAAGCACAGGGCGGGAGTGGCCACGCAGGCGGGCGCTCCCCAGTCCTGGAAGGGAAGACCATTCGTGGGGAGACCGTTCGCACCAGTGCCTGAACCGACCGGGGCACCGGGCAACAGGTTTGTGTCGATAGCAACGGGGAGATGAGTGGTATGAACGTAAACGTAATTTGCGGAGACTGAGAAGCCTGCGCCAATCTCTCGCTCGATGCCCAGCGAGACCTGCTGAGACATCGGACTTTTATAATTATTCTGGCCGGCAAACAGTACGGTTCCCGGCGGCAGGGGGCCCGTATTCGCCACCGTCAGCCCAAACTGCGATATTAGCGCGGGTGTAAGGCAGGCGTACTGACCCGCAGTGGGGGTGCCGCAACCGATGATGCTGTTCTGCGTTGGGTTTCCGGTGAGACCCTCGAGAAAGAGTGTCTGGAAAATCTCCGCGGAACTGGTTGCGGGGTGCGCCGGATTGCCCGTAGGCGCGCCGAGAATGGTAACGAGTGTATTGGCGATGGTGCGCTTGCCATTGACGTTGCCGAGCACCGCCACCACGCCGGGAATCTGCGCGTAGATCGGGGAGTAGAAGATACCGTAACCGGCACGAATCACCGTCTTGTGATCGTTGAAGGGATCCCAGGAAAAGGATACGCGGGGACCAAAATTCTTCTTGGGGGTATGCAAAGGGCCGTACTGCGAATCCAACTCGTATCGTAGGCCATAATTCAGCGTGAGATTGGAGCGCGCCTGCCAGGTATCCTCTGCATATAGTGCCGTGAACGGGCGGGTTTGTACGTATTTCGGGTTCCCGAATCCTTGCTCGTAGAATGCCGGCAATCCCAAGCTCCACGACTGCAGCGTACTTATGCTCGATTCCGGAGCGTTGACCCCACAGGCTAGTGGCGCCTCCAGGCACAGGCTGACCAAGGCGCCGGGAAGTTCCAGAAATTCAAAACGCCCGGGAAAGAAAGTCTGCGAGGTGGTATTGTTCTGGCGAATCAGTTCGGTGAACCCCATCTTGAACGAGTGGTGTCCTCGAACCAGCGTCAGGTTGTCGGCAAATTCATAGCGACGGCCGGTCGTGCGGCTGGGAAGAAAAATGCCCCGGCCGAAGAAACCGAAACCCTCCACATCCAATCCCGGTCCGCCGAGATCATTGGTGTCCACGTTAAATTGATAAATGTTCCATTGGACGCGTGCTTCATTTGCCGTCGACGCGTTGAATTGATGGAACCACGAACCCTGCAGGGTGCTATCCCATGCAAGTTCCGAAGTCCCGCGGGAAAAGGCCGTCAGCGCTTGCAGGTCCGGGTCCTTTTCCGTGAGATGAGCGAAGCTGTAGCGCAGAAAACCCTGATTGCTGTCACTGAAGCGATGATCCAGACGTGCGGAAAAATCGCTGGAACGGATGGGGAATGGGAACAACCCGCCGTTAGCCGCAAACTGATTCACGATGTAAGGGTCCAGCACCCTTTTGGGCGAAATTGGCGGAGGCGGAACAAAAGGATTCGGGCCTAGATTTGGATTTATCGTCAAGATGCTCTGAAGTGCGAACGCACAAGTCGGCGCGGGTAGAATTATAGGATTCGATAGTGGATTCTTCGGATTTGTTGTAATGCACGGAACCATATTGGTGGCCGGTTGTGCCGCCAGATTGCCAATAATGGTCTGCTGGGTGAGGGTGGGAGCAAAAATGTTGCTGTTCGTCAGCAAGGGGACGGAGTCCTGTGCATCGGAACGCAGCCCCTCATAAGCCAAGTACAGAAATGTTTTGTCTTTTCGGAGTGGGAATCCCACATTTCCGCCAAATTGCTGTCGATCCAGGGAATCCTTGATCGGCTTCCCCTGCGCTGTCAGAGAAAATGCCTGACCCGGCACCAATGCTTGCGTGAAAGCAAAGGGATTGCGGGCATCCATGGAATCATTTCGGAAAAAGCCGAAGAGACTCCCGTGTAAATCATTCGTGCCGGACTTGGACACGATATTGATTGTCGCGCCGCTCGCTCCACCCAGCTCAGCCCCATAATTACTACGATTAATCTGAAATTCCTGCACGGCGTCCTGGCTTAGATTCAGCCGTACACCCCCGGCGTCGTCGTTGGCCTCTCCGCCATCGACCGTCACGCTGTTCCCCCTGCCGTTGCTGCCGTAGAACGACAGTCCGCTCTGTGGTGTTTGCTTGACGCGGAAGTCGGCATTGTCGGCAATCGTGTTCGAATTGCTTACACCCGGCGCCAACAGGGTAAAGGTGAGATAGTCGCGGCGCCCAATGGGCAGGTCTGCGATATATTGCTGTACCAGAGTATCCGCTTGGCTCCCCCTGGCGGTTTCTACCGTCGGTGCCTCGCTTGTTACTTCAATTTGGGCTGTGCCGGTCGCCACTCGCAAGCGAAAATCCAGAATGAGCGTCTGCCCAACGTTGAGCACTACATTCCTGTGAGTTTCGGTCTGAAAGCCGGCGAGTCGCACGGTCACGCTGTACGTTGAGGGCGGAAGGCCTGTCACCTGATACTCGCCATCGCTTCCCGTTACAGCCGTGCGGCGTATTCCTTTTTCGGTATCTTCTACCTCCGCAGTGGCCTTCGGAGCCGTACCTCCGGTGGGATCGGTCACCGTGCCCCTGATCTCACCCGATGTGCCGGTGCCCTGGGCATGAGCCACAGGATTCGCCGGAAACAACCACGCTGTTAACACGAAAGCACAAGCCAGTAAGGTTGACCTCATAAATCCTCCTGGTATATCGAGCAAATCACGGAGTTTTCTCTAGATTGGCCCAAGTTAAACTCTGCTCCCCACAACCGGTCCATGGCCAAGATGGCCGCAACCGGCATAACTGAACCCGCTGCTGGGTTACTCCAGACACCGAAACTCGCATTGAGCTACTACACGATACCCTTACGCTTTCCCTCAGGAGCTCAAGGACTCCATACCCCTCGACGGATGCATCCAAAATTATGATAGTGCGTATCACATAATATTTACTAACGTCAAGACGATTCAGCAATCAGTTTCCGAACGGGCGGGAGTCTGCCACCAGTGGATAACGTTGTTGCATCTGGGAGAGATTGTGGGGCGGCGTCCGTGGCGTCGCGGTTGCTTCATGGCAGGCCCCGGGGTCGAGGCTTGTTTAGCGGGGAACTAACACCATCCTGCCATGGACTTGCCCGTGCCTCAGTTGCTCAAAAACTTCATTCACTTGCGTCAGTGGACGCGTTGCAACCTCGCAGCGAACCTTTCCTGCCGCCGCCATCGCCAACAGTTCGCGCATATCCTGCCGCGTGCCGACTGAGGAAGCCTTGATACGAATCTCGGACGCAGCCATCAGAATCGGCGGGAAGCATAAGGACTCAGAGGGCAAGCCGACGACTAGGAGAATCCCACCGGGTCTTACCGAGGGGAATGCCGCGTCATAAGCTGCTTTTGCGGCGGAAGTCACGAGCGCGGCATGGACTCCTCCACTGCGCCGCAGTTCCTTGACGACATTTACGGTGGCGGCGTTCAGCGCGACGGATGCACCCAAGCCTCTCGCATGTTGGAGTTTTTCTTCGGACACATCAATGGCGCTGACGGTCGCTCCCAGTCCCTGCCCGATCTGCACGGCTAGGTGGCCCAAGCCGCCCACGCCGAAGACCGCCAACCTCTGGCCTCGCTGGATTTTCGCGTGCTTCAAGGCGCGATAGACCGTGACGCCCGCACAAAAAAGCGGCGCGGCGTCTATGCAAGATAGTTCGTCTGGAATCTTCAGAGCATGACTCGCGGGAGCCTTTACGAATTCAGCGTATCCGCCATCCACGGTTACGCCAGTGATTTGTTGTTTCACACAGAGGTTTTCATTTCCCTCGCGACAGAATTCACATTCCCCGCAGGTCCAGTGCACCCAGGGAACGCCAACGCGCTCTCCGAGTTCCAACTGATTGACGGATGCTCCTTTTTCCACAACGCGGCCGGTAATCTCGTGCCCGAGGAGCAGCGGTTTTTTGGTGATGGGAACGATCTGCGGCCAATCGCCATTGGCCACGTGCAGATCCGAATGGCAGACGCCGCACGCCTGGACCTCGATCAACACCTCATGCGCTCCGGGTGTGGGCCGAGCGACCTCTTCGATACTGAGTTGTTTTTTGAATTCGTTCAGGATGGCGGCTTTCATCGCGTCCACCTCGAATAAGTTGGGATGGGTAACTCAGTTCTCAGCGGATGGATTGAGGACGCTTGAACCTCCTAGGCGGAGCAAATGTCTCGCTAAGGTTTGGCTCCACGCAAGAAGAATTCGACCGCATTCCTCACTCGCTCGGTGAGTTTGTGAGGTCCGGTAAGATCCACGGCCCATTGACGCACGACGGTATTGAAAAGTCCTTCCATAAATTCGGCGAGGTGAACGACCGGAAAATCGCAGGTGATCTCCCCGTTCTTTTGTCCTTCCGCGATGATCTCACGGAGCAAGCTGACGGTTGCGGCTTCCGCCCCTCGCAATTCGGGCGAACGAACCGGGTCCATCGCGCCGGCAAGAATTACAGCCTGCCAGAGCGGTCGCCCCACTTCGGTCACATTTCCCAAAGTTTCGTAAAATCGGCGTAAGCGTTGCTCCGTGGTGGCCTTGACGGATAGCTCGGCCTTCAGGCTTTCGGCCTGGCGGGCAAACGCTCGGCGCCCCACTTCGCGCAATACCGCGTCTTTGCTGGGGAAATAACGGAAGAATGTGGGCTGGCTGATTTCCAGGGTGTGAACAATGTCGTCGATGCGTGTGTTTTCATAGCCGCGTTGGCGAAAAAGGTGCAATGCCGTTTCGACGATTTGCTGGCGAAGGCGGGCTTTCTTACGTTCACGAAGTCCGGGTTTTGGTTCATTCCCAGGCTCAGCATCCTCGCGTCGTTGTTTTTTGACCTCGTCATCGTTAACGGTCACAGGCGCTGCGGACCGCCTCACGGCGACATTTACACGGCGCATAAGACATTTCCTCCGGAATAATGCGCCATCAGCGGCGCGGTCAACATTTCGATAGTCACGCTAACATTATAGTGACTAACGCCAGTTTGCAAGCCAAAGAAAGGTGGCCGCATGCGCCGCACGTCGAGCCTACGTTCAAAAACACGTGCGTCTTGGAGCGAAGCAGGAGCATCTAAATGTTTTGTGGGATTCCATAAAGGATGTCACGCAACCAATGACTGTGGATTCTACGAGAGCAAGTGCGGCACTTCGCTTCGGAAAGCGGATTTCGCTATGCCTGTGCGTCCTGCTTTTTAGTTTACCGTGCCGATCTCAGCAAGCCCCTGCCATCGGCGCAGAGAAAAGCGTTTTACCCGACTCGCAAAGCATCGAGGCTTTCCCTTCTTGGCAACAAACTGATCGACAACGCTTTGGCACCATCAGCGGGACAGTTGTTGATCAATCCGGAGCCCGTGTCACCGGAGCCCTGATCAAGCTTGTGCGACAAGACGAATTACCGGGCGCAGAGGTGTTGTCAGACGAGAATGGACAATTTTTCTTTTCCAATGTTGCTCCAGGGCCGTTCCACCTCACGATTACGTCAGAAGGGCTCGCCCCGCAAGAGTTCTCCGGTAACATGCATCCCGGAGAGGCCTATATCACTCCGCTGATCAGATTGATCGTTGCCACCCAGGTGACCGAAGTACGCGTCGGACTTACGCGGGAAGAACTTGCTGACGCACAGATTAAGGATCAGGAGAAGCAGCGTGTGTTCGGCTTCATCCCGAATTTCTACGTCAGCTACGTTCCCGACGCCGCCCCGCTCGCGCCGAGACATAAATTCGCGTTGGCTTGGAAGTCGGCTACCGATCCGGTGACGTTCGCCGCCGTAGGCGTTGTTGCCGGATTTGACCAGGCGGGAGATCGATGGGGCGCATACGGGCAAGGCGCCCGAGGCTATGCCAAGCGATTCGGAGCCTCCTACGGCGACGTTTTTGCGGGAACGTTTATCGGGAGCGCCATTTTGCCCTCGGTACTGAAACAAGATCCGCGGTATTTCTATAAGGGAAGAGGATCGAAGCGATCGCGGATTCTTTATGCGCTCGCCAACTCCGTCATCTGCAAGAGCGATAAGGGACACTGGCAGCCGAATTATTCAAGCATCGCGGGAAATCTTGCCGCCGGCGGAATCTCGAATCTCTACTATCCGGCCAATGACCGCAATGGAATCGGAACCGTGGTCACGACCGCGCTAATCCGGCTTGGGGAAACCGCTGTCGCCAATATCTTCCAAGAGTTCGTTGCGCCGAAGATGACGCCAAATCTTCCGAGTCGCGGGGCAGGCCAACCCTAAAACGCCTTCCGAAGTTCAACCGTATTGGAATGCGTCGTGTACTGAAATTCGAATCAGTGCAGTTTGCCACACTTCAGTTTGCACACCTCTGTTACCGGCCGGGCCCGGCCGCGCGCGGGTTACACGAAGCAACGAACTAGCCAACTGTGCAGTTTCTTTCGAAAGTTATTCGAAGCTTCCCGTAACACCCTGGAAGCCGTTGATGGCCTGTTTATAAAGCCATTTCATGACGCGAGCCGCATCGTAGCAGTACGCCACGTTGTAGCCGAGCGTCGAGAAGCAATGTGGCTCACACCCTTGCTTCATTTCGGCAAGCTGCTTGAGGTCGAACTTCTGGTTCTCTACGGTGCCCCAGTCATACGTCGCGTTGTACATGGGAAAGCAAGGCGCGAGTGTTCCGTCGGTCCGAACGATCAACCAGTTCTGCCCGGCGCGGCAACCCCAGTGCTCGCCCACTCCGCGCATGAATCCCTTCATATTTTGCAATCGCGGAATGGAGTCCACCATTTTGTATCCCTGGCGTTGTTTGTCGATGAGCCAGTCCAACAGATCGTCGACCATCGGAAAGTCTTCCGGGCGAATGTAGGTGTCGTTTTCGTGGAGATGCTTGAAATGGGATTGCTGCATCATGGGCGCTTCGTTGATGTGGAAGGTGAGCGAAATCCCGTTATCGTGGGCGATCTCCACCAGTTGTTTGACCTCCTCGATGTTGGTGCGGCAAATGTTTGTGTTGAAGAAAACCGTATAACCATAGCGGTACTGGCGCCGCACGAGGTAATCGAAGTTTGAGCGCACGTGCTCCAGTGCTTTCGGCAGGCCGGGTTTTTCCTTAATTGTATCCACCGCAAAATTGATGGTTGCGATTCCCGCGTCGGCGAGGCGATCAGTTACCTCGGGACGGAGCAAACGGGCGTTCGTTGCCAGATAGACCCAGAAGTCCTTTTTCGCGGCGTAATAAATCACCTTGTGGACAAAATCAGGTCTCAACAGCGGTTCTCCTCCCGTGGGAGCCAATACGCGGCCAGGAGTTGTCTCCAGCCAATCAATGGCGCGCCGCGCCGTTTCCTCGGTCATGCCCTTCACGCGGTTGTCATACGACCAGCAATAGTGACAATCCAGATTGCATTTCCACTCTGTGAAAAGATAGGCGATGATCGGCTGGAAGTCTCCCGGGAGAACCCGCGATTTGATGTAGGGCACCATCCATCCGCGCATGGTTTGGAGGATGCGAGAAACGGGCCAGTGCCTCTTTCCGGTCTGCAAGACATGATCGTGGGCAGCGATGTCAGCCGTGTCGAGTTCGCGCAACAACTCGGGGTGTTGCGGGAAAACCGGCTCAGGAAGAGCTGCGACCTCCCTTGAAGAATAGGGCGACGGCCGCTGTGAGGGTTCTTGTAAAAGATTGTGTAATGGCACGTCGAGACGAAAAGGTTGAGTTGGAACTGTAGGTAGCGGTTGTTCCACAGTGGACATGAATCGGTCCTCCCCTTTGCATAAGATAATGGGGCGTCTAGCCGAACTAGCGCGCCACTAAGTGAATTGACACAGACTTGATTCGTTAATCCCTCACACAGCCGCTATAGCATGGCTGAAGAAGTAAGGGTATTCCCTGGTTACGAAATCTTGGATTTAGGAACCCGCTCGAGAGATACATCCAATCCGGGGGAATTTTTGGATTTGGCTCAAAATTCTTTGCGCCGGTTCGGTCAGACAACGCATCTACTAATAGATGTACACCCGGGCAGGAAAATACCGGGCCGATTTCTCTCTGGGAATTCTTCCATAAGCCAGCCAGGTGATAACCAAGTGTCGCGGATCAAATAATCGCGCAATTTGAGGGTGCCGTGGGGTGGACTCAATTAAGGTCTTGGTTGAAGTTGACGCTGCCCGCCCTGGGTGGAGTCGGCCTGTTCTTATCAGCCCTCATTGATTCTTCGTTCCTCCCACTTCCTTTGGTAACAGATTTGCTCCTCATGGAGCTTTCCAGCAGGCATCCGGTGCGCATGCCGTATTACGCTGCGATGGCCTCAATTGGCTCACTGGCGGGATGCATTTGGATCTACTGGCTGGCTCGGAAGGGCGGGCAAGCCTACTACCGCAAAAGCCAGGAACATCCGCCGGGCAGGATTCGAACGCTCATTCAAGAGTACCCGATGGCATCCGTCTTTCTTCCCGCTGTTGCGCCGTTTCCGGTGCCGTTTAAACCGTTTGTAATTGCCCAAGGCGTTTTTCAAGTGCCCTTTGTGACTTTCGTAGTGGGCACGCTGCTCGGGCGCGGCTCTCTTTTCTTCATCGAGGCATTTCTGGGGGCACGCTATGGCGCCGCGGCGAAGCAATTCCTTGTGGACCAGAAATGGGCTTCGGTCGCGCTGGTGCTTTGCCTTGTTCTTGTGTTTTTTCTGGTGCGCCGTTTGCCGGCTCTGCGCAGGGCGGAATATTCTCAGACAGATTGAAGTTCGCGAACGCGGCGCTCCAGTTCGCGGGTGATTTCGTTCGCATCCTGGTTGGGCGCGAATCGGACCGGCACGCCAATTGTGGCCCGCACGCGCCCGGGTCGCGCCAAGATTCGCTCACGCTGTTTCAGATCAAAGAGTCCATGCAGATAGATTGGAACAACCGGAATGTTCAACTGTCTCGCGAGCAGGCCAATGCCCGAACGAAAAGGAATCATCTCTCCGTCTTCAGTCGTTTTGCCTTCTGGAAAAACCAATACGTTCCAGCGGCGGTCAGCCAGATCGCCCGCGAAGGCAAAGCTGCGCAGGAAGCCCGATTGTTGCGGCAGCGGGAAAACATTAAAGAGACTTAGCGCGAGAAAATACCTCAGGCGTTCCATGAAACGCTCGAACAAGCTCAAGCTATTTGAGGGACGCCGCATTCGGGCGAGCCTTTCGCCACCCATCGCAGTGGCAAGGCGGTTACGGAATCTGGCCGGCAGTGCCGGCAGGATCCAGGCGATGTCCAGGTAGGTGACGTGATTGGAGATCACGAGGACTGGTCCATCCAACCCGTGGAGATTTTCGCGACCGCGAATTCGGGGAGCCGCAAGAAGATACGTCGCCGGCCAGGCAAGCGAGTAGTAGATGGTAAGACGCAAGGCCGTAATGAGCCAATGTTGCGGCCAGGTGGGAAAGATGTGCTGAATCGAAGAGGAACTGCCGTGGGCGAGAAGCTTCTCAAGCTGCCCGACCGTGGTCACGTCCTGGAACTGAGCCTCATTCAGGTCCACTTGATGGCGCTCTTCCAAAGCACTCATGAGTTCGACGCGATCGAGCGACGTCAAGTGTAAATCGGTTTCGAGATGGGCGTTGTGGGAGCCCAGTTGAACCGGCCGGCCGGTAATCCGCGCGATCAATCCGGCGAGGGAATCCGCCGCAGGAGTGTTTTCCGTTACGCCGCTCTTCGCTTTATGGACCACATCGCGAATGCGCGGAAGAATCGGTTTTTGGGTCGGCGTTCTGGGGAAATCCGGCTCTGGCCAAAGAAACGAGTGCCGTATTTTCTGATACTCAGCCAGCGACCGATTGGCGCCTTCGATTACAGTGGCGGAGTTGCCGTCGGAGCCGTTCAGCAAGAGAACGGCGCAAGGCTCGGCGTTGCCGTCCCGTTCGAGGCCGATCACGACGCAATCACGAATGCCGGTTTGCGCTCGCAGGGCTTTTTCCAGATCCTCAGGGTAAACATTCATGCCGGCCGGAGTGACGATGACGTTTTTCCGGCGGCCTTTGAAATACAGGCGGCCAGTCTCGTCGGCCTCCGCGACGTCTCCCGTCCGGAACCATCCATCGGATTCAGCTACCGACAATGTCTGCCCATTCTGCTGGTAGGCTGTCGCGACGTTTTCTCCTCGCACAAGGATTTCGCCATTCTCATCAACACGCACTTCCATGCCTGGAAACACTTTGCCGATGGAGCCTTGCGCGGAGCGGAATGGATGGTTCAGACTGATGAGGGAAGTGGTTTCCGTCATCCCGTATCCCTGGATGACGGCATAACCCAGTCGATTCCAAAACGTCTCGGCCTGCTTCGGGAGCACAGCGCCTCCAGAGATGAAGGCCCAGAATTTCCAGCCGAGGCGCGAGTGGATCCGGCGGAACCGCCACCAGCGCCGGAGAAAATGCTGCCGCTCCACCAGGGCGAAACTCTTTCGAAACTGTTCGATTCTCCCTTCACGCTCCTCTTGCCGCTCGACCTCGCGTTGCAACGACTCAATGAAACGAGGAACCGCAACGACGACAGAGACCCGCTCTCGCCGGATTGTGTCCATGAACTCTGAAGGCCGGAGCGAATCGTTGAAAACAACGGTGCCAGCCAGCATCGGAGGGATAAACACTGCGAGCATTTGGCCGAATACGTGACTGAGAGGCAGCAGGTTCAGAAAACGAAGTGGGTGGAAGAACTTTTCGTAGCGAAGATATTTCTGAATTTCAGCCTGGAGCGGCTCGATATTCGCGAGGACGTTTCCGTGCGAGATCATTACACCGCGGGGCTCGGCCGTGGTGCCTGAAGTAAAGATGATTTCCAGCGTGTCTTGGCGGGTGAGGGGTGGCGAGGGGTAAAGAGAAGAATCGTGTTGCGCCGTTATGGCGAAAAGCGACTCCAATGGAATGGATGGAACGGCTCCACATTCCCTGTGCACATTCGCCCGAATGATGAGCTTTGCATTTACTTCGCGGGACACCCGGCACGCAAACTCCATCGAAGAGGCGTGGTCGATTGGGACGACAATAACGCCACGAAGCAAGCACCCGAGAAATGCCGCAATCCATTCTGCTGAGTTTTCGCCCCACAATAAAACTGCGTCCCTCTTGGCTAGACCGCGGACCTCGAGTTCACGAGCAAGCCGATTCGCCCCTTCGGCAATCTGCCCATACGTCCAGCTTTCGGTACGATAGCCGCGCCGCTGCCGCACGGCAATTTCGTCGCCAAGAGCCGCATAAGTCCGAACGAAATTAAGAAGTGACTCCACGGGCATTCCAGACATCTATTTTGACAGAAGTGCGGGAGCCTGGCGCACGTCAGCGGCTCCCTGCAGTTTGATAGGCTTTTGCTGCCGTGGGATACACACAAAAAGTTGTGATTATCGGCGCGGGAATCTCAGGCCTAGCTTGCGCGTATCGCCTTAGGCAATTGGGAATCCCCTGTCTCGTTCTCGAAGCCAAGGATCGCGCCGGCGGCTTAATTGCCACGGTCAGAAGGAACGGTTTCCTATTTGAGGCTGGACCCCAGTGCCCGAGATTTCCGCCCTCGGTATGGCGGCTGGTGCGCGAATTAAATCTGGAAACTGAATTTGTAGCGGGTGACGCGGGAGCAAAGCGCTATATCTTGCGGGACGGCCGGCTGCACCCGGCGCCTTTCTCGCCGGCAGGGTTGATCGGCACTCGATTGGTAAGGCTCGGTTCAAAGTTGCGAATTCTGACCGAGGTCTTTGGCTCTTCGCAGCCACCTCCACATGAAGAAAGTCTGGCCGGTTTCGTGCAACGGAAATTCGGCGCTGAGGTGCTGGACTATCTGGTGGACCCTCTCGTTTCCACGATATTTTTTGGGAATGCAGACAAGATGGGGATGGAAAGCGCTTTTCCGGCCCTGGTGGAATGGGAGCGAAATCAAGGAAGCCTGGTGCGGGGGGCGATTCGGGCGCGTAAGACAAAGCGACGAACGGGAGAGGAAAACCGATCTTCGCAACATGTCGAAACAAACCCCAAGAGCGATACATTGCGAGTCACCGACGCGCTGCCATCTTTGGGTTCTTTCCGGTCGGGAATGGCGGCACTTCCAGAAAGGCTTGCCGCGGAATTGCGCGAGGAAATTCGCTATAACGCCGCGATTGCGTGCGTCGAAGCAATACAGAATGGAAACGGTACGGCGAAGGCTGCCTGGCAAATTTGTTTGTCGAGCACTGAAAGAATTACGGCGGAACACTTGATACTCGCGGTCCCGGCTTACGTTACTGCGCAACTTCTGGTGAACGCATCGCCGCAACTTGCCAGTCAACTGAAAGCGATTGAGTACGCACCGGTCTGCGCGGTGGGCTCTGTGTACGACCGTTCGCAGGTGGCCAATACGCTGGATGGATTCGGCTACATGGTCCCTCGACGGGAAGGATTAGAGACGATTTGTACGTTTTGGAATTCGTCCCTGTTTCCGGGACGCGCACCCGAAGGCAAAGTGCTGATGACCACTTTTGCGGGAAGGGGAACGAGCAACAACGGGGCGGCAATCGGCGAGGAAGAGTACGCGCAGATTGTAGAGGCGGAAAACGCGAGAGCCCTCGGCATCAAGGGGCCGTCTCTGGACCGCATGGTCTGGAAAGATCCGCGGGCGCTACCGCAATACAACGTTGGGCACGCGCAACGAGTAGCCGAACTTCAAAATATTTTGCAAACAATGCCGAACCTGACGATCGTAGGTAATTTTCTGAAGGGCCGGTCTATCGGTGATTGCGTCGATGTAGCTTTTGCAGCGGCACAAGATGTCCATAGCCGGATTCGAAGCGAAAACATCTAAGGCATTGCAGATTCCTACCGAGGAGCGGAGAAATTGATTGAGATCATAGTTTGGATTGCAGGCCTTACGTTGCTTGGCGCAATGCTTGGCGTGGTTTACCAGGCGTTGGGGACACGCAGGCACGGCCGAGTCTATCCACCGCTGGGCAGATTGGTTGACGTAGGAACTCATCGACTACACATAATCGAATCGGGGCGCGGAAGTCCAACCATTTTGCTGGAGGCCGGCCTCATGTCCACTGTGTTGAGCTGGACTGAGCTGCAACGCGCGTTGTCAGGATCGTTCCGCGTTGTCAGTTATGACCGCGCAGGGCTGGGATGGAGTGATTCAGGTCCAATGCCTCGAACGGCAGACCGCATCGTCGATGAGCTGCATACTTTGCTGGACCGAGCGGCGATACCTCCTCCTTATATTCTGGTGGGACATTCTTTCGGTGGTTTAACGATGCCGCTGTTTGCCGCGCGATTTCCTGATGAAGTTGCCGGTATGGTCCTCGTTGATCCAGTAGCGCCGGCGGAATGGAATCCTCCTACAGAGCATGACCGGAGGCTGACGCGTATTGGAGCCAAAGTATGCCGGCGCGCAGCACTCCTCGCGCGCTTCGGAGTGATTCGTTTCGTCGCTTTTCTTTTGACCGCCGGCGGAAAAAGAGCAGCGAGTCATTTGGTGCGCCTCATCAGCCGCGGCACGCCTGCCGACGCTGGAACCGTTTCGAGTCCCTGGTTTTCGGCCCTCCCTGCAAATGAAAAGGCCATGGCGTCCGTTTTCTGGGTTCAGCCAAAGTTCGCGCTTACGATCGCGAGCCAATTGGAAAACCTCCCTGTCAGCGCGGCAAGTGCCGGCCAATTCAGCAACTTTTCCGATAAGCCAGTGGTGATTCTGTCGGCGCGTACGGCGCCGGAGCATCGCCGTATAGAACACGCTTCGATGGCAGCGCGCTTGCCGCAGGGGGAGCATGTGTTGGCAGAGAACAGTAATCACTGGATCATGCAGGAGGATCCGGACCTGGTGATACGAGCCATCGAGAAAGTTGTCAAATACTCGGGAAAAGTAATGGCTCATCGGTCGTGACATTGTCGGCTTCAGAACGCAAACAGCCAGCATTCACAGGCGCCCATTTGTGACGCAGTTTCCTGAACCGAGTTCCTAAAATAAAAGTTGTGCCGGATTACCAGACGTGAACCGCGGCGATGCGTGGCGGGCCTGAGCGGCCCTGAATCACCTGCGTCTCGAGAACGATTTCCAGGTTTTTCTGTTTCCAGTTCTGCGGCACTTGCTTGAGCATGTCTTCCATACGGCGAGCGTCGGTCAGGAACTCCCCAGCGGCAACTGTTCCGCCTCGTGCGATACCCGCGGCCACCACCACGAATTGATCGGTATTCGGATCCACGAGGCGCGCAACGATAGCGTAATCCTTGTACGTTCCAGTCTGCTGCTGCACGGTACGATCCAGCATCCATTCACGCTTTCCGGGATTCGCGCGATCTTCGATCCATAATTGTGCCATTTCCTTATCGTTCGCAAAGTGGAACCGCAAAGGGGAAGTCAACCGCAGCGTCCAGCCATTGTCGAAGGCGCCGATGAATACGGAGGGACCTCGGCGCAAATCGGTCAAGCTGGTGGTAGCTTCCCCCTGCACTCTATAGGTTTTACCGTAGGTTCGAAGCAAACCCGCAACGTTCACAAGCGGGCTGACGTCATCAATGATGATCGTGACCATGGTGTCATTTAATGTGATTTCGCGCTGCGGGTCGGCGGCGTCACGCAGCTTAAGCGTTGAATACTGGCTCTGGTCGGCGATGCAAAAAAGCACCGGTTCCGAAGACTTCACGAACGGTTCCCAAAATTGCTTCAGCGCCGGCGGCCGAGACGTGTACCAGATAGCCGTCGAAGCTCCCGCCAGCACGAGCATCAGCAGCGCTACCGCAAATTTCCTGCCCTTAAATGCCGTGCGCACAGGGTGAGCGGCAGACGTGTCCGTTGAATGAGGCGTGCGAGTTTCATCTGTGTGGCTCAGCGATTCTACTGGACTTGCCGACAATCCCGAGGGACGTCCGGGCCAGGAATACTGTGGAGCATAAGATCCAGCGGGCAAGTACAGCCGAATTTCCTGGCTGTGCTTCGGATCCTGATAATACTGTTCAATCCGTTTACGAATTTCGGCGGCGGTAACCCGCACGATCGGATCCGTGTTGGTGTCATAGTCGGCGAGGCGGCCGAAAATCTCCACACCCAGGATTCGTTCTTTGAGCTGATCCGTCTGGCCAGCCAGCGAGTGCGTGACCACATATTTCAGGAAGCTGGGATAGCGTTTGCTGGAATTGAATAAAGGTGTAGCGAGCAACTTTTCCAGTTGCTGCTGAACGGCGGTCTTTTCGAGTTCGCTGGAAGGTGTCCAGCTCTCCGCTACCTGCTCTACTAGCAAGGTTCCCCTAACGCCCCAACCCGGCCAAAGAATTTCGCCGTACCATCCAAGCGAGCACCTGAACAACGAATTCTGGGTATCGGAAAAGCAATTTCCCCAGATGCTACAGCGGTTTGCGGCTTGCCGCAACGTAAAACCGAAATCCCTGTGCTCTTTTCTGTCTCTTAACGTTCCTGTAAGTTGCAGATAAGATGTTGGTTATGCCATACTTCGCGGTCCTTTCTTTCTTATCTCTTTTCCTTTACCAGCAAAGCATTGCCAGCAGTGAACCAAGTTTTCTATAAGTTGCACCAGTCTTTTGGATTGGGTCTGCCAGCCCTCGCAAAGAATTTGGGAAAAGTGAGCTCGACGAAGTGGCAAGGGGAGCCTGCAGGGTCTGGACAGAATTCGGGGTGGCATTCTGGCTCCAACCAGGATGTCCAGGAGGAATTTCTAAATGTCAGGCAAAGCACGGTTGTGGAAGCTGAGCGTTTTAGTTGGCATTCTGGCGGCATTAACCTTGGCGGCCGGACAGAGCTATGGCCAGTCCCAAGCGATTACCGCGTCACTCAGCGGAACTGTCCTTGATCCGTCGGGCCAGACAGTTAGCGGGGCAAAGATAACCTTGGGAAGCCCGGAACGCGGGATCTCTCGCACCTACGTGACCACGGAAAACGGACTCTACTCTTTCACACTCCTCCCGCCCGCTATTTACAGGCTGCAAGTGGAAGCCGCCGGGTTCAAGCACTACAGGCAAGACGGAATCGAGTTAATACCCGGCCAGAACGCCGAACAAAATGTCGGTTTGATCGTCGGAGCGATCAGCGAAAATATTGAAGTCACTTCTCAAGCGCCTCTCATGAACGCGGAAAACGCTAACATTTCATCGGATATTTCCGCCAGGCAAGTGGTGGAACTCCCACTGAACTTTCGAAGCGTCATCGGTTTGGCCACCTTGAGCTCTTCGGTCAGTAACGCCGCGGAAGACCAGATCGTGGGCGCCCCGGCTAGCTCTGGAGCCGCCGATCAGGACGTTTCCTTCCTGAATTTTGGCGGCACTTTCTTCAACACCGCCGCCTACCTGCTGGATGGAACCTATGACACGCGTCTCGATTGGGGAGGCGTCATCTATGTTCCTTCAGTGGACGCCGTGCAGGAGTTCAAGATTCAGACCAACGCGTTTACCTCGCAGTATGGCTGGAGCAGCGGCAACGTCATCAACGTCGT
>Ga0137412_10000075_pt1 | contig 54213 bp, 52 predicted proteins | sample CZODoug2_1_16fun_FD_122160 | JGI IMG/M metagenome (GOLD analysis project Ga0137412, IMG submission 122160) | Vadose zone soil fungal communities from Angelo Coast Range Reserve, California, USA - CZODoug2_1_16fungal (Hybrid Assembly) | ecosystem: Environmental > Terrestrial > Soil > Vadose zone...
GACCATTGCCCAAAAACGCTCAAGCTTGAGAAGAAAATAAGTAGGAATGAAAGATGAATCGACCCAATTTTAGACATTGTTACCTCCGGTTAAGTCCCAGCCCGCTTGAAATGATTCCACGCGCAATTATTGCTAGCTACAAAAGTGGGGAAAGCAAATTGCCAGATTTCGAAAACTCGTAAGACCAGACTGCTGCAATTGCCGATCCTATAGGAATCGAAAAACCACGGGTGACCGCACGTTCCACAGCGCGGGGCATAGGCGAAGAAATCGCGCAGCAGGTTACCCTGTTCTGATCACATCCGGGCGCGGTCACCGACCGAGGATATAACCAATCGCCGATCATGAATCACACGTGAGCACGAATTACAAGCCTGACTGAGTGCGGCCTTTTTCCCGACGAGACAATTTCGTGCGAATCGGCCCGCGACGTACATGGAGCTAGTCGATTGTTTCATATGGGAGCGCGTCGGTTTGATAGTTGTCGGATTAATTGGATTTCCTAAGACCGGTGGCATCTCTGGTACCGTTAAAACCTTGGAGGTGTTGGGCGGGGTGGCGGCGTCGGGCGAGGTCTGGGTGATGGCGTAGGTCTGGGTGTCGGAGTTACGGACGGCGTAGATGTTGGCGTTGGTGTCTGTGTCGCGGTTGCCGTCGGAGTCGGCGTTGGCGTTGCGCCGCCGCACAATCCGGAAACGGTCATCGTATAAGAGGGACAACCTGCGCCTGCGGTAACTTCGCTTACTACGAGCACGAACGTCTGGCCGTCTTCGATGTTAAACGAGAACGGTGTCGTGTTACCTGGAACCGGGCTCTGCCCTTCGTCTGCTATCCAGTTGGTGCACAGGTTATTTGGATCAAACGTTCCCAGGTAAGCAGCCGTAAAGATGAAATTGCTACCCTGGCAGTCGGTATTGATATCGACTGTCACGCATTGGGTGGAGCCGGTGGTGTTTGTGAACGTGTAGGCATCGTAATGGATCGCTCCAGCGGCAACGGTAAAACATGTACCGGCACAGGCGCAGAAATCCGGAAAACCGTCGCGGTAAAGGCGATCAGTTTGTGTGGGATCAGTATTGTCGATGTTTCCAGCAATCAGGGTCGGTAGGCAGGACGGCGTCGCAGTCGGGCTGGGCGTGGGCGTGCCCCCACCGCCTGTGCAGCTGCCATTGACGTTAAACACGTAGTGCATGGGACCAAGAAAACACTCCACAGGCGACGGAACCGGGTTGCCGCAATCTGGCGCGCTGAGGTAGCTAAGCCCGGTCTCGAGGTCTGGGTTCGACCCGATGATGAAGAAATTGTGCTCAGCGGTTTGATCCGGCGACAGCACTTCCATCACCAACTCAAGCGTCCCCGCAGGCACGGTCGTTGTTAAAGGCAGGTTGAATATGGTAAGCTCCTGGTTCGGGACGCGGATTTCGCCTGAACTGGCCAGCAAGTTCGATTGCCAATCGCCGTCCGGGAACGGGGAACCGTGGTTGGCGTAGAGATTGACTGTCAGCGGCTGGTCGGTGCCAAACAGGGATTCAGCTTGCTCGACCCCGAACTCGACCGACGTGACATCGTAGGCCTGACCACCAGTGAACGTATCCATTTTAAATGCGCGCCAGTAATGGTTCTCCAAAGTGCCAAGGCCCGGGTCGCTGCACGCTAGTGCACCCGTAACGATCGCCTGGCTTGTTGATTGGGTGATCGTTGAGGGACAGGTCCCTGAAGGTTGGTGTGGACGAAGCCGATGTATGTTTGAAGCTTCAGGCGGCGCGGAATGAGGGAGCAGGTCTTTAAAGTTATGGAATCCTCTCGACGATGGCGACGCAGGTTGCTTCGGCCGGACATCGTAACGAAGAAGTTGTGCCTGGGGGCCGTCGATAGTCTGCGGTTTGTTCGCAGTGCTACTACGTTTAGGAGGCGGCATCTTTCTGCCACGCAAGCTTTGTTTAGTTTGGTTGTCGGCGTCACTGCCCGGTTGACCAAACGCCCGGGGTAGCGGCGGGATGGCCAGTGAAACTGAAATAACGAAAATGGCAGCAACCCAACGGGCCGCGCTGTTGCGTGAAGGCGAGGGCGGACGACTGTGGGTCTTGATGGTTTTGCCGGGTCTTTCAATCATTTTGGGATTCTCCTGTAATTGCTTAACCCTAATGAACACCAATGGCGCTAAGGCCGAGGTCGCGGGGTTGGGCGCGGCCTAGGTGATGGTGCAGGTCTTGGTGTTGGCGTTGCAGTAGGCGCAGGCGTCGGCGTTGGCGTCACCGAAGGCGTCACAGTCGGTGTAGGCGTAGGCGTCGCGGTCTCCACGTACTTGATTGTTGTGTAGTCATAGTCGGTGCCCGCGCCGGTGCTGTAGCCCGCAATTGCAACGTTGTGGTTATTATCGACGGCGATGGCATAGGCGCCGTCAGAGCTGTGACCAGGCCCATCGTACAGCTGTGCCCACTGTTCGATCCCATTCGTATCGTATTTTACCGTAGCAGAGTCACCGGCACCGCCGCTGAAGACGAAGCCCGTAACGTATGCGCTTGCGGTGTCGTCTAATGCAATGGATATGAACACGCCGCCGCTCGCGTCAGGACCGTTAAATGAAGCGGTCCATAAAAGATCGCCTGCCGCTGAATACTTAAGAGTAACGCACTCAAGCCCTGTTGCTATAGTGTGATTACCTGTGACGTAGGCGTTGCCATCGGCATCGACAGCGATGGCTTGGCCTGCGTCATAACCATGGGCCGGGCCGTCGTAATGCCGAATCCAAATCTCATCTCCATTCGGTGCGTATTTGATTGTAGTGATGTCATTGTCAGAACCGGTTTCCACGCTTTGACCGGCAACATAAACGTTGCCTGAACCATCGAGCGCGAGCCAGTAAGCGTAATCATTGTCGTCTGCGCTGCCGTTGTATCGCTTGACCCACAGCTCGTTTCCATCCGGGTCGTATTTGATCGTAGTCATATCGTGCAAGTTATTTTCGCCGCCGCTCCAACCGGTGATGTAGGAATTCCCGTCGCTATCAACGACAACGTGGTTCGCATAATCGATGGAGCTGGTTGAGCCGTTGTAGGGCGTCGCCCATTGCAAGACGCCGGACGAATTGAATTTCAGAGTAATAAATTCGCCGTCGGTAAACCCGTCGCTCTCAAAGCCTGTGGTAAAAACGTTGCCTTGATTGTCCACGGCGATGGAATAGGCATAAGCGCTATAATTGGTGATCGGGCTGGTCCAGCGTTGCGTCCAAACAGAGTTTCCGTCCGCGTCATATTTCAAAACGAAGATATCGAATGTCGCGGGATTAGTACCGTTGCCGAAGCCCGCGACATAGACGTTGCCACTCGGGTCAAGAGTGAGCGCGTAACCGTAATCTGTGCCGGTAGCAGATCCAGTGTAGGTATTTTCCCAAAGAAGATCCCCGTCAGGAGAATACTTTACGGTATAAGAATCGGGATTCCCCGTGGTAGTTTCGATCCAACCAGTAACGAAAACGTTGCCAGCGGCATCTGTTTTAACATCGTGTCCATGATCGCTCCCATGAGCGGGGCCATCAATCCGGTTAACCCACGCTTCGGTGACGCTTCCGTGCGGAGAATGAATTGAAGGAAGCCGTTTTCTTGATGCCTCTGCAGTGCCGGTTCGTTCACCGGCATACCCGGCGAACACTGCCAAAACGGTGCCGATGGCAACCAAACCAGTTAAGGTGTGAAGAGCAGAAAAGGCACATCGATTCTGTTTTGTTTTCATAGTGTTATCAGCAGCTTTGTTGCTCATTGTTGTAGGTGTCTCTAACGATGCAAGGCTAATGGTGGGGTTATTCTTGCGCTAATAACGTTCCTCAGTGTTGTCCTGTTCATTTGTTACGATCGCTTTTGTTTTTAATTCGGTGGTGTCGGGCGCGGGCCGAGGTCCTGGGGTCGGGATAGGTCTTGGTGTAGAAGTTGGGGGAGTGGTTGGAGTCGGCGTCGATATAGGCGTAGATATCGGAGTCGGTGTAGGAGTCGGAGTTACACTTGGCGTTGCAGTAGCTGTCGCTCGGTGTGGCTGTCGGACTAGGGCCATTAGTCGGGGTCGCACCAGGACTTATCTCGGACAAGGGTCGCTGCTGAATAACTGCCCACTGACTACTGACCGCTAATCGCTCATCCCTTTAGTGCGGCGGAGTCGGGCGAGGCGGCGGAGCCGGGCGAGGCCTTGGTGTCGGAGTAGGCCTTGGTGAAGCGGTCGGAGTCGGCGTCCCGGTTGGCGTTGGAGTCGGAGTTGGGCTCGCCGTGTACCTCAACGCTAGTGTCTGGGCGACGCTACTCGCATTATAGTAGTAGCCGACAGCCCAGCAGTCCGGCGTCGACCCGCACGTCACGCCATAGAGCAAGTTGGACTGCGTAGTGCTGGTGTTGGGCGAGCTGACGATTTCCCAGGAGGTCCCGTCCCAGCGCTCGATCAGGGTCTGATTGAGGTTGCTGACAGCGTCGACGATGTAGTAACCGACAGCCCAGCAGTCCGACGCCGGCCCGCACGTCACACTATAGAGCAAGTTGGACTGCGTAGTGCTGGTGTTGGGCGAGCTGACGATTTCCCACGAGGTCCCGTCCCAGCGCTCGATCAGGGTCTGAAGAACGCTACCCGTGAAGGCGTAGTCGCCAACGGCCCAGCAATCGGACGCCGACCCGCACGTCACGCCCAAGAGGACATTGGACCGCGTGTTGGTGTTGGGCGAGTTGACAATGGTCCACGAGGTCCCGTCCCAGCGCTCGATCAGGGTCTGAGAAATGAGGTCGTCGAGTCCGTAGTAGTAGCCGACGCCCCAGCACTCCGACGCTGACACGCACGTCAGGCCTAAGAGGACGTTGGCCTCTGTAGTGCTGGTGTTGGGCGAGCTGACGATCGACCATGAGGTCCCGTCCCAGCGCTCGATCAAGGTCTGATCGACGAAATTGTCGCCGGTGAAGTAGTAGCCAACGGCCCAACACTCCGACGCCGACACGCACGTCACGCCAGACAGGGAGTTGTAGTCGGTAGTGCTGGTGTTGGGCGAGCTGACGATTGCCCAGGAGGTCCCGTCCCAGCGCTCGATCAAGGTCTGAGAAATGACGTTGTCGTTGTAGTAGTAGCCGACGGCCCAGCACTCCGACGCCGACATGCACGTCACGCCTAGGAGGAAGTTGCTCTGCGTAGCGCTGGTGTTGGGCGAGCTGACGATCGACCATGAGGTCCCGTCCCAGCGCTCGATCAGGGTCTGAGCAGCGTTGTCGGACAAGTAGTAGCCGACAGCCCAGCATTCGGACGCCGACACGCAAGTCACGCCACGGAGGGCGTTGTGCTGCGTAGCGCCGGTGTTGGGCGAGCTGACGATCGACCAGTCGTTACTCTGCGCCCCTGAGACGAGGGGCATGCTCTCAGACGCAGCGGGTTGTTGGTTGGCGAACCTTGGATTGCCCAGCGAGTTGGCGCCACTTGCCGTTCCCGGTCGGAACAGCATTCCTGGAAGTCCCAGAAACCCGGGGGTCGGCTGCTGCTTGAGAGGATCACCTTGGCCATCAAGAGAAGTGCCCGGAGGAAGCGGCACCCCGCGCGGCAGATGATTGGCGTTGCTGCCAAATGTGCTGAGAAAGTTTCGCGAATCAGGCGGCACGCTGGTATTGGCGTGCGTCGTCTCGACTGGAGGCATTGCTGCAAGGCTGAACATCGCCAGGAGTGCGCCAACTGAGCAAAGAGTAAAAGCGAGCAAGACGCGCGGATTGAAGATGCCGGATTGAGAAGCGGCGTTTTTTTGCATTGGATGTGGATTTTGGTTTTTTGGTTTGGCTTATTGGCGGTTGGAATTGCAATAACGGTTCTAGAAGTGGCCTATAAGTGAAGATAATCAGCCTTTGCGTTTGCGACCGATTTCTTCCAGTAACTCGATCTGGATCTGCTGAATCTCGAACAGCCGGTTGTATTGCCGCCGCAAGAGGTGATCGATTTTTTCGTGCAAGTGCCGAATCTCAAGCTCGGCTTTGAGGTTGATTTTGTAATCGTTCTCCGAGCGCAAACGATCGCGCAGCTCGGCGCGATTTTGACTCATCATGATCACCGGCGCCTGGACGGCGGCGAGACAGGAGAGAATCAGATTGAGAAGAATGAACGGATAAGGATCGAACGCTCTGCTGGCGAGCAACGCGACGTTCGCACCAATCCACACGACGATGACAGCGCCAAACATGATGAGAAATTTCCAACTGCCGCCGAACTCAGCGATGCGGTCCGAAAGACGCTCGCCAAACGTCAGTTTCTTTTCGAATTGCTTCTCAATGTCGCTGGAAAGAATCTCGTGCTGTTCCAGGCTTTCGATGACTTCCTGGTCGAGCGCAGAAAGTTCGCCGATCTCGTCCTGCAAGACTTCTTTAACATAATCCTTCCGGAAATCGCCCAGATCGTCGAAGCAGAGGAACCCTTTGCTGTCCAAGTCGGGTTTTTCCTTCTTGATGAATTCGAGAAGTGACGGCCGAATCAGCTCCGCCACCATTCCGCTGTGCGGTGATTTATGTTTTTTGCAGATCTGACAGATCAGCTGTGTGGTTGCACTTTGGCTCATCGAAATTTCGCTGCTGAATTAAGCCGTTGTCGTGGCACTTGTCGATGCCAGCTTGAATCGATGATTCGCAGTCCTAAGATTTCGCATGGAAGAAGCTGAAGTTCCTCTCGATCATTTGCACGAACAAGTAAAGGAGACCGCGGAACACACCGGGGTCACTTGGATTTCATGGGTGGCGCTGAGTACGGCTATTCTAGCGGTATTGGCCGCGATCGCCGGGTTGTTGTCAGGAGAACACGCTAACGAGGCGATGATGAACCAAATCGAGTCGTCCGATCAATGGAACTATTACCAGGCCAAGAGCATCAAAGCTTCAGTGCTCGATGCAAAAATGTCGCTTACTGGCGCGCCTAACGAATCGGACCAATCAAAGTTGCAGCGTTACGAGAAAGAGCAGGAACAAATCAAATCGGAAGCGGAGCGTAAGGAAGCCGCAGCGAAATCAAACTTTCACAAGCACGAAGTGTTCGCGCGCGGGGTGACCATGTTTCAAATAGCGATTGCCATCGCTGCGATTTCCGCGCTAACAAGAAGACGCAAGTTTTGGATCGTGAGTTTAGTTTTCGGAGCCGTCGGCTGCGTGTTCCTCGTCCTCGCCGCGATTGCAAGGTAGTACATATACAACCTGAGCGCGAGTGCACTCGGAGTGGGCACCTATCGAGTCGACATTAACATCAATGGCCAAGGTGCAGGCAGCGGCGTCTTTCAGTTGAAGTAGACGATCGGTAAACGCTGCTCCCAACCGCATGTACGGCTAAAGTCCAATATGCTCCAAGCTTCGATTCAACCTACTATCAGAAACAGAAGTAACTATGAAATCACTGACAAGCATCATCGCCATCACATTAATTAGCCTGTTGCCCGTTATCGGCGTCCACGCGCAGGGAACAACGAAGTCCTCTGAAAAGAGTGCCGCACCCGCCGGCGCTGGCAAGCGCACGGACGTTTATCATGTCCATTTCACCAAAGCCGCTCTCGGCAAAGCCACTCAACTGGGTGATTGGCTCAAGACGCCGGATCCCAACAATCCGATGCCTAACCACTTTATTGTCCTTCGCCATCAAGACGGCGACGCCTGGGATTACGTTGTCATTACGCATCTCGGTCCAAAAGCGACCGTGGAAGCTGCTGGCACTGCTGTGCCTCCAGACAAACGTGACCTGAGTGCGTGGCACAACGATACCTTTGTAAACGGTCCGTCATGGGAGGAGTTTACTAAGGCCATGGGTGTTGATGGTGATTCGGCGTCGAAGAGTTCAGGCTCGGTTTATTCGGTCTCTTATTATCGCCCCGCTCCCGGTCATCGTGAGCAATTGGAAAAAGCGCTCAGCGAAGCGCCCGGAGCAAATGACAGCAGCGCGGGCAACGTGTTGATGCAACACTTGGAAGGCGGTCCCTGGACGTTCCTAACCGTCGCGCGCTACAATTCGTGGGACGACTTCGCCACTGGTGAGAAGAACAGTGTGGCGCAGACCACCAAGAAGGACAGTCCCTGGTCTCGTTTGCGTGATCACACCGATTATCATACCGACACGCTTACCGACCGTATTGCGCCGTAAGCGCTGCTAGTCGCCATCGGCTGTAAGATCTCAGCAAGCCTATTGGGGTTGCGCGTCAGCTGTCGGGGACAAGCCGCGCTCGCCGAGCAAAGGAACAGGGCGTCGGGGGCGCGCGACGCGTTTGAGTCCGAACGGTTCGATGGCTTTGCTTTGAATATGCGCGATGGCTTCATCCACTGAATCAGTAGCGTAGATCAGGCTTAGGTCTTTGGCGGCGATCATTCCGCGCTGCGCCATTGTTTCGATGAAACGGAGCAGTTCCTTCCAATAATCAGTTCCCATGATCACAATCGGAAAATTTTTGATCTTTCCGGTTTGAATCAGGGTGAGCGCTTCGAATAACTCGTCGAGCGTGCCTGCGCCGCCCGGCATAACGATGAACGCGTAGGAGTACTTAACCAGCAGCGTTTTGCGGGCGAAGAAATAATGCATCCGCACGCAGCGATCGAGATAAACGTTGGTCGGTTGCTCGGAGGGCAGCTCGATCGTGCATCCGACCGAACGGCCGCCGGCTTCCTTGGCGCCGCGGTTTGCCGCTTCCATGATGCCAGGGCCGCCGCCGGTTATCACGGTGAACCCGAGACGCGCAATGGCTGCGCCCATTTTTCTGGTTAACTCGTAATGAGGATCACCAGGCTTAATTCTCGCCGAGCCAAAGACGGTCACGCATGGACCGACAAAATGAAGGATGCGAAATCCGCGTAGAAAATCGCGCATGACTTTCAGGAGAGTAAAGAATTCGGCTAAACGCGAGCGCGGTCCTTCCAGGAAAATTTCATCCGCAGGTTCCGAAGGAGCCGTCTGTGCCGAAGGCGGCGCGGCGCCCGCTTCTATCTCGGGAGCGTCCTGCCCTTCCACAATCCTTGCCTCCCGGCTACGCTTCGCTGCGGCGCGGCAAGCATTCCTCTCGCTTGCGAATGGAAACACGGATCACGCTGCTATGAATTGTCATTGGCAGAGGGTTTACGGGCCACAACGCCTACAAGCAAGCCTTGATTAACCTTGGCGCCGCCCGGCGCAAAGCTAAACCCTGGAATCCTCGGGAATCGGACGTTCGCGGCCGCGGATGGAAACAACATTGCTCGCCATGCGACGAACTTTTTTTAGCCAACGCCGAGCCCACGCGTACTCGGTGGCGAGAATAGCGAGGCCGATCGGAATGACGATGAACGCCGGACCAGGCAAAACCAGTAGTGCAACGCCAATCAGCAAAACAGTCGCTCCGATCACGGAGACGATCACACGTCGGACGACTTTAATATTCTCGACGTTCCAAATGCTGGAGAGCCGTCTCATCCAGGAAGGAGAGCCCATGGACAGTTCCGTGCCAGGCTGAGGTCTCATAATTATTACATCGTCCTCTGCGGATAAGATGGATCGGTGGTCTACAAAGGAAGGCAAGAACAGTTGGTTTGTAGCCACGGCGCTGTGTCGCCGTGCGGCCGAAGATGCGCTTAGCGCCTCGACACAGCGAGGCGGCTACAAACAGCGCGAGCGCTTGTATTCCTTGGTCAGCAACGGCTGAGGGCAGCCTTTAATCGGTCAAGAAGCGGCACCTGGGTCGACTTGATTTTGCGTCGGGCATCTTCTTCTGAAAAGAAGCATGCCTGGTCAACCTCGGGAAATTCCTTGCGCTTGCCAGAGTGAGGGGGCCATTCCATTTCGAATAGATTTGATTTGCATACGAATGACTCGGGCAAATCGCCTTCGAATGCCCAGGCGTGCACAATCTTGCCGCCTTTTTGTTTAATCGAGCCGAGCTCGATCCAGTCTCCAACGTTTTCTGCGCGGAAGCCGACTTCTTCGTCAAATTCGATCTGAGCGCGCGTTAGGAGATCTTCTCCCGGAGCCGCTTCGCCCTTTGGGATCGTCCAAATGCCATCGTCTTTGCGGGCGAAGAGTGGTCCGCCGGGATGCGCCAGGAGAACTTCCAATTGATTGTTCCTGCGCCGGAACATGAGCAGACCAGCGCTGATACGACTTCGTTTGGATTTCGGCACCTCGTCATCTTATGCGGAAACATGCTCAGCGCATTTTGTCCGAAGCCGCGCCCTTATCTTTTTTGTCACCCCACAGGTGAAACGTGTAGGTGAACACAATGTAACCCATCAGGCGGCTCGGGTCGTCGTTACTGAAATACAGCGCGGGATTGAATTGAAAATCGGGTGTGACGTTACAGGTGAAACCGATCGTCGACGAGTTTTCTGAACCGCTCACCCAATCGACCTGCACCCGCCACCTATCATTGAAGTCGTAGGCGTAGCCGAGGATTGCTTCGTTTTTGTAGCCGGCATGAAGGGCCCCGGCGATCACTTTGTGATGCTCGGTGTAGTAGCCGGCTTCGATAAACGGTTGAGGATCTACATTCAGGTGAGGTGACCAATTGATGAATCCAACGGAAAGAAGATAAGGCTCTTTCGTTAACAATCCGATCTCCGTTGCGAAGATCCAATCGTCCGGCTGGAATCCGCGAAACACCGCTACCTCGGCCCACTTGGTCAGGCCCATCTCGGCTTGCAATTCATATGGATTCGCAATCCGCTTATCTTGAATTTGCAGACTTAAGGAGAGATTTCCTTCCGGCTGCAACTCCGGCGTCACGATTTGACTCAAACCTTTCGTCGTAGCGAATGATGAAGGCGCAATCCAAAGAATCGCCATCATGATAACGATGCTCTTCACGCCACCGATTAACTCTTTGTTCGCCGTTCGTTTGTGGAAAGCGTTCGACATTTCGCCACGAGTAAAACGGGTGTTTGCGAATTTGTCGATTCCGTGTTGAACCCGGGCCGGGCGATTTTAAGATTAACGGTAATGCGTGTGCTCGCCGTTGACGCTTCTCTGCGCAATACCGGTGTCGCGATTGTCGATGCAAACAATGGCAAACCGCGCTCTATCTATTTCGGCACGATCCATAACGCCAGCTCGCTGCGCTCTTCATCCTGCCTGGTCGCGATCCGCGATCGGTTGGTAGAACTTATTCGGGAACACGAACCGGACTGTTGCGCCCTCGAATCGGTCATTTACGTGCAAAGCCACAAAACCGCGATTCTTCTCGGAGCCGCGCGAGGCGCCGCCATCCTGGCTGCCGCAGAAAACGGATTGCCAGTTTTTGAGTATTCACCGAAACGAATCAAACAATCCGCCGTTGGGCGCGGCGCGGCCGGAAAAGATCAGGTAGCATTCATGGTGCGCGCCCTTCTCGGTTTAACGGAAACGCCTGCCGCCGATGCCGCCGATGCTCTTGCGATTGGGCTGACGCACCTGCGCTCGCAGGAAGTCGCGAGCTTGGGCGTCCCGGGAGCAACGCGGATATGAACGCAGCGACTGTTGATCTCCACGTGCGCTGGCTCGGCCGGATGGAGTTCGCGCGCGCACTCGCGTTGCAGCAAGAAATTGTGTTGAAGAAGCGTGACGACTGTTCGGTGGAAGACCAATTGCTTTTACTCGAGCACGAACCCGTTTACACCATTGGGCGGACTCCAGATCAATCGAGTTTGTCCGCCCGCCATACGCCGGGACAGATTCGCGGTGGCGAACTGGGTGCCGCGCATTTGCCGCATCCCCTTTTCGCCATCAATCGCGGCGGCCAGGCCACTTATCACGGGCCGGGACAGCTAATGGGTTATCCGATTATCGATTTGCATAGATGCGGGCAGGATTTGCACAAATATTTGCGCTGGCTCGAACAATTGCTCATTAATCTTCTTGCCGAATACGGGATCGCTGCTTCCCGGCGCCAATCGCTTACCGGAGTTTGGGTCGGCGACCGCAAGATTGCTTCCATTGGCGTAGGCGTTCGTCATTGGATCACCATGCACGGCTTCGCCTTGAACGTATGCGGCGATCTTTCGCCTTTTAATCACATCGTTCCCTGCGGCATTAATAATGTTGTGATGACATCCATCGAAAAAGAGACGAGCGAGGCACTTTCCGTTGCCCGCGCTGCAGCGTCGCTTGAGAGGTTGGCGCTAAATCAGATTAGCGATTTGCGCGTCATTCGAGAGGCACAACCGATTAACGTTTAAGAAAGAGAATTTTAGCGACTGAACCATGATCCCTCTTGAAGACAACGTTGGTGATGTCATCGGAAAAGCGCAGCGCGGTTTGGGAATCTCCGATTCCGAACTGGCAAAAAAGGCGGGCGTCGACTTGCAAACAATCCGCGAAATGCGCGAAAGCGATTTTGATGAAGCGGCGCTGCTGCGCGTCGCACCAGTCCTGGATCTTGCCGCGGGCCCGCTTTGCGAGCTGGCGAAGGACGAGTGGCGCCCGCAAAGGATCGATCAGCGAGACGGTTTCGCGCAATTCAACACGCGCTATCACGATATGACTGTGAACGCCTATCTCGTCTGGGATCCGGCAGGCCGCGCCGCGGCGGTCTTCGATACGGGCGCCGATTGCACTGATATGTTGCGATTTGCCAATCGTCACAAATTGAACGTGCAACTGATTCTTCTTACTCATGCGCATCCGGATCATGTTGCGGACCTGCCGCGTCTGCGCGAAGAAACCGGCGCGGACGTTTTTGGCCCTGCTCGCGAACCTGTCTCCGGCGCGGAACTCATCGACGAAGGAAAGCATTTCCATCTCGGAAATCTGGAAATTGATACGCGACTGACCTGGGGGCATTCCCAAGGCGGAATGACATATGTCGTGACCGGCCTGGCGCGCCCCATCGCGATTGTGGGCGATTCGCTTTTTGCCGGATCGATGGGCGGCGGAAACGTTTCCTACCAGGACGCGTTGCAGAATAATCTCGAGAAAATTCTCACATTACCGGATGAAACGATCATTTGCCCGGGACACGGTCCGATGACAACGGTGGGCGAGGAGAAAAAACACAATCCATTCTTCGCCGGAAAAGTTTGATTATTCGTGTACTCAATGACGAAGCACGAATGACGAATGACGAAACAAGCTCGAATGATCAAATGACGAAGACGTGTTTCGCCGCTATTCTTTTGTCATTAGGGTTTGGTCATTCCTTCGAGCTTTGTCATTCGACATTCGTCATTTGAACTCATGAACATTGGTTTTGTCGGAGTGGGCCGCATGGGCGCGAACATGGCGCGCAGATTGAAGGATCGACAATTTCATGTCACGGCCGTTTACGACACGAATCGCGCGGCCGCTACGTCGCTTGCCGCTGAGCTTGGCTGCGCCGCCGCTCAAGACTTGTCGGAAGTAACGGCGGAATCTGACGTGATTTTCACTGTCGTGACCGATGACAACGCGATGCGAAACATCTTCGCAGGAACCGGTGACAATTTGCTAGTTAACGCCCGCGGCAAACTGTTCATTAATTGCGCGACGATCTCGCCGCAGATGCATGTCGAGATTGAAAAGCTGGCGCACCAAGGCGGGGCACAAACGCTCGAAGCGTGCATGGCCTCGAGTATTCCCCAGGCGCGCGAAGGCAGGCTTTATTTGATGTGCGGCGGAACAGAGGATGCGTTCCGCAAAGCCGAACCGATTTTAAAGGAGATTGGTTCGGAGGTGCGCTTTATCGGCAACACTGGCGAAGCCGCAAAAGTGAAAGCGCTCGTCAACATGGTGATGAACATCAACACAGCGGGGTTGGCCGAGGGACTCGCTCTCGGTGCGGCGCTCGGTCTGGATTTGGAAATGTTGAGAAAGATTTTTTCGCAAACAGGCGCGGCCTCCCGCGTGCTGGAAACCGACGGCGAAGATATGCAAAATCGCGAGCACAGCTGCTTTTTCTCTTCGGCGCATGCTGCCAAAGATAGCGGGATCGCTCTCGAACTCGGGCGCAGCCTTGGCCTCGATTTACCGCTCGCTCGCGCGACCAAGGAACAATACGATCGCATGGTAGCGGAAGGCCTAGGCGAGCTCGATAAATCGGGGATCGCCGAGCTCACTTTCAAAGATCGGCATAAACATACCGGCGATCGCGTCTGATTCATTCGCTGTCGAGTTCCGCGCTCGACCTGTTGCCGGGATCGGTGATCCCGGCTGGGCCGGTGCGCGACAAATTTCTGGGGCGGTGCCTTGGACAGTCAGAATCATAACTCCCAGGCAGTGAGGACTCTGCCTGTCCGATAAATCGGCAGAGTCGGAAAACCTTACGTTTCTGGGAACTCTCTCATGCCGTTTCCGGATATGAAAGTGACAGGATACTAAAAGGGGCTCGCAAGAAGCGCATGCCCCTCGAACAATCAAGCGCCAACTGTCCCGGCGACGAAAGTTCGGTCGCAATGGCGACACTAAATCTTCCCCAGGGCTTGAACAATAAAAAAATGAAAACTAAGAATATAATTATACTAACGATTTTAACCCTTGGCGGGTTCACGATGAGCGAGCCAGCTTTTTCGACACCGCGGCCCGGTAGACCGGCGCCGATGCCCATGATCAGGTCGACACCCGTGCCACGTCCGGTCGTGACACCAACTCCAGCGGCCAATCCTATCGCGATTTCCTATGAGACATCAGCGGCATCGAATATCGCTATTTCGATCACTGCCGGGCAAACCGGAACGTCCGCCGGCTTCTCGATCCAATGGATGACACTGGCCGACTACGTTGCCCTGGGAAACCAATGGCCTCCAACTTCGGAGGTTCCCAACGCGCAGGCCCCGAGCTTCTGCAAAGCAAACTTCGATTATCATCTACTCCCAGGACAAAGCATTAGTATCACCATTGGCGACGACGGCCTTTTCGACAGTTCCAGCGTATCCAGCCCGTGCTCGGGAAATCCGCTGTTGTGTAACACGGCGTACGTATTTCGCGCTACCGCGCTTGATTCCACGCGCGGCGGGCTCAGGGTTAGTGACACCATTACGTGCGGGACCTTGGCGTGCACAGGGGGAAGCTCATGCACCTATTCGCAAGGTTACTGGCGTAACCATCCAAACGTCTGGCCGGTTACGAGTCTCACTCTCGGAACAGTGACTTATCAGGCCGCGGAACTCATGGCTATCCTGGATGACCCCGCACAGGGCAACGGCCTCGTGATATTGGTCCACCAGTTGATCGCTGCGAAGTTGAACATAGCCAATGGAGCAGATCCGTCGGCGGTTCAGCAAGCCGTAACTGATGCCGACAACATGACCGGAGCTTTGGTGGTACCGCCGATTGGCAATGGCTACCTGCCACCGGCACAGACCGGCGATCTGACTGAAACCCTCACGGAATATAACGAGGGAACCATTGGCCCTGGCCACTGTAATGATTAGGTGTTACTCAAAGGGAGCGAGAAAGCCGCAATAATCAATATCAATCATTGAGTTACCATATCGTTCGATAGGACTCATTACCTAGCGATTTAAACGGGGGCACAATACTTGTGCCCCCGTTCCGCTTCTAACGTGGACATGAAGCTCGACAACTTTGTTCTCAAAACGTTGCAGGAAAGGTGCCCCGCTTTTGGCCACTAAAGAGCCGCGCCGCATTAGAATCTCCGAGTAAGATCGAGTCCGCATCCCTTCTCCCGTTTACTTCTATTGAGCGGTCATCGGCCTGCGTGGATGAAACCGAGCGCAGCCAGCGCCTTCTTTTCAACAAGGTTTAAAGAAACTTTGAAACTTCGGCGCGTCGCTTCCGGATAAAGACTTAAGACACCGTTTCAGCTCGACAGTTGTGGACTTCTAAAGTCCACACGGCAGAGCGATGTCCACAAGCTTCGCTTGGACAACTTAAGATCGGTGTAACAACCCACGGCTACTCGCCTAATGGAAGGCTCGAGGCGTCTAGCTTTCCCAAGCAATGGAGATGGGAGACGTCTGCCTACAAATGGGAGTCACACCTGTTACCTGCGAACGCTTCTGTCAATGCAGCCTTGTAACACAGCTGGTATTACATAGCAAGAACATAGCAAGATCGAATAACGCGGGAGTGTTTTTCGAGAACCTGGTTGCGCCATTTCCGGATAAAGACGTAAGCAGGGAAACACATCACGTGCCTTCGTGTAACACAGTAAGGCCTCTGCCAGGACAAGAGCATGAAAAACAATTTTCTAAGACAGATAATGGCTGTACTAGCCATTCTAGTGGCTTTGGCGCCCCTCGGGCCTCTCGAAGCAGCAAAACAGAACAAGAGAAAGAAACATCACAACCATCGCTCCAAGGAGCTGATGGGCGCCAGACAAATACAAGGGAAAGCTGCGCAATATGCCCGCGAGCTTCTTTCGGAATTGCCACCTGAAACGCTTGGCAGTGTATCTATAACGGAAGGAACAGACTTTGAAGCCGCGATTCAAAAGAATGTTCGCGGTCTGAAATCAGCAATTGCAAACTCATCTTGGCCGCAAGCTGCCAAAGCCGCCGCATTCTGGCATTTGCCTGCCGGATTGACTGGCGGCGGGGGAGGAAGTGGAAATTGGTCAGGAGAAACGTCCGTTGGCGGCTACTGCTTCTGCTGGACGCGCACGACCATCTTTTTCAAAGATCCGTGGTACGTGATTCGATTCACAGTGAAAATATGTTGTACGCCTGCACCTACGCCAACACCAACTCCCACGCCCCCTCCTTCAACGCCGACTCCGACTCCACGTCCGCCAACGCCAACGCCGACCCCGCCTCCTCCAACGCCGACACCAACTGCGCACCCACGGAAACCGACTCCTACGCCTACACCGGATCCTACTCCTACTCCGACGCCAACGGCGACCCCAACAGCCACCGTCACGCCTAGTCCGACTGCTACGCCAACAGCTACTCCGACAGTGACCCCTACGCCCACACCAACTCCAGATCCGACACCGACTCCGACACCAACAGCCACGCCAACAGCGACACCAACGGTAACTCCTACTCCGACCCCAACAGCCACACCGACGGCCACGCCAACCACAACGCCGACGCCGACGGCTACGCCGAGCGCGACAGTGACGCCCAGCCCCACGCCTACAGCGAGTCCGACATGCATGCCGCATGGTAACTGCACACTGTCAACGATTGAATGGCGAGATGAACTGACGTGGCCTATCCACGAACTGACTCTCGGAAGCGTCAGCTACAATGAACGGCAGCTTAGGGACATTCTGGAGTATCCGGGCTTCCCGAACGATGGCTTGAACCCGCTGGCCAAAGAAGTGATTGCAGCGAAGTTGAACATTGCCAATGGAGCGGGACACGACTGCGCCGACGCGTTCATCACGCAAGCAGACTTGATAATAGCCGACTTGATTCCGAAACCCGTAGGAAACGACACGGTTCCAATCGGAAACGTGCAGGAACTGATACTTGATCTTGGTAACTACAATAAAGGCGGGTTGTGCTGCGCAACGCATTGCTCAGTAATTCCTAGTCCGACCCCCACGGCAACAGCAACACCAACGCCTACACCGAGTCCGACGCCAACAGCTACACCTACCGCTACGGCGACCCCAACTGCAACACCTACAGCAAGTCCGACACCTACCGCTACGGCGACGCCAACTGCAACCGTTACGCCTACTCCATGTCAGTTAGACAAACCGGCTATCGCGTGTTCTACGTCTGCAGCTTCAAACATAGCCATCGATGTCATTGCTGGAGAGTCCGGTGCCCCCAATGGATTTACAATTGACTGGATGACTGTGGCGGACTTTATCGCTAACGGCAATCAATGGCCCGATGATCCATCCGAGTTTTGCCAGGCGAGTTTTGCCAACAGTCTAGCGCCAAATCAAACGATGGCGGTCGTGATCGGCGATGATCGATTGTTCGACTCCTTTGGTGTGCGAAGCGATTGCTCTGGCGACCCGCTCCCATGCGACACCGCTTATGTGTTCCGTTGCCGCGTGAATGAAACAGACTCTTGTAGTGCAAGCCCCTGGGGTAATACCATTGAGTGCGCAACGCTCCCGTGCAATCCGGGACATAATTGCACGTATACGCAAGGCTATTGGAAAAACCATTCCGACGTTTGGCCGTTGCAAAGCCTGATGCTCGGCGCCGTTAGCTACAGTGAATCACAATTACTTCAAATCCTGAATCGTCCCGCGCAGGGCAACGGGCTCGTGATTCTGGCGCACCAGCTCATTGCTGCAAAATTGAACATCGCCAACGGAGCGGATCCGACAGCCGTTCAGCAATTCGTAATTAACGCGGACAATATGGTTGGAGGGTTGATCGTACCGCCGATTGGCAACGGTTATTTGTCGCCAAGCCAGACCAGCGAGCTGACTGATACCCTCACGGAATACAACGAGGGAACGATCGGACCTGGACACTGCAATGACTAACGAGGTAGCGCGGTGCTTTCCATAAACAGAAAATATTTGCCGTAGATCTGCGCGGGGAGGCTGAAAAGCTTCCCCGCAGCGTCGGGAAACTTGATAGTCCAGGGGAATCTCGCCCGGGAATTCCAGTTCCAATTTTGACAACGGCATCCTTGTCTTCGATACCCCGCGCGACAATGAGCGGTCGGTTCGATGGCCGACACCGCTTCCGCCTCAACGAACAGTATTCCAGCAGCGGGCGGAAAATTCCGGGCTTGCCTAACAATCGTACAAATGAGATGATCCGCGGCTGTGAAATCCGAAGCATCTCAGGCCGGCGCCCGGCGCCCCGACCGCTTCATGACGACCCGATGGAGCATCGTCTTGTCGTGCACGGATTCTGACGGTGACGAAGAGAAGGCGCATGCCGCCCTTGCCGAGCTTTGCAAAATCTATTGGCGGCCAGTCTTCGCGTTCATCTGCCGCCAGGGCCGCTCTGTCCCTGACGCACAGGACCTGACACAGGATTTTTTCGCCATGGTGCTGAAAGGTCGGCTTCTGCAGCGGGCCGATCGGAGCCGAGGGCGGTTCCGTTCGCTGGTGCTTAAGGCATTGCAGAATTTCTTGCACGACGCAGTAGACAAGCGTCACGCCAGGAAACGTGGTGGCGACGTGCAATTCGTTTCGTGGGACGATTGGATGGCTGAGGCGCCATCGCATTTGTCGATTCCGGAGCAGGATTCGGACAAGTGGTCGCCAGAAAGAATCTTCGATGTGCGCTGGGCGGCGACGGTGGTCGAGCGCGCGTTGCGGCGATTGGGCGATGAATGCGAAAAGCGTGGTCGTCGCCGTGTTTTTGATGTGTTGAACAGTTGCCTTGCTGCGGAGCGGGAAGATGTTTCCTACGCCAAGTTTGCAAAAACGCTGGGCCTGCAGGAAGCGGCAGTGAAACGCCTCGTGCACCGGTTACGCGAACGCTATCGCGCGCTGCTCCGGGAAGAAGTTGCTCAAACCGTCGAAGGACCGGCCGAAATCGACGACGAACTTCGTTATCTCTGTGCGGCGTTGAGCGCTGCAGAATAATTCGAGATCCAAGGTCGGATATCGAAATCAGGGCGTTCACGACCCCGCGAACGGCTCTGGGACTCAGCCCAAAGGATCGCTATTCGCGACGACAGCTGCTTATTTTTCGAACGCGCGCCTCCCGCGTCGGCCTTTCAACGACGCGCGCTCTTTTGTAGAGCAACGTGCGGACACATCGAATTTCTGACGCATTTCCGCAAAGATCCTGAGCTTTAAATCTGTTTCATCCTGCAACGATTTGGTCTGGTGTTCGATTTGGACGTCAGGTGTCCGGGGGCTCTGGTCGAGCAGTCGTCTTGTGTCCGATTACTGTCCATTTGTATCGATTAGCGATCGATTTTTTTTTCGAGAACTCCGCTCCGCCAATTCCGGAGAAAGCATAGAGGAAGCGTCAGCGCCGACAGCCGATATCGACTCTCGCCCACCCGCTCCCTCCCATTTGCAGTCCTTTTAAGTTTTCAGAATCCGATGAGTGGCATTCCTGTTTCGATTCGTCTGCAAAAAGAACCGCTCATCTGCCCGCAGTGCGGATCGGCGTCGCGTATCGGACGGAGTCTTTGTCTGAGCTGTCTGCTTGCTCAGGGTCTGGGCGCTCGGGTCCCTCCGCCTCAGGCAGAGGAAACGCTTGAGGACGTGCTTGGCGAACTTGATGTGCGGGATGCCGAGTGGCGAGTCGGCGATTATCAAATCCTTGAAGAAATCGGACGCGGCGGCATAGGCGTCGTTTACCGGGCGCGGCATAGGCGTCGCATCGTGGCGCTGAAACGAATTTTGCCTTATCACGCCGACTCACGGGAGACGCTGGTGCGTTTTCGGCGTGAGGCGGAGACTGCGGCGACCCTCGTTCATCCGAACATTCTGCCAATCTACGAAGTGAGCGAGTACGATGACGGGCTGCCGTTTTTCAGCATGAAGTTTGCTAGTGGGGGCAGTCTGCTGGATGCGGCCCCGGCATTGCGTGGCGAGCCGCGGCGGGCGGTGGCATTGATGGCGAAGGTGGCGCGGGCAGTGCAACACGCGCATGGACAGGGAATCCTGCATCGGGATTTAAAGCCTGGGAACATTTTGCTGGATGGGCGAGGCGAACCGCTGGTGAGCGATTTCGGTCTCGCCAAATGCCTGGAACCCACCAGCAATCTGACACGCACCCTTACTGCGTTTGGAGCGTCTGATTACGTGGCACCGGAGCAAGTGGATCCAGCAGGCGCCGGGTCGAGCAAACCTGGTCCCGTGGCCGATGTATACAGTTTGGGTGCGATTTTGTTCGATTTGCTTACGGGTCGTCCGCCGTTTTTGGGTGAGCACGCGTTGAAGGTGATCCAGCAGGCGAACGAGAAACCGGCGCCGAAGCTGCGCACTCTGATGCCTGGGCTGGATAGGGATATGGAAACAATCTGCGCGAAATGTTTGGAGCGCGAACCCGGAGCGCGTTATCGCTCAGCGAACGATCTTGCCGACGACCTGGAACGCTGGCTGGAAGGGCAGCCTATCGCAGCGCGGCCCCTTTCGCCTTCTGCGAAGGTTTGGCGCTGGACATGGCGGAATCCAGTTGTTGCAGGAATGGCAGCGCTCCTGATGACGTTGGGATTGGTTGCAGGGGTGATAATGTGGAAGGGCGGCGCGCCGAAGCCGCCGGCAATAACCGGTATTGCTGTTCTGCCGTTCGAAACTTTGAGCGACGACAAAGAGGACGCCATTTTTGCCGATGGCGTTCAGGATGACATTTTGACCAAGCTCGCCAGCATTCGCGATCTCAGAGTGATTAGCCACACCAGCGTGATGAAGTATCGCGGAAAGCGGAACATTCGTGAAATTGGTAAAGCCCTTGCGGTTTCTCATATTCTGGAGGGTACGTTGTCTCGCGGGCGCGGAAGCGCCCCTTTTCACCTCAAGGCTCGATTGATCGACGCTGGTACTGGCGCGCTCGTCTGGTCGGAGGAATATGACCGCGATTTGAATGACCTGTTCGCTGTCCAAAGCGAGCTTGCACGAAAAGTCGCTCAGCAGCTTCGAGCGCAAATTTCGACTGCGGAAAAACTGGCCGTTGAACAGCCGCCGACAACCGACCTCATTGCTTTCGACCTCTACAATCGCGCCAAGAATCTTCTCGCGGTTCGTCTCAGCAGCGGCCTGAAAGCAAATTTGCTGCAGGCGGTCGACTTGTTGAATCAGGCCGTCGCACGCGATCCCTCTTTTCTTCAGGCGTACTGCCAACTCGCCTACGCACATGAGCAGCTCTATTTTCTCGGCTTCGACCATACGCCGACACGGCTGGCATTGGCTGAAGCAGCCATCGAGCGGGCATTTCGCCTTCGTCCAGACGCAGGTGAAACCCATTTGGCGAATGCGCGAAATCTTTATCATGGGCACCTCGATTATAGTGGCGCTCTAGCTGAATTGGATATTGCTCGGCAGACCTTGCCTAATGATGCGCGGATATTTCAGATGATGGGATACATCCAGAGGCGCCAGGGACGTTGGCAGGAGTCTATGCAAAACCTGGAGCGCTCGGGCAATCTCGACCCCCGCAACACTGAAACGCTCCAGCAGATTGCGCTCAGTTATGGAGTTCTTCGGCGCTACGCTGAAGAAAAATCCGTGCTGGATCGCGCGCTGGCGATCGAGCCGAACGATGTTAGTACCAAAGTCGCGCTTGCGGCCGTTCAATTTCATTGGAAAGCAGATATAGGCTCCTTGCATCAGACAATTGATTCCATTGGAGCTGCAAGAGCTGGTGCCTTCTCGAGCGCAGCTGATGAGGGGTTGAGTTGTGCCTTGGCCGAGCGCGACGTTGCTGCGGCAAAGAATGTTCTGAATACGATCGGTGACACGCCCCTAACGGACTATTCAGTTCACCTGAATCGCCCAATCATCGAAGGCGTCGTCGCTCGCATGACGAGAAATGATGGCGATGCCCGCGCTTTGTTCTCAGCCGCACGTGTTGAACAGGAGAAAACGGTTCAAGCGGAACCAAATTACGGTCCGGCGCTGTGCGTGCTTGGTCTGATCGATGCAGGTCTCGGCCGGAAGGAAGAAGCGTTGCGTGAAGGCCGGCGCGCCGTCGAGCTCGTTCCAGTAGAAAAGGATGCACTGGTTGGTCCGACCCTGATCAAGTATCTGGCCATGATTGCTGCATGGACCGGCGATAAAGATCTGGCCTGCGAACAGCTGGCCATCGCCATTCGTCCACCAAGCACGCTCAGCTATGGTCAGTTGAAACTGTTGCCGTTTTGGGATCCGCTTCGGGGCGATCCGCGCTTTGAGAAAATCGTCGCTTCACTTGCGCCGAAAGAAAAGGGCAAATAAATGACGAAGAGATTCGCGCGTTTTCATGCAAAAAGTGTTCAAACTGTGTGAATAAGTGAGACAGAAATTTTCTATTTTTTGGTTTGCAACCAACTAAACTTAATCTACCATTCTGCCTCTTCATGCGTGTGCCCCCCACTTCTGTTCCGGTGGACCTCAAAAACGAGCCGGGAACCTGCCCCGAATGCGGATCGGCATCGCGCGTCGGACGAAGTCTTTGTCTGAGCTGTATGCTCTCCGCAGGCGTCGGTACGAACGGGCACAACGATGACCCGTCCGCCGTAGATCCGGCGAAGGCGGAAACTCTGGATGACTTGCTCGGGGAACTTGATGTATGTGACGCCGATTGGCGCATAGGGAATTATCAAGTCCTTGAAGAAATCGGGCGCGGAGGAATGGGTGTCATCTATCGGGCGCGCCAGCGGCATTCGCGGCGCATCGTGGCGCTGAAACGAATCTTGTCTTATCACGCCGATTCGCAGGAGACGCTGGCACGTTTTCGGCGCGAGGCCCAGGCCGCGGCGAGCCTCGATCATCCGAACATTCTGCCAATCTATGAAGTGAGCGAGTGCGATGACGGGCTGCCGTTTTTCAGCATGAAGTTTGCTGGTGGGGGCAGTTTGCTGGATGCGGCCCCGGCATTGCGTGGGGAACCGCGACGAGCGGTGGCGTTGATGGCGAAGGTGGCGCGGGCTGTGCAGTACGCACATGGACAGGGGATCCTGCATCGGGATTTAAAGCCTGGAAACGTTTTGCTGGATGGGCGAGGCGAACCGCTGGTGAGCGATTTCGGTCTCGCCAAGTGGCTGGACACTAGCAGTCACCTGACGCGCACACTTACTATCTTTGGCACGCCTGGCTATATTGCGCCTGAACAGGTGAACGGATCGCCGGGCAAACTCGGTCCTGTGGCCGATATATACAGTTTGGGTGCAATTTTGTTCGATTTGCTGACAGGTCATCCGCCATTTTTGGGTGAGCACGCGTTAAAGGTAATCCAGCAAGCGAGCGAGAAGCCGGCGCCAAAGTTGCGCACTCTGGTGCCGTCGCTTGATAAGGATTTGGAGACGATCTGCTCGAAATGTTTGGATCGGGAACCAAGTGCGCGTTATCGCTCAGCGGGCGATCTTGCCGAAGACCTCGAACGCTGGCTGGAAGGCCGTCACATCGTCGCCCGTCCTGTTTCCCCGGCCGCGCATGCATTGCGTTGGACGCGGCGGAATCCCGTTATTGCAGGAATGGCAGCGCTCCTGGTGGTACTGGGATCGACAATTGGTGTGATGATTTGGAACGGCGAAACGGCGAGTCCAACGGCTGCAAGTGGCATTGCGGTCCTGCCTTTCGAAAGTTTAAGTTCAGATAAAGAAAATGCATTTTTCGCCGACGGCGTTTACGACGGTGTTTCCACCAAGCTGGCGAAAGTAGCCAATCTAAAGGTAATCAGCCACAACAGCGTCGCAAAATATCGCGGCGCGCGGAATACACAGGAAATTGGTCGTGCATTGAATGTGGCGTACGTGCTCGAGGGAAGCGTGCGTCGAGAAGCAGGCAGGATCCATTTGAACGCCCAGTTGATCGATACTCGCACGGACGCGCATGTGTGGGCGCAGGAATACGATCGGGATTTGAATGACGTCTTCACGCTCCAAAGCGAGATCGCGCAAAAAATTACAGACCAGCTCGGAGCGGAAGTCTCATCCACAGCAAAGGCCGCAATCGAAGAGCCGCCGACCACTGATCTTGTTGCCTACGATCAGTACTTGCGAGCCAAAGATCTCGTTAATGGCATTTCATTTAGTACCCGGGCAAAGGAAGATTTGGCCCAAGCCGTGCAATTGCTCGATCAAGCTATCGCACGCGATCCTTTGTTCTTTGATGCGTATTGTGAGCTTGCTGGAGCGCACGATCGAACTTATTTCCTCGGTTTTGATCACACCGATGCACGCCTTAAATTGTCCGAAACGGCCATTCAATCGATTCGCCGTCTTCGACCCGAATCAGGAGAAACCCATTTGGCCCTCGCTCAGCATTCTTACTGGGCGTATTCGGATTACGACCGGGCGCGGGAGGAGTTGGCTGCGGCACGGCGCACATTGCCGAACGAATCGCGAATTCCCCTTATGGCCGGCTACATCGATCGGCGGCAAGGTCGCTGGCAGAAATCCATCGAGGAAATGAACCGAGCCTTGGAGTTGGATCCGCGTAATTTTTCAATACTCCAGCAGATCTCTACTAACTACGAAGCGCTGCGCCGCTACAAAGAGATGGGCGCTACCATGGATAGCGCGTTGGCCATAGCTCCGAAAGATATTGCGAGTCTGGTACGGCGCGCTTCCGTTGATCTCCAGTCTCATGCCGATCCCAAACCGCTGCATGCCACAATTGAGACGATCCTGGCCCAGGACCCAGCCACAGCGCCTGTCCTCGTTGATCAGTGGCTCCGCCTTGCCTTACGCGAGCGCGATCCCGCTGCAACCGAACGCGCACTGGCCGCCATGCCCAGTGGCGGCGGTGGTTGCTACGACGACAATGTTCCGTTTCCCGACGGTTGGTGCCGGGGTCTCGCCGCCAGGTTCCGCGGCGATGAATCGGCAGCCCGCACTGCCTTCACTAGTGCGCGAAAGGAACTCGAGCAGACCGTGCGGAGCCAACCTCATTATGCGGCAGCTCTTTGTGCACTCGGTGTGATTGATGCTGCTCTTGGAAATAAGGAGGACGCCGTTCGGGAAGGCGAGCGTGCAGTCGAGCTGATGCCCGTCAGTAAAAGCGCTGTCGAAGGTTCTATGTTGATCCAATACCTGGCCGTGATCTACGCGTGGGTGGGCGATAAGGATCGCGCAATTCAACGAGTGGCACAGGCGGCGAATCTCCCGGGGGGCGTTCTGAGCTACGGCCATCTACGTCTTGACCCGCTTTGGGATCCGCTGCGTGGTGATACGCGGTTTGAAGCAATCGTCGCTTCGCTCGCGCCGAAGTAACATTTACTTGTAGCGGCGGGCGTGTGTCGCCTGCAAAATCTCAGACGGCCGCGGCAGGCACGGTCGTCTTTCGAGAAGGAACATCTTGCTGAATCGTAAGACACTTCATTATTTAAATTCAGTGCCGGGTTCCTTAGCGGAGTAGGGAAAAAACCTATAGAGGTTTAAGGTTAATTCCTAGGCTTGACGAATACCTCCAAATTGAGTACATGTAAAAGTTTTGTTTTTTTCCTATTGACACTTATTCACAAAGGCTGTATCCGTGCGGACTTATGAAAAAGCTCCAAGCAAAAATCACAACACGCTTGGTCGCGGCAGTGCTGGTTACTGTGGCTGTTATAGGTCTCAGTGCCCTTGCAATGCATGCGCCCACTCAGAATCAAAACTCACAGGCTCGTTCCCTGAAGAACATTCAGACCGATAAGACCACGCTGTTTTACGCGGACCAAAGGATGGATCGATGTAACTTCGTCGAAATGGTCCTGCCCGGAACGAGCGAAAGTAAAGCTGCGACTGAGAACTTGAAACTAGTAGCAGCGACGCTGTAAGTCGCTCGTTCATTTAGCTAACGAATCAATGGGCCAGTCCCGAAGGTTTCGGGACTGGCCGTATTGCGTACGGGCCGCCTCGGCACCGGCCGATTGAGACCACAAGCGGCAGCATGGTTCTGCTGCTCTCCCCAGCCTAATGGTGTCTAACACTCTGTTGGCACCACCTAGATGACAGCCTACCTAATCGCCGGCTGAATTTTCGCTGCCCAGACGCGAATACCTATAACAAAGAAACCGTGACCTGATGGTTCTTCACTATTTGTCTCGTTGTCATTCCGGATTTGTGATTTCAGCGCACCTAACTTGTGTCGATTCGTGCGATTCGCGTGGCGAAAAGTGATCGCCGGAGATGCAAAATGCACCTACGATTGATGAGATGTTTTCCAAGCGCGTCTACGCGACATGGTTCGTCGTACATTTCTTTCTCGTCATGGCAGTTTGTTCTGCGGGCATCTTCTCACTTATTGCGCAAGGCTCGACCGTGTTGCCATCGGCATTGGATAAGTACGCACGCGGAGGCGAGCTGATGGCGGCATTTGTCCTGGGAAAGGAAGGGCCTGCATCGAGTCCGGTGCGGCAGGGGATCGCTACCTATTTGCATGCTGCCGGCATCCAGGCTGGATACAGTTTTTTCGCTCCGAATATTCCAGATTACCACAAGCTAACGTTGGAACTTTATTACGAAGACGGACGTGTAGAGTATGAGTCGCCGCATGTATTCGGCAGAGCGACGGCCCTACGGTTAGACAGTTTGTTAGGTAGGCTGGCCGACAACCGTTACGAGCCATTACGGGAAGTGGTCGTTAAGATGGTGGCGTTCTCAATCTGGCGGGAGCGTCCTGATGTTAAAAAAATCCGAGCCACTTTCGGGGCGGTTAACCTGCCTGGCATTAGTAACTTTGAGCATGGCGAAGCTGAAACGTTCGAGCCCATGTTCAGTTATGATTTCAGCCTGCGTGAGGAGGAGAAGCAATAGAGGAACCATGGATTGCACCCGGTAAGCAGATTAAGAGACTGAGGCATCCTCGCTTCGAAAAATCGCGACATCCAGACGCCCTTCATTCGTACATCGTCAGTATGCCCTTGCTGATTCGTTACTGTTATCCGTTTAATCCGTTAATCCGTGGCTAAATCACCCGCTTTCAAGGAACACGTTGCGGTGAGCATTCCGCGACGCTGGTGGGAAAATCTGATAGCGTTCCTGTTCGCGCCAGAAACAGACAAATGGCTTGGGGCATTGCGTATCGGTCTGGGGCTCCTTGTAACCGCTTATGCGCTGTTCTTAAGAAGTGACTGGCACAACCTGTTTGCTAGTACCGGGAAGGGTCTTGTCAGCCGCAAACTGGGAGAGGCCATTACGTCCTTCGATAGCCCACTCATTCCCAAGCTCGGCTGGCTTGTTGCTCTTGGCGGTTACGCTCACATCGGCGAGGATGCCGTGCTTTCAATTTCATGGGCCTGTTTGCTTTGCATGGGGCTGCTGTTATTCCTCGGCCTTTTCTCCCGCCCGGCTGCAATCATTGCGTGGTTTCTTCACCTCTGTGCAGCAGAAAGCGGTGGGTTGTTCGCATATGGCGCCGATAACTTCATGACCACGGGCCTCTTTTATTTGATGTTATCGCCGTTGCCAGACCGATACTCACTCGATCACCGGCTGCTGAAAGTAGAACTAAGAGGTCCACAACTTTTGGGTTTTTGGCGGCGCGTTTTACAGGTGCATATGTGCTTCGTTTACTTTGTCGGCGGCTTGGCAAAATGTCTGGGTAGCGGTTGGTGGAATGGCTCCAATCTCTGGCGATCACTGACCCGGCCGCCTTTCAATCTTATTCCCCCGGACATCCTTGTTCGATTCAAATACGCGCTGCCGATTCTCGGAATTTCGATCTGTCTAATCGAACTCGGTTATCCAATTTTCATTTGGATAAGGAAGACCCGCTTGTTTTGGTTGGTTTGTATCCTGGCAATGCACGTGGCGATCGGACTAGCAATGGGAATGTACCTATTTGCCCTCGTGATGATTGTTTTGAATCTTGCCGCCTTCGGTATCGGCATGAGCAAACAGCGACCTGTCGAGATTGAGACCGAAGGCGGAAGCACAGAGCAACAGACGAGCATTTCAGGTCAATCAGCCCTCGGCACTTCGCCGCTTCGCGGTTAAATTCAACCGACGCGAAAGCGCACATCGCGAATCGTCCGGCCGCCGAAACGCTGTTTTAGTTTTCGCAAAATTTCCGACTTGGAAATCTGTTCGAGCTCGTAGTGCAAGGCTGGCTGGAGCACGCGAACATAGAGAATGCCTCCGCGCAATGCGACTGGCGCCGAATGGGCAGCGATAAATTCACCGACGATTTTTCCCCACGCATCAATCACTTCTGTCTCGTGCAGGCGCTCGCGTAACCCGAGGCGTTGCATCAGTTTTGGAACCAACTCGGACGGCGACTGCCACCGATCGGCGCGCGGTTTTCTCTCGGGAAGACCTCGCCATTCGGCGATCACGGCGGCACGGAGAGTAGGCGACATCGGACTCGTGGCGTAGTGGAGTGCTGGAGGCTTGGGATTAGAATAGATTCATTACTCTACTAATCCAATACTCCAATATTTGAATTTTCAATACTTCCGCCGCATGTGACTTGGCAGAATATTCAGCTCGGTGCGGTACTTGGCCACGGTGCGCCGCGCGATCGGAATACCGCGTTCACTCAGGATCTCAACGATCTCACTGTCGCTCAATGGTTCATTGCCATCCTCGCGCTTCACCAGGTCGAGGATAGCTTCCTTCACGCTGGTGTTGCTCAACGATTCGCCGGTCGCGGTCTGGTACCCGGGCGTAAAAAAATATTTCATCTCGAAAGTGCCCTGCGGCGTTGCCATATATTTCCCGGAAACGGCACGACTGACCGTAGTCTCATGGACGCCTACCACATCGGCGACCTCTGCCATGGTCATCGGCTTCAAATGCGATGGTCCGTGCTCGAGAAAATCGCGCTGCCGCGCCACGATTTGCTGCGCAATGTTGGAAATCGTTTGCTGGCGTTGATGGATCGAACGAATAAGGAATTTCCCGCTCCGGATTTTGTCGCGGATATAATCTTTGACTTCGCCGCTCTGGGTGTTGCCTGACGCAATGATATCTTTGTAAAGGTTGCTGATACACAGATGCGGAATCTGCTCGTCATTCAAGCTGATTTGATACTCGCCATTCACCTTTTCCACTGTCACATCCGGCAGCACATAGTTTTGCGGTGCGGCTGCAAACACTTGACCGGGACGCGGATTCAGTCGCCCAATGTTTTCGGCTGCGGTTTGCACATCCTCCACACTGATCCCCATCCGACGCGCGATCTCGGGAAACCGTCGCCTGCCCAAATCCTCCATATATTCGGACACAATTTTGTACTCCAGGCTGTCTTCTTTTTCCTCTCGCTTGAGTTGAATGAGCAAACACTCGCGTAAATCGCGTGCCCCAACTCCCGTCGGATAAAAATTCTGGATTAACGCCAGCATTCTCTCAAAATCTTCCTTGGGGATTCCCGAGTTCAGCGCCATTTCTTCCGGCGTGCTTTGGAGAAATCCGTTGTCATCGATGTTGCCAATGATTAGCTCCGCGGCTTTGCGGTCGCTGGCGTCGAGGACGCTCTGATTCAGTTGTCCCAGCAGATTTTGCTGAAGCGTCTCCTGCAAGGCAATGGAGTCGAAAAAGAACTGGCGCTTATCTTTTGCTTCCCGCGACCTCCGAAAGCCGTCGGCCCCGGAGTTGGCTGATTGGGCCATATAATCGCGCCATTCTTCATCCAAGCTGGCGAGCTTCTCGAATTCGTCCTTGAAATTGTCCTCAACGGAAGGTTCGGCTTCGCCTTGTACATCGGAACTGGGCTCGTCCGGCAATTCTTCGAGAACGGGATTTGTTTCCATTTCTTGCTGAACAAGATTGCGCAGCTCAAGCAGCGGTGTCTGGAGAATGAGCAGGCTTTGCTGGAGCTGAGGCGAAAGGACTTGCTGCAGCGCAAGATTTTGAGACTGCTGTATTCCCGGCCCGGCCATGCGCCGAGTTTACCGGCGCAGCACACGTGGAGCAAGCAACGAGCTATGGGTCACCTGTAGACGGATTCAGGTTCTGCGGTTTTCCATTGACCATCATCCAATTAATCTCCCCATCGAACGCCACGATTTCTCCGAATAGATCCCGATCTTTACTGCGGGGAATGGCTATAAGATCGGCTCGAAATCCGGGCGCAATTCGGCCAAGCGTATTCTGCTGACGCAGCGCCGACGCCGGATTCACCGTTATCATCTCAAAAATCTTCTCTGGTGACCTCTCTGGTTCACTACGGTGGAACGCGCGCATCTCTTCAAATAAGCTCAGGCTTTCGTTGCTTGCGAGACTGTCGGTGCCCAGGGAAACATTAAGTCCGAGTGGATGCAGCCGTTTGAATGGAAATCGGTTGTGACCGAAATACTGGTGACTTCGCGGCGAATGCACGACATGAAATTTAGTCCTCATTTTTTCCAGCGACTGGAAGTCGCTTTCCGTCAATTCGTTTAGGTGCGCGACAATCCATTGTGGTAGGGCGCGACCGGTCCGATCCGGACTGGCATTGGGTCGACCGACGAATAGCTCCAAGGGTGTCCCATTCCCACAGTCGCCCATGTCACGCCCGATGTTTTTCATAAATTCGTAGAGCGGACCTGATGCATGGCGAAACATTTCCATTTCCTCTCGCGATTCCGCCAGATGCGTTGTGAGCAAAACATTCGCGCCGGCGTCCTCACACCGTTGATACAAATTTTCGGACGCTGTAAACAGTGCGTGCGGTGCTAATCCGTAGTTTTGCGCCAATTTCAGTGATTCGACTGCAGCATCGACGAGTTCATTTGCTCGGTCGGGCGCGCGAACATCAATTAATTCCGCGAACCACCATGTGCGAAGTGGCGCATCCGGGACCTGCCGAATCAATTCCGGAAACGCAGTTAGGTTCGCGACGGTCGTGGTGCCGAATCGTTTTGCCTCCGCAAATCCTTCGTTGATCGAGGCGATGTAATCCTTTGGCGAGAGTTTCGATTTCTCCGCGTTAATGGCACGTATCCAATCGGTGAAAGATTGTTGCCGGGGAATCTTACCGCGTAAACACGTGTAATCGAGATGACAATGGGCGTTAATCAGACCCGGTAGTAGCGCTTGCTCGCCAAGATCGACCACGGTGCCGGAATTGCTTGTTTTGACCTCGTCGAATCTTCCAACATCGACAATTCGATTGCCGGAAATTGCGACTGCGCCATTCTCAATTGGCGGTCCATCCATCGTCACGACGGTCCGGGCGCGAACGATCATTCCTCTTTTACGATTTTCCGGCATGCCGCCACCAAAAGGTTGCACGGCTCCTGGCATAGAAGCGGAACCGTAGCCGGCGCCGTTCCTGTCGTCGGGGTCGGCGACCCCGGCTCGATCAAAGTCCTCGTCTGATCCCAAGTAGGATCGAACTTTTGCTCTGGCAATTTCGCTGACGCGATTGTGTTCCGCTGGTCACGCTTCCACAAAATTGTGCGCAGACAACCCCCATTGGATTGGCAGAAATCTGCGACCAGATCGTCAATTTGAATATCCGAAATTTTGGCAGCGATACGGTACATCCCCGATTGCCGGTCCAATGTTTCGCGCAGCGGTGTAGTGCGCAATTGGCTGCGTTGCCACGCGACGAAGATGGCCAGCCTGCCCGGATAAAAGTAATCAAGCGCTCGTTTCAATTCCTCCCGTGTTTCAAGCTCAACGCGCCACCCATGGCGCAAATCAGGCGCCGTTTTTAGGGGCCGATAATTCCCAGCGTCGTTATACCTCGCGATCTCGATTGCGTCTTCCGCTTTCCGAAACGTTTCCGAAGGATTGCGGGTGTCATCGTCGCGGTGGGACAGAACGAAATTGTCGCCGCTTTCTTGAATCAGGATCTGACCCAGGCAAAAAGGAGCAGTCAGGGAAGCTTCGAGTAGCTTCTCGATAGGGTCGCCCGCCACACTAATGCAAACAGTGCGCGATCAGACCGCCGGCGCGCTCCAGAAATTGCCGATCTTCTTCGCCAAAGGCATTCAACTTGTCACTGTCCGCATCGAGCATACCAAGAATGTGACTGTGCTCGTTACGCATCGGCACAATGATTTCGGACCGGGTGGTGTGAAACGCGGGCAAATAACGCGCGTCTTTGTGCACGTCGCCAACGACGATCGGCTTGCCCGAGTCTAACGCAGCGCCGCACAGTCCTTGTTTAATCGGGAAACGTGGATATGCCGGCGGGTCGTTCCCGCTCTCGGCCAGAATCACAAATTCATCTTTGACGATTTTGTAAACTGCTACCCACCGGTAATTGCGCGCCGCGCGAATCATTTCCACCAGTTGCTTCATTCGTTTTCGGGTGCAGCCGCCAGCCAGCGCAAATGCCCCGATCTCCTGCAGCTTCTTGCAAGTGGTTTCCTTCATTCGCGGGACAGCAATCTTGCGCAAAAAGAAACCAAGCGCGAGTGCGATTTTAACTTTTTGTAATACCGGTCTGCTCAATGATGATATCGGCAAAACCTGGATCGGTGCCGATCGATGGCGCATAGAACAGGGAGCGACGGTTGATCCGGTGCGGATTGCCCTGGAAAACCGAACGCTCCGTTTTCACGTCATCGCGAGCGAAGTCGAGGGACCCCGTGATTGTGCCCACAGGTAACTCCGCGGGATCTTTCGACTGCGCTTCGCACCGCTCAGGATGACAATGGGCGATACCGAGCAGCCTCGGAATGTCCTCGTAGCTGTGTAATCCGTCTGAGATAAAGAACGGCACGACCACTACATTGCGAGTCTTCGTCAATTTCCGCCAATCCGATACCAGTGGCGGTTCTTCCATATAAACGTTTAGGACTTCCGCGAATTTCCCTAGTCCACGGATCTTTTCCGCTTCCCGTTTTGCCGCTAGGGCACTGTTTTCGTTCAAATCGGTGCCGTGCGCGACGATCAGCAAGCTGGTCTCGGCAGGATCAAGACCGGGAGCTACCTCGGATGCGCGGTTGAGCAGCAATTCAGTCACCGCCGCATGATTGCCAACTGGCTCGCAATATTTCCAGGTCTGGCCATTCGAGCGTTTTGTTGTAGCGCCATTCAGTTCCAGCTCACGCGGGATCACAGTTTGAGTGAAGTAGCCTTCGCTAATGAAATTCGGCACCACGCAGACTTCGCCGATCGATTCCGGATCGAATAGGAACAATGCATCGCGCAAACTCGGTTCTTCTTTCCAGAACGCGCATTCCACGTCTGCGAAAATTTCCCGACGCCGAATCTCCGCGGCATGTGCCAGGGTCGGTGCACTCGAGTCCGGATTCACGGTTGAGCCGTGTGCGACGATTAGCAGAGCGCTGCGACCATTAGAAGTCATCGAATTAAGAAAACGTCTAATGCTCAACGTCGAACGTCCAACGCTTAATTTCAGCATCCTTCTGACTTGGGCGTTGGATGTTGAGCGTTGGACGTTGAGAGTTTAACTTTGCTGCTATGCGGTTTCGGACTTACAGGAACACTGACCTAACGGTTAGCGAGGTCGGCTTCGGTTTGTGGACGATTTCCACCGGCTGGTGGGGGAATTTTACCGAAGGCGAAGCGATCGCGCTGATGCACAGGGCGTTCGACCTCGGTATCACCTTGTTCGACGCCGCCGACACGTATGGAAATGGTTTGAGCGAAGAATTGATTGCGAAAGCATTTCCCAACCAACGGGATGAAATTGTGATCGCGACCAAGGTCGGTTACGACTTTGTTCATTACGGCGAAGCCCGCGGACGCGGGCAGCGCGAAATTCCGCAGGATTTTTCGCCGGAAGCAATCGCGCGCGCGACGGACGCAGCTCTGAGCCGACTAAAGACCGATAGGATCGATCTTCTCCAGCTGCACAACATCCGAATGGAACAGGTCTATGATGACGCGCTTTGGACGATGCTCGAGAAATTGAAGACCGACGGAAAAGTTCGGAACTATGGCATCGCACTGGGACCGGCGATTGGCTGGCTGTACGAGGGAACGAATTGCATTCGTGAGCGCGACGTCACGAGCGTGCAGCACATTTACAACATGCTTGAGCAACATCCCGGACGAGCCATTCACGATGCCGCCACAAACACGGACAAGGATACAATGTTCCTTATTCGCGTAACGCATTCGTCTGGGATGCTCGAGGGAAAATACACCGCGGAGACGACTTTTCCGCCAACGGATCATCGCAGTCATCGGCCGCGGAGTTGGTTACTGAATGGGGTCAAAAAGATTGGACAATTGCGGTTTCTTGAGAACTCCGAGCGCACGCTTGGGCAAGCGGCGTTACAATGGCTGCTCGCCGACCATCGCGTGGCTTCGACGCTGCCGAACATTTACAACGAAGAGCAGCTCATTGAATTTGCGAAAGCGCCGGATTGCCCGCCGCTTACAGCCGACGACATGGCGAAGGTAGAGGGACTCTATTCCAAGAATTTCGGTATCGACGAAGCGCCGCCGAAGTTCAAAGGCACAATGGAGCAGTCGAAGCAGACTGCGGCCGCATAAAATCCGATTTGTAGGGCGGGCGCTCCGCCTGCCAAGCGTTATGGAGCGGCAACCAAAGCGGTTGCCCTACAGTTTACGAGCGAATCAATCTGACTCGTCTTCTTCCTCGACCGGCTCTGCGCGTCGAATTTCTGGCCGTTCGCGGGCGCGATGCTGCCGTTGGGTGACTACCTTTTCACCCTTGTAAATATCTTTGAAAATATCGGCGATCATTGGAGCAGCCGCAGAACCGCCGTGAACTTTGCTGCCAACGTCGCCCTCGTAAACAGCTGCGAAGGCATACCGCGGTTGGTCGGCTGGCAGGAACCCGGCAAACCATGCGGCGGTGCGCTCTTTGTTTTTAGGTCCCCATTGCGCGGTACCAGTTTTACCGGCGACCTCAGCATTATCGAGGCTGGCCTGGTGCGCGGTGCCACCCGCGCCATTCACAACGTCAATCATTCCCGTGTGCAATTCGTCCAGTGTCTCGGATGACAGATTTAGCTTTCTCTTGGCTCGCACCTGATAGGCAGTAACTATTTGGTTATCGAATGTCTGCACCTGTTGGACCAGCCGTGTTTGGTACAATGTTCCGCCGTTTGCCACGACGCCCACAGCCTGTGCCATTTGCAGCGGAGTGACTTGGGTGTCCCCCTGGCCAATCGAAATGTTCGCAATATCGCCGTTGAGCAACCTGCGACCGTGCGTTGCCTTCATGTATTCATCATTGGGAACGCGACCCTCCGCTTCGCCGCGTAAAGGGATGCCGCACTTCGCGCCGAAACCCAATTGCAACGCCCAATCGATTATGGGTTGCGCGCCGGTTCTGATCCCAACCTGATAAAACCATGTGTCGCACGATTCGGTGAGCGCTTGCACAAAGTTCAACGCGCCGCGATTACCCTTTTTCCAATTGTGGAAAGTGACGTTGCCGATTTGAATTGCCGGAACGCAATCATATCGATCATCCGGTTGAACGGCACGGCTCTCGAGTGCGGCAATTCCAACGGCAATTTTGAAGGTCGATCCCGGTGGATAAGACGAACGATACGCTCGCGGCAAAAGCGGAATGTCTGGATCGTTTTGCAAGATCTTGAGTTGTTCAGCCGAAATTGACGGAACGAACAGATTTGGATCGTAAGTAGGCCAGGAAGCCAACGCCAGGATGTCGCCGTTGTTGGGGTCGATGATCACGATGGCGCCGCGTTTCGCTTTTGCTTCAAGCGCCTTTTCAGCGAGTTGCTGAAGACGCAGGTCAAGCGTGGTGACCACATTGTACCCGGGCTCGGGCGAAGTAATTAGTTTATCGGAGGTCTTCCGACCATCTTTATCAAAGGTGAGTTTGTATTCGCCATGCTTGCCTGTGAGCATTTCGTTGAACGTTTGCTCGAGGCCTTCGCGCCCCTCGGTTTCAGGCCAGAGGGTCTCGTGATTGTCAACAATGCCGTCGGGATTTCGTCCGGTCTTTCCGGTGTAACCGATAATTTGGCCGGCCACTTTTCCGTTCGGATAAACGCGCACGTAGATGGGGCGCATAATCACTCCGGGCGGCGGATCATTTTTAATCTGTTCGTACTCCAGCTGGCTAAGATTCTGCGCGATCTCCATCGGCATGACTCCTCGGTTGTGGTAATGGCGAAGAATCGCTTCGTCTGAAATCTTGATTTTGCGACCAATTAGCCTGGCCGTTCTGTCGATCTTTTCCCTGGCGAAGCTGAGCGCCTGTGCATCGGAAAAATCCAGCGGCGTTGGGAAATTGATGGCGATATTATAGCTGAGCCGATTTTGCGCCAGCGGTTCGCCGTTGCGGTCTGTAATCTGGCCGCGCGGCGCTGGAACATCGAGGATGTAAGTGCGCGCGAGCTTTTGCGTCTCGAAGGTAGGGATGATCGTCTCTTCATCGCTGGCCGCGGTCGCACTCGGGATTGTGGCAGGCACAGCAGATGGCGCCAGCGCTTGGGCAAATAATGCGGTCCGCGTTATCAGGATCGCGAACGCGATCCACATGGCACGCAGATTTCCACGGATCCGGGCGTATTTCATCTCAGTCAATCTGCCAAAAATCTGCAAATGGAACTGATGGGATCAGCGACATAGAAGGTAAAGCCGCGATGGGTAGCGGCGAGCGAGCTGGGAAGCGAGCGAGTTTCAAATCTATCCATTAATCAATGCTTTTGCAGAAATTGATGCACGTCTTCGGCCAACTTGCGGCCGATACCTTCGATGGAGGCGATTTCGTCCACCGTCGCCTTACGCAGGCGATTCACCGAACCGAACTTTAGCAGCAGCAAATTCTTGCGGTTCTGACTTACACCGGGGCAATCATCAAGAATACTTTCGCCGACCCGTTTTTTCATGAGCAACTGGTGATATGCGTTGGCGAAGCGATGCGCCTCGTCGCGAATGCGTTGGAGCAATCGTAATGCGCCGGAGTCCATTGGAAGCTGCAGCGGCAGGGTTCGGCCCGGCCGGTAAATCTCTTCCCGTTCCTTGGCCAGGCCGATAATGGGAAGATCGTGCAAGCCTAATCGCTGCAATTCACGGCACGCGGCGGAGAGTTGCCCCTTTCCGCCGTCGACGATGATCAGATCCGGCAACCGGACTGCAACGAAGCTCGTGTCATTCCGAGCGGAGTCGAGGAATCCCGTTGCATTACCTTTCGGTCTCGCCGCGGGGTCGCTCGACTTCGCTTCGCTGCGCTCGGAATGACACGAGATTCGCGCCACCGCATCCGCCGCATTCTCCTGAGAAAACTCCGCTACATCGGAGTTTGCATCGCGTGCCTCCAGCAGAACACGCGAATACCTGCGCCGGACGACCTCGGCCATGCTGGCGAAATCGTCCTGTCCCTCGACCGTTCGCACCCGATAACGGCGGTAATTGTCCTTGTCCGGCACGCCATCCCGAAAACAAACCATCGAAGCAACAATGTGCGTCGTGGAAATATTCGAGATATCGAAACATTCCATCACGCGCGGCACTTGTGGCAGTTGTAGCGCATCGGCCAACGCGCGGACGTCTGCCATCGGATCGATTGTGCTTGGCAGGCTGCCACGGGTAAATCGACGCATCGGCCTTGTCGTGCTGCGCAAATCGTCAATCATGTTGCGTAGTTCGGCTGCTTTTTCGAAGTCCATTTTCTTCGCAGCTTTCCGCATTTCATCTTCCAACGTCGCGATCATTTCCCTCGATTTTCCTTCCAAAAATTCACTGGCTTGGAGAACACGCTCGCGATATTGCTCCGCGCTAATTTCGCTCAAACGCACCGGTACCTGGTAGGTTGCCGATTTCAATTCGCGCTCTGTGGGCGAGCCTCGTCCAAATGTGAGCACACCGAATTTTTTCCGCATGAAATTCAATGTCTGCCGCAGTGCGCCGGCATGCGCGTACGGACCGAAGTGCCGGTTACCATCGTCCTTTTTGAACCGGGCCAGGCGAAAACGTGGCCATTCTTCCGACATATCGACCCTGACCAGAAGAAACCGCTTATCGTCGCGGAAGGAAATGTTGTAGCGCGGCCGGTACTCCTTGATCAGTTTGCCTTCGAGTAAAACTGATTCCGCTTCGCTGCGAACTGTATGTGTCTCGAAATCCCATGTCGCGTCGAGCATGGCGCGCGTTTTCAAATCAGCTTGCGCCAGCTTCGATGGCAGGAAATATGAACCCACTCGTTTCCGCAGGTCCCGGGCTTTGCCCACGTAAATCACGCGATTAAACCGGTCGCGCATCAAGTACACACCCGGTTTGTGCGGAACTTCGTGTACCTTTTTCTGCAAATCCGGCTTCTCTTTGGTCAATACAGCCATCCGGGCGGTGAATCTACGCGAGAAGCGGAGATCTGGAAATCGCTATCCCCTGCCTGCATTGCAAATAGCGAGGTCCCTATAGAAAAGCGCCCACGAGATTTCTCGCGGGCGCTTGTGATTATTGCAGAAAGACCGTTCCGCTTAGCGTTCTGTCGTCGTTGTGGTGGTTGTTTCCTCGTGTCTGTAAACCCGAGGCGGCTGGCTCAACACGACTCTACGCACCATCACCCGGTCACCAACTCTCGTGTAATAGATGGTTGCCGGCATATCTGGTCGAATAGCGGACAAACTTACCACGCGGCCTTGCGGATCTACAACAGCCGTGTCTCTCGTGTAATAGTAACGTGCCGGTGCCACGTCAGGAGCCGTTCGGAATGTAAGGTAATCCGAATCCGGCGTGTAGGTCACGATCCTTCCGGCGGCGCTGGTCGTCGTCTGCTGAGTTGTCGTCGTACCTGTCACGGGATCGGCCGTGGTCGTAGTGGTCGTGGTTTCCTGCGCCAGCGCTATCCCTAGCGCAGCCGAACAGATCACTCCCCCCATCAATATTTTCACTAATCTCGTTTGTTTCATATTTGTCCCTCTGCTTTCATTGAATGGATGCGCTCCATCATGCTTGTACCCAACTGTTCCATGCTGGAACTCATCCCCGTGCACTTTTGTTTCGCATATCCTGCGGCAGGCGGCCGTCTCGAAGCATCTGATTCACAGTCTTGCGCGGCAGCGACGTGACGTTTATGCAGCCCCTACCCGGTTTTCGCGATTTTCTTCCTGACGACTGCTCGGTGCGCAATTACATCTTTGCGCGCTGGCGTGAAGTCGCGCGGCGCTACGGTTTTCTTGAATGGGACGGCCCCGTTCTCGAAGCGACCGAGCTCTACAAAAAAAAGAGCGGCTTAGAAATCGTCGATCAACTTTTCAACTTCACTGATAAAGGCGAACGAGAAGTCGCCATGCGCCCCGAGCTCACGCCCACGCTTGCTCGCGTGGTCGCCGCGCATGAGCGCGAATTCAAGAAGCCGCTCAAATGGTTCTCCATTGGCCAATTTTTCCGTTACGAAAAACAACAGCGCGGAAGATTGCGGGAACATTTTCAACTCAATTGCGACATTATCGGGGAACCGAACCTTGCCGCTGACATCGAGTTGGTGGCGCTCTGCATTGATATCCTGCGCGTGTTTGGGTTCATCGAAAGAGATTTTGTCGTCCGGATCAGCGACCGCGATTTCTGGACCGATTTTCTGCGCGAAAAGAATATTTCGCCTGATCGGTGGGATGAATTGTTGCAGGCAATCGATAAATCCGGACGCGAACCGCGCGAGAAAACAGCGGAGAGACTTGGCGATCTCGCCGATCCAATCTTTTCAATTCTAGAGACCGGCGGGAAGAGCCAGAAACTCGACCAACTTGTTGATGGCCTTCGCGACCGGGGACTTGCCGATTACGTGGCGATCGATGTCGGCATTGTGCGCGGACTGGCTTATTACACCGGCATTGTATTTGAGGTGTTCGACCGCGGCGGAAAATTCCGCGCCGTAGCAGGCGGTGGCCGTTACGACAACCTAATCGCGCAACTGAGCGAGAATGCAGTCTCAATGCCGGCCCTCGGTTTTGCTATGGGAGATGTTGTGCTCGGTGAGCTAATTAATGAAACAGCTCATGCGCGTGAGAAACGGGAGACTGCAATCGCACAGGACCGGAAGATCGACATCTACGTAGTTATCGCAAAGGAACAGCGCCGCGCAGACGCCCTTGCGCAGATTCAACAATTTCGCGACCGCGGTTATCGTGTGGATTATCCGCTCACCAGCGAAAAGGTCGGCAAACAATTTCAAACCGCCGAGCAACTTGGTGCGCGCGTTGCGGTGTTGTTTGGGGACGAATGGCCGCAGGTGAAAGTAAAGAACCTGGCTACGCGCGAAGAATTGCTTATCGACAATCACGAGTTGCAATCGCACATTGGGCGGGTTTTCTCGGAGTCATCCTGAGCGAAGCGAAGGACCTCTCCCAATTACTTGTCATCACACAAATTCGAGAGAGTCTTCGCTCCGCTCAGAATGACACGCTTTCTGTGTTAGCCATGTATCGCACGCACGACTGCAATTCTCTTCGCAAGACCGACATCGGCAAACAGGTCGCGCTGGCCGGTTGGGTCAATGTCACACGCGATCATGGCGGAGTAATTTTCATTGATCTCCGCGATCGCGAAGGCCTGACCCAAATCGTGTTTCGGCCGGAGGAAAATGCGCAGCTTGCGAAGCAGGCGCATACATTGCGCAGCGAAGACGTCATTCAGGCGTCCGGCCACGTCGCTGCGCGGCTGCCGGGCACAGAAAATCCAAATCTCGCCACCGGCGATATCGAAATCATCCCGAGCGAACTCAAGATTCTGAATCGGGCGGACGACCTGCCGTTCCCGATCGATGCCGAGCCGCACAACGAAGATTTGCGGATGACCCATCGATACTATGACCTGCGCCGCCCCCGGTTTGCGCGTAATCTGCGGTTGCGACACATCGCGACGAAGGCGACCCGCGATTATCTCGACAGCCAGGGTTACGTCGAGGTTGAGACTCCGATTCTTTCCAAGAGCACTCCGGAAGGGGCGCGCGATTTTTTGGTGCCGAGTCGAATGATGCCCGGAAAATTCTATGCGCTGCCACAGGCACCGCAGCAGTACAAACAACTACTGATGGTCGCCGGCGTGGAAAAATATTTTCAGATCGCGAAGTGTTTTCGCGACGAAGATTTGCGCGCGGACCGGCAACCGGAGTTTACTCAGATAGATATCGAAGCCTCGTTCGTCACGCCGGACAATATCTTTGCTGTCACTGAAGGAATGCTCGCTGCGATCTTCAAGGCGGCGCGCAACATCGAGATAAGACTGCCGTTTGATCGACTCACTTACCGGGAAGCCGTTGATCGCTATGGGAGCGATAAACCCGATCGCCGTTTTAAGATGGAGCTTGTCGATCTCGGCGAAATTTTCCGCGAGAGCAGTTTCAAAGTGTTTCGCAATGCGCTGGAATCTGGCGGGGTGGTAAAAGCAATTGACGCAAAAGGATTTGCCGGGATCACGATCGGGCAAGCTGACGAACTAACCGAAACTGCGAAGTTGTACGGCGCAAAAGGGCTCGCGTTTATCAAAGTTGAGAACGGCGAATGGAAATCGCCCATTGTGAAGTTTTTTTCAGCAGCTGAAAAGGCAGCCCTACAATTGAAACTGAAAATCGAGGAAGGCGACTGCGTCTTCTTCGGTGCGGACAAATGGGAAATCGCTTGTGAAGTTCTCGGGCGGCTCCGCCTTCGCATCGCAGAAATGCAAAAGCTTACGTCTTCCTCTGAAACCTTGGATTTTCTTTGGGTCACAGATTTTCCGCTGTTTGAATGGAGCGCGGAAGAAAACAAATGGAACGCCATGCATCATCCATTTACTCGACCGAAAGCGGAGGATATGTCGCTGTTTAACGAAACGAAGTTTTCCGATGTTCGGGCCGAAGCGTACGACGTCGTTTTGAATGGTGTGGAGATCGGTGGCGGCAGTATGCGAATTTACGAGCCGGAATTGCAGGACAAAATGTTCGAGACTCTCGGTATCAGCCCGGATAATCGGCAAACGCAGTTTGGTCACCTACTGCGAGCGCTCCATCTTGGCGCCCCGCCGCACGGCGGAATCGCACTCGGACTCGATCGCCTGGTCATGCTGATTGCCGGCGAACAAAGTATTCGGGATGTAATTGCCTTCCCGAAAAACAATCGCGCCATGGATTTGATGTCGAATTCACCAGCCGAAGTCGATCCCCGTCAGTTGAGAGATCTGGGAATCAAACTAGCGAAAGATAAAAAGCTGTAGCGGCGGCTGTGTCAGCCGCATTGCGAACCGCGGGATCAATAACCCAGCGCCTTCTTTCGCTCCGTCGCAGTGGGCAGAGGATCCTTGCGGGCTGTGATTGCTTCCACGCCTGAGTCCTTCAACTGATGAGCCTGCGTCGCGTTGAATTCGATATCTTTCGTGAACTCCGGGGGAAGGTCCGCTTCCGCATAGATAGCGTGCACAGGGCATACGTCCACACATGCCATGCAATCAATGCAGTCTTCCGGGTGAATGACCACCTGGTTGTCCATTTCGTAGAAGCACGCGACCGGGCATACTTCTACACAGTCGGTGAACTTGCATTCGTTACATTTGTCCGTCACTACGTGGGGCATAGAATTTCGCTGGTTGAGGATGTGTAAGAAGACCGGCGTTAGACGTCAAGTAATTAGCAACGCGCGACCAGTCAATTCTTGCTTTGGTATTGGAGTCAGGAGACGCCCGGCGGATGATGCTCGCGGCCGGTTCGGAACAAAATCGCGATGAAAAAAGTGACGATGGTGGAAAGCGACACACTAATGCCCGGTTGCTCAAGCGGCTGACGTCGATCTGACATGCGCTCTGGCAGTCGCGATCTGGCTCTCCGGCGTACGGAAGAGGATGCTGATCGCAACCGTCACGAGGCATCCGACACAGACGAACCAGGGCCAGGCGATCTTCGGCCACCAATCCGGCATGAACCAGCCGAAGTTCCAGTCCGCGTGCTTGAACTGGCCCCGTAAAAGTGCACCGACATCGAACGCGGGCAACGCGACTTTGCACAAGATTAGCACCGATGTGACGCCGACGATCATCGCGATGACGTTCGCTCCGTCCCGGCCGCGACTGCGCGTGAGCATTCCGAGAAGAAAGACAGCGAGCAAAGCTCCGTAGGTGTAACCGAGAATTCCGATCGCAATCGGAATGATCGTCAGTTTGGCATCCTGCAAAACCGCGTTGGCAGCCATCGTGGCGACAAGGATCATGAGGACACCGAACACCGATGTAGCGATACGCGCGGCACGGATAGCCTGCTGGTCGGTCGCGTCGCGGTTGACGTAGGGAAGGTAAAAATCCTTTGTGAAACTCGTGGCGAGGGCGTTCAGCGCCGCCGAGGTCGAGCCCATCATGGTCGCAAAAACGCCCGCGATGATGAGTCCGCGGAACACCACCGGCATCTCATGCACGATATAGTAGCCGAAGATTTCGTTGTCTGCGGCTGGCAAATCTGGGCTCGGCACCACCGTATAAAAGACGGAAAGCAAAATGCCGACGGTGAGAAATGCCGCGGCGATCGGCAAATCCATTACGCCGCTGAGGATGAGTGAGAGTTGCGACTTGCGATAATCGGGCGCGGTCAACATTCGTTGCACCATGTCCTGGTCAGTGCCGTGTGTCGCCATCGTCAACATGGTCGAGCCAATGAATGCGGCAAAGAGCGTGTAGGGTTCCTCCAGCATTGCCTTGAGTGCCGGACCGAACGGCAGATCGGCGTTCCACCCGGTCTGAAACACCTTCACATTCCCGAGCCCGCCCAGGTTTTGCTTCACGGTCTCGAGGCCGCCTGGAATATTGTGAAGCAACAGAAAAATGGCGAAAATCACTGAACTGAACATTAGCATCGCCTGGATCAGATCGGTCCAGACTACGGCCTTGATGCCGCCGACCGCCGTGTAAATCGTTGTGATGACGGTCACGAAGATGATGCCCCAAATGTAGGTATTGAGATTGATCGGCAGGCCTGGAAACAGATAACGCCAGATCACTACCATGATAGCGCCGCCAAGATACAAACGAACGCCGATTCCCAGCACGCGCGTAAACAAGAAGATGCCGCTGGCCATGTTCTTGGTTTTTGTGCCGAAGCGTACGGTGAGGAACTCGTAGATGCTCTGCACCCGATAGTCGTAGTACGGCTTAATGAAGGTGAAAGCTATAAACACGCGCGCGAGCATCGTCCCGATGACGAGCTGGCCGTAAAAGTATCCCCTCGTTTTGAAACCCTCGGCCGGCGTTCCAAGAAAAGTGGCGGCGCTGGTTTCGGCTGCCACGATGGAAGCGAGAACTGCCCACCAGGGAATCGATCGCCCGCCAAGCGAGAAATCCCGCAGATTTTTATTTCGCCGACCCGCCCACAAACCAAGCGCGACTATGCCGAAGAAATAAAGGAGCAAAACTCCGGTATCGATTGCCAGACGGGCGCCCATGTCGAACTTAGGTGACAGAATATTTCATCGCCGCAAAGCAGTTTTTCTGAAGTTCAATGTTGGACGTTGAGCGCTGGACGTTGGACGTTTGTTCGTGCACTGCATGGAAATACCCGCCCCGGATTTTGATTTAGAAAAGACACTCGATTCCGGCCAGGTCTTTCATTGGGAAAAGGTCGGTCAGGGATTTGTGGGCATGATCGGCGATTTGCCGGTTTGTATCGAGCAGCGTGGCGAGGTTCTGTGCGCAAAAGTGGCGTCGGGTTCCAGCCGATCGCTAGAGAGAGACGCGCAAGATGCGCATGCCACGATTTCCAGTTACTTCGCGCTTGATCATCCGCTGGCGGACATTTGCGCTTCATTTCCCAACGATCCGGTCATGAATGAGGCACGCGACTTTTGTGGTGGTTTGCGGATCGTTCGGCAGCCGAAATGGGAATGTCTGGCCACGTTCATCTGTTCGTCGATGAAACAGGTGGCGCACATCCGTCAGATTTCGCTCCGGCTCCGTCACCGCTTTGGTAACAGACGAAAAGTCGGAGATCATGTGGCTCACACGTTTCCGCTGGCTCAGCGGCTTGCCAGTGCCACTGAGAATGACTTGCGCAAATGCGCGCTGGGCTATCGCGCCAAAAATCTGATCGCGAGTGCGCGACTCGTCAGCTCAGGCAAAGCGGACCTGGAAGCGTGGTCGGCTCTGCCTGTTGCCGATCTCAGAGAGAAACTGCGTGCGTTGCCCGGAGTGGGAATGAAGGTTGCCAACTGTGTAATGCTCTTTGCCTACGAACGACTGCGCGCATTTCCAATCGATGTCTGGATCGAGAGGGTTTTGAAGCAACAGTATTTTCCGCGGAAGAAAAAAATCACGGAACTGCGGTTGCGCGAATTTTCGGAAACATATTTTGGCGAACACGGCGGTTACGCGCAGCAATACTTGTTTCATCACGCGCGAATCGCTTCTCGAAGATCCAGAATGGCGAAGAACTCCAGCGATGGAGGCGGCGCGCCCTTGCGCCGAAGAATACGCCTTTTACGGCCCGAGGGCGGGCCGTCCCCATACCTTGCCCGGATAGGCGAAAGCAAGCCCCGAGCGGGAGCACGAGTTGGGTCAGGAAAGCGAATGGGCCGGTCGGTCAGGTTGTCAGCACCCCAGGGCTGAGATAATGTTCCAGCCTTAAGCTGAGAAAGCCCAAAGCCTTATTTTCCTTACCACTGAGAAACCGCCCTCATGACGACGGCTGACATTATGTTCGCCCAACCGGGCAACCCCGAAAGCCTTCGGGATCACGAATACCAGACGCGAACGATTTTGTTGGCGGTACTTCTGGCGATTCTCATTCACCTGCTTGTAGCGTTTTTCCTTGCTGCCTTTGGCGGCGTTTTCTCGCCGGCGACTCCCGTTGAGGACAAGCCGGTTGAACTCACGTTCGTGGATCTGGCCTCAACAGCCCCGAAGAATTCCGCGTTCGTAGAGACAGACGAATCAAAAAAAGCACCCGAACCCAAAGAGAAAACGTTTGAATCGAATGCCAATTCGATTGGAGCAAGCGAGCTGGCTGCCGCCGGGGAAATGCCTTTGCCGTCGCAGACTGGCAAGGATCGGCCATTTATGGATTTGGAGACACATCAGCATTCGCTCGACCTGAAAGGCGCGCAGCCACAACCAAGTGCAGCGCCACAGGAAAAACCGAATCCGTCGGCGGCGCCCCAAACCCAACCGGCTCCCGTTACTGCAGCGGAGCAATTTGCGATGTTAACTCAAAGACCCGCTCAAACACGTGAGACCTCGGCTGCAAGATCGCAACCGCAGTCGGCGTATCGCCGGTTGAAGGAACGAACTCACATGTCCGGAAACATCACCAATCGTGGTATTTCCTCCGTTAATGCCCTGGGTACACCGCTTGGCCGCTACCAAAAAATTGTGGCAGATTCAATTGGATCGCGCTGGTATGCGTTTGTGGAGCAGAAGCAGGACTTGGTCAACATCGGGACTCTGAAGCTTCGATTTCATATTGATCGGAGCGGACGAGTGAAGGACCTTAAAGTTACTGAGAACAGCTCGAACGAGGCGTTTGCAAACGTTTGCGTGCAATCCGTGCTCGAAGCGCACCTTCCCCCGATTCCCGATGATGTTGCGAACACTCTGCCTCCCGAAGGCCTGGAAGTAGATGGACTCGGTTTCATTATTTTTCCGAGATGATCGTTGCTGCAATAACTATCGAAACTCCAGAAACCGTGAATACCGTGTTTGGATTCTTTGCGAAAGGCGGCCTTTTCATGTGGCCGCTGCTGGCGTGCTCGATTGTCTCGGTGACGGTAATGATTTTGCGCGGCCTGGCTTTGCGAAGGAACAAGGTTATGCCGTCTTTGATCGAGAACGAAATAGAGCGTTTGACCCCAGGTGAAAGCCCTGAGCGGCTGTCGCGCATCGTGCATCATGACGGTTCGTCACTGGCGCGGATCGCTCGCGTGGCGTTACAGTATTTACGCAGCCCACGCTCGGAAAACGTGGAAGCGGTTCAAACACGCGCGCGTCACGAGATGGTGCGGCTGGAAAAAGGTCTTATCATTCTCGAAGTCATTGTGGGCATCGCGCCGCTGCTCGGCCTGATCGGCGCGGTTTCCGGACTGGTGCATGTCTTTGCCCAGCTCGGATTGAGCTCGGGCGGTTCGGATACGCGTCAGATTGCGCGCGGCATCGCCGAAGCGTTGAATGCCACCGTTTTCGGGCTTTCAATCGCTGTGCCGACACTGGTCGGGTTCACCTATTTTTCGAGGAAAGTTGAAGTGATGTCGGTGGAGATGGAAACGCTGGTCGTCGAATTGATTAACAAATGCTATTACGGGCGATCTTCGCGCGAGTTCGCACCGGCAAAAGCAACCGGCGCCAGCTCAATGCCGATTTCGACGCCGGTAGCCTGAGACGCGCGGCGCATTTCACACCATGAAGTTTGCCGTGCGAAAACGAAGGGCGCCCGTCATTATCATCGTTTCGCTTGTCGATATTCTCATCATCCTGCTAATCTTTTTTGTCGTTTCTACAACTTTTAAGAAAGACCAGCCGGAAGTTCAAATTAATCTGCCGGAATCCAAGACAGCAACGAAACAGCCTTCGGAGCTTGAACACGCTATCGTGAGCATCGATCAAAATGACGAGATCAAACTCGATGGACGAGCCGTGGGCGTGGACGACCTGGAGGGCGCCGTGCGCAATCTACCGGAGACCCGCAAGTCCACACTCGCGCTGCAAGCCGACAAGAAAGCTTCCTTCGGCACGATTATCAAGGTTATGGACGCGTTGAAGCTGGCGGGCGTGCGAAATTTGCCGGCGTTTACGCGGGAAGAGAAATGATCCTGCCGATTTTGGAGTACGGCGACCCGATCCTGCGGGCCAAAGGCAAACCGATCGACAACATAGACGATCGGATTCACGAACTGGCCGCGAACATGATCGAGACGATGCACGCGGCGAATGGTGTCGGTCTCGCAGCGCAGCAGGTCGGTGAGGCTTTACAGCTCACGGTGCTCGACGTTTCGCTAGTCGAAGATCGGCCGAGTACATTGAAGGTAGATGGCAACGACGTTGATCCCAAGGCTGCCATGCCGCTAGTGTTGATCAATCCGGAAATTGAGCTGCAGAGTGCGACCGAAACGGGAGTAGAAGGTTGCTTAAGTTTTCCAGAAATCACTGGTGACATCGAACGAGCGAAATCGGTGATCGTCCGTGCGAAAGCTTTGGAAGGCGGCACCACCGAAATCGAAGCGACCGGATTTCTTGCGCGCGCGATTCAACACGAAGGCGATCATCTCAATGGAATCCTATTTATTGACCGGATGAATTCGGCGGCGAAGGCCGCGTTGTCGAGCCGCCTGAAACGATTGCAGAAGGAGACGAGACGCGGCACAAAACATCGGGAAGCGCTCGTAAGTGAGACGACGCTGTAGGCTGCGCCCGGTAACAGTGCGCGCTGCGTGACTGTTGAAATTATCGAGTCAGAAATCCGGTCAACGGACTCGTTGCCGCTGCGACGCCCAGTTTTTCGGCTAATCCGATTTCGCGCGCTTCGCGACCTGCCTCAATGGCTTTTTTAAATGCTTTCGCCATGCGAACCGGATCGGAAGCGATCGCGATCGCCGTGTTAACCAGAACCGCATCAGCGCCCATCTCCATTGCTTCGGCGGCGTGACTTGGCGCGCCTAGCCCGGCGTCGACGACTACGGGCACCGTGGCTTGCTCGATGATGATTTCAATTTGCAGGCGTGCTTCGATCCCGCGATTACTGCCAATTGGCGAACCGAGCGGCATCACCGTCGCGGTGCCGATGTCCTGCAGTCGTTTCGCCAAAACCGGGTCGGCATTGATGTAGGGAAGAACTGTGAATCCCTCCCTGACAAGAATTTGCGCGGCCGCCAGTGTCTCCACGGGATCGGGCAGCAAATAACGCGGGTCCGGATGAATCTCGAGCTTGATCCATTTCGGCAAGCCCGCGCTCGCGGCTAACCGTGCCAGGCGCACAGCTTCGTCCGCGTTGCGAGCACCGCTCGTGTTCGGCAGGAGAAGGAAACGTTTCGGATCGATAAAGTCGAGAATGTTTGCAAACGGATCGTGCTTGCCTGAAACGTCGGCGCGCCTCAGTGCTACGGTTACCAGCTCAGTGCCGCTGGCAGTGAGCGCGTCGCGCATCAATTCGTTGGACGCGAATTTCCCCGTGCCAACCAGCAGGCGTGAGGTGAACTCACGATCAGCGATCTTCAGTTTCGACGGCTTATCCGACATCGATAGAGAATAAACGAATTCGTGCAAAGGTGCGAGCGTCGATCTCCCCGGAAACAGCACCAGCGCGCACGCGCCCTTTTTCGTACTTGTACGAATTGCACACCCGGGTAACAGTTCCCTCCAATGACCAAATTTGATCTTCGCGGCGAAGATTGCATCAAGGGAATGGCGCGACTCACAAATGAAAGCGTCGATCTTGTGGTGACCTCACCACCTTACAACTTGGGAATTGAATACAGGCAATATGCCGACCGGCAGGATCGACAATCGTATCTGAATTGGTGCGCCAAATGGTCAGCACAAATTGGAAGAATTCTACGATCGGAAGGATCTTTTTTTCTGAACGTCGGCTCCGCGCCATCGAATCCGATGTTGCCTCACCAAATCGTGATCGAGCTGACGTCCGCTTCAGACGGATTTCTTTTGCAGAACACGATTCACTGGATCAAGTCGATTTCCATCGACGCTAATCGGAACGACCCTCACCTCGATCTTCTCAGCGCTCCGCCCAGTCGCGATCCCGGGGAGGCGGACGCGAAGCGCCAGGTGAGGGTCGAAGCCGCGGTAAAAACGCACGGTCATTTCAAGCCAATCAATTCGAAGCGGTTTCTGAATGATTGTCATGAATGCATCTTTCACTTCACGAAAACCGCGCGTGTGGAGCTCGACCGCCTTGCAATCGGGGTTCCGTACCAGGACAAAAGCAACATCGGACGCTGGTCGCACACTAGTGGGAGTGATCTGCGCTGTCGCGGCAACACGTGGTTCATTCCCTACCAGACAATTCAGAGCCGCGAGAAAGAACGACCACACCCTGCGACATTCCCTGTTCAATTGGCTGAATGGTGCATCAAGCTGCACGGAGCGTCGCGGGTGAAAACGATGCTCGATCCGTTTCTCGGCATTGGAAATTCCGCCGTCGCCGCTCAACGCTGTGGTGTGAAAAGATTCATCGGGTTTGAGATCGACGAGGTCTATCTCGGAGAGGCGAAGCGGCGCTTGAAAGCACTACAATGTCATCATCCAGCTCAAGCTTAATAAGCTACCTTTCTGCCGATTGCCGACAAAAACTGGCCTACTAGAAATTTACTGACTGGATATTGTGGGTTTGCCACATGTGATACAGGATAATAATTTCTTGAAGAGATTAGTCTTAGTCAGCCAGATATTCATAACGCTAAACGTTATCTCAGCGTCAGCCGTAGCTGCCGCGGGAGCTTCTTTGAAGTTCGGGGGCGTTCCCTTTTCTCCGGGTTCGACCGTCCGAGCCAATGTTCCTCTGAGTCCGCAGGAGAAATCATACGCGGCGCAAGGTGGCAACCCGGTACCGCCAAACGCAGTCGCCGTGCTGGCAACGCCAGGGAACTTTGATCCAACGAAAACATGGCCGGTCTTGATAATCTGCTCCACGAGCGATTTTAAACGTCAGAATCGGGATGACTTGGTCGATTTTTATCGGAGAGCTGCACTTTCTGAAGGCTGGGTTTTACTCGCAGGCGACGGCCCGCAACATGCGAAGAATGACAATGTGGCATGGCGCGAGTCTATGACACTGGCTGCCATCGACGCGCTTCACCGGAGCTTTCCCGGGTCGGAGAAGTGGCCGGTGGCGTGCGCAGGCTTCTCTGGGGGAGGCAAAGGCGTCGGTTATGTTGCGCCCTTCCTAGCGAGAAACGGCTGTCGCATCATTGGAATTTACATGACCGGCGCGAATGAAGACCACCTGAGTGACGGATATGCCAGGCTGGGTCCAGGCGCAGACTTTCTTAATACGCCAATCTATTTTAGTGCCGGGCACGAGGACAGAATCGCGACCCTGGAGCAGCAATACGCCGTCGTGGGTTTGATCAAGCGAACAGGCTTTAAAAGGATTCGAATCGGGACTTTTCGTGGCGGCCATGAGGTCAATGACGCGCAAACCTCGATCGCATTGCATTGGTTTCGCGAACTGGCGAAATAGACTCGCTCTCGAAGAATCCAAAGCGTGCAGCACCGGCGCACTCCAAAGCGGAAGCGCGGATTTAGAGCGCGGAAGTTCTGGCCACGTTTTGGAGTGCGGCGCTGCTGCGCCGCTTTTCGTACGCTGGCGCCTTTCAGCATCGGCTGCTCACAGGGAGGCCGGAGACCGGTTCAAATATTATCCGGCGTTGATCGAACGCCTGACGGCCGACGTGAAGCCGTTAGGGTCGTTCGTTCCCAACGCAAATTTTCGACCATCACGCAACATGATCGCCACAGCGTCTAACCCTGAGACGTTGTAGAGCCAGCCGTAGGGCGTCAGGTGAATTCCCCATCCATACCACCAGCGAATGCGAATTGACTCGCACCTGACGATCTCCGAAAGCGGTACCTTTTTGCAGATTAGCCCTATGCCGAAACAGGCCAGCAAAGTTTCTTCATCGATCTTGATGGTCAGCCTGCTGAACACAATCGCGCAAATGAGAAGGATTAATTCGATTATTCCATCGGTCACGAGAACGCCCCGATCAGACGGCGCAGCGATTCCTGTGATTGCAACGAAAACGGTCGCAGCGAACAGTACGAAGATTATCAGATAGCCGATTTGTGTGTGCTCGTATCGCATCACAAAAGTTCGTCGCCTGGGTCTTGCCTGGGTGACTGCTGAAATTTCTCCAGCGATTTGACTAAATTTCCCGGCAGTGGCCGCACACGATCAAAAATGCGCGCTGCCAGCGGTTTTGCTGTTGTGTAACCCGCGGCGAACATTTCCAGACGGGCGTCGAGATTATCAATGTAGTGCAGCGCCATTGCTTCCGGCGTTTTCGGCGCAACCGGCGAACCAAACTCCATCTCGCCATGGTGCGCACCGATTAGGTGCAAAAGATGCAGGCGAACATCTTCTGAGGCCGGCGCCAGAGTTTTCCACGCCTCCGCGTTGTCGGCATTTACCTTTCTCCATAACGCATTCACAAGCTCGAGACCGATTGAGATGTGTCCTATTAATTCGCCGCGCTCGTCGTAATTCATGACGAACCCGTTTTCAGGAAGAGCGTTTTCCCAAAGTTTCCCGGAGTCGTGGAAGAGGACTCCGGCAAGCAAAAGATCGAGATTCAATTGCGGATAAAGGGGTGCGATCGCGTTCGCAACGCGCATCATTTGCGAGGTATGCTCGACCAGTCCGCCCCGGCGCGCGTGATGATAATTGCGCGCAGCAGCCGTGCGACGAAACCGGTCACCCCATTCTTTTAGGAACGCCTCGCACAAGGAGCGCAGGCGCGGATCGCTAATTGTTTTGATGGCGTTCTCAATAAACTCCCAGTCCGCGTTCTGCCTGGCGCGCAATTCCGGCGGACCCTGGAGTAATTCACTTTTTTCCTGATCGATAAGCGGTCGCACCGTCCATTTGCGCGCTTCGAGTCCGTATTGCTGGTGATGGTGAAATTCGCCTGAGAGCTCGATGAAACTTTCGGCCGCGAGCGCGCTGCAGGTTTTGTACGCGGGATGGTCGCTCCAGACACGCAACGTCATGCGATCGCACGCGTCAGCCAGCGCAAGCTTGCAGTACGGCTGCTGTTCGCGCGTGAGCCTGGGTGCGGCGCTTTCCACTTGCACATGCACTCGAGCCGAGACGGCATTCCCGCCTGTGCGGGACGCCGCCCCGCGAATTTCAGTCAATGTCATCAAATCCATCCCGGCAAATCTACCACAAGCCGCAAACGTGCTACGCTTTATTGTCCCATGTTCCTGACGCATCTTGAATGCAGCGCGTGCGGTCTTCAGCATCAATCGTCGCGCCTGCAGAATCTCTGTCTTTCCTGCGGCAAACCGCTCTTTGCCATCGTCGACCTCGACAGGGCGCGACGCACGCTGACGCGCGAAACGCTCGGTACCCGGGAGAAATCATTATGGCGCTATCGCGAAGTGCTGCCGCTGCCTGACAATGTTGAGCCGGTTTCGCTAGGCGAGGGCGGGACACCACTATTGCGCGCACAAAAGTTTGGCGATGACATCGATCTCTGGATCAAGGATGAATCGATAAACCCGACGCAGAGTTTCAAGGCGCGTGGGATGAGTGTCGCCGTAACCATGGCCAGGCACTTGGCTGCGACGAAGCTCGCAGTCCCCAGCGCTGGCAACGCCGGTGGAGCGCTTGCCGCCTATGCGGCTCGGGCCGGCCTGGAAGCGCACATCTTCATGCCGCGCGATACACCGCGCGCGAACGTCATCGAGTGTTGTGAGTTAGGCGCTCACGTGACGCTGATTGATGGATTGATTACCGATTGCGCGGCCGAGATCGCCCGCCGCAAGACGAAGGAGGGCTGGTTCGACATGTCCACACTCAAAGAGCCGTATCGCCTCGAGGGAAAAAAGACGCTCGGTTATGAGCTAGCAGAACAATCCGATTGGGAATTGCCCGACCTAATTTTATATCCGACCGGCGGCGGGACCGGGCTCATCGGAATGTGGAAAGCATTCGATGAAATGGAGACGCTCGGCTGGATTGGGACAAAGCGTCCTCGCATGTTCGCGGTGCAGGCCGCCGGGTGCGCGCCAATCGTCCGCGCGTTCGACGCCGGAGAAAAAACCACCGTCGAATTCCCTGATGCGCACACAATTGCTTCCGGTCTACGTGTTCCAAAGGCCATCGGCGATTTCCTGATCCTCGATATCCTTCGTCAGTCTAACGGTGGCGCGATTGCCGTTGCCGATAAAGAAATGATCCGTGTCACGCGCGAAGTAGGATCGAGCGAGGGTCTCTTTATTGCGCCCGAAGCTGCCGCCTGCTTCGCTGCTTTAAAGTCGCTCCGTTCCGCAGGCAAAATTCGGTCTGGCGAACGCGTGGTTGTTTTCAACACCGGATCTGGAATCAAG
>Ga0137412_10000076_pt1 | contig 54140 bp, 49 predicted proteins | sample CZODoug2_1_16fun_FD_122160 | JGI IMG/M metagenome (GOLD analysis project Ga0137412, IMG submission 122160) | Vadose zone soil fungal communities from Angelo Coast Range Reserve, California, USA - CZODoug2_1_16fungal (Hybrid Assembly) | ecosystem: Environmental > Terrestrial > Soil > Vadose zone...
TGCGATGGAGCAGGATTCATCGATCCGCATCCCGGAATTGCGCGTCGACGGCGGAATGGTCGGCAACGAGCTGCTCATGCAGTTTCAGGCGGATATTCTCGATGTTCCCGTCGTGCGGCCAAAAATCACCGAGACCACGGCACTGGGCGCCGCATACGCTGCAGGTCTTGCGGTCGGATATTGGCGCAACCGCGAGGATCTTGTCAGCAACTGGGCGGTCGACAAACGTTGGAAGCCACAGATGTCGGAAACTCGCCGCAGCACGCTATATGGGTCCTGGCAGAAAGCAGTCGGACGCTCTCTGGATTGGATTGACTGAACAACCAAAACAAGCCCAGGTTCAGTCTTTAAAAATAACGCGACGACGACAAAGGGGACAGTATGCATTCCGCATTTCTCGGCGAGTTTCTTGGCACGATGATTATGATTTTGCTCGGCAATGGCGTCGTTGCGAATGTGGTGTTGCGGCAAACAAAGGGCGAGAAATCCGGTTGGATCGTCATCACCACCGGCTGGTGTTTTGCGGTCATGGCGGGCGTATTTACGGCACTCGCAATCGGCAGCGACGGCCATTTGAACCCCGCCGTTACGGTCGGCGTCGCCGTCTCGACCGGAGATTGGAGCCGACTCTCCGTCTATGTGCCGGCACAATTCCTCGGCGCCATGGTGGGCGCCACGTTGGTCTGGCTCAGCTACCTGTCGCATTGGGAAAAGACACCCGACCCTCTCGATAAGCTGGCATGTTTTTCAACGATTCCCGCCATCCGCGCGCCGCTGGCAAACATCATTACCGAGGTGATTGGCACCTTTGTGCTGGTGCTGGTTGCCGCTGCCATTTCCTCAAAGTATGGCACCGGCGTCGGCCTAAGCCCCGGCTTGGGCCCATTCTTGGTCGGCTTTCTGGTGTGGGGGATCGGCCTGTCGCTCGGCGGCCCCACAGGCTACGCCATCAATCCCGCGCGCGACCTAGGTCCCCGCGTCATGCACGCGCTCCTCCCCATTCCAGGCAAAGGTGCCTCGGATTTCGGTTATGCCTTCGTACCCATCATCGGTCCCTTACTGGGCGCGGTCATTGCCGGTGTTCTGGTCAAGATGATTGGAATCTAGCGGTAATCGTGCGATGAAATGGGTGCCGCTCTCTTCGTTGGATGTCACGGACAGGGTGCCGCCGTGGGCGCGCACGATTTGAGAACAGATATAGAGGCCCAGTCCGAGTCCCTCTCGATTGCCGGTGGTGGACTGGCGCCAAAAAGGCTCGCAAATTTTGTCGATACTCTCAGGCGCGATAGGCTCACCGGAATTCCAAACGTCGAGGACGAATTCAGAGTCCTCGGCACGGGCAGATACTTTCACCGGTCCTAGCGGCGTGCCGTGCTTCAGCGCATTGCCGATCAGGTTCGAAGCGACTTGCTGGACCCGCCCCAGATCGCAGCGCACCTTGCGGGTTACGCTGATGTTGGTAACTATTTGACGCTCAGGCTGACCGTCTTGAAACTCTCGGACCACGGCAATCAAGCCGGCGTCCATATCGTCGACCTCCCTGATTTGAACCCCCATTCCCTCGCCGAGTCTTCCCCGGGCAAAATCCAAGATGTCATTGATCAAGGAGGACATTCGTTTCACATTGACTCTAATCCGCCCCGCAACGCCTTGTAGCGCGGGGTCCGTGAGCCTCTTTTCCAGCAAAACGCCGGCGGCATAGACGGCCTGCAGGGGATTGCGCAAGTCATGCCCCAGAATGGCAATGAATTGCTCGCGCAGCTCATTGGCCGCCCGCGCATTGTGCAGCGCGGTCTGATCCTGCTGCCGCGTCATTTCACCCTCGAGTTGCATTGCGATGAGGGCCGCAAAACGCGTGAACATATTGATGATTTTCGGGTCCGCCACCTTGGCGGGTGCCGGATCGATCGCGCAAAGATTGCCGAAATATCGGCCGCTCGCCAACACTATGGGTACGGACACATAGCTTTCTATTTTGTAGATCCTGGGCGTGTGATGGCTGCAGTAGCGAGGGTCGACGCTCGCATGTTCGATGACGATTGCTTCGTTGGATCGCTTCGCCTCAATGCAAAGCGTCGATTCCAGGTCCAGTTGATCGCCGGGCTTGAGGCCAAAATTAATGCCGTCCTTGACGACGCACGCCGTCCACGTGCTTTCGGTGACTCGGGCGACCGCCGCGAATCGCATTCCCGTCGTATCGCACAAGACCTCCAACAGCGTCGGGACCGCCTCAATCTTGTTGACGGCGGAGAGGTCGCGTGCGATCTCCTCCAGGGTATCGAGTTCACCGGGCGGATTGGGGAAGGAAGGCTGGTGCATCGAGATTCCTTGCTGCATAGCACTGGCCGTGCGGACATGCCGCCAACACCTCAATTTAGCATTAGTCGGCAGGCAATTGGAGGCGCACCCAAAATCATGTCATGGCCCGACAGGATTCAATAGTAGTCTGCGTTTCGATACATCGCCGCGCTCCGCGCAGGCCTGACCTGAGTCAATTATCGGGGCAAATGTGAAGAAAGCAGCGTCCGGGAACATCCGAAAAGATGTGAAGATCCGTCGAGAGGTGGGTACGGCAGTACCCGGGCAATGCCGATGCGGTGATGTGCGCGTTGAGATCGATTTTCCCGCCCGTTGGGCCTGGCACGATCATTCGGCAGCGAGTAGGCATGCTCATGGCGCTGCCTACGCGACTTATGTCGGCAGCTGGCGACGCCGCTTTCGCATCACACAAGGAGAGTCGGGTCTCACCCAATTCGAAGATGCGGTCTCAGGGACGAAACGCAGCTTCTGCGCTAGATGCGGAACCCCGGTTACCTACGAACGATCTCGTTCGCCTCATATGGTCAACGTGCCGCGAGCTTTGTTCAAGACGCGCACCGGCCGGCAAGCTCGATATCACATCGCGATCGAGGAGACGCCGGAATGGGCTTACCTGGGAGAGCCTTTGTCACCCCTTAAGGGCTTTCCCGGCGTGGTCTGGGATCGATCGAAGCGCAAGCCGCGCGCAATGCTCGTATCGCGGGACGAACTCGTCGAGCGGCGGGACGAGTCCGACGATACCCCGTAAAACATACGCGCCCTCCGGCGTATCTCATAAGGAGCCCATGGTGGCTGCTACGGGGATGCTGCGCCGATGCGTTTACTTGACCGTGTTGCTCGATGCCGCGTCCCTTTAAGCTTGCCCGCTTGCCATGGGGCGACGCCAGTCGAGGTTGCCGGGGCCAGCCGGTTCGCGGCGCAAATGGCGGCTTGCCCTCTGCGATTCGTGCTCGGCGATGACCTGACGCGAGCCAGCGCCGAGTTGGCGTTTGCGGACGGCGCCCGCCTGGTCGGGTGCTTGGATCTATTGCGCATGCCTGCGCCTCACATGTGGATCGAGTGGAACGACGAAGCGCACAAGCGTGTCATTCATGAGACACAATCGGCCGCCGAATTCGACGCTGCGGCGATGGGGCGAAAGGTCGGTATGCTGCTGCAGGCGTCTGCCAATGGCATCACAGCGGTTGGCCGAACCTTTTGGGCCGATGCGGCCGACGATGAATGCGCCGATGTAACCCTGTCGCCGTTGGAAACTCACATCGATCTGCGGGGTGAGTTCGCGGATGTCGTGCACTCGCACGATGTCCTGTCAGGCGGGTTCGTTGATGTCACGCACGGAGGCAATCCGGCAACGGCGACGCTGCTGGACCATGTGAAGTTTCGATTCGAGGAATCGTGGGCCGGTTACTATCGGGAGTCGGCGCGCAACGTGGATTTCAAGCGCCGTTTGATCGACGATTCCATCGATTCCATCGCCTGGGACGCGCCGTTTCTCATCGCTTTCCTGCTGCTGCTGAGCGCCAAGGACGCCACACGCTTGATTCCCGTGTCGCGCGCCGCCATCAATCGAAAACGCGTGGCAAATGGGCGCGCGCCTCTACTCGACCATATCGAAGTGAACGCCTCTCTGGATGCCGTAGCCACCGCCGAATCGACAGGCGATCTCAGCGTGCGGCAATCACCGCGTCTGCATCATGTGCGGGGCCACTTGGTTCGCCGCGAGCATCGGGTTTTCTGGCGTGTGCCCCACCTGCGCGGCAGCGCAGCCCGAGGCACAGTTCGCTCGAGGACTGTCTGTCTGGCCTTCGCTCGCAAGGGTGATCACGAACGGCGAATTTGAGCAATCCTCAAGGCCGTGCGCGCATGCCATCCTTGGCCAACGGGCGAATCATGGCCGGCTCATTTCGGGCGGCGTGGGCTGCAATAGATCCCACTGATTGCCGCAGACATCCTGGAACACGGCTACCGTACCGTAGCGCTCCACCTTCGGATTGCGAACGAACAAAATGCCCTTCGCCTGATAGGCATGGTAGTCACGCCAAAAATCGTCGGTGTGCAAGAATAGAAAAACTCGACCGCCGGTTTGATTGCCTATTCTCGATACCTGCTCTGGGTTACCGGCTCGGGCCAACAGCAAGGCCGATTCGCGAGATCCGGGGGGCGCGACAACAACCCATCGCTTGTCCTGCTCGGCGACATGCGTATCTTCGATCAAGCGAAAGCCCAGTTTCCCGACAAAGAATTCCAGGGCTTCGTCGTAGTCGCGCACCAGCAGCGCCGTCAACCCAATTGTTTGCCTGACCGCAGGCGGACTTGCGGCAAGCCATTCACTGCGCAACAGACCAAAGGTCAAAATATCGTGCCAGGCGTTTCGCAAGTACAGACTTTGAAGCGCCAGCCCTTCCCGGCGAAACCCCAGTCCTTCGAGAATCCGCTCGGATGCCGTGTTGCCGAGAAACACGTGAGCCCAGAGCCGGTGCGCTTGCAAGCGATCAAACCCGAATTGAACGAGCGCGGCGGCAGTTTCCTTGCCGAATCCCCGGCCCCACCAGCGACGGTGAAAGCAATACCCAAACGCATAGTGCCGGCCCGTGCTGTCACTCTGCTCCAAGCCGCAACTGCCGATGAGATGGCCGGAGTCCCGCTCGATGACCGCAAAGGTATGGATTTGCCGCGGGCTCACCGAGCCGGCATGGATACTGCGACTCAGGAATTCCCGGGTTTCCTCAACCGTGTTGGGCCCGAATGAAGTGAACCGCGTGACCACGGGGTCTGATGCATAGTCGTGAACTGCTTCGAAATCCGACAAAACCAAGTCCCGCAGGATCAATCGATGGGTCTGAAGCATGTGAACAATCTCGAGCGCAAGATCAATCGGCCCAGGTGCGGATGAACTCGGTCAGATTTGGCAGTACGTCGACGGCAGCGTGCAGCAGAACGATCAGCAACAAGCTGCGCGTGCGCGCCCATAAGGTTCCGAAAAGAAGCGCAACCGGTGATAGGACGGCAACTGTGAAGGCAATCACTTGGACGGGATCCGTGGAATACCCATCGACACCCGGATGTCCGCGCAGATAGAGCCCGGGCACATGAGCCAGCGCGAACAGCAGCGCGCCGGTCACGACGGCGCCGGCTTCGGACTCGAGGACCGCGGCGAGACGGGTCTGCAATACCGCGCGAAACAGGAACTCTTCGCACAGGCCTGCTTCGAGCGCGAACCAGACAAAAGCTGCCGGCGCAGCCCATGCCAGCGTAGCGGCAGAGGCGTGCAGCGCTGCGATCTCGCTGAGCGCCGGTGAGACCACGCACATCAATGCCAGAATAATCGCACCCAATACGAGCAGCGGCGGCCAAAAGCCCGGGCGCCCGATACCGCTATTGAATAGAGGAGCGAGCCTTGCCCCAAGCGCGGCCAACAATATGGCCGGCATGCCCACATGCACGATGAGCTTGACGATCAGCACCAGCGATTCCTGCTCACGGCCGGCTGACACGACGGCGCGCGTCGCGCTCATTCCCCAGCCTAGAAAAGCCACCGCGTAGACCACCAGAAAACCAAGCAGCACCCACAGCTCCAACATAGGGCGCCGCACGACAATGGGCGCCGCTGCGGCCTTGCGTGTCAGAGCCATGCTCAATGCCGGCAGAGCGGCACCGAACACCACGAGCGAGATGGCCGGCAGCGTCCAGTCAGCGCCCTTGACGCCGAGGTACGCCGTTGCAGCGGCCCAGACGGCAAGGTAGGCGCCAACAAATGTAACGGCTCGAGAATCGATGCGTGGCAGACGAGGCATGGCGTTCGATAGCGCGTGCGGGAGGATCTAGTGTTTGCTCGCGGCGAATGAACTCGTGGGATAGATTGCCGGACGCTGAGAAGCATCGGCAATGGTTTCGACGAGACGATAAAAAAAGGTGTTGAATTTCGACGCGGCCGCGAAGTCCATGGGCTGAGTGATGTCGTCCTGCGGACGGTGATAGCGGATCTGATACCACTCGCGGTAGCGCCTCTCGGCATCGGTGTTTGGGTCGTAGCCGAAGATGAAGCTGATTGCCGGAACGTGGATCGCGAGAAAGGGATATTGATCGGCGCGGCGCAGCAGGTTGCGCTCAGGTTCAGCGTCAGCACGAATCTCGATGTGCATGGGCCTGGCAACGATGCGCGCCGTTTCCCCGAGCGTGGTGTCGGAGAGAGCTTCCGCGGTAAGAATGTTCAGCGGGAACAGCGGCCGCAGCTGATCGAGGTTGACATCGGCGGCAAGCTGTTGGGCGGGCACCGTGGGGTGATCGGCAAACCAATGCGAGCCGAGCAGACCCTTCTCTTCACCGGTAAAAGCGGCAAAGAGAATGCTGCGCTTGGAACGGCGCAGCCTGTGCGCCATGATGTCGTCGCCCATCTGGATCAAAAGCGCAACATAAGCTGCATCATCCAGCGTGCCGTTGTAGAGATTGTCGCCATTGACCGGCGTCCCGAAACCGTAACCGTCGAGGTGCGCTGCAACGACGACGTACTCTTCCCTCAGTTTCGAATCGGTGCCGCGGAGTTTCGCGAGAACGTTGGGCGATGCGATGTCGCGTTGTGCAAAGTGCAGATGGATGCGGATGTTGCGCGCGATCTCGAAGTTGGGGAGCGGCCGCTTGGCGCCCCCCAGTTTGAGAATCGCGTCGGCATCTTGGCCGGTGCCGGCGAGAAGGGCGGCGAACGCTTGAGCACTGAGGCGCATGACGGCGAGCGGCCCCGGACGCGCCACGGCGGCCGGTGAGCGAAGCGTGACCGTGCGCGCATACGCATAGGGCCAGCGCGGAGGCTCAATCGTGAAGTAAGGGTCATCGACATTGATGAGGCCGAGCGCGCCGCCGTCGCGTGCATTGGCCGCACGCGCCGCTGCGCTCGGCAGGCCCTCGCGCTGGGTGCCAAAGCAGACCACAACCTTGCCTGCGATTTCCGCCATCACTTCCTTGCCGCAGTAACCGCGAAACGTCAGAGGCGCTTCGAACTTAGGTGCCAGGTCCTCAGCGGGCGCGATGCTGATTTGCTGCAGAAAGATCAGCGCCGTTTCCGAGCCGTCGCGGCCAATGAGCGCGAAGCTCGTCCCCTCAGGCATCACCGAGCTCTCGTGCATGGGGACAGACTGGAAGTAGCTGCCATTCTCGCCGGCGGGCTCGAGCCCCGCCGCCTTGAAGCGGTTGGCAACGTACTGGGCTGCGCGCTGGTAGGCGGCGGATCCGGTGTCGCGGCCCTCCATACTGTCGTTGGAGAGAGCCTCCGTCGTATGCCACCACGCGCGCGTGTCGACGTCGTGAATCTCGCCGTCGCGCGGGTGCTGTTGTGCGTTCGATACGAATGGTGTCGCCAGTGACAGTGCGAACAGTAAGCCGCGTACCGGAAGGGTCATTTTGGGGCGGGCTCCGCGCCCGTGTCGGCAATGAACCCCACTGCCGCGATGCCGGCTACCGCGCAGGCCTCGTCTTGGTCCGAATTTGCGCCGGTGATACCCACGGCGCCAATGACGGCCTTGCTGCTCGATCGAATCAGCACTCCGCCGGGAACCGGAATGAGCCGGCCGCCGGCCAGCGCGTTCACCGCGGACACAAAGGCGGGCGCTACCGCCGCTCGCGCCGCAATCGCGCGGCTGCCTATCCCCATTCCTAAGGCACCAAAGGCTTTGGCCTGCGCAATATCAGGACGCAGCAGACTCGATCCATCCTCACGCTTGAAGGAAACCAGGCAGCCCGCGGCATCCAGGACGGCAACCGTGAGCGGCGGCAGCCCGAGGCTTCGTCCGTGTTCCAGAGCGTGATCAACGATGTTTGTCGCTTGAGCCAGATCGATCATTTTAGAAGTCCCTCGATGAGCGCCTTATGAAATGCGGGCGGATCTTGAATCTGCGGCGCGTGCCCCAGTTCCGGGAATTCGACCAATTTTGCTCCCGGGATGAGTTCTGCCGCACGCTTGGCAAGTTCGGGATAAATTCCCAAGGTCTCGCGAATTTCCGCCGGCGCGAAATCCTTGCCGATTGCCGTGTTGTCCTTGTCGCCGACCATGAGAAGTGTGGGTACGGTTATTTTTGCGAATTCGTAGAACACCGGCTGAGTGTAGATCATGTCGTAGATCAGCGCTGAATTCCACGCAACCAGTTCCTTACCCGGCCCGTGGTTCAGGCCCGCGAGCATCTGTACCCAAGGTTCGTAGTCCGCGCTCCAATGGCCCGCGTAGTACGTACCCTGTTCATAGCGACGAATGCCGTCGGCGTTCGTCTTTAGTTCGCGGGCGTACCAATCGTCGACCGAAATGGCGGGAACACCCTTGGCTTTCCAGTCCTCCAGGCCCAACGGGTCCACCAGCACCAGCTGTCCGGTCTCGGCGGGATACATCAATGCATAGCGAACCGCAATCATCCCTCCCGTTGAGTGGGCAATCAGCGTCGCGGTTTTGATGCCAAGCGAGGCCAGCAGCGCGTGAGTGTTTCGCGCGAGCTGCTGAAATGTGTATTGATAGCGCTCCGGCTTGCTCGATTTGCAAAAGCCGATCTGATCGGGTGCGATGACGCGATAGCCGGCTGTGGCGAGCACGTCGATCGTTGCTTGCCATGTGGCGGCGCAGAAATTCTTTCCATGCAGCAGCACTGCGGTTCGACCGTTCGCAATTTTTGGGCGCACGTCCATGTAGGCCATGTGCAATGTTTGGCGCTGCGAGGCGAAGTCGAGCTGCGCTACCGGATAGGGATAGGAGAACCCCTGGAGTTCGGGGCCATAAGACGGCGTGTCGGCGCCTGATGTCGTCTCGGCGCTTGACGTCGATGCAAATGCCGCGCAAATGGCCAGCATCCCGGCTGCGATGGAATACCTGCGAAACATGATGCGACCCCTAAAGCCCAGGGGCAGTGATTCTAAACCGTCGCTCCGCCGCGCGGGACCTTGGGTTACCGGCGCTCGCATATATTTCAATGCAGCGCCAAATCATGTCTTACAATCGCCCGGTATGAAAATCTACGCTTTGCTGTTGATTTCCCTGCTCGCGCCCCGCGGCTTTGCCGCCGAAAATGCCGCAACCAGCCAGACCACGACCTCCTCTGCCGAGCGCTTGGGCACCGTGTCGTTCTCGGTCTCCTGTGCATCGTCATCCGCCCAGCCCCGCTTCGCCCGCGGCATCGCGTTGCTGCACGATTTTTGGTACCAGGAAGCGCGGCGGCAGTTTGAGGAAATCGCGAAGGCTGACCCGAACTGCGCCATGGCGCACTGGGGTGTCGCGATGAGCTTGTTCCACCAAATATGGGATCGGCCCGATGAAGCGACCGTCGCGCACGGTTGGCGGGAAATGCAAGCCGCGCGGGCGCACCCGGCCAAGACCGCCCGTGAGCGCGAATACGTCGCCGCGTTGAGCGGCTTCTACCAGCCCGATCAGCGCACCTATCAGTCCCGCATTGAAGGCTACGCCGCCGCGATGGCCAAGCTGTACCAAAACTATCCCGGCGATACCGATGCGGGCGCCTTCTATGCGTTGTCGCTGCTGGCGGCGCAGCCGCCCAATGAAGCCAGTGTGACCTTGAATCAAAAGGCCATGGCGGTGCTCAGTCCCTTGTTCGAGAAATATCCCGATCATCCGGGAGTGGTGCACTACATCATTCATGCCTGCGATACGCCGTCGCTTGCGCCGGATGGGCTCGCCGCCGCCAGACACTATGGGGAAATTGCCGCATCGGCGCCCCATGCCGTCCACATGCCCGGCCATATCTTTGCTCGGCTGGGAATGTGGCCGGAGGACATCGATTCCAATGTCGGGTCGGTGGCGGCGTCGCATGCGGCCGAGGCGAGAAAGCAAAGCGGCGCCATGGATCAGTTTCACTCGGACGACTTTCTGCTCTACGCCTACCTGCAAAGCGGCCAGGACGCCAAAGCCAAAGCGGTCCTCCATGATTCAGCCGCCGCGATTACCCACTTCGAGTCGATGCCGGACATGGGCGAGCACTACATGGTGGGAATGTTTCCTTACTACCGCACCAAGCTGCCGATTTTCTTCGACTTGGAGATGCGCGACTGGAACGCGGCCGCTGCGCTCGAAGCCATTGCAGGCGCCCCGCCGGAGACTCAAACCCTGACCTTTTGGGCGCGCACCGTGGCGACGGGGCATTTGCACCAGCCGCGGCAAGCTCGCGACAACTTGAGTGCATACGACGCGTTGATCGAGAAAATAAAAAAGGGCAGGCAGGCCTACCTTGCCGACTCGACCGGCGCGCGCATCACGCGCGGCGAAATGCTGGCGTGGATCGCCTTCGCGGACGGCCATCCGGCCGATGCGGTGAAGCAGATGCGGGAAAGCGCGGACCTGCAGGACAAGGTTGGCCAGGGCGAGGTTGATATTCCCGCGCGCGAAATGCTGGCCGATATATTGCTGGAACTGAAGCGCCCGCAAGAGGCCTTGGTCGAATATAAAAAGGCTCTCATCTTGAGCCCCAATCGGTTCAACGGAGTGTTCAACGCAGGCATGGCCGCGGAAGCGGCCGGAGACAAGGTGCAAGCACAAGGGTACTACGCGACGCTGCTGAAGTTGACCGATAACGGCTCGCAATCCACGCGATCCGAATTCGATCACGTCAAGGCCATCGTTTCTTCCGCGAGGCTTGCCGTAAAGTGAAGAATGCCGCCGGCAGGCGGCTGCATTTCACGCTCGAAGCCACGGCCGCAGGCTCGAGTGCCCGTGCCGCGCGCTTCACTACGCGGCACAACGAAGTGCTGACGCCCACTTTCATGCCCGTAGGAACACATGCGGCCGTTCGATCGCAGCGTCGCGAAGATCTGCTCGAAAGCGGCGCGCAGGTGCTGCTGGCCAATACCTATCACCTTTTGTTGCGGCCGGGCGTCGAGGTCTTCGAGAAATTCGGCGGCATTCACGCTTTCATGAATTGGCCGCGATCGGTACTGACGGATTCCGGCGGCTATCAAATATTTTCACTGCCGGGGAGCCGCACGCTGCACGAGGATCACGCCGAATTTACCAGCTATGTGGACAACACCCTGATTCGTTTGAGTCCGGAGCGCAGCATCGAGGCACAGAAGGCAATCGGCGCCGACATCATGATGGTGCTCGATCAATGCGTGCCCTCGACGGTCGAGCACAGTGTCGCCCGCGGCGCGATGCAAGTGACCCACCGCTGGGCGCAGCGCAGCTTGGCGGCTCGCGGCGAATCGCTGCAAGCGTTGTTCGGGATTGTGCAAGGGGCCAGTTACGCCGATCTTCGCATCGAGAGCGCTCAAACCATCGCACAGATGCCCTTCGACGGCTACGCCATCGGCGGACTTGCGGTGGGCGAGAGCAGTGCGCAGCGCGAAGACTGCACTGCGGCCGTCACCGAATTGCTGCCGCGGGACAGCCCGCGATATCTGATGGGCGTGGGGACGACTCGCGATTTACTCGAAGCCGTACACCGCGGCGTCGACATGTTCGACTGCATTCTGCCGACCTCCCTCGCCAAGCAGGGCGTGGCATTCACCAGTTTGGGAAGGCGCGATCTACGGCGCGCTGCCTATCGCGGCATGCAGGGACCGATCGACCCGGCCTGCGAGTGCTATACCTGCAAAACCTACTCAATTGCATATTTGTTTCATCTGCAGCGCGTGCATGAGACCACAGGATGGCAGCTCCTCGGCCTTCACAATGTTCATTTCTACATGCGATTGATGCGCACCATGCGCGAGCACATTCTCGCGGGCACCTGGCTGCCGTATTATCATGCGCAGCGCGGCTTGCTCGACGCGCGCGACAGCTACGGCAAAGCGGCAACTCATGTGACGAAGGCCGCCATGCGAGAGGCCAGGCGCAGGCGGGGTCGATACGAAGTCATCGTCAGGGACGAGGTGGGGTACATTCGCGATATGACCTCGGGCGAGGTCATGCACTTAGGTTGCGATCCGGCGCAAGAAGCGCACTCGCTCTACGTGGAGCAGTCGCGGCTCATCGAGCGCCTGCAAGATCCGTCGGATGAGCCGCTGGTGGTGTGGGATGTGGGATTGGGCGCAGCGGGCAATGCGATGGCCGCCATCCTGGCGGCCGAATCTTTGAGTTCCGCATCCGCAGTACGGCGGCTCGTGCTCGTGAGCTTCGAGAGCGACCTGGATTCGCTCAAGCTGGCGCTGCGGCATCCCCGCTGGTTCAAACACCTCCGGCACGCCGCCCCGCGGGCGCTGTTGTCGGAGAATCGCTGGATCAACACTGCGCCCGCGATCGATTGGCTCCTCTTGCAGGGCGACTTCGCCGTCCGAAAATTCGATGCGCCATCGCCCGATATCATCTTCTTCGACCCATTCTCCTTCAGGACCGACAGCGCACTCTGGACACTGGCGGCGTTTCGCGAGCTTGCCCAGGCCTGTTTGCAAAAACCGGCGGAGCTCTTTACCTACACCTTCTCCACGAGTGTCAGAGCCGCCATGCTGGCCGCCGGCTTTTACGTCGCCAAGGGCCGCGGCACCGGTCCCAAAGCGGAGACGACCATAGCGCTATCGCCGCAAGCCGCGGCCGCTGCGCACGATCACGAATTGTTGGGGCAGGAGTGGTTGACGAAATGGCGGCGCAGCGACGCCCAGGCTCCGTTCGGCAGCCCCGCAGACGATGTATCGTTGCAGGAGGCGGTGCTCAAGCATCCGCAGTTCAGGCAGCAATCGTGACGACCGGCGCCCCGCGCGTCGCGTCAGAAGCGCTTGTAATAACCCACGGACAGCCCGCGCGGCAGAAACTGCACCGAGAGCGGCGTGCTGCGCGTCGTCGCCCAGTAACCCACTGCGGAACCCAGCGCCCATCCGGCAATCACGTCCGTTTGCCAATGTTCCCGGCTCTTCAGTCTCGCAATCGCATCGTAGGCGGGCAGCAGCTCGAGCGACCACACCCAGGGATAGTCGCGCGCATAGTTTGCGATGAAGGGTGTGACGAAGCTGGCCTGCAGGGTCACTTCACCGCTTGGAAAACTATCGCAACACCGTCCCTTGAACCACTTGTTGGGATCATTGCCCTGATCCGGGCGGGCGCGGCTGAAGCTCAATTTGAGAATCTCCGCCGCTATCGACGAAATCGCCGTGGAATCCAACGTTTGCCACAGGGTGTGGCCCAGTTCATCGTCGTTTCCCAACCACAGACTGCCGCCGATTTCCGTGGCGATCACGCCATACTCCAGTGCGGTTTGATACTTTCGGGCCCAAATCCCGCGCTGATCGAGCCGCCACGCGTGATCCAGCCCAAGAAAGCCATCCGACGCGCGCGCGCCAAGCGATGCGGTCAGCAGAAAAGCAAGCAGTGGTATCTTATAAGACAAGAGGAATGACTCACGGAACTTTGCGATACAAAGTACGCGCTTTGAGGGTCCCTCCGCAAGCTTTTCGAGCGCGGCGCGCATTCGCTAATCGCTGATGGTGCTCCATACAGTGTTGTCGGCACTTCGGAACTGGATGGACGTGAACGCATGGGACCGTAACACTCCGCGCCATGCCCGCCGAGTTTCAAATCGACAAGTTGAGCGATGAGTTTGGCCAATACACCCTGGTGCTGAAGTGCTCGGAGTGTGGACATGAGCGCAAAGCGGAGCCGCGCACGCTCGGACGTCTGTGCGGCTGGGATGCGAGGCTCGAGGATGTCGCCAGGCGCATGCGCTGCTCCAAGTGCGGCAAGAAGCGTTGCACCTTGCGGGCGTTTCCCCCGAAAAAGCCGCGCGGCTACACGGCGCTGCCCAGATAAGTTACTTTGTAGCAAGACCATTTAACTCCTGACCGGGACACGTATGCCGACCAAGGCGGAAATTGTTGATTTTCTGATTCGCGAATTTCCCCAAAGCAAATGCATCGTGGAGGAAGTGGGCGACCGCTCGGCCACGGTATCGCATCCCATCGGGCCGGCGCAGCTTCGCCCCGGAGACACCGTCTCCGGGCCCCTGCTCATGGCCGTCGCGGATGTGGCGCTTTACGTCGCCATCTTAAGCACCATCGGCCTCGTGCCGCTGGCCGTGACCACCAGCTTGACCATTAATTTTCTCCGCAAGCCCTCGGCGCGCAATCCCATCGTCGGCGTATGCCGGCTGATGAAGGTGGGCCGAATTCTGGTCGTCGGCGAAGTAGCGCTTTACTCAGATCGGAACGAAGAGATGGTGGCGCACGCGGTGGGCACGTATTCCATACCGCCGAATCGTACAGGACAATGAGCCTGTCACCGGCCATTCGATTTCTGAGTCCCTAGCGCAGATCGCGGACGTGTTGTGCTTTGCCGGCCGAGCGCGCCAGCGAGCCGCCGGGTACGACGCGAATGTCCGCCGATATTCCGATATGGTCCTTCAGTTTCGCGGCGAGAAGCAGCGCCTCGGCGGGTTGCGACTCGTGGGCCAACTCCGCGCGAGCTTCGACCACAATGCGAATTTCGTCCAGGCGATTTGGCCGGGTCAACTCGATCTCGTAGTGCGGCGCCAGGCCGGCGCAGCGAAGAATCATCTCTTCGATTTGCGAGGGGAAGACATTGACGCCGCGCACGATGAGCATGTCGTCGCAACGGCCGCTGATCTTGGCCATCCGCCGCATGGCGGTGACGCTGCCCGGCATCAGCCGCGTCAAATCGCGCGTTCGATAGCGAATCACGGGCATGGCTTCCTTGGTCAGCGACGTGAACACCAATTCGCCTTCTTCCCCGTCGGCCACCGGGCGGCCGCTGTGCGGGTCCACAATTTCGGGAAGAAAATGATCTTCCCAAATGGTCGGTCCATCCTTGGTGTGCGCAAATTCCTGCGCGACCCCGGGGCCCATGACTTCCGACAATCCATAGATGTCGCAGGCATCGATACGGAAGGCGTTTTCGATTTCAGCGCGCATTCCTTCGCCCCACGGTTCGGCGCCGAAAATACCGACACGTAACGACGTGGAGCGGGGATCCAGCTTCTGGCGCCTGAATTCATCGAGGATGGCAAGCATGTAGCTGGGCGTCACCATGATGATCTGGGGCGCGAAGTCGCAGATCAATTGAACCTGCCTTTCGGTCTGTCCGCCTGACATCGGTATGACCGTGCAACCGGCCGCTTCCGCGCCGTAGTGCGCTCCTAAGCCGCCGGTGAAGAGACCGTAACCGTAGGCGACGTGCACTTTCATTCCGGCGCGGCCGCCGGCCGCCCTGATCGATCGCGCGACCAGGCCGCTCCAGGCGGCGAGGTCATTCTTGGTGTATCCCACCACGGTCGGCTTGCCGGTCGTGCCGGACGAGGCATGAATACGCGCCACTTGATCCATGGGCACGGAGAAGAAGCCAAATGGATAGGCCTCTCGCAGATCCGACTTGGTCGTGAAAGGAAATTGCGCCAGATCGCCCAAGGAGCGCACATCATCGGGGTGGACGCCCGAGTCGTCGAATTTCCGCCGGTAACCCGCATTGTTGGCGTAAGCGTGACGCAGCGTCGCGCGCAAGCGCTCCAGCTGCAAAGACTCGAGCTGCGCCCGTGTCGCTCTTAAGATCGGATCGGTCGCCACCAATTCTTGAATATGCGTCATCGATGCGTGCGCCGCTCGAGGTTCACTCTTGGGTGGTCGGCTTGAACACCGCCCGGCGCTTTTCCCGAGCAGCGGCCAACCCTTCGCGAACGTCCGCCAATCTAAAACCCAGGAATTCCAGGGCGAGCGAGGTATCAAAGCTCGGGCCGGCCAGACGCAGCCAGTTATTCAGCGCGTGCTTGGTGAAGCGCATGGCGGTGGCGCTGCCGGCAGACAGTGTGCGTGCGATCTCGAACGCGGTGTCGAGCACTCGAGCATCCGGAACCGCGACCGCAACCAGTCCGATGCGCTCTGCCTCGGCACCTGACAAGGGTTTGTTGGTCAGCAGATGGTATCTCGCCTTTGCAAGTCCGCACAAAAGCGGCCAGATGATGACGGCATGATCGCCGGCGGCGACGCCGAGCTTTGTATGCCCGTCGAGGATCTTGGCGTTCTCGGCGGCCACCGACACGTCGGCGAGCAGGGCGATGGCGAGCCCGGCGCCCACCGCGCTGCCGCGGATGGCCGATACCACGGGTTTTGAACAATTGATGAGGTTGTAGACCAGGTCGCCGGCTTCCTTCCAAACGCGGATCAGTGTCGCTTCGTCGTCGATCATGCGATCGATCATGTCGAAATCGCCGCCGGAGGAAAAATTCGCACCCTCGCCGCGTACCACCACCACGCGCACCGCCTCATCGAGGTCGACGCTGCGCCAAACTTGCGCGAGATCGCGATGCATGGCCTCGGTGGCCGAGTTCAAGCGGCCCTTGTTGGAGATGATGAGTTCGAGCATTCCGTCCTCGGGAACGAGAAACTGCAGGCTGGCAAAATCTTTCGCGTAGCGCGCGGCGTCGATCGGCATCAGTTTTTTCCCATCGAGTCGGGAACCGCATGAATGCTGACCATGGTCAGCACGTTATACGAGGCCACGGTCTCCTCGCTTTGGTTGGTGATTTCCGTGTCCCAGGACACTTCACCCCAGCCCTTGTCGGCACGCAGACTCTTGGCCGCGCACGTGAGCCGAACCTTGATCCGATCGCCGGGCTTTACCGGCTTCACGAAGCGAAGTTCATCGAGGCCGTAGTTGCCCAGCACCGGTCCGTAATCCGGGTCAACGAACAATCCCGCCGCCGCCGAGATCAAAAAATATCCATGTGCGACGCGGCCGCCAAACAAGGGATTACGCTTGGCTTCAGTCTCGCTCATATGCGCGTAAAAATTATCGCCGCTTAGAGCGGCGAATTGCTCGATGTCGGCGACCGTGACCTCGCGATCGGCGGATTTCAGCGTGTCCCCCAATTTCAAATCGTTGAAGGGAATGCGGAAGGGATGACGGCCCGGATCGAGCAACCGGCTGCCGCGCACCCACCGGCCGCTGATCTGCGTGATGGTGTCGGGCGAGCCCTGGATCGCGGTGCGTTGCATGTAGTGCAGCACGCCGCGAATGCCGCCCATCTCTTCTCCGCCCCCGGCGCGGCCGGGCCCGCCGTGAATCAGGGGCGCGAGCGGCGATCCATGGCCGGTGGATTCCTTGGCGCAGGTGCGGTTCACCACGAGTATGCGGCCGTGATACGGCGCCAACCTCAAGACGATGCGCTTTGCGAGCGCGTCATCGGCGGTGAACACGGAGGCCACCAAGCTGCCGCCGCTGCGCCGCGCGAGGGCAATTGCATCTGCCGTGTCGTCATAGGGCAGCACCGTGGCGACGGGCCCAAAGGCTTCCACCTCGTGAATCGCGCGCGCAGCCTTGGAGTCGTTGCAAAGCAGCAGCAGCGGAGTCACAAAGGCGCCCCGGTTAGGGATTGCATCCGTGAGGTCGAACGCCGCGGGGTCTCCCACGACGAGGTCGGCCTCGCGGCGCAGCTCGGCAACGCGCGCCAAGACGTCGGCGCGTTGCTCCAGGCTGACCAGCGGCCCCATGCGCACGCCGTCAACACGCGGGTCCCCGACCACGATCTTGGACAGCGCCGCTTGCAAAGCGGCAACCACATCGCCGGCGACGTCCTGCGGCACGAGCGCTTTGCGGATGGCGGTGCACTTCTGTCCTGCCTTCACGGTCATTTCGCGCACGACCTCCTTGATGAACAGATCGAACTCCGGCGTGCCGGGCGCCGCGTCCGACCCTAAGATGCTGGAGTTGAGCGAATCGGTTTCCGCGATGAACGGCACCGCGTGCCGAATGACAGTGGGATGAACGTGCAGCCGTGCCGCGGTGTGTGCGGAGCCGGTAAAGGAAACCGTGTCCTGGCAGTTCAAATGATCGAACAGATCTCCCAAGCTGCCGCACACCAACTGCAGCGCACCCTCCGGCAATATCTTCGATTCAATAATGCGCCGCACGACCAGTTCAGTCAGGTAAGCGGTGGCCGTTGCGGGTTTGACGATGGCCGGCATGCCCGCGAGTATCGTCGGCGCAAGCTTCTCCAGCATTCCCCACACCGGAAAATTAAAGGCATTGATGTGGACTGCCGCTCCTTCGCGCGACACGTAGACATGCTGGCCGACAAAGGTGCCGCCCTTGGATAATCCTTCGACGCCGCCGTCGATATAGACATGCGCATTCGGCAATTCACGCGAGCCCTTGCCGGCGAAGGCGAATACGGTACCGATGCCGCCGTCGATATCGATCAATGCGTCGTTTTTTGTCGCGCCCGTGCAAAAGGACAGCGCGTAGAACTCGTCTTTGACTTCTGAAAGCTTTTTGGCAAGCGCTCTTAGGATGGTGGCGCGCTGGTGAAATGTCAGCTCACGAAGCGCAGGACCGCCCACCTCGCGGGCGTGAGCGAGGACGGCGGCGAAATCGATCCCGGCCGAGGAGGCCGTGGCGACCGGTTCCCCGGTGGTGGCATCACGCATCGCGACGCCTTGCCCTGAGCCGCTTTGCCAATGTCCACAAACATAACTCTGCAAGTTCATGTCAGCGGCCGCTGAAGCGGGGCGCGCGCTTCTCGGTGAACGCCGCCACGCCTTCGGCGTAATCGCTCGAATGCCCAAGATCGCGCTGCGTATCGCGTTCGATATCGAGTTGCTCGGCGAATGAGTGCCGCCAGCTGCGCCGCAGTGCGGCCTTGGTCGCCGCGAGGCCCCGCGTCGGTGCCGCGGCAAATTGCACCGCCAGCGCATCGACGGTGCCGGCGAGCTCCGTGTCCTCGACGCATTGCCATATCATCCCCCAGGCGGCGGCTTGTTCTGCCGGCAGCTTATTGCCCAGCAGCGCAAGACCCATGGCGCGTGCGCTGCCGACCAGCCGCGGCAGAATCCACGTTCCGCCGGAATCCGGAATCAGTCCAAGCTTGGAGAACGCTTGCACGAAACTCGCGGAGCGTGCCGCGACCACGATGTCGCAGGCCAGTGCGATGTTCGCGCCGGCGCCGGCAGCCACGCCGTTGACCGCGGCGATGACGGGCATCGGCAGGTTGTGCAGGGTCAGTACCAATGGATTGTAGCGATTCTCCAGCGACTCGCCGAGGTCGACGCCTTCCGTGCCGGGGGCGACCGCGCGATCGCCCAGGTCCTGACCGGCGCAAAATCCGCGTCCTGCGCCCGACAGCACCAAGACCCGGGCGCGGCTTTCGGACAAGCCCGACAGGGCCTGGCGAACCTCGCGGTGCATTTGCGTGTTGAAACTGTTGAGCTTGTCGGGCCGATTCAACGTCAACCGGGCGATGTCGCTGTCCACCTCAAATAATATGGTCTCGTATGCCATGCCTTTCCCCGCGGTGTAAGTCGAACTATTTGTGGTCGTAGCTGATTTCGAGCGTGGCCGTGGTGGGCCGGGCTTGGCAGCACAGCACGAAACCCAAATCGGTTTCCCATCGCTCCAGCGCGATATTATGCGTCATCACGGCGGCGCCCTCGGTGATGCGCGCGCGACAGGTCGCGCAGATACCTGAACGGCACGAGAACGGCAGTGCCAGTCCCGCTCGTTCCGCGGCATGCAGCACCGACGGATCGCTCGGCGACATCGGAAAACTGCGGCGCCGGCCGTCCATCACCACTGAGATCGTCGCCAGTACTTCCTGCGGCTGAACGTTGCCGTCGCTTTGCTTGGTCAGAACGCCAACGGGAGGCGAGTTCGCCGTCGCAAAGCGCTCGAAACGAATGGCGGCGCCGCCATTCAGCGCTCTGATCGCGTTTCGGACTTCATCCACCATGTCGCCGGGGCCGCAGATCAAGTACTCATCGGCGCCCGAAATCTGAAGGATGTGATCGGCGAGCTCGGCGACTTTACTGCCGTCGATGCGCCCGTTGAGCAACTCGGTCTGCTGCGGCTCGCGGCTCATGACAAAGTGCAACGACACGCGGTCCAGGTAGCGATTTTTCAGAGCGAGCGTTTCCTCGAGAAACATCGTCCTGGAAATGCTGCGATTGCCGTAGATGAGCGTGAAACGACTGTGCGGTTCCTTGGCCAGGATATCCGTCGCGAGCGAAAGAATGGGAGTGATGCCGCTGCCGGCGGCGAAGGCCACGTAGGAGAAGGCACGCTTTGGATCGATGCCGGTGCGAAATCGCCCGAGCGGTGTGCCGACATCGAGCGTATCGCCAGCGCGCAAATTGGCGGCAATGTCGCCGGACATGCGCCCGCCGGCCTGCAGGCGGATGCCCAGTTTGAGTGCGCTGCCGCCCGGCGCCGTGACGATGGAATAGGTGCGCAGTTCATCGCGCTCGCTGATTTTGCGTCGCACGGTGACGTATTGGCCCGCGTGATGAGCGAACGTGTCGCGCAACGAGGGGGGAATTTCCACCGTCACGCACGTCGCGTCTTCCGCAACGCGCTCGACTGATGTCACCTTCAAAGGATGGAAACTCAAAGCGGCCATGTCAGATGCACTTGAAGTATTCGAAGGGTTCTAGGCAGGCGCGGCAGCGATGCAGCGCCTTGCACGGCGTCGAGCCGAACTGGCTCAACGTTTCAGTGTCGACAGAACGGCAGCGGGGACACGCCACGGCGCTGCGATCCGCGCGCATTACATCGCGCATGTTGGAAACCGTGCGCTCCGGAGGCACGATGCCGTAGGCGTGGAGCTTGCGGCGGCCTTCCGGCGTGATCCAATCGCTGCTCCACGCCGGCGACAACACCTGGATCACCTCGAAGCCGCCGATAGCGGCTGCACGCAGGGCATTTGTGACCGAGCCGCGGATGACTTCGGTTGCCGGACAACCGACATAGGTCGGAGAAAGACCCACCTCGAGAATTCCGTCAGCCTGCGTTTTCACAAAACGAATGAGACCCAGATCTACGATGTTGACGGCGGGGATCTCGGGGTCCTCGACCGTGCTGAGCGCATTCCACGCCTGCGCAACCCGCTCATCGACCTCCGGCAGCACCGTGCTCACCAGCGTGCATCCGGATAAGCGCGTTGCAGGTACTGCATCTCGGCGAGTATGTAGCCAAGATGCTCGCTGTGTTGGCCGCGCTTGCCATGCCAGGCATGCGGGCGATCCACGGGGCGCTGCAGCGTCGCTTCGGTCAATATCGCCTCGATGCGCCGGATCCAGGCGTCATGAACTTCCGACAGCCGCGGCGCAATCCCGTTGTCGGCCATCAGGCGATCCAGATCGTCTTCGGCAAACAATTCCACGGTGTAGGGCCAAAGCAACTCGAGGGCAGTGTGAACTCGGGCGTGGCTCTCTTCGGTGCCGTCGCCGAGACGCACCAGCCAGCCGCTGCTGTAACGCAGGTGGTAGCGAATCTCCTTGACGGATTTTGCGGCGATCGCCGCCAAGCGCGCATCGCGCGAGTCCGCCATTCGCTCGTAGAGTTCCAGCTGAAACGCATCGATCAATACTTGCCGAACAATGGTTTGGCCAAAATCGCCGTTCGGTTGCTCCGCCAGTATGGCGTTGAAATACGCGCCCTGTTCGCGCAGGTAGGCCAGCTTGTCTTCGTCGCGGCCGCGGCCTTCGACCTCACCGGCATATGTCAGCAACAGCCGCGCCTGACCGATCAAGTCCAGCGCAATATTGGCCACGCCCAAATCCTCTTCCAGAGCCGGCGAATGACCCACCCATTCTCCCAGCCGCTGACCGAGAACCAAACTCAAGTCGCCCAGGCGCAGCACATAGCGGAACAGCGACTGCGCGTCGACCGTGTGCGCATCAACCGTGTGCGCGTCAACCGCGGGCGAGCCCAAGCTCATAACGTCTTGACCTCATCGGGAATCTCATAGAACGTAGGGTGACGGTAGATCTTGTCGCGGGCCGGTTCGAACAAAGACTCGCTCTCGGTGGGATCGGAGGCAACGATGGCCTTGGAGGGCACCACCCAGATGCTGACTCCTTCCTGGCGGCGCGTGTACAAGTCGCGAGCATGATCGACGGCCATGCGTGCATCGGCCGCGTGCAAACTGCCGACGTGTTTGTGATCAAGGCCGCCGCGAGCGCGGATGAACACTTCGTACAAAGGCCACTGACGCTTATCTTCCATCGATACCTCCCAATGCGGCCTTAGGCCTCAAGCGGCGGCACTCGCGGCAGGCTGCCGCTGCTTCGCGGCATAAGCGCTCGCCGCCTCGCGAACCCAGGCCCCCGCAGCATGCGCATTGCGGCGCGCGGCAATGCGCTCCGCATTGCACGGGCCATTGCCCTTCAAAACTTGATCGAATTCGTTCCAATCGATCGGCCCGAATTCATACTGTTGTTTGGATTCGTCCCAGCGCAGCTTGAGGTCGGGCACCGTGAGGCCCAGAAAGTTCGCTTGCGGCACGGTAAAGTCGACAAACTTCTGCCGCAGTTCGTCATTGGAGAAACGCTTGATTTTCCAGCGCTGCGAGTCGCCCGTATGGGTCGAATTGGCATCGGAGGGACCGAACATCATCAGTGCCGGCCACCACCAACGATTCAGCGCCTCCTGCGCCATGCGCTTCTGATCGGGCGTGCCCTGCGCCAAGTGAAGCATCAGGTCGTAACCTTGCCGTTGATGGAAACTTTCCTCACGGCACACCCGCACCATGGCGCGCGCATAGGGGCCGTAAGAACAACGGCATAGCGGGATCTGATTCATGATGGCGGCGCCGTCGACCAACCACCCGATGGCGCCGACGTCAGCCCAGGTTGGGGTGGGGTAATTGAAGATGCTCGAATACTTGGCCTTGCCTGATAGCAGCTGCTCGACCAGCTGGTCGCGGCTCACCCCCAATGTCTCGGCGGCGCTGTACAAATACGCGCCGTGTCCAGCCTCATCCTGGACTTTGGCAATCAGAATCGCTTTGCGCTTCAAGGTGGGCGCGCGCGTGATCCAGTTCCCTTCGGGCAGCATGCCGACGATTTCGGAGTGTGCGTGCTGGGAGATCTGCCGGATCAAGGTATTGCGGTAGCGGGCGGGCATCCAGTCCTTGGGCTCGATCTTTTCCTCGGCGTCCACACGGGCCAGGAAGCGCTGTTCGAGTGCGCTTTCGTCGAGCGGCGCCGCCGTGTCCTCGGTTTTCGCATCCAAGCCTTGCGTGTACATACCTCATGCCTCCGCTGATGGCCGATTGCGTTATAGTGATACAAAAAATATGGAAACGCAATGTTTTTTGTGTCATAACAGTCGGCGCTCTTCGAGCGACGCACATGGCCAAAAACACCTCCACCAGCGCTGTCGAACTGGTTGCTCGCTTTCGCCGGCAGCGCCCTTTGCGCGGCGGATCGCTCATCGTGACCCTGTTTGGGGACGCCATCATGCCGCGGGGCGGCGCCGTTGCTCTGGGCAGCCTGATCGACTTGGCGGCGCCGTTTGGGCTGAATGAGCGGCTGGTGCGTACGGCGACTACCCGGCTCGTTCAGGACGGCTGGCTCGCGGGCCGCCGTGAGGGCAAGCTCAGCGAGTATCGGCTGTCGAAGAACGGTCGCGAACGCTTCGCCGAGGCGACGAAGCGCATTTACAGCGAACCTGACACGCAGTGGTCGGGCCGATGGACCTTGATCGTCGTGCCGCCGATGCGCGCGCCCAAGCGGCGCGCCATCCGCGAGGAATTGGTCTGGCGCGGGTTCGGCGAGATTTCCGCCACGGTTTTTGCGCATCCGGAATTTGATTCGCGGACCTTGCGCTCGCAGCGACGATCGGCTGGATTGCTGTCCAAAGTGATGGCGTTTGATGCGGTGCTGGCGGCGGACGACGCGCCGCAGCAGCTGATTCAGCTGGGATGGGATCTGAACGATCTTGGGCTTCGCTATCAGCGCTTCGTCAAGCGCTTTGGTCCTGTAGCGGCCGAGCTTGAACGCCGGCGAGAGATCGAGCCGCGAGACTGTTTTCTCGTGCGCACCCTCTTGATTCACGAATATCGGCGTTTGCATCTGCGCGACCCGCTGCTGCCGGCGCAGCTATTGCGGGCCGATTGGCCGGGAGCGCAGGCGGCCGCGCTGTGCCGCGAGATTTATGCGCGGGTGTTCGTGCCCTCGGAAATCCATTTGTCGCGTGTTGCCAAAAAGCTTACCGGACCGCTGCCGGCGGTCGATCCGTCAATCATGCAGCGGTTCGGCGGTATCGGGCCACTGTTCCAGCGTTTCGACGACCACCTCTAAGAAAGCGTTTGCCTGGAATGCATCCAGCGCGCGATGGTCGATCGTCAGCGTCAGATAACACATGGGGCGCACCGCGATGGATTCGCTGCCGCCTGCTTCAATCACGCAGACGCGGCGTTGGACTTTACCGACACCGAGAATTGCCACTTGCGGCTGATTGATGACGATGGGCGCCGCGAGCAGGCTGCCGCCGACGCCGTGATTCGAGATCGTGAACGTGCCGCCGCGCACATCCTGCGGTGCGAGCCGGCCGGCACGCGCATTTTCCACCAGCGTGTTGAGACGTTGGGCGATGTCGAACAAGCTCAAACCTTGAGCGCGGTGAATGACCGGCACGATCAATCCTTGGGTCCCCAGCGCCGTGCCGATGCCGATGTTCACGTCCGCATGCAACTGCATCGCGTCCGGGGCGAACGTGGCGTTGACTTCCGGGTGCGCGCGCAGCGCACGCGCGCAGGCGCGGATGAAGTACACGGTCAGTGTCAATCGCGTGCCTCGCGACTCGAAGCTCTTCGCGTGCAAGGAGCGATGCTTGAGCACGCGCGTGAGATCCGCTTCGAACAGCGTGGTGACATGCGGCGCGTCGGCAAGACTGCGCACCATGTGTTCGGCCACGCGCCGCCGAATCGCGGTATGCGGAACCGGCGTGCTCGCGGCTTCGCGCGCCGGCTCGGGCGCGGTTGCGGTGCGCGAGGCTCGCGGGACTTCGGTTCGCGACACATGGCGTGTCACGTCTTGGGCGGTCACGCGGCCGTTGCGGCCGGTGCCGTTGATGTCGCCCGCCGCAATCGAATGCTCGCGCAGCAGCCGCCGCACCGACGGACTCAAAGGCTCCTGACGGGCGTCGGCGGCCGCAGCCGCCGGGGGACTGTCGATCTTGGGTGTCGCCTTGGAGGCGTCCATTTCTTTCGGTGATACCGACTCGCCGGACAATCTCAATCGCGCGAGCACTTCATCGGGGCTGACCTCGGCGTCCACGGCTTTGAGTACTTCAATCAATGTGCCGCCGACCGGCGCGGGCACCTCGACCGTGACTTTGTCCGTCTCGAGTTCCACCAAAGGCTCGTCTTTGACGACCGTATCGCCGACCGCTTTGCACCAGCGCAGGATCGTGGCGCGGGTTCCTTCCGCATTCGCCGGGGCGAGCACGTCTTCAATGCGGCTCATGCTTAAATTTCAGACAAGTCGATGATCGACCGGGTAATGGTCAGGGCACTGGGCAGCACGGCGTCGAGCAGCGCGGGATTGTGAGGGCTGGGGACATCCGGCATGGCGAGCCGCTCGATGGGCGCGTCAAGGTCGAAGAAAGTCTCCTTGGCGAGTACCGCGGCGATTTCCGCGCCGAACCCGGCCGTCATCGTGTCCTCGTGAACAATCAGGCAGCGGCGCGTCTTGCGCACCGATGCCAGCGTCGCCTCGCGGTCCCACGGAGAGAGCGTGCGCAAGTCCAAGAGGTCGGCTGATTTGCCGCTGGCATCGATGGCCTGCTCGCAGCGCTCCACCATGGCCCCCCAGGTCACCACCGTCAGCATGGTGCCCGCCCGCAGCAGCGTGGCCTTGCCGAAGGGCACCACAAAATCGTCGCCGGGATAGGGACGCCGCGCTGAAGCGGAATCGAGCAATGATCGATGCTCGAAGAATATCGTGGGGTCGTTGCCGCGCAGGGCGCTTCTGAGCAATCCCACCGCATCCTGCGCATTCGACGGCATGGCCAGGCGCCAGCCAACGCCATGCAGCCACTGCACTTCGTTCGATTGGCTGTGCCAGGGGTCGCCGCATTTGAAGAATCCACCCGGGATGCGCACCACCATCGGAGCGGCGAATCGATTGACCGTGCGCCAGCGCATCGTGCCGCAGTCGTTGAGCTGTTCAGCGGCGGGATCGGCATACTTACGGAATTGAATTTCAGGCACCGGCATGAGGCCGGCCGCCGCCATGCCGACCGCGCGGCCGATGATGCCTTCCTCGGAAAGACTGGTGTCGAATACCCGGTCCGCGCCGAATTTGTCTTGCAGTCCCAGGGTTGCCGCGTGCACGCCGCCCTTGCGGCCGACGTCCTCGCCGAAGACCAGCATGCGCGGATTGGTCGCGAGTTCATGCTCCAGCGTGCGGCGTACCGCGGTCACCAAGTTGATGCGCGGACCTTCGGGGTGGGGCTGATCACTGCCCGGCAAGGGCACGACGCCCGCGCAGCGTATTCCACCTTGCTGTTGGAGATCGATTGCGCCATCGGCACCGATCTCGGAATACACATAGCGTTGAATGCGCTTGAGATCAGGTGCCACGCGCCGCTCGACCTTGGCCAGCGCCTGCGCAACGGCTGCGCGGCCTTCGGCCATTTCTTGATCCCAGTCGGCGGCGGAAATCGTGTGCGGCACCAATTGGCCGCGCAGCTTCGCGAGGGGATCCCGCTCCTTTTCGTCCGCAATTTCACCCGAGCTCTTGTAGGCCTGAGTGTCCTGTCCGGAATGGCCCGACAGGCGGGGCACGACGAGCCTGATCAGAGCCGGACCATCACCGGATCTCACGCCGGCGACGGCGTCCTGGATCAGGGCGGCGGCGGCCGCTGGATCCGATCCATCACCATCGAGTACGCGAAGCCCGCGAAAGCTCTCGAGATTTCCCGCGATGTTGCCCCCGGGAGTCTGCTGTCGCGACGGGACCGAAATGCCGTAGCCGTTATCTTCGATGAAGAACAACAAGGGCAGGCGTTCGGTGGTGACAATATTCAAAGCCGCCCAGAACCCATTGGTCGCGGTCGAGGCTTCTCCGCCATGCGCCACCGCGATACTGTTGCTGCAGGCCGGATCGCCCAGCCGCGCGCCCCGATAACGCAGGGCTTGCGCCCATCCCACCGCCGGTGTGTATTGCGCGCCCACGCCCCCGCAGACCGGCAGAACGCACGCACCCACTTTGCGCGGCATGTTGAACACCACGCCGATATCACGGCCATCGCTCATGCCGCCGGCCCGCATCATGGTAGAGCCGAGCGCATCCTCCAGCGGAAGCCCCAGTCCGAGCAACAGCGGACGTGATCGATAGTAGGCGCCCACGCCATCTTGGGATCCGGTGAGCTGGGTGCTCAATAGCACTTGGGTGAGATCGTGTCCGCGAGCAGAAAATTGATACAGGACCTTGCGATCGCGCAACAGCGTGAATTCTTCCAGGTCGTCGAGCGCGCGGGAGATGGCGACATGACGCAGGACGCCGCGCCAGTCGATCGCGTTGGTCTGCGGCGCCTGCTGCATCTTAAGGGGGCTTGCAACCATCGCGATGCCTCGTAAAAGCCGATTGGTCGGCGTGAGACTAATGCACTCAGGTCACGGGGAATCGCCAATTACGGCCCATATTTGCGGTATTATTGGTGATTATCACTAATATTCAGCTAGTAGGTGCCTGAAACATGAAGTTTGATCGCTTTGACGCAAAAATACTCGACGCACTGCAACGTGATGGGCGCCTGTCTGTGGTGGACCTTGCCGAATCCATCGGGCTATCGGCCACCCCCTGTGCACGCCGCATCAAAGCGCTCGAGTCCGAAGGGGCCATCGAGGGCTACACGGCCGTGCTCAATCCGGCTCGCGTTGGACTCGCGGTGTTGGCCATCGTCCAAGTCAAGCTGACCGAGCACACCGACGAAACGGTGGCGAGATTCGAGCGGGAAATTCAACTCATGGACGAAGTGACCAAGTGCTTTGCGATGACGGGAAGCTACGACTTCATTCTCGAAGTCTATGGCAAGGACTTGGATGCCTTGAGCAACGTGGTCCTCAAGAAACTCATTCGCGTGCCCAATGTTCGCGACATGCAATCAAGCGTTGTGCTCGCAACCATAAAACGCACGGCGCGCATTCCTCTGATGCACCTTAAGGAATAGGCGAGGCCGAAGAAACTTCTGCCCTAGAGAGGACGCGGCTCGAGGCGCAGATTCGTCCCGTCTTTGACAAGCGAAGCGTGCCAAGCCAACCTCTGGCAATGAAAACCTTGAGCGGGACGGTTTTGGCAGTGATGGTGATGGCGCTTGACCTGACCTCGCCGGTTCGAGCCCAGACGGCGGCGGCGGCCTCAACGGCGGTGCGCGAACAGAGCTGGCAAGTCGCGGGTCTTGGCGCTCCGGCCGACATCGTGATCGACCATTGGGGCATCGCGCACATCTTCGCCGCCAGCGCGCGCGACGCCTTTTTCCTGCAGGGCTACAACGCCGCACGCGATCGTCTTTGGCAGATCGACCTGTGGCGCAAGCGCGGCCTGGGATTGCTGTCGAAATCCTTAGGCTCGGCCTACATCGATCAAGACCGCGCCGCGCGCTTGTTCCTCTACCGCGGCGACATGGACAAGGAGTGGGGCGCGTATGCGCCCAATTCGCATGCCTGGGTCGCCGCCTTTGTCGATGGCGTGAACGCCTACATCGCCGAGGTGCGTAGCGGAGATAAGCCGTTGCCATTCGAATTCAAGTTGACGGACAGTCAGCCCGATACCTGGCAGACTGAGGATGTGCTGCGCATTCGCAGCCATGCGCTGGTGTCGAACATCACACAGGAAGTCGCGCGCGCCCGCGTCGTCTGCGCAGCCGGCCTCAAGGCGGATCGGCTGCGTCGAAAGATCGAACCCGAAGGCCACAACATGGTGATCCCTCCGGGCCTCAATCCCTGCGATGTGCCCGCCAATGTCCTGAAGGATTATTTGCTGGCCACCAAGCAGGTGGATTTCAACAGCCTTGCCGGAAAAGAACAGCACGCCGAACTTTCTCCCGAGACGGAATTGGCTGCGGCGATCGATGCGCAGTCCATGGAGGGTTCCAACAACTGGGTGATTGCGCCATCGCTTAGCGCAACCGGCCGGCCTATTCTTGCCAATGATCCGCATCGCCAGCTGGGCGTACCCTCGCTGCGCTACCTGGTGGGCTTGAACGCGCCGGGGCTCGACATCATTGGTGCGGGTGAACCTGCGCTGCCGGGGATTTCGATTGGGCACAACGCCGACATCGCCTTCGGTATCACGATCTTCGCGATCGACCAAGAAGACCTGTATGTCTATGAGTTGAAGAAGGGTGATCCGGACAGCTATCGCTACAAGTCCGGTTGGGAAAGAATGAAATTGGTCCGCGAAACGATCGAAGTGAAGGGCGGTCCTTCTCGCGACGTCGAGCTGCGCTTCACCCGTCACGGGCCGGTGATGGCAGTGGATGCGGCGAGCATGCGTGCGTTCGCCATGCGCACCGTGTGGAATGAGCCCGGCCTCTCGGGCTATTTCGGCTCCTCGCGCCTGCTCACGGCGAAGACTTGGGACGACTTCAAGGCGGCCGGCAACGCCTGGGGTGCACCGCCGCTGAACATTGTCTATGCGGACGTCAAAGGAAATATCGGCTGGGCCGCCGCGGGTCGAGCGCCGGTGCGCAAGCATTGGGACGGACTCATGCCGGTACCGGGAGATGGCCGCTATGAATGGGCCGGTTTCCACGGCAACGATGTACTGCCCTCGCGGCTCAATCCCGCCGAGGGTTTTTTGGGGACCGCCAACGAAATGAACTTGCCCGCAGGGTTCCCGAATGAGCGGAACAGGATTGCGTTCGAATGGACCGACCGATCGCGCATCGATCGCATCAATGAACTCCTCGGCGCCAAAGCGAAAATGACCCTGGCCGATTCGATGGCGATTCAGACCGATGCGGTGAGCACCCAGTCGCGGCGTGCTGTCGCACTGCTGGGATCCTTGTCCTCGCCTGATGCCGAGCTCTCGCAAGCGCTCGCCTTGCTCAAGGCATGGAACCACGAGGAAAGCACGTCCAGCACGGCTGCCGCAATCTACGAGGTGTGGGCGACGAAGCACCTGGGTAGGGCTACGGTGGCGAGAGCCACGCCGGAAGCGGCACGCAAACTCATCGGCGATGCGCATTTGGCGGCGGTGATCGATTATCTTGAACACCCCGATGCCGCGCTGGGCGCGGATCCCAGCGCCGCACGCGACGCCATCTTATTGGAGAGTCTGAAAGCCGCGCTCGCGGAGCTGAAGCAGATCCTGGGACCGACCATGAGTTCGTGGGCATGGGGCCGGCTGCACCACGCGATATTCGAACCGGCGGTTGCCGTCTTGGCCGACCGTGAGCTGCGCGCGCAGATTTCGGTCGGACCGCTGGAAATCCCGGGATCGGCTTCCACGCCGCGCGCGCAGGCCTACCGTCCAACCGACTTCTCCGTGACCGCCGGCGCCTCGGTGCGCATGGTGATGGATGTGGGGGCGTGGGATGATTCAGTGGTGGTGAACACGCCCGGCCAGTCGGACGACCCCATGAGCGCGCACTATCGCGATTTGTTCCCGATGTGGGCCGAGGGATCCTACGTGCCGCTCAGGTTCAGCCGCGCCGCCGTCGAACGCGACGCGGAAGATCATATTCGTCTCACGCCCGCCCGCCAGTGAAAAAACTCAAGCACGAATCGGAATTATTCAAGGCGGCGCTGCTCGCCGGTGTCAAGTATGCGGAAGGCCGCAAAGCGGTTGAATTCGAGGCGACCGACTCGGCGAGTGATAAAGCATTGTATGTTTATCGCTTGCTGGTTCACGATAAAGTGATCGCGCCGATGCCCGAGGATCAAGTGAGTGAGAAGACGATTAGGCATCGGCTCGCGACTTGGTATGCGCACCAATTGCCCAAGGGCCACCCGCTGACGGAGTAGTTCACACCAGGCGGCGGTGTTGCAGCGCATCTGAAGCCTGGGGGATATCGACAGACACCCCTGCCGCCGGCTGACGGCTTTCCTTATGTCCGCTGTCGCACAAAGTCGTTGGAATCTGTGACACAGCGTCGAGCGGTGTGATGACATAATGGAAAGACCCTGCCGCGAATTGCCAGGAGGGCCGTGTCATCGATTCTCGCGATCTTGGGAGAAATTTTTTATTGTCTGCGCTCCCGACCTCCGTGGGGGACCGCTGGTTACCGCACCTGGAATCGGTAGAGCTGCCTCTTTCCCAAGTGGTATACGAGTCGGGCGCCACATTGACCCATGTGTATTTCCCAACCACCGCCATCGTCTCGCTGCTGTATGTCATGGAAAATGGAGAGTCCGCCGAGATAGCGGTCGTCGGCAACGAGGGCATCGTCGGGATATCCCGGTTCATGGGAGGAAAATCCACTCCCAGCCGCGCAGTCGTTCAAAGTGCAGGCCAAAGCCTTCGGCTCAATGCGGAATTTTTAGAACAGGAGTTCAATCAAGCCGGTGCCGTGCTGCACCTGCTGCTGCGCTATACCCAAGCCCTGATCACTCAGATGTCGCAAACCGCCGTTTGCAACCGACACCATTCCTTGGATCAGCAATTGTGCCGATGGCTGCTGCTGAGCCTGGATCGGTTGAAGGGCGATGAACTCGTGATGACGCAGGAACTGATTGCCAACATGTTGGGCGTGCGCCGCGAAGGTGTCAGCGAAGGCGCGCTGAAACTACAGCAAGCAGGCCTGATCCGATACGCGCGCGGGCACATCACGGTGCTGGATCGCGTCGGACTCGAGAAGCGCGCCTGCGAATGCTACGCGGTCGTGAAAAAAGAATACGACCGGCTGCTTCCGCAGAAGACTGCAATCTAGGAGTCCCTCGAGGAGGCAACCGAACCGATGGGTATGTTCGGTAGCCCACTTAATTTTGGGCGAGTGTACGCTGCCGTACAGTCATGCTCGCAAAAGTCTGCTTTCATCGAATCGTCCAAGGATATGGACGCTGCGAGATTGTGCATTGCAAAACGTTCTCCTGATTCAGAACGAAGGTGCCGAGGCCAACGCTGTCCGCGACGCGCTGGCAAATTCCAGCGACGGGTCTTTCCGCATAACGTGGGTGCGGCGTTGCTCGGACGGTCTTGAGGCACTGGCCCGTGCGAAGGCGCGGGCAAGCCGCGATGCGGAACACTTTGCGGCGATCCTGGTGGATCTCTCGCTCCCTGACAGCAGCGGCATCGAAACTTTTGATCGGCTCTTTCTGGCGGCGCCGCAGATTCCGATGCTGATCCTCGCCGTTGCACAGGACGAGGGCATCGCCAAGCTGGCCGTTCAGCGCGGAGCCCAAGAGTATCTTCTCAAAGGGCGCTTGAGCGCCTATTCATGGCCGAGAGCCGTCACCCGCGTGATCGAGCGTGCCGCGAACACGGAGTCGCAGTTCGAAAAGAACGAGCGCGCGCAAGTCACGCTCAACTCCATTGGCGACGCGGTCGTGAGTACCGACGTTGCTGGAAATGTGACCTATCTCAATATCGTTGCCCAAACCTTGACCGGATGGTCGCAACTTGAGGCTGCGGGTCATCCGCTTGAAGATGTGTTCCGGATCATTGATGGCACGACTCGCGCCCAAGCGCCCAATCCGATGGAACTCGCGATCCGGGAAAATAAGACCGTGAGCCTGACGCCCAATTGCGTCTTGATCCGCCGCGACGGGGCCGAGTCCCCCATCGAAGATTCGGCCTCGCCCATTCACGACCGTCAGGGCCAAGTGACCGGCGCCGTCATGGTCTTTCGTGATGTGAGCGCGGCCCGGGCGGCGACACTCAGAATGGCTTACCTGGCTCAGCACGACAGCTTGACCGACCTGCCGAACCGAATATTGTTCAAGGACAGGCTGACCGAGGCGCTGACGCTCGCCGGTCGTTACCGACGCCAACTCGCCGTGCTATTCCTGGACATCGATCGCTTCAAGCATGTCAACGATTCATTGGGCCACGAGATCGGCGATCGTCTGCTGCAGTCGGTCGCGCAGCGACTGCTCGGCTGTGTGCGTGCCTCGGATACGGTCAGCCGCCGGGGCGGCGATGAATTCGTGATCCTGCTGTCTGAACTGACACAGGCCCAGGATGCAAGCGTATGTGCGGATAAGATACTCGAGACCCTGCGCGCGCCGCATCGTATCGATAAGCATGATGTGCAGGTAACGGCAAGCATCGGCATCGTGACCTATCCGGACGACGGTACGGAATGCGAGACATTGATGAAGCACGCCGATTTTGCGATGTATCACGCCAAGGATAATGGGCGCGATAACCGTCAGTTCTTCAAGCAGGATCTGAACCTGCGCGCGGTGAAACGGCAGTCGCTCGAAGGTTCCATGCGCCGCGCCCTGGAGCGGGAAGAGTTTTCAGTCCATTACCAGCCAAAAGTCAATCTGGACAATGGCGAAATCGTCGGCGTCGAGGCGCTCATTCGTTGGCTTCATCCGGAACTCGGATTCGTGTCGCCCGCGGAATTCATTCCGATTGCCGAGGAATGCGGTCTCATGGTCCCAATCGGCCGGTGGGTGATGGGTCAAGCCTGCCATCAGGCGCAAGCCTGGCAGGAAATCGGGCTTGCGCCGATTCGCATCGCGGTCAATATCTCGGCGGCGGAGCTGCGCGCGCGAGAATTTTTAAGAAGTGTGCGTGCGATCCTCGAGGAAACCGGCCTGGATCCGCATCTTTTGGAGCTCGAGCTGACGGAAACCTTCTTGGTGCAGGATTCGACGGCCATATCGGCAGTTCTGCAGGACCTCAAAGGATTGGGGCCGAAGCTTGCTCTCGATGACTTTGGCACTGGATATTCGAGCCTGAACCATCTGAAACGCTTTCCGATAGACACATTGAAGATCGATCGGTCATTCGTCCGCGGCATCACGACGAATTCTGACGATGCCGGCATCGTCTGCGCAGTGATCAGCATGGGGAAGAATTTGCATATTCGTGTCGTCGCGGAAGGTGTCGAGACACGGGAGCAACTTGCATTCCTTCAAGATCGTGAGTGCCCCTTCGGGCAAGGCTACTATTTCAGCCAACCATTGACGGGCCAGGCCTGTACTCTACTATTGCGACGGGGTATCGCGGTGGACGACCGAGAATGCCAACCGTGCTGAAGGCAGCGTGTCTTCGAACTGAGGATACTTACGAAGAAGGGATACGACAGATACTTCCAGACCGAAACCGATCCGAAGGGATTGGACCGGCGGTTATTGTGCGAAAGAGAGCTGTCGTACCCCGAAAACCTCGAGTTGCTTAGGTCGGCCAATGCCTGCCATTCTGCGTCGACCCAGCCAAACTCAACTCCGTAGCCAAACTCAACTCTGTCTTGAAGGACAAGCCTTGTGCATCGATAGCCCATTTATTGATCAACGCCAGGCGATGGCATAGCCGAACGTCGTCCCGATTCGGAAAATGAACCCCAGGTTCCGCGTGCGTCGCATTTGAATTGAACAACGACTCCAAGTGAAGTGCGGCGATGAGATCGCCTGGCGACGTTAAGTCCGTGGTCATGGCACCTCCTTCGGTTGTTGGTGCGGAAAGCAAACCGTACCCAGTCGACGCCGGAAAATCTGTTCGCTACCGCGCTTAAGGCCCTTGACCCGTGACAGAAAGTAATCCTTGGACTCGTAACCGGCGGCATCGGTGGGGCATTCCAGAAAACACTCTGGTGGAGGCCCGATTGTTTGATTTCGTGACATTGCGACATCATGATGTCACAATGTCATTGTGGAGATAAACTCCCAATCGCATTTGCCGCTGCACGCTCAGGTGGAAGAGTCGTTGGTACGGTCCATGGCGGGTGGCGCGCTGCCGCCGGGCGCCCGCGTGCCGCCTGAAGATGGTCTCATCGAGCGATACGGCGTCAGCCGCACCACCATTCGCACCGCCATCCAAAGCCTGGTCGCACGCGGACTTATCGAAATCCGCCGCGGCAAGGGGACATTTGTCACGCAACCCGTCATCACGCAGGAGCTGACCGAACTGACCGGTTTTGTCGATGATATGCAGGCGCTCGGACGCGACCCGTCGGCGACAGTTTTGGACCGCCGCATCGTGGCTGCCAGTGAAACCGTTGCCCGTCAGCTCTCCCTGCAGCGGGGCACCGCTGTCGCGCGGATTCAGCGCGTACGCTTGGCCGATGGCGTACCGCTGTCCTTCGATGAGACCTACCTGCCGCAGGATCTGGGCGAAAGAATCATGGCTGATGATCTGGAGAATCAACCCATCTTGTCGTTACTGGAGCACAAGTACTCAACGCCGCTCCTGGACGCTGAATACCGGCTCGCAGCCGTTGCATCGCATGGCACGGTGGCACGGGCGCTCGGCATCATTCCGGGTAGCCCTATTTTTCTCATTGAGCGAACCACCTATTCCGGCAACCATCGCCCCGTGGATTACGAAAGACTCTATTACCGCGGAGATCACATCCGATTGGTTACGCGGTTGAAGCGCGCAGCGCCGGCTCACGCATAAAGGTAGGTCGTGGGCAGCCCGAGGCGGACACAGGATTGCACTGCCGGGCTGGCGGGTAGAACGATGCGATCCGAGGATGCGCCGATCACCTTCGCCAGCCATCGTTCATGGCGATGCAATCCATAGTTTTCCGACAGGCCCAGGCGCTCGCGAATCCACTCGGGAATCAGCTCCACCGCAGCTCGCACCAGCATGGGTTGCATCCAATGAAGCGGGCGAGGGAAGGCGATGGTTTTGCGCATGATGTGCAGGAATTCAAAAATGATCGGGGAAGGCGCGAATTGCCGTGCCGCAGATTCGAAAAGGCCGCGCATTTCATCCACCGACGTCGGAGGGTCGGTTGCGCCATATAACAGCGAAACGGGAGTTCCCTCGAGGTACAGGCTATTGAACTCAGCATCGCTCAGCGGGTTCACATACCGGTTGTATGCTTCTCCAAACCCAAAAGCAGCGGTGGCGTGTACCCACGTGAGCAGGCGCGGATCGCTTGCCGAGTAACTGGCTCCCGAAGGTGTCTTGCCCTGGATCGCAGCATGCATGCGCACGACTCGCGCGATCATCGGCTCGGCGATGCTGCGCGCGCCATACACCGTGATCATCGCCGCCAAGCCGGTGCGCTGCAAACGGCCCAGGGGATTTTTGCGAAATGAAGAATATTCCCAGATGCCCGCTCGCACCGAAGGCTCCGCCAATTCAAGAATGACAGCGGCCGTACCGCCGACGAAGAGTGCGATCGGATTTTTGAATATCCGCCATGACACGGATTGCGGAGACACCAACGCCTGCTCCCGGAGCGGCCGATTGAAGTCACTCTCGCGGCTCGTCTGCCCGTACAAGAAGGACTGTAGGGTGGAATTGAGGCGCCGCTGCAGCGTACCGGGCAGTCGAATAGCGGAAATCATGCGTCAAAGTATCCGTGCCTGGTTTGAGGGAACGCCGCCGCCGGCCCGAACCCTTGACGCCTAGGAGCTTTTCTCGAGCAGCGACGTCTTCGCGGCAGGCGCCCCGTCGAGAATGACCTGTTCGAGTACCGCGAGATAGTCCAGATAGCGCTTTCGCCCCAGGGCGGTTATTCGATACAACGTCTGCGGCCGTTCTCGGTCAGACCCTTTCGCGAGGTTCACCAGCAGGGCTTCTTGAAGCACCTGCAAGTGGCGGTTGAGGTTGCCATCGGTGAGCGCACACAGTTTTTTCATCTGTGGGAACGGTAGACCCTTGGGGTGCGTCACCAGGCAAGTCAGCACGCCTAAGCGGGCGCGCTCATGGATGACGCGACTAAGCCCGTCATAGGCAAATGGCGAATCGGCTTGCGTTTTGCGGTTAACTTTCTTCAATGGCATCCTCGAATCCATAGCGTAACACGGCGGCGACGAGTAACTGACCGATGCCGAAGGGTATGCCCATCTCCCAGGGCGACAGCGCGTGATGGCCGGAGGCAACGAGCAGGCATACGAGTCCGGCCGCGAGATACCAGGCGCCGACCCCGAACATTTGGCGGGGCAGGAAACGGCACGAGGCGAACACACCCAGGCTGAACATCACTTCCCACAATCCGGGAAGCATCCACGAGTCTTGCAGCGCAATGCGCATCAGCACCACCGTCAGCAAAATTCCCACGACGATACTGGGAAGAAACTGCTCGACCGCAGCCTGAATCATTTCCATGGCGAGTCCTGAATGAACCCTTCTGGCTCGAAAGATCGTTTCGAGCGCCGACAGGAACACCGACACGGCGGCTGTTGCTATCCAAACGCTCAAAAATGACTTCAAGCCGTAATTCGAGCCGGCCATCCAGCGGCTCTCGCCGCCGGCGACGAGAAGCGCGAGGACCCCGCTCGAGGCGACAGACAAAGGGCCATAGCCGCGAAACTGCGTGCCGCGCGCAACCTGGGTTCGAATCGCGCTGATGTCGTCGAGCGCCTGGCGCAGTTCCGTCATGAATGACCCTTCGTAACTCTGCCGCCATTCCATGGTAAATGCACCGGCCTGTCAAGAATGCGCGCATGGCGCCGCCATGCGGCAAAAGCCCCGAGGGGATCGCTTAGGTAAGCAAGCAAGACGACTGGGTTGTTGCGGCGCGATGTTGCGGGCCGCGCGGCTTAGGTGTTACTTTGTACTACAAAGTTCCGAAAAGCAACGACTTGCAAGGCGGTGAGAATTGGCCGCGATGAGATCAATCGAACCAGGCGGTCGCGCGCACGCACGCGCGTGGGTTTTCGCTTTTCTAGTCTGCACGGTCGGCATCGCCGGTCTGGTACTCGATTCCTGGCCCAGGCCGGTTCAGGGGCCGTGGATCAACCTGCACGCGGTTTTCGGATTGCTGTTGTGGATCATGGCGGTCGCGCAATTCCGGCAGGCGCGCTCCAGCAGTCCCGTGAATGGAGCGGACTTTCACTCGATTTGCCGGCAGTCATCTCGAGCCGTATATTTTCTGCTTTATATTTTGTTCGGCGCGAATCAGATAATCCGCTTCGCCGTATTTCTGTGGAATCAGGGGACGTTTGGCGCTGCGCACCCCGCGATCGAGCAACCTCCGGAGAATCTGCGCGATTATCTGGCGTACGGAATTTTTGCCCTTCTCACGATTCGCGCTCTGACGGCGCTGCATCGTCATACGCTCAAGCGCGGTGGCTTCCCCTCAACGTTTCCCGACTACCAACACCACAAATGAATCCGCGATCGGCGCGGGCCGTGGGTGAGGTTGCGCGGGGGTGGCTGCGGGAGCGGGTCCGAAATCGGCCGTGACGAGATAGACCTTGCCGGTTTTGCCGTCGAAGGCCATGGTGCGCGCACCGCGTTGCGTGGGCACGGTGTCGGCAACGGAATAGTGGTCCGCGGAATCCTGGCGGATCACCGACAAAGTCCCTTCGCCGTTTGAACTGTATACGATTCCGCGCTTCTCATCGTAGGCCGCCGCATCGGGATGCTCGCCGATGGGTACGAGCGCCACCTGCTTGCCGCTGACGCTGTCGGTCACGGCCATCACCTTGCCGTCGCAAACCGAGAACAGGCGGTTATGAGTGCGATCGATGGCAAGGCCGCTCGGACTGTTGCATCCGGGCAGAGGCCAAACGGCTTTAACCGACAATTTTGCAGTATCGATCACGGCCATTTGTCCCGGCTCGCTCTCAATATTCACGAAGATCTGGCCGCGGCCATCGTCGGCCGCGAATTCAGGTTTGTCCGGTACGGGAATCGTGGCAACTACGCCCAAGCTCGAACCGTCGAGCACCGTCACATCCTTGCTGGCGCCGTTGAATGTAAACAAGTGCTTGGTTGCGGGCTCATACAAGATCGCGTCGGGATTGCGGCCGGCAATTTTTGCTTCCTGGATGACCTTGAGGGTGCCAAGGTCAAACACAGTCACTGAGTTCGCGCGTCCGTTGCTCGTGTAACCCCGATTCAAGCCGCTGGCCAGCGCAATGCCATGCACGCCTTGTGTATCGGGAATGGAACCGATGAGCTTTCCGGATTCGCTGCTGATCACATCAACCCGCGTCCCTCGGCTGATGAACATCCGCTCTTTCGCGGGGTCGGCGAGGAGATAGTCCCAGCCTCCCTCTCCGCCCAGTTTCCAGCGCTGCAGTACTTCCATTTTCGCACCGTCCGCCGCCCCTGCGGCGATCGGAGCGATAACCGGTGCCAAACAGAAACTCAGTTTGATAGAGAGCCCCAAGGCGGCGCGCGTCGATAGCATTGGAAATTCCTCGGTCCTTAAGCTTTGTGCAGCAAAGCAAACTACCATGCCTCACGGTTCAAGGAAAAGCTCTTACAAAAATTTATAGGACCGCGCGGCGGCCTGCCGGCCGTCCCCAAATTGTCACATTGCGAAACTAATCTAGTGCGTAACGACGCCCCGCGTCGATGCCAAGGTCGCGTCGATGCCCGCCGGCGTCGCCCATATCAATTGGTCACCGGGGGACATACAGATGATTCGTTCCATATTGATTACCGCAGCCGCAGCGTCGCTGACCGTCGCCGCATCCACCGCCGCCCTAGCGGACGAAACGCCACTCGAGTCGCATGAAATCAAGCACGTGCTGTTGATCAGCGTGGATGGATTGCATGCGCTCGATCTCTCGAATTTTGTAGCGACTCACGCCGATTCAACTCTCGCGGAACTCGGCCGTCATGGGGTCACGTATTCGAACAATTCCACATCGAGCCCGTCCGATTCATTCCCCGGCCTTGCATCGCTCGTGACGGGTGGATCGCCGGTCACCACGGGTCTGTGGTACGACGACACCTACAACCGCGCGCTGTCGCCCCCGGCGCAGACCGACGGTCTCGGCAATCCCGGCGGCAGCTGCCCCGGCAAAATCGGCACCAACGTCGCATGGGACGAGGCGGTGGACATTGATCTGACACGACTCGATGCAGGCGGCGGTCTCAACGCCAAATTTCTGGTGCGAAACCCCCAAAACGGCTGCAAGACCATCCTGCCGCACGAGTATTTGCGCGTGAACACTATATTCGAAGTCGTGAAAGCCGGCGGTGGACGCACCGCGTGGACCGACAAGCATCCCTCTTATGAATGGACCAACGGTCCGAGCGGCAAAGGCGTCGATGATTTTTATGGCCCGGAGATAAATTCGATTCCGGTGGCGCTGCCGCAGTTTCCCGGCTGCTCGCCGGTACCCTTCGCCGACCCGACGCCGGATGATGGATGGACCAATAGCTTCGATGACATCAAGTGCTATGACTCGCTCCACGTTCAAGCCGTGATCAATCAGATCGACGGCTTCACCCACGACCGCGCGCACAAGGTCGGCGTCCCGGCGCTGTTCGGCACGAACTTTCAGGCCGTCAGCGTCGGTGAGAAGCTCGCGGTCGACCCCGTGACCGGGCTCAAGGGCGGCTACACCGATGTTCTCGGAACGCCGGGCCAGGGTTTGGCGAGCGAGCTTGAGTTCATCGATCAATCCATAGGTCGGTTCGTGAGGGAACTGAAGGCGCAGCGGCTCTTCGATTCCACGCTCATCATCATCAGCGCGAAGCACGGTCAGTCACCGATCGACGGCGGCAAGCGCCGCGGAATCGGCGGGGGGCAACCTGTCGCGACCATCGGCTCGGCCGATGCCTTCGACATCTCGGACGATGGATCTTTGATTTGGCTCACCGATCCATCGCTGACGCCCGCGGTGGTTGCGACCTTGAGTGCGCCGGCGAACCAGCAAATACTTGGGATCCAAGAAATATTCGCAGGTCAATCGCTGCGCAACAAGTTCGATAATCCGGGTGCCGACCCGCGTACGCCGGATATCATTCTCAAGGTCGATACCGGAGTGATCTTCACCGGCGGCTCCAAGCTCTCCGAACATGGGGGCTTCAATGAGGATGACATTCACACCGCATTGCTGGTGTCTTTGCCGTCGCTCGAGCAGGCTGTCGTCAAGAGCGCGGTGAGCAATCAGCAAGTGGCGCCGACCATCATCAAGGCCCTCGGCCTTGATCCCAACGATCTGGACGCGGTGCGGAAGGAACAGATCGCGCCGTTGCCCTTCCTTTTCAAGGGCAAATTCGACAACCGCGTCTCTGAATTCTAAAGACGCGGCTTTGGCTGCTTTAGGCAGCACGCCGCGGAACGCCGAGGGGGCCGCCTAAGGGGCGGCCCCCTTCTTTGCCTCTCATGTCGGTTGCTACCCTCGGTGCCGTGCGTGCATAGTCGAATCCATGAATTTGGATTGGCGGGTCTTTGCACTGGGTTCGGCACTCTTCGCGGCGCTGACGGCGATCTTCGGCAAAGTCGGCGTGTCCGAGATCAATTCGGATCTGGCCACCTTTTATCGAACAGTGGTCATTCTGGCGGTCAGTGCGCTGCTGGTCTCGGCGCGCCAAGAGTGGCAAGCGCCGGGTACGTTGTCCTACAAGGGACTGATGTTTCTGGTCTTGTCGGGCATTGCGACGGGTCTCTCATGGCTTTGCTATTTTCGCGCGCTGCAAATGGCACCCGCCTCGCGCGTAGCCCCGATCGATAAATTCAGCGTAGTTCTCGTCGTTATATTCGCCGTACTTCTGCTCGGAGAAAGGCTCACCTGGAAAGTTGGCCTGGGCTCCATTCTCATTGCGGGCGGCGTCATTCTCACCGCGCTCTAGTTGACTTCACACATCTTTGCAAAGCGAAGTTGAGCGTTCGCCCGTGCATCACTTTGTGTTGCAAATAAGAGACTTTGTTTCGCAAAGACAATCATATATGGTATACCACGAATACAACATGAAGCGGTGCGACACGCCGACTCGTTAATTTGGCCACTGGCAAGGGAGTTAGTGAAATGGCATCAGTCAAAACACCTCCGCGTTTCGTATCTTTACCACTGCCATCCCACGTCCGTATCCGGTTGCGACTCGCGACAATCGAACGGTTAGCGGCGCCCCTTTAAGAGCGCTCCGTGCCTTTCACCAGAAAACTCGTCAACCGCTGCATGGAAGGTATCTCCGCCCAACCGATGAGAGTGAAGTTCCAGATCGATTCGAACATAACGACCTTTATGAGGATCACAAGATGCTAAACATAAGACTGGCGAGGCCTATGCTGATTACGCTGGCAGCATGCGCCGCTAATTTTTTCGTCCAGGGCAGCGCCTTGGCCGATGACGCCCAGGAGAACAAGGCGCTCAAGGAACAAATGCGGCAGATGATGCAGCGCATGGATGCGTTGCAGAAGCAGGTCGAAGCGCTGTCGAGGCAGCAGGCTGCAACGCCGCCTCCCGCGGTGGTGACCGCGCCGCCGCCGGTGACGGTGCCGCCACCGGTAGTTGCCGCCGCGCCCGCGGTCAAGTACGAAGAGAAGGAGCCGCTCCTACACAAAATCCTGAGCGGATTCTACGGCACGTTGGACGTGTCTTTCGACGACACCACCAAGGGCATGAATGGTTTTGTTGCCTTCCCCTATGCTCTCGTCGATCCGGCAAATCCGAATTCTGGATACGTGAGAGGCCCTCTTCCGAAGGCTGGTGGTGCCGGTCCGGTCGGCCGCGTCGGCTACATGCCGGCGTTTTCCACCAACAAATCGGTGTTGGGATATCGCGGCTCGCACAAGTTCGAGGGCATGGACTTCGAACTCATCTACCAGATCGAGACACAGCCGTCCATCACCTCTGCGCCGGGTCTCAACACCTCGCAATTCCAGCAATCAAACGTGGTGAAGGGCGGCATTGGCTACGGCGATAGCTTCATCGGCTTTGCCGGCAAGGAGTGGGGCAAGGTGAAGGTCGGCACCACGTATTCTCCGTATAAAAAGTCGACGGACCGCATGAATCCGTTCTCCGGCATGCTGGGCGACTACGCCGTGGTCATGGGCAATAGCGGCGGCGACAATCGCGTCGAGTTCGGTACGCGTCTCGATCATTCGATTTGGTACGAGTCGCCGAAGCTCGGCAACATGTTCAGCTTCGATGTGTTGCTGTCTCCGGGACAGAACCGCACCTATAACAACGTGGTGCAATCCTCCGGCTCGTCGGATTGCAACGGCGGCAACGAACCCGGCAGCGGCAATTTGCTGCTCAATTGCGATGACGGCGGCTTCGACGATGCATTCAGCGTCGATGTGAAGTTCGAGAGCGGCCCGGTCTATGCGACGGTGGCTTATGAGTGGCACCACAATGTCAATCGCAACAGCGACGGCATCGGTTCCAACCATCCGATTTACGGTTACTTGGATTCGATCGGTTCCCCGGCGCTCGATTTCGCGACTTTTGCCGCGCTGTCGGCCGAGTTCCCGACCAGCTTCGGCGCCGGCGCCTCGCCGCCATACTTGACCGACATTGGCAACGAAACGGCGTTCAAAGTGGGCGCGCAATACACGTTTCCGTTCGGGCTGGCCTTAAGCGGCATTTACGAGTACATGCATCGCAGCCTGCCGCAGGTACTGGAATTCCAGAACGAACGGCAAAGAAACGGCATCTGGTTCGCAGCCACGCAAGACATTTTCAGCAAGGACAATGTCAGTATCGGCTGGGCGCACGCGGGACGGACTCCCGGCGATCCGGGCGGCCAGCACAACTTCAATCCAACCAACACGGATGATTCGGCCAACATGTACACCATCGCGTGGAAGCATCGCTTCGACAAGAATGTGTACTGGTATCTCGATGCGGCGGAAACGGTCAACAAGGGCAACGCGCACTACGACATTGGTGCGGGCGGCCGCGGCCTGACCACGGATTGCCACGACGCCACGAATACCCCCGTGATCGACTACACCAGCGCCGGAAATACGACCTGGGGCGGTTGCAAAGAGATCGGCTTCTCGACGGGTATCAATTACAAATTCTAGCCGAGCATTGCGTCATTGCGGCGTCTTGCCGCCTAAAAGCCAGGGACGCATCAACGTCCCTGGCGTTTCTCGAGGGTCCGACGGGCTTCGGTCACCGCACGATCATCCGATCACGCCGTTGCGGCGAAGCCTATTTTTGAGCAGTTTTTTACTTAATGGAGTCGCACAGCGGATTGTCGCGGCCAATAACTTTATGTGGATCGTATGGCCTTGACATAAGGCTGTCGTGTCGCAACCAAGAGACGCCGATCACGCTTTCATTCTGCTCGCTTCGTCAATATCTTGAGCACCCATACCGTTCTTGGAAAAGGATTTATGGCAACGCCGATAAATGCACCAATGGCCGGCGAGATCTGGCATTTAAGCATTGAGGATTTGTTCCAGCCAGTCCAGGAAGCACCGCGTCTCGGCGGCGACGGGCCGTTTGTCATCAATCTCAGCGCGTCGAGCGCACCGGTCAGCATTCCAACAAAGGCGTTCGCCGGATGCAGTGACGCGCATGCTTATCAAATACAAGTGACCGAGGATGGAAGGACGCGTTATCGCCTGCGCCTCGGCCCATTCGCCACCGAAGACGAGGCCGATGCCATCCTTGCGGTCGCTCGAGACACCTATCCCGGTGCATTGACGGCAACCGCGGGTGCTTCAGATCTACGTGTCATTGCAAGCATGCAGGCGAAGGTTGATTCGCGCCAGTCAAGTACGCGCAAGCCGACCAATGCGACAGTGCCCGACAAGACAGCTCCAAAAAAAGCAGCCGCAGAAAATCGCGCCCCGGAGAGGCCCGCCCCAGAGAGGCCCGTCAAAAATAAAGCGGACGTCGAGATATCCGTCGACATCGCATGGCCGACTCCCGAATTGGTGACTCCTGCCCCGGGACCGGTGCGCGCACCGTCGACTGTTAGTCCCGCGGCAGCGCCCCAGGTTGCAATTCCGCCCGCTGCCGCAACTCCGCTTGAATTGGCGCCCGAGTGGGCATTGCCGGAGTTGGATATACCGCTGCCTGACTCCCGCGAGGCGAGCTGGGTCGCCAATGTCACTCCCGTTCTCACCGAGGTGGTCGCGCCCCCGATAAAGGTGTCGGCGCCGAGGATCGCTGCGCCTACCCGCGTTGCCGCGCCCATTCTAACGGAGGTGGTTGCGCCCAAAGCCAAAGCGCCGGTTGTCATTGCCCCTGCACCCGCGGCTGCGCAGCCGGCGGCGCCGAAGCCGGCAGCGATGATCAAAGCGCCGGCGCCCAAGTCTGCGGCGCCCGTGGCCGCTACACCGATTGCACCTGTGCCGGTCGTGGCGACTCCCGAACCCGCTCCGAAACAGGCTGCTGCTATACCGGCCGCTGCGATACCGGCCGTTGCGATACCGGCCGCTGCGGCCGCAACGCCTGCCCTTCCGAAGACCGCTGCGCCGCCTCCGAAGATCACCGCGCCGCCTCCGAAGATCACCGCGCCGCCTCCGAAGATCGCTGCGCCGGCGGAGAAACGGGCACCCATGCTTACGCAGTCGCTACTGTCTCTGTCAAAGGCCGCCGCTGCGAAGCTTCGTCATTCAGCCATGAAGCCCTCGGCCGGCAAGCTCACATCGCTGCAGCACGTCGTTGTTGCAACTGCCCCAGCGCCCGCGGTGCGAGAGGTGAAAAAGCTCGACGATCCGCTGGAAAGTTTGGAGTCCACGCAAACCATGCGCGCGTTGACGACGACGGAGCTGGAAGATACCGAAGTATCACGATGGTTCGTCATTCAACTGGCGCTCGCAGACGAGGCATTCGATCCGGATGCCGTGCCGAACCTCGATATCTTCAGCGAGTACCGCTTGTATTCGGTGGCGGGACTCGATCGAGGCCGCATCGTGCATGCGTTGCGGCTTGGGTTTTTCCGCGAAGAGATTGGAGCGGTCGCGGTCGCAAGTTACCTTGCCGCCTATTGGGATAAGCCGACCATCACGCGAGTCAGCCTTGCTGAGCGAGACCGATTTGCCGATCAGCGAGTGGAAGCACGTAAAGACGTCGGCGCCACCGGCAGACACGCGGTCATCGAGATCACGGATGAACTGGTGGCACGGCGCCGGCGATCATCCAAGTCTTCCGTATCGATCAAGACGTCGAACCACACGATCGGGCGCTAGCGCCTTCAACTTCTGTGTCTGTCCGCCCCCTGTCCGCGGACAGTGTCCGCGGCCACCATGCGCCGCGGGCAACAAAATAATTGCTTTAAAAATAGCGGCTTAACGTGCGACAGATGCCTGGCACGCCTCTTGCTTTGCTGTGGTGGGGAGATCAACCCCAAGGTGAACGGACAGCAATTCTTCAGGAGACCGGCATGAACACTCGGATTTCTTCAAAACTCGCCGCATTTGCGATCGCCCTGATGATGAACAGCTTCATCATCGGCGGCGTAGCTTACTTGTTCGACGCTCAAACACAGCAGCACTCGTCGCTGATATCGCTGGCGAAGCAGATTGCCACGATTCAATGGCTCATTTGAGGGCAATTTGAGAGCCCATTTGCGATCGACAAAGGGGATGTCGTTCTCTGTCCTTGGGTTAGTATTCGCCATCGAGCCTAAGGTCGTGGAACAAGGTAACGCACATGGTCAATTTTCGAATTCCGGCATGCGCGCTCGTGATGAGCATTTTGGTGCTGGCGTCTGCACACGCGAGTGCGCGTTCCGAATTCTCCATGGCGCAAGTGCTGCATTATCCCTTTGCCACGGAGCTCGCGGCGGCGGAACGCGGCGATGTGGTCGCCTGGGTGTGCAACCTCGATGGCGTGCGCAATATTTGGGTGGCGCGCGGCCCCGCCTTTACGCCGGTCAAGGTCACACAGTTCAACGAAGATGACGGGCAGGAGATAACCCAACTCACGTTCTCGCCGGACGGCACGCGGCTGGTCTTCGTGCTGGGCGGCGATCACGATGCCAACTGGCCCGCCGAAGGCGATCTTGCGCCCGACCCGGGCTCCTCGCCGACGCAGCCGGCCACGGCGATTTGGGCGCTGCCGCTGAACGGCGGGCCGCCTTTCAAGATTGATGATGGCGATGCGCCGGTGATTTCCGCGCGCGGCCAGCTCGCCTATATCAAGGATGGCCACGTTTGGGTCTCCTCGCCGGACGGCGGCAAGCCTGAACGCCTGTTCTTCGACCGCGGCAAGGACAGCGATCTGGTCTGGTCACCGGATGGAACCCGGCTTGCGTTTGTCTCCGACCGGCGGGATCACTCCTTCATCGGAATCTTTACATCCAAGAACACACCGCTGGTGTATCTCGCGCCATCCACCGACAAGGACATATCGCCGGTCTGGTCGCCGGACGGCGTACGCGTCGCGTTCGCGCGCCGCGCCGGCGACGGCGGTGCGCCGCGGCCTGTTCTTTCTCGAGTGCCGCATCCCTGGTCAATCTGGATTGCGTCTGCAGCGGATGGCGTGGGGCACGCTGTTTGGAGCAGCCCGAACACGCTCGCGGGTTCCTTTCCGGATGTTGCGGGTGAAGCGAACTTGCACTGGGCGGCGGGCGATCGCATCGTCTTCATGGCATATTTGGACGACTGGCCGCATCTGTATTCCGTTGCGGCCTCGGGCGGCGCGCCGGTGCCGCTGACGCCCGGCGCATACATGGTCGAACATGTCACCGAAAGCCGCGACCGCCGATTCATGATCTACGATGCCAATACCGGCACCACGGCGGGCGATGACGATCGCCGTCATCTTTTTCGCGTATCGGTCGATCATCCGGGGGCGGTGGCGTTGACCTCAGGCGCGACGTTGGAATGGATGCCGGTCAGCGCGGCCGCAGAGCGCGTTGCATTTGTCGCAGCCGGTCCGCAGCAGCCACCAACGGTTGCCGTCGTCGGCCTTGACGGAGCACACCGCGCTTCATTGGTTGCCGCTACCCACGCAGAATTTCCGCAGACGAAGCTCATCGCGCCAAGGCAGGTCACGTTCAAGGCAGCCGATGGAACGCTGGTTCACGGTCAATTGTTCGACACTAGCGGCGCGAAATCCGCTGAGCGAAAAGCCGGCGTCATATTCGTGCACGGCGGCCCGCCGCGGCAGATGCTGCTCGGCTGGCACTACATGGATTACTACAGCAATGGCTATGCCGTAAATCAGTACCTGGCTGCACACGGCTTTGTCGTGCTCTCGGTGAACTACCGGCTCGGTATCGGCTACGGCCGTGAGTTTCATCATCCCGAGCACGCAGGTTATGCCGGCGCTGCTGAATATCAAGACGTGGTGGCGGGCGCGCATTTCCTGCAGGCTTTGCCGAGCGTGGACGGGAAGCGCATCGGCATTTGGGGCGGCTCGTATGGCGGATATCTCACGGCGCTTGCACTGGCGCGCAACTCGGACCTCTTCAAGGCCGGTGTTGATTTGCACGGTGTGCACGATTGGTCGCGTCTCATGGACGAGCTGACCGGCAAGCAGGGGACCCGCTATGAGAAGGGCGACCGGGAGAAAGCCTTGGAGGTCGCGTGGAATTCATCGCCCGATGCCGGGCTTGACGGCTGGAAATCGCCGGTCCTGCTAATCCAAGGCGATGATGATCGAAACGTGCCGTTTCAGCAGACGGTGGACCTCGCGCGCCGGCTCGAGGAGCGGAATCTTCCCTTTGAAGAACTGGTGATTCCGAATGAGATTCATGGCTTTCTGCGCCATGCATCCTGGTTGCGCGCCGATGAAGCCACGGCGAACTTCTTATCGCGTACGCTGGGCGTCCGCGGAGAATAGCGTTATTGATTCGCGCGCTGTCGGTCGCGATTACTCCCAGCCCCGATGGTGGCGGAGCCTTCGGGATTCGCGGCTTCGTCATTGCTGAATTCTTGAAGCCGAAGAACGCTGGGGAGCAGAGCGGCATTTTGCTCCGACAAACTTGCGGCGTGCAACTCGCGCGCCGCCGTTTCCCTGCGGCGCTGTGTGGCGCCATGTTCGCGCCAGCGGATATATTCTGCTCTCACGTACGCGGCGGACAATCCAATTCCGCCTACGACGATCAGCAGCAACACGATATCGAATCCCATATCGACCACCCTTCAATGAATCTCAAGGCACCAACCGCCCACCTGAGGGTTACTCGATTGATTTCAAGGAGCCGATTTTAATTTCGTTGCTATTTTACCGTCGGTGGCCCGTTTAGTAAAATCGACCCATCCGCCGTCCAATTCATCAATCGCCACCAGCCGGGGCCGTAAATCGGGCGTAGCGGCCCAGTCTTAGTCCTCAGCGCGCAATTTCGCCACATGCGCAGCAGTCAGATCCGAACCCTTGACGCCGTAACGAGCGGTGACGTAATTCGCCACGGCGGCGATTTCGGCGTCCGAGTAGGTGGCGCCAAACGCCGGCATATTGTTGGCATCCAAGGCTAAATGGCGATGCCCGCCGCCAATGATGACCTGCGCCACATTGTTGGCCGACGGATCATTGACTGAGCGCGTGCCGGTCAGCGTCGCGAAGGGAATCACCGGACTCACGCCGGTCCAACCATGACAGCCGGCGCACGCACCCTCGTAAACTTCCTGGCCATGCGCGTTGCTGTCGGTGGCGGCAACTTGCGCGGCCGCGGGCGTGGATCGGGGTTCCGGCAGGTCGGATGTGGCAACGCCCGGCACCGAGCGCAAATAGGTGACCATGGCTGCGATGTCGCCGGCTTTCAAATGACTCAAGCTTTCATCAACCGCTTCGCCCATGGGTCCCGAAGCGGTGCCGCGTCCGTCGGCATGACCCAACGATAGGTAATGAGTCAGGTCCGCATCGCTCCACGCACCGACACCGCCGCTGCGATCGGCCGTGATGTTGTATGCGCGCCAGCCGGCTTGGACAGCTCCGCCGAATTTCTGCCGGTTGTTCAACGCGAAGAAAAGATTCCGCGGCGTATGACACTCGCCGCAGTGACCCAGTGCCTCGGCGAGATACGCGCCGCGATTCCACTCGGCGCTGCGGTCGACATGGGGCTCGAAGCGCTTATCGGAGTTGAAAAGCACCGACCACATGCTCATGAGGCCGCGTTGGTTGAAGGGAAATGCCAACGTATTTTTTAGGCTGGGCGCATGCACCGGTTTGATGGTGAACAAATAGGCTTTGATGGCGAGCGCATCGGCGTCGGACATGTACGTATAACTGGCGTACGGCATCGCGGGATAGAGCTTGGTGTTGCCGCGGCCGATGCCTTTGTGCACGGCGTTCAGGAAATCCGCATCGGAGTAGCCGCCGATCCCGGTTTCCGCATCCGGGGTAATGTTGGTCGAATAAATCGTTCCAAAGGGCAGAACGAAGGCGAGGCCGCCGGCGAACGGAGTACCGTCTTTGGCCGTATGGCACACGGCGCAATCCGCCGCGCGCGTCAAGTATTCTCCGCGCTCGACCAGGCTCGCCGATTTGAGCTCCGCAGGGGCGCCGGTGGGATCTTGGGCCTGGTACGCGCCCAGCGAAACCGTCTTGCCACCCGCAAAGCCGGTGGGCTGTGGGCCGAGAACGATATACGCGGTGATGACGACGCCTAATCCGACAATCGCGGCCAGAGTCCAGAGAATAGGATGCTTTTTCATGCGGCACCTGATTTTGGAAATGGAAGAATGTGGATGCGCTTGCCGGTGGCCGCAAAAATGGCATTGGCGACAGCCGGTCCGACGGGCGCGACGCCGGGCTCGCCCACACCGGTCGGAGGTGCGGTCGAGGGTACGATGTGCACTTCAACTTTCGGCATTTCGTTCATGCGCAGCACCCGGTAGTTGTTGAAGTTATCCTGCTCGACACGGCCATCCTTCAGCGTAATGGCGCTGTGGAGCACGGCGCCGAGTCCGAATCCGATGCCGCCTTCCATCTGCGCGGCAATGATGTCGGGATTGATGGGAGTTCCGCAGTCCACGGCGCATACCACGCGATCGACTGTGACATTTCCGTGGCCGTCGACGGTCACTTCGGCGACCTGGGCGACAAAGGTCTTGAACGCTTCAGCCACCGCAATGCCGCGCCCACGGCCTGCGGGCATGGGCCCGCTGTTCCATCCCGCCTTCTCAGCGGCGAGTTCCAGCACGGCTTTCATGCGCGGCTCGTGTTCCAGAAGCTTGCGTCTGAACGTAAATCCATCCACGCCGGCGGCATGCGCCGCTTCGTCGATGAACGCCTCGACGGCAAAAGTCGTGTGCGAGCTGCCTACCACGCGCCACCACAGGACCGGTACGCCGGTCTTGGTCGTCGACAGGTCCACCGCGATATTGGGTATCGCGTAGGCAATATTCGCAGCGCCTTCCACCGAAGTTCCATCAATGCCGTTCTTCATTCCCGCGGCAAACGGAGTACCGGCCATGATCGACTGGCCCACGATCACATGGTGCCAGCCGGTCAGCTCGCCCTGTGCATTGAGGCCGGCTTCAAGCTTATGGAAGTACATGGGGCGATACAGGCCGCCATGGATATCATCCTCGCGCGTCCACTGTAGTTTTATCGGTGTGCCGTCGGCGCCGTACGCCTTGGCGATGGATACGGCTTCCACGATGTAATCCGAGATCGTGTTGGCACGGCGGCCGAAGCTGCCGCCGGCATACAAGGTATGAATGCTGACCTGCTTCGGATCCAAACCTGCCGTGTGCGCGGCATTCGCCTGATCGATGGTCTGGAATTGATCTCCGGCCCAGATCTCGCAGCTGGTCGCGTCGAGCTTGACCACGGCATCGAGCGGTTCCATCGGCGCGTGAGCCAGGTAGGGGAACTCGTAGCTCGCGGACACTTTGCGGACAGCATCGCCGATGGCCTTCTGGGCGTCGCCTTCTTTGCGCGCGGATAGCGCGGGTTGATCGGCGAGACGCCGGTATTCGTCCATCAATGCCGCGGAGCTGCGCTTCTCAGCCTTCGAATCGTCCCACTCGATTTTTAGGGCATCTCGCCCCTGTTTGGCGGCCCAGAAACCTTTAGCCACGACGGCAACGCCGCCCGGCACCTGCACCACCTTGACCACACCGGGCACGGCGGCGGCCGCTGTGGGGTCGTAGGATTTCAACGTCGCGCCGAACAGCGGCGGGCGCTTCAGCAGTGCGACCAGCATTCCCGGCAGCACGAAATCCAAAGTGAATTGGGCGGTACCGTCGGTTTTTGCCGCCGCGTCGACGCGTGGCGGACGGCCGCCGATCAGTTTGAAGTTTTTCGGGTCCTTGAGCGTCACGGTGTCGGGCGCGGTGATGGTGATGGCGGTTTTCACCAGCGAGCCGTAGGTGCCCTGACGTTTGCTGGCGGCGTGATACACCACGCCTTTCTCGGTGGTCAGCTCGGTGGCGGGAACATGCCAGTCTTTCGCCGCAGCCGAGAGGAGCATCGCGCGTGCCTTGGCTCCTGCATCGCGCAGCTGCGCCCAGGAGTTGGCCATGGCCGAGCTGCCGCCGGTCCCTTGAATCGTGCCGAAGACAAGATTTGCGTAGCGCTTCGCATCGGCGGGAGCGCTTTCGACCGTCACCTTCGACCAATCGGCATCGAGTTCCTCGGCAACGATGGTTGCGATGCCGGTGTACGACCCCTGGCCCATTTCCAAATGCTTGGCGATCACCGTCACGCTGTTGTCCGATCCGATGCGCAAGAATGCGTTGGGGGCGAATGGAGCGCCCGGCACCGGTACCGCAGCGATTGCGCGCCGGCCGGTCGCGGCCCATTCGAACCCAATGGTGAGGGCCACCACGGAAGCGGTGCCCGCGGTTTTGAGGAAATCACGGCGCGTCGGCAGCGGCGAGCGAAGTATTTTGCTGGTCATGATCTACGCCTTGATGGATTGCGCGGCGGAATGAATCGCGGCGCGAATGCGCTGGTACGTGGCGCAGCGGCAAATGTTGCCGCTCATGGCGCCATCGATGTCCGCATCAGTCGGCGCGGCATTCTTTTCGAGGAGTGCCGTCGCGGACATGACCTGGCCGGATTGGCAGTAGCCGCATTGCGGCACTTGCAGTTCGACCCAGGCGGCTTGTACGGCTTTCGCTTGCTTGCTCTTCAGGCCTTCGATGGTCGTGATCTCGCGGCCCGCCACCGCCGACAGCGGCATGACGCAGGAGCGAACCGCTTGCCCATCCAGATGAACGGTGCAGGCACCGCACATCGCCATGCCGCAGCCGAACTTGGTTCCGTGCAGGCCGGCGACTTCGCGCAGGGCCCAGAGCAGGGGCATGGCGGGATCGGCATCCAATGTGGCCGACTGGCCGTTGAGAACGAACGTGGTGGGCATAGGGACTCCGAGGGTGGTGGTCCGATTCTACTAAAAATCCACGGCGGCGGTGTTGCCGCCGCAAATCAGCACTCCCACGCGTTCCTGCGGCGCGGGTACATACTGGCGCGAGGTCAACGCGGCGAGAGCGGCGGCGCCGCCGGGTTCCGCCACGACCCGCAGCAATTTCCACAGCTGCCGCTGCGCGTCCAAGATGGCATCGTCCGATACCAATACGGTTTCGCTGATATGTCGTTGAATTAGCGGAAATACCAATTCGCCGATGCGGCGTGGCGCCAGAGATTCCGCCGCGATGCCGCCTGCCTCAGCATCGACCGGCCGGCCCGCCTCGAGTGCGCGCGTCAGCGTCGGTGCCAGCGTCGGCTCGACGGCGACGATCTTGATCCTGCCGTCGTACCAGGCCGCGAGTCCGGCGACGAGCCCGCCGCCGCCCACCGCGACCAGAAGCGTCGTCATTCCCACCGCCTGCTCCTCGAACTCCAAGCCGACGGTGGCCTGGCCGAGCATGGTCTCGCGCTGATCGAAGGCATGGATCGGCAGGGCACCGGACTGCGCGACCCACGCTTCGCTTGCCGCCAGCGCATCGGCGTAGCGCTCGCCGGTAACGACCAATTCCGCGCCATAGTCGGTGATCTGCTTGATTTTCGCCGGCGAGGCGATGCTGGGCACGAATATCCTGGCAGGCACCTTGAGCTTCATCGCCGCGAATGCCACTGCGGCGCCGTGGTTTCCGCCGGATGCCGCCACCACGCCGGCGCGCGGTATTTTTCTCGTCAGCAGGCTGGTGAAGGCGCCGCGCGCCTTGAACGAGCCGGCATGTTGCAGCGACTCCAGCTTCAGCACCAGGCTTGCGCCCGCGATCCCAAAATCCGACCCATCGACTTCGATGATCGGCGTGCGCCGTATGTACGGCGCGATGGTCGCGTAAGTTGCGCGAATTTCGCCGGCTGAGATCAGTGTTGCAGTCATAGGAACTCAAACTAACATTGTACGGAATCTCGCCGCAGTTGCGCGAATCCAATAGACTGCAACAAAAGGAGCTCGCGCTTGTCGATCGAAGAATTCGGATACAAGGAACAATTGCATCGAGCGCTCACGACCAAGGATCTGGTCATCTACGGGTTGATTTTCATGGTGCCGATCGC
>Ga0137412_10000078_pt1 | contig 53816 bp, 45 predicted proteins | sample CZODoug2_1_16fun_FD_122160 | JGI IMG/M metagenome (GOLD analysis project Ga0137412, IMG submission 122160) | Vadose zone soil fungal communities from Angelo Coast Range Reserve, California, USA - CZODoug2_1_16fungal (Hybrid Assembly) | ecosystem: Environmental > Terrestrial > Soil > Vadose zone...
TGGCACTCTCAGCAGTTCTGACGGCGGCCAACGTGGCCGCGCCGATTATCACGGTTCTACGGTCGATCAGCATGTCTTGTTATATACAGTATGATGCCACGGGCTTGCGGACTATATCAGCTGAGGCAATGCATGCGCACGGTACTGGCTTTAATAGCTTTCGGGGCTTCGCTCTTGGCCACACTCGCACCCGCCGCGGGCACTGCCATCACTGCGCAGCACTAGCTCGACGACGCTGCCGGGAGTCCACTCTATTCGCACGCAGCGCTCCAGGCTTCACGGAACGCCGCATTTGGTAAGCTTTGAAGCGACACGCTAGACAGCCCTCCAGGAGCCAATAATGCAATTGAGAACAGGCCTTCTATTGGCAATGCTCATCCCTGCGGCGTCGGCCTTTGGCCTGCAAGTTGCGAGTGGTGGGAGTTCTCCCGCTGACATCCTTTATGCGCAACCTGGCCAACTCGTTCCTGTAAACGGATTTCGGTTGAATCTCTATTGCATGGGGAGCGGCTCGCCCACGGTGATCTTCGATTCCGGCTTTGAAGACTGGGCACCCGCGTGGTCAACGGTGCAGCCACAGATCGCAAAGTGGACGCGCGCGTGCAGCTATGACCGTGCCGGGGCAGGGTTTAGCGATCCCGGTCCCATGCCGCGCACGAGCGTGCGCATAGCCGAGGAACTGCACAGCGCGCTGCATCGTGCCGGCATCGCGGGGCCCTATATTCTGGTGGGGGCCGCCTTTGGCGGCGACAACGTACGCACTTTTGCGGATCTGCACATGCGCGAGGTTGCCGGGCTGGTACTCGTTGACGCCGACGCGACCGACCTTGAACCGGCTGTGATGCAGGAACAGGACCGTCGAGGGCGCGGGGGATTCGTTTCTCAGTTGCGTGACTGCCGTAACGCGATTGCCGAACACAAGCCGCTGCCAGCCTTGGGGTCGGGCCCTGGCGACTCGCAAAAGACTTGTGCTCAGCAGTTTTTTCGCGGGTTGCCGGAGGCGAAATGGTCGCCGGAATTGAATGCCAGGCTGTTGGAGATCGCGCAAACCAAAATCGCGATGTACGACGCTTATGCCTCGGAGATGGAGCAGATGACACAGGACGAGGCCTATTTGCAGCAGCATAGGCGCTCGTTTGGCTCGCGGCCGATTCGCGTGCTCACCAGCGGCAATCACGGCGTGCCGGCGCACGTGCCGGACCGTGTGAACTATGAGCATGAGATCACGCAGGCGCAGGCGCGCTGGCTCGCGCTGTCTTCGAATTCCAAACAGATATTCGCCCACCATAGCTCGGAATACATTCAGTTCGACGATCCGGAGACGGTGATCAGCGCTATCCGGGAAGTGTATGACCAGGCAAGAAACCCCTGAGGTGCTCGAGACTGAAAATAGCGCCGACGCAATTTCTTAGGAAGACCTGAATGAAGCTGTATCGAGCAGATCGCGATACTTCTTTGCGAATGCGCTAGGTCCGACTGTCTTGCGCCATGTGCGCGCTCTCGTCGGCGGCCGCGACATCAATCACAACGATGCCGGTCTTTTGTCCGGTCTCAACATAACGGTAAGCGTCGGCGATCGCATCGAGAGGGTATCGTCGATCAATGACCGCACGAAACTGACCCGCCTCCATGCGGCCTTTCAGGTACTCGACAAACGCTTGCCCGCTGCCTCGGGGCGGCAGAGGAACCAGGACCTTGTTGTTCTTTGCGATCGACGACCAGACTATCAGCGGCAAGTACTGCCCCCAGGGTCCGATGTCTGTCGCCATAAACGTCCCCCCAGGTGCAAGCAGTTTGCGGCATCGAAAGAAGCTGGATTTCCCCACCGCCTCGAAGACGAAATCGAAGGTTTCGCCGATGCGGGTGAAATCCTCGGCGGTATAGTCGATGGCGCGATCGGCGCCGAGGGATTTGACCAGATTGAGATGTCGCGTGGCGATGACCGCGGTCACCTCGGCGCCATGGGCTTTCGCAAGCTGCACCGCCGCGGAGCCGATGGCGCCGGAGGCGCCGTAGATCAGGATTTTGTGGCCGGGCCCGACGTGGAATTTTCTCAGCCCCGAGTTGGCATAGAAAGCGCCCTCGCAGACCACCGCTTCGTCAAAGCGCATGTTTGCCGGCATGGTGGCAATTGGCGCTGTTTCGGGGATGCAAACATATTCCGCATGAGCGCCATTGCGCCGCAAAGGGCACATGCCGAAGACGCGATCGCCCGCCTTGAGCGACATGACTTGAGCCCCCACGGCTTCAACTACGCCGGCGAAATCCATTCCGAAAATTGTGCGCCTTGGCCGGCGCAGCCCGAAGAACAGCCGCCCGATGATGCGGGGTCGCAGCTCACCGCAATCCGTTCGGTTGACCGTCGCCGCGTGGACCCGGATCAAGACTTCGCCCGCCGCGGGCGCCGGCTTTGGCGCGTCGGCGATCTTTATAACGTCCGGTGATCCGTAACGTGTGATGACGGCCGCTTTCATATTTTGGGAACGATAGACCTAAAAATAATGCCTGAGAAGCGGGCAAGGGCGCCTCCACTTGAACCGCAAGAACCAAAAAAAGGCGTTTTAGCTCCAACTGCCTGTTCTGGAGCAGCCGCTCAATGAATTAGCTCGCGCAAGGATTCTTCGGTAATCGGCTTGGTCATCAGGGAATCAAATCCGGCGGTGATGGCATTCGCGTGATCTCCCGAAGAACTGTAGCCAGAAGCAGCCACCAAACGAACTCTTCGAAGCGATGCCTCGGCGCGGCAGGCGCGCGCCACCGCAAATCCGTCCATTCCGCCGGGCAATCCCAAATCGCACAAGATGATATCTGGGACGGCCTCCAACGCGCTCTTGATAGCCGACGGACCATCATAAGCGACGCGTACCTGAGCGCCGTGCAATCTGAGCAATTCGGCAAACCCATCGGCGAGATCCTTGTTGTCTTCTACCAGAAGCACAGACCTGGGACTGATTCGCTCGACCGGACCGCCATGGCGCGGACCATCATCGAGCCGGGGCACAATGGGAATCGTCAAAGTAAATTGCGCACCGCGACCGATCCCATCGCTTGACGCGGTCAGCGAACCGTTTTGAAGATTCGCCAGCCGCGCGGCGATAGCCAATCCCAGTCCTAAGCCGCCGGCAGATCGATCGCGTCCTTGCTCCTGCTGGACGAACGGTTCAAAGAGTTTTTCAGAAAATGCACTCTCGAAACCAATGCCGCTGTCGCGAACAGAAACAACTGCTGTGTCATTCTCAATGGCGAGAGTCAACTTCACGCTGCCGCCGGCAGGAGTGAACTTGATTGCATTCGACAATAGATTATCGAGGATTTGTCGCAGCCGGATTCGATCAGCACTGACATAGCAAGTGTCTTCCGTGATCGTTGAATCAAATTGTAGGCCGGCCTGGCGGGCATGCGGTTCATGCTCATCGAGCACCTCGCACAAGAATGCCCGCAAATCAAACGGCTCTACGTGGACGGAGATTTTTCCAAAGGCCATGCGTGAGGCATCCAACAGATCCTCGAGCATGCGGGCGATCGCCGTGGTTTGACGGTCGACTCGCTCAACGAGGGGCGCTGCGCGCTCATCCTGAAGGTGCAGGCGACGCAGCGCGTATGCAGAGGTGCGTATTGCACTCAGCGGGTTTCTCAGTTCATGGGCGAGAACCGCTATAAATTGATCCTTTTGGCGATCCTTTTCCTCCAGCGCCTGCTTGGCCTTCTGCAGCTCCTGGCGCTCATTCAGTTCTCGCAGAGACTCGAGTTCCGCAAACGTTCGCACACTCATCTCGCAACGATCCGCTTCCGAATCCTCCATCAGCAACCGGGCAAGCTCTTCGTGGCCGCGCATGAGTGCCAGCATGTCCTGTTCCGATTCGATCTCGGGATGCAGCATTGTCCAGTAGTGTGCCGTGCGAATAAAGGCAAGACATCCGCTCAGGAATTCAAAGTCTCGTAGCCCCAGCGCGCGAATCAGCGCGCCTCTGGCGCTATCGCATCGAGCCGGCTCAACAAACATGACAGCCGCACAGGCGAAAATTTCGTCTTCTAACCGGCTGCCGGCCGCGGGCCACCGCCCATCGGGGCGAGATGCCGCCTCCAGGTTTGCATAGACCGGCGCCATATCTCGCATCCAGGGAGACGGACGGCGAAGCAGGGTGATCACCTCGTGCAGAGTTTGCGGCTGTGCGTTCGCATCCCCGGCCGCCCGCCCATGTGCTTCGCCCAATAGAAATCCGACGTGCCGCACGATGCAGTAGCGCATCGGACAGAATCGAGACAGCCAAACAAACAGCCGCTCCTTGAAGACCGAGGGCATGGGGTTATCAAGATAACCGGCCTTTGCGAAACCCCAGAGCTGCTCAATGAGTTCCGGCGCCGCATGAGCCGAGCGGAAGAAATTCGGAAGAATGCCGAAACGGCTGGTGACATCAGCTTCAAATACGGTGTTTGAGCCAGGATGTTTATGCATGAGCCCCCCCTTGTCTCCCTTATAGGGATGTCGCTTTTGTCCCGAGGCAAACCAGGTTGTAGGTTAACTCGTCGACTTGCGGATTTGTAGTACAAAAGCCTGCGCCATCGAGCGGAAGCGGTCTCCAAGAAGCGCTCCGGTCGAGCACGCGCATCGGCGCGCAGTATAGGATTCGTCCCACGCAGACTAGGGCTTTTGCGGGGTGGATCGCGCTAACCGCAGGCGTATCCTGCATCGTTGACATTCCACCCTTCGAGTGGAAATCCGGAGGATTCAAATGAGACTAGCGTTATGCTGCGCGTTGTTCGCGAGCGCCTTGGTAGGCCTGTCTGCCTGCAACAAGGCCGAATCTCCTGAAAAGGTTCAAACCGACGTCGCCAAAGCCCAGAGTGATGCGGTGGAGGAGAACGCCAAGGCTGATGAGAAAATGAAGCAAGTCGAGGCCGAGGCCGCCAAAGACCGGGCGGATGCGGGCGCCAGGGCGGCCGACAAGAGTGTCGGCGCTGTAGTGGACTCCGCCGTTACTCAAGCTGAGGGCGAAACAAAAGTCGCTCTCGCGACGTGCGAGGCTCTGCAAGGTGATGCTCAAAAAGCGTGTAAAGACAAGGCAAACGCTCATCTGGATGCGGTAAAAGCCAAAGCCAAAGCTGCAAAGTCCGACTGAGTGGCATCCTTGAAGCTACGCAAAGCATTCGGAACGCCTACCAAATGCCGCCGAGAGCCACGGTGATCGCCTCGCCGTTCACGCCCCCGGCGGCGTCGCTGCAGAGGAACGCGATCACCTGCGCGACCTCGCGCGGCTCCAGCACGCGCTTTTGCGGGTAGATGTCGGCGCGCTCGCGCCACACCTGCTCGACGCTGATGCCGCGCCGTTCGGCTTCCGTCTTTGCTGAGCGCTCGGCCATTTCCGTTCGCACCCAGCCGGGCAGCACTGCGTTGGATGTGACGCCGAAGGGCCCTGCATCCTGCGCGACGGCGCGCGCGAGCCCGATGACCCCATGCTTGGACGCGGTGTACGCGCTGCCGGAGCGTTCCGCTTTCTCGCCGGCGGTCGAACTGGTGAATACGAGCCGGCCGAAGCCGCGGTTGCACATGCCGCCCACCGTCAGCCGCGCGAGCTCGAACGGAGCGTCGAGGTTGATGCGCATCGTCTCGCGCCAGACCTCGGGATCCTGCACACCAGTCGCTCGTGTGCCGAGCCGATGCCGTGGTTCACGACCAGCACGTCGATCGACCCGAGTCGCCGCTCGGTCTCAGCTACGGCCAACGCGCAGCCCTCGGCGGTGCCGAGGTCGGCCGCGACGTAGTCGAGGCCGACGGCCGCCAGTTCCGCCACGCTGCGGGACACGACCATCACGCGCGCTCCCGCCGCCGACAGCAATAGCGCCGCCTCGCGCCCGATCCCCCGGCCGCCGCCCGTGACCAACGCCACACGTCCGTTCATCCCACAGCTCCTGTGAATTCGTGTTCGCGGAATCGTCCCACGCCAGGATTGGCGGGCGCAATCGTTCCAACGAAATCGCGATAGCTGCCAAGTCCGAATGATTGTTGCGGGTGCTACGCGATGCGCTGGGTTTCCGGCAGGAAAACCGACAGTTCGAGCACTTCGTGGCCATCCTCGTTGCCAAGCGTGATCTGCACCGCCGACGGATCCACATTCACGTACTTGCGGATCACCTCGAGCAATTCGCGGCGCAGCAAGGGTAGAAAGTCCGGACTTCCACGCGCGCCACGTTCCTGCGCGACAATGATGCGCAGCCGCTCTTTAGCCAGGTTGGCCGATGACGGTGCCTTGCGAAATAGAGACAGTAGACCCATGTCAGCTCCCGAAAATACGCGCGAAAAGGCCCTTTTTAGGTTCCGTTACAAAACGCAACGGCACCGTCTCACCGAGCAGTCTGGCGACGGCATCCTCATAGGCATGAGACGCGTCGCTAACGTCGTTGAGAATGACGGGCAGGCCCGCATTGGATGCGGACAATACATCGGGCGACTCGGGTACGACGCCAATCACATCGAGCCCTAGAATCTCTTTCACATCGTCGACGCTCAGCATTTCGCCGCTGGCGACCCGGCGCGGGTTATAGCGAGTCAACAGCAGATGCTCCTTTACTCCACCATTACCCTTCTCGGCTCGAGAGGTCTTGCTGGCCAGCAGGCCGAGAATTCGATCCGAGTCGCGGACGGAGGAAATCTCCGGATTGACAACGACGACCGCACGATCCGCAAAATACATGGCAAGGTGTGCGCCCTTTTCGATGCCCGCGGGCGAGTCGCAAATGATGTATTCGAAGCCGTCATTGGCAAGCTCATCGAGCACGCGCCGCACGCCTTCACTGGTGAGGGCTTCCTTGTCGCGAGTTTGTGATGCCGCGAGGACGTACAACGTCTCGATCCGTTTGTCCTTGATCAATGCCTGCTTGAGTGAGCAGTCGCCCTGGATTACGTTCACAAAGTCATACACGACGCGCCGCTCGCACCCCATGATCAGATCCAGGTTGCGTAATCCGATGTCAAAGTCGATTACGACAACACGCTTGCCCCGCCGCGCGAGTCCGCATGCAATGCTGGCGGAGGTAGTGGTCTTTCCGACACCCCCCTTACCTGAAGTAACAACGATAATCTCTGCCAATGCCAATTCTCCTTTAGAGCCTTCAGCAGCTGACCTTACGGTTGGTTTGGCTGCCGAATACCATGGGTGATGTGCGGCGGCTTGACTCAGCCGCCGACAGGTGCGAAATGCAAGACCTCACCATCGAGCCACGCCTGGACGGGCTTGCCGGCCAACGTGGCGGGGATCGTTTCGAAGACCCGAAAGACACCGGCAATCGAAACCAGTTCCGCGTGAAATTCCTGGCAGAATACTCGCGCGTTGAGTTGGCCATGCGCGCCGGCCATCGCGCGCCCGCGGAGCGATCCGTAAATGTGAACGCAGCCGTCCGCGATGACCTCTGCACCGGCACCGACACCGGCGGTTATGACGAGATCACGATTGCGCGCATAGATCCGCTGGCCGGAGCGCACGGTCTGCTGCTGAATCATTGCTGCATTACCCAATTCGGAAGGCACGGGTTCTGTCGCAACTCGCTGCGCGGGCTCAACCGCAGCGGCGGAAATGCCCGCCGCCCGGAAAGCTGAAAGTATCGGAAGGTTGACGGCGTTTGCGAGTGCTTCAATTTGCACAGAAGCGCCCGCCAATCCGACCGCGAGCATTCCCGCTCTTCGTACCGCTTCGAGGATTGCCTTGATCTCTTGCGTCTCCGGCGCTTTCTCGAGCTCGCTTAGATCGATGCAAACGGCAGTTCGATGAAAGAAATTCGGTGCCGTATTCATGCGTCCGGTCAACTCATCCAGCAGCACGCCGGTATCCGTTGTTCGAATACGCAATTGCATCAGACCGATTTGTCCATACCGAATATCGACAGGCGACGGAATCGACGGTTCGGCGGGCCGCTTAGGACCAAGATTCAAGTCTGTATTCAAAACACTCCTTACTCACTTGACCGCATCACGCATCGTCACTTGCGAACAGAACGCGTGCGCAGTGTACCGGTTAGTTCCACCGATTCAACAAAAAAGCAGCCGGTCAGGGCACGCTGGTGATCTGCAATCCCTTCACGACGGCGTCGTTCAACGGACCGCTTTGACCTCCGGCGTGAGCGTAGCCGGCGTTGGCTTGCAGATAGCTCATGTTGAAGTAGTCCATTGGCTTCAGCACATAATCACCGGCAGCCAGGAAGAGGCGCAATTCCGTGGATTGCCGGTATGGGTGTGCAGCGCCTTCGGGCTGGATGTGCGGCATCTGCACCACGCCCGTTGCGAGGATCCGGCCCTGCCGGTTCAGCAGTTCAATTCGTTTCACGGCATTCGTTACGCCTGTGTTGATGTCATGGGCGTGGTTGTCGTAAGTCAATGACAGCGCGTAGCTGCCTGCGCTCTTCACCTTGAAACTCAAGCCGGCGGAATCGTTGCCGGCAACGCGTCCGGCCGGTGGCGCGAGCGCCGGCCAGCTGATGGTTCTGGTTGCGCCACCGATGCAATTCGCCGCGGAGGGATGCGAGGCATTGCCGCTCTCGGCGTAGCTCGCCACCACGCGATAGCAATGACGCCGCTGCGGCGTCAGGCGCTCCGGATCGAGCCACGTGCGGGCACTCATGGTCTGCACCTTGAGTACACCGTCGCGCCAGATCGCGTAGCGCAGTGCCTGAGGGGAAGAGGTGACTGCCTCGATGGAAAGGCTCGCGTGTTGGCCGGTCATGACAAGGTCGATTGATGGTGCCTGAGGCGCAAACACCCGAGGATCGTCGCGCGAATTCGGCGCGACCTCGGCGACTTTACGGATGCGATCATCACCTGTCCTGCTTGGGCGGAAAGTTACGACTATGCTGTTCTCGGGTTTGAGTTCCGATGAGGTGATCACGCCGGCCACCGCACGTCCATTGAGCGTGATTTGCGCCGGCGGGTAGTACCCGGCCGCTTCTGCCGGCGGCAGATGCAATTCGATCGTCAACCCCCGGCCTTGGTAAGACAGGTTTGCCAACGTTGCCGTATCGCCGCTGAGGGCGGCGCGCATGTGCGCGGTGAGAAAGGGCCGAATGCGAAACCCGCGCTTTTCCACGCGGTAGCCGAAGATGACCTTGGCAACCATGTCGATGTAGCCCGCGACCGACCACAGCTGTCGCGGGGAGTTGATGACCGGCCCATCATCGTATTGCGAACGTCCCGTCAGCCACTCGAGGTTTTCCGTGTTGGTCAGATGCAGGGCCGCCGCCCGCACCAATGAGTCGAACGCATTGTCGGCGACGGCAACATTGGCGACCTGGGCGGCCGCCTCGAGATCGAATGCAGTCACGAACGGCCAGTTGGCGCGATTGTGATAGATCGCAACGCCAGGCTGTTCTGGGTAGTAGACCGGAGGACCCAGCGGCGCGTGCGGATAGTGAGCCACAATGTCGCGGGCCCGCGCGGGATCAGCGATGCCCGAGGTCACTGCCAGGGCTTCGCCCAGCAGGTCGAATTTGGCCACCGGGATGGCCGGTGCATCGGCCGTCAAGTAGCTGGCGTACAGACCGTCGCCGGCGAGCCAGAAATGGCGATTGATCGCGATCTTGAGCGCGTCGGCCCAGCGCCCATATCGAGCCGTGAGCGCTGCGTCGCCGCGGTCCTTGGCAAGGCCGGACACGAGGCGCAGCGCCCGGTACTGCAGCGTATTCGTCGACAGTGCCTTTGACTGCGCCAGTTGGGTGAGATCTTTCACTACATAGGGCGCGTAGGTCTGCTCACGCCAGTCCAGGAACGACTGTTCACCGCTGTAAAGGCCATCGCGCGCGTCAAAAATAGCCGCACGATCCGCCTCCACGCTGCCGCGCAGGGCACGATAGGCCTCGAGCGCGAAACGTGTTCGCGCTGGTTCTTGCAGCGTGTTGAGCGCTGCCTCTGCGCCGAGCGCCCAAGCCGTACGGTCACTGCTCACAGGCCAGCTGCCGCCCGTACCGGTATCCTGGACGATCTGCAAGGTGCCTGCAGGCAACTCAGGGGGCGCAACGAGGCCACTGCGAAAGGGGCTGATCTTGAACTGCAGAGAATTTCGGACGCGGAGCGGGTCGAGCACGGCGAGCGACAAGTTCGCCGAATAACTCAAGTCGCGCGTCCAGACGTAGGTCCATTTCTCGCCGGTCTGGAAGCATTCGCAGACGATGGGTTGACCTGCGTTGTAGGCCGCGTCACGGATCGAGCTCACGCTGTCCAGGCGTGCATCATCGATGGCCTGGGCAAAAAGTGCATCGAACAGCAGGCTGGAACTGTGCACGGCCGGTGCGTTCGGTGCTTCGACGATGCTGCGCACCTTGGGGCCATCGTCGCGCTGGTCGGCCGATGTCGTCAGCGTGAAGCGACGGGCAGCGCCGGGCTCGGTTGCGACGCGTACCTCAACTGTTTGCGTTTGACCTGCGGGGTCCTGCGCATAGGCGGGGAACGTGAAGTTGGATTGTGCCCGGCTCGGAACTGCCGCCACGGCGAGCAAGGATGAAAGCCACCATGTCAGTCGGGTGCGCGGCAGGATGGCATTCCCAAGGTCTTGAGGCGGCCATCCCCGCAAGTATCGCGGCCTCAGTGTGCCTCGGCGGCAGGGGCAGCCAGCGCAGGACCGGTGAACTCCGCTTCGATCGAATAGTCGATCACGTCACCGACTCCCATCGTGGTGCCCGGGGCGGGTATGCCAAATGTGATGCCAAAATCCGAGCGCTTGAACGAACCGTGTGCTGAAAACCCAATGCGAGCATGCGGGTCCATATTGGGCAACCCGGCATAGCCCCCGTTAAAGGTGGCCGTGAGCACCAACGGGCGCGTGACCCCGTGGAGCGTCAGCGTCCCCGAGATCTCCATCGACTTTGCGCCCGTCATCCGGATGCGTTCAGACTTGAAGACAATTTGGGGGAACTTGGCGGTATCGAGCATCTGCGGTCCCTTCATGATGTCGAGACACATCTGTGGCGCCGCGTCCATCTCGAACGATGAAGCGTCGATGGTGGTGATGACCTTTGAGGCAGGAATGTTGCTCGGGTCGAACGTCAACTGCGCATCGAAGCGGCTAAAGCGCGTCGTGTAGGTGGAAAAGCCTAAATGACTCACGCGCATCAGCAGGCTGGCGTGGGACTTATCGATCTGGTACTGACCCGCCGGCGCGGGTGGCATGGCGGGCGGCGCTGCCGTCTCGGCTGCCTGCGAAAGGCCGCCGTGCAAGCAGAGGGTTGCCAAGAGAAGGGCGGCTGCGCCGCGGCTAGAGATGGCTGCATGGGTCTTCATCGAAATTTCTCCCTTCAGTACGAATCTACGACGAACGGCCGGCGCTCGTTTCGACAATCAGAATAATCTACCCGAAAAGGGAGGACCGCTGGCCCAAGCAATCTCCCAAGGTCAGTGTGTGCAACTAGTGAATTGAGCCGCGTCGCGTTTGCAAGAGTTTTTTCACGTGCCGGTGAATGAGCACCGGCACGTAGGTTTTGATTCTGGCAGCCCGATCCAGTTTCGCGCGCTCGGTCGTGTAGATTTCATGAACGATTTCGACCGGCGTGTCAGTCTCGCGCGCCAGAAGTTCAATCTCCGATTCCGGACTGGCAGGCTCCTGCGGGATTATTGCCTGATTGCTCATTTCTCGATGGCTCCGCGCTGCTGAAGGCCCCGATGCTATCGCAATTGGAAGTCCAAGTTATCCACAGACACAAATTCTGCGTTCCGGGCGTGCGGCGGCGGCAATCAAGCGAAAATGAACTCGCTCTTAGGATCAAATACGCAATCCTCATCGAGGTTCGATCAGCGCGTCCCGGTCGAAGCGGATTTCGGATGCCGCGATCCCGGCGATCCCGGCGATGGACTCTGCAGGGACTCTGCAGCACAAAGTTTTGGATTCGCTCGCCAGGATGGCGTGCGCGCGAGGGGTCTTCACTATAAAGTGGCGTCGGTGACTTTCAACATTCCGGTTGGGCGCGCCCAATCTGCCCGCTCAATGTATCCACTTGTTTGCTCCATCGGCCTGTGGGCTGTAGCCATTATGGCCGCGTGTTCCGTCGCCAAGGCGCAGGAGCCGTCGTCGCCCCCGGCCCCAGCCCCGGCCCCGCCAGAAGTCGAATCCATCGTGGTCAGCGCCGAAAAACTCTCGGTCGAGACGCTGATAGACCGCAAGATCTACAGCGTGACAGCGGATGTGCAAAGCACCTTCGGGACCTTGAGTGATATTTTGAGCGTGATCCCGTCTGTCGACGTGGATCCGGATGGTATCGTCTCGCTGCGCGGAGACCGCAATGTTCTGATCTTGATCGACGGCAAACCGTCGACGCAGTTCTCCGGTTCATCGGCGGGCGACAATCTGCAATCAATCCCAGCCAAGGACATCGAACGCATCGAGATTCTCACGACCCCTCCCGCCCAGTTCAAGGCCGACGGTGCCGCCGGCGTGATCAACATCATCACCCGCAAGAAACGAACGGCAGGCGCATCCGGTTCGGTTCAAGCCAGCCTCGGCAGCGGCGGCCGCTACGTCGTTGGAGCAGACGGCGGCTACAGTTCCGGGCCGTTGACGGTTTCCGCCACCGCCGGCTATCGACAGGACTATCGGCAGCGACTCATCCAGTCGGACGTGAGGGCGCCGGACCCGACGACGGGGGTGCTGATCGACTCCAAGAGTTCCATCAACGAAAGGCTTCGTCGCGAGGTGCCGACGCTCGGACTTTCCGCCGACTATGCCTTGAATGACCGACAGTCCATCAGCGGGTCGGTGAAGTGGGCCGATCGCGGGGGTCTGCGCACTTACACGCAGCTCAACGACAGCGCTACTCCAGCCGGAGCTGAAACGAACTCCTCGAGGCGCTTCAGTTCCGGGCACGACCCGGAGACGGACTACGATGAGAAACTACGGTTTACGCAAAAGCTTGGCCGGCCTGAGGAGACGCTGGAGTTCTCGCTGCATCGATCCACATCTCGACAGCTCGAACATTACGATTACACCAACGACTCGTTTGTGCCGCCGTCGGCGACCTTCTTCAACAACCTCACCTTCCACGAAGATCACGGCACCACCGAGTTCGGCGCCGACTATGCGCTGCCGGTCTCGAGGACGCGCTCTCTGAAACTGGGCTATGCCTTTGAGCAGGACGACTTCCGGTTCGGAAATATCGGCGGCAACGTTGATCCGTCGAGCGGCGCACAGACCATCGACCCAAACCTCACCAACGATTTCAAGTTTAGGCAACAGATCAACGCGGCGTACGCAAGCTATCAAGCGAGTATGGGCGCCTGGACCTGGCTCGGTGGATTGAGGGCGGAGTTGACTCGTACCGATGCGCAGCAGCTGACCGACGGCATCTCGACCATCGGCAGTTACTTCGAAATCTATCCGAGCCTGCATGTTGATCGCAGTCTGTCCAACGACTCGACACTGTCTTTCGGCGCGAGCCGCCGCGTAACTCGCCCCGATCCCAGCAACTTGAACCCTTACGTCGATCACGAATACACGCCGAACCTGGTCGCCGGCAACCCCAACCTCAGGCCCCAGTACACACAGTCCTATGAAGCCGGCTATGGGTTCCAAGGCGAGGGCGTAAGTTTCGGCTTGACCGGGTATTACCGCCTCAATCGCGACAGCGTAACCGACCTGACCGAATATCTCGGCAACGGTCTTTCTTTGACGACGAAGACCAATCTGCCGAAGAACGATTCGGCCGGACTCGAATTCACCTCGAACGGCCGTATTCTCCCGAAGCTCAACGCAAGCGTCAGCGGCAATTTTTTCTACAGCCAGATCGATGCGACGGCGCTCGGAATAGCAGGATTGCAATCGACCACCGGTCTCAATGCGAAGGCCAAGCTCGATTACCGGCCGACAACGGCAGACTCTGCGCAGATCACGTTTACTCGCACCGACAAGCGATTGACCCCGCAGGGATATGTGAGCGCCATCAACCTCGTAAATTTCGGCTACAAGCACCAGCTGGGGCCGGAATTGACCGCGTTGGCCACCGTCTCGGATCTGTTCAACGGCCAGCGCTTGCAGAGATTCTCCACCTCACCGGCATTCACGCAGGAATACCAGCGCACCGTTCGCGGCCGGATTCTCTACGTCGGGCTTGTCTATTCATTCGGAACCACCTTCAAGGACAAGCAGCCGAATTTCGAGTACGACCAACCAGGATAACGCGCGTGCCGATGCGCTGATCCGCACTTCGCGCCGCAAAGTTCGATGTGGAACAATGGAGTCTGCGCTGAACCATGCTTCCTATTTGACGATCGTTGGCAACGGGAGGAGCTGGGGCAGTGTAGGAGAACAGACCAAGGTAGATTGGGGGAGCGGGCCCTAGAGACATCCGGCGCTATTGAGCACAATTTGCTGTTTAAATAGAAGACCGGGGCCTATCGTGCGCACCGGCCCTTGATTCACACGGATTTCAGATGAAATTGCAATCGCCACTCACTCTAAATGTGCAGGCCGCGTTCGGCGCGGTCATGATGGTGCTTCTTATCGTCGGCATCGTCGCTTACCGCAGCGTTCTCGCGTCCGCGGAAAGTGCCCAATGGGCACAGCACACGAATGAGGTGCTCGAGCATCTCGCGAACCTGCGCATGGGGACGGAAAATATTGAGAGCGGGTATCGTAATTTGGCGTTGAGCGGCGCCGACAAATTTCTCCAATGGTCGCGCGCCAATACTTCGTTGGTTGACAACGAACAAAGAACCCTGCGAGCACTGACCGCGGATAACCCACGTCAGCAACGCCGCCTGAGCAACATCGCCGATTTACTGCAACAGATGGCCCAACGTGATGACGCCATCGTGAGATTGCGGCGCACACCGGCTGCCGAGGAGGCGGCGGCCCTCATTCGCAGCGGGCAGGACGATCCGCTTCTGCAGGCATTTCGCGTTGTGGCTCATGACATAGAGGCGGAAGAGCAACAGCTGCTGCGCGAACGCAATGCAACCGCCGTGAACCGCTATCGCGCGACCAAAGCCGCCTTGATCGTGGGAAGCGTCCTGGCACTATTGATCGCCGCCGTCTCCGCTTGGCGGGTGGCCAGGGATCAAACCGAACGCAAGGCGGCGGAAGACAAGCTCAAGCGCCTCAATCGCCTGTACGCAATGGTCACCGGCATAAGCGCATCGATGGTACGAGTGCGTGAGCGCGGGGACCTCTTCAACCGCGCTTGCCGGACTGCGGTCGAGCATGGCGAATTCGAAATGGCGTGGATAGCCATCGTTGATCCCGGCGAGAACAGGATTGTTCCGGTGGCGTGGGCGGGCCGCGGCGAGTCGATCATGGCTGCAATCAAGAGCCATTTCGCATCGAGCGCCGGTACGCTGGAAGGAAAAACGCTGGCCGCGCACGCGATCAGGGAGAAAGCGGCAGTCGTCTCCAACGACGTACAGACCGACGAAAGGCTCGTATTCGGCAAGATGCTCGGCGAGTCGGGTGTCCGTTCGTTAGCCGTAATTCCGCTGATTGTCTCAGACAATGCAATCGGCGTATTCACGCTGTACACCAGCAAACCGGAATTCTTTGACGCGGCGGGCCTGGCTCTGCTGACCGAACTGGCCGGCAATGTCGCGTATGCAATCGATCATCTCGACAGGGAGGAGCGGCTGCATCGCCTCTCTTATTACGATGCGCTCACGGGACTCGCGAACCGACGGGCGTTTCTCGAGCGGGTCACGCAGTACATGCTGAGTGCCGCCGACGATGGACACAGGCTCGCCGTGTTTCTGATCGATTTGGAGCGGTTCAAAAAATTCAACGACAGCCTGGGCAGGCCGGCCGGTGACGCGCTGTTGAAGCAGGTTGCCGGGTGGTTGGCGCAGAACGCCGGGAACGTCAATCTCGTCGCGCGCATCGATGCAGACCATTTCGCCGTTGTACTGCCCAAAGTCAGGTTCGAGGCCGAAGTGGCGCGGGTGCTCGAGAAAACGATCGCGGCTTTTATGAACAATGAGTTCAGCCTGAACGATGCGGTGTACCGGTTGGCCGCCAAAATTGGCGTCGCCGTTTTCCCGGATGATGGCACTGACGCCGATACGTTGTTCCAGAATGCGGAGGCCGCGCTCAAGAAGGCCAAGACGAGCCGCGACCGCTACCTGTTTTACGCACAGAAAATGATTGAAACCGTGGCGATGAGTCTGGGCATCGAAAATCGCCTGCGACGAGCGCTCGAAAGAGACGAATTCGTGCTTCACTACCAACCCAAGGTAAACCTTGTAAGCGGCAAGCTGACGGGGGCCGAGGCGCTGATCCGCTGGAACGATCCCGTGTCGGGCCTGACTCCGCCCGGCCGCTTTATTCATATCCTCGAAGAAACCGGATTGATCCATGATGTAGGGCGTTGGGTGCTGCGCAAAGCGATTGAAGACCACCAGCGTTGGCGCTCTGACGGTCTTCCCACCGTGCGCATCGCAGTGAATGTGTCGCCGCTCCAACTGCGCAATAAGAATTTCGTCGCGGAGATCCAGCAGGCCATCGGTGTTGCCGCAGACGCGGCCGCGGGACTTCAGTTGGAGATCACGGAAAGCCTGATTATGCAGGACGTCAATAACAGCATTGTCAGCCTGCTCGCGATTCGCGCATTGGGCGTCACGATTGCCATCGACGACTTCGGCACCGGCTTCTCCTCGCTCAGCTACCTGGCAAAACTGCCGGTGGACACGCTCAAAATCGACCGCTCCTTCGTGACTGAGATGGTGTCAGGTGCAGGTGGACTGACGCTGGTCTCGGTCATCATCAATCTGGCGCACGAACTCAAGCTCAATACGGTAGCGGAAGGTGTCGAGACAGAGGAGCAACTGCGTCAGTTACGCTTGCTGGGCTGCGACGAAATGCAAGGTTATCTCTTCGGCAAGCCCGTGCCGGTCGAGATTTTCGAACAGAAATATATGTCCCGGAGCGCATAAGCGCAGCATGCTTTAGCTGCCGAACCCGCGCATCGGCGGTGAGCGATCGGTAAAATTTTCAAAATGCCGGCGCAATGAGGCCCGAGATGCACCGGCATGACGGATTGCGCCAAATGCGCTGTCAGATTATTCCTACGGTGAAAGCCAGATCAAACAGACATCGCTTAGACGACCAACCTATGATAATGGGGCGATGCCTGATACTGCGAACCCGGTCGGTCTCTGCTGTTACAAAAATCGAGCGCTGGTTTCGAATCGCTGTGACTCCTGCATGCCAGGGTATGGGTGCGCGGAGTTCAAGACCAAAGCGGCGTTGGTGCAGTTCAACGCGATGATCCCACCGTCGATGTTACTGGCGCCCTTGCCCATCGAACTCTGGCCAAACATGTGCGGGGGGGGATCGACCGATCCGTCTTCGCGGCCTGCCCAGTCCGCATCAGACGAATCGACCGAGTCACCGATACGGCGATTTATCTCGACGCTTGGTCTGCCGTTGGATCCTGACCCCAATTCCACGTAGAAGATCCCTCTCTCATACCTTCTGTCGCAGTGCCGCCTCGTCGAACATGGTTGAGGCGGTCGTCGCGGCGTCAACCGCGCCGCTTGGCTCGAGCCGTCGTGATCCCGCGCTGCGAGCGAGTCTCAGCAGGATGCGCAACTTGCCGGGATCGATGGGCTTCGTCAGGTAGTCGTTCATGCCCGCCGCCATGCATCGCTCGCGGTCGCCGCTGAGCGCGTGTGCCGTGAGCGCTATGATCGGAATCGTCTTGGTCGACGGGCCCGCGGCGCCCGCTCGGATCCGTCGTGTTGCCTCGTACCCGTCGAGCACGGGCATCTGGCAATCCATTAGAACGACTTCAAACGGCGTCGACGTCAGTTTTGCAATCGCCACTTCTCCGTTATCGGCGATGGTCACATCGGCGTCGAGCTTCTCGAGAATCCGAGACATCAGCTTCTGATTGACGGCATTGTCCTCGACAAGCAGCACCTTAAGACCCCTCAGTTCGCCGCCGCGCGCAGCCGGCGCGAGTACGGTCGTCGCTCTTGCCTTGCCCACCACTTCTTGAAGACATTGCAGCAGTGCGCTGCGTTTCACCGGTTTTGTCATGATGCGGTCAATGATCCGTTCCTGCGCTGTGTCCCGAACCCGGTTTCCAAGAGAGGTCATCAGGACAATGGGCACATGTGCGCCGGCCGGATCGCGTCGCAGACGCTCCGCCAGCCACGGGCCGGCGTGATCCGGCAGGTCGTGATCCAAGAGCACGGCATCGGGTGCGCGATCTGCAGCCAAGAGTTGCTTCCAGGCGTCCTCGCCCGCCGCGGCCGTCGCGGCGCCGGTCACTCGACAGCCCATGGAAGATAGCTGGCCCTCGATGATTCGCAGGTTGACCGGGTGATCGTCAATGACCAGTACTTCACAACCCTCCAGATCGACCGCTTCAGGGGGCAACGCTGCCAACGGGACAAGCGGAAGCGCGATCTCGAACCAGAAGCAAGAACCGGATCCCGGCGTACTGTTGACGCCGATCGACCCGTTCATCAGTTCGACGAGCCGGCGGCAGATTGACAGGCCCAGGCCGGTCCCGCCAAAGCGCCGCGTCATCGACGCATCGGCCTGAGTGAAAGGCATGAACAGGCGCGAGCGCTGTTCATCGCTGAGCCCGGCACCGGTGTCGATGACCTCCACGCGCATTCGCACCTGTCCATCGGCAGCCCGTTGCCGGCGTGCGCAGAGACGCACCTCGCCCTTCTCGGTGAATTTGACCGCATTGCTGAGCAGGTTGAGGACGATCTGCCGCAGGCGGGTGGGATCGCCGCGCATGCCCCGCGGCAGCGTCGGATCCACATCGATGACGAGATCGAGCCCCTTCTCTCCGGCGCGAAGCGCAATGGCGTCCACCGATTGTTCCACGACCATCAGAAGGTCGAAGTCGATCTGCTCCAAGGCCATCTGACCTGCTTCGATCTTGGAGAAATCCAGCACGTCATTCAATACGGCGAGCAGCGACTCCCCGCTCGAGCGTGCAATCTCGGCGAACTCACGTTGATCGTCGCGCAAGGGCGTATCGAGCAGCAGTCCCGTCATGCCGATGACACCGTTGAGCGGCGTTCTGATCTCGTGGCTCATGTTCGCAAGAAAGTCGCTCTTGGCCCGGCTCGCGGACTCAGCCGCCTCTTTGGCGCCCTGCAGGGCCTCGTGCACTTGACGTTGTTTGGTGATATCGGTAGCAACTGCCAGAAACCCGGTGACGGATCCGCCGGCGTCGCAGACCGCCGTGACGTCGATCGTCACCGGCAACGTCGAGCCATTCTTGCGTACGTAGGTCCAGTCGCGCGTGTCGCGCCGGCCATTGCGCACCGCATGGACGACGATGTCGAAGCCTTCGACGGAAGCGTTGAATTGGGCGGCAAGTTCACCCGAACGGTCCGCCAATTCGTCCTTCAGATGAAAGAGCAAGAGGTCATGTTGGCCCACCATCTCGTTCGATGTGTATCCGAGCATCCGAGCTGCGCCGGCGCTGAACATGGTGATCATCCCGCGCAGATCGGTGGCGATGATCGATGTCTCGGTTGCCGCATCGAGCACCCCCTGCAGCCGGCGGAATAATTCATGGGAGTGCTCTGCGGCTTGCGCGCTTCTGAGTTCAACCGTTGCGCGCATCGAAACCATGTCGCGCATCAGGGCGGCGAAGCCGCCTCGCCCGATCACGTGAATGCCGGCATGACTATCGCCGGCCTCGATGCCGCCAACGAGCACTCGCATGCGATCGACGGCGCCCGAGATGCTGCGTGCGAGTATCAAGGCAAGCACCACGCCGAGCAGCGCCATCGGAGCTATCGCCAGGACGATCACGTCATGTCCGCGCGCGATTCGTTCTGCATTGTCGGTGCGGGATTGAAACGCCGCCCCGCGCTGCGCATCGATGAGGTCCTGCAACTGCCTGTCGACATCACGAGCAATCGACGCCGTCACGGACCCTGGATCGGCAGCGGCGGCGGAGACCCGGCCGGCAAGCATGACAAGACCATCGCGGACGCCTCCGGCACTTGTATGGGTGGCCGCATTACCAAGCTTGGAGCGGGCACCATCAGCGAGCACGCGCAGCGGGGTGTCGCTCTCGATCGAGCGCGGCGCCGTCGCGATGCCGACGATCTCCTTCCAGGCAAGCTGGGCTGTCTGCGTGTCGGCCGCCGCCGCCAATTCGTTGTCCTGGTACGCGGTGGTCAGCCGGCTGAACTCGCGGTACGTTGAGACGGAGTGAATGCCGGTGCCGAGCGCAACGCAGACCACGAGACCAAATCCCAGCAGGAGCTGGATCGCGATGGGTACCCTGTTGACGAAGGAATGCACCGGCGCTGTGGGGAGTATTCGGTCCATGACCGATAGCCGCCTGACCCGTCGATTGAAAATGATCGCGCCGAGGTGCAGCGCGATCAATGTCAGCAGCACGGCCGCAATGACGGTGTGCGCCTGTGTCATTCGATCGCGTTCCATGTCCGAGATGTCGAACGGAGCAGGCAACGTGATGAGTCCGAACACCGTCACCGTGACGCCGCGCGCCCAGGATATGCACATGCCGACCAGGGGCTGTAGCAGCAACAGGAAGTACAGGACACGATGCACGCTCGTCATCGCGAGTACTTGCCAGGCAGGCAGAGCCGATAAAGGCGAGGGCGCGCGATAGCGCAAGGCCAGTCCCAGGCGGAGCAGCACACAGAGCAGTATGGCAATGCCCACCTGTCGGTGCAGGGCAAGGGCGAGCTGCCCGTACTCCAGCGACAGTAGCCGCTGCAGAACGAGCGCCAGCGTCAACTGGCTGGCCACCAGAAGCGCGATGACCCAGTGGACCAACTGCAAGGGCGAGGGGTATTTCACCGCAGCCCGGCGTTTGGGATGGCTGTCATTTGACCGTGACCGTCATTTTCATCTTGGGATGAATGCCGCAGCTGACGGTATAGGTGCCCGCTTTGACAAAGGGCACTCGGAACTCGGCCCCCGGGCTCTGCAGCCCGCCGTTTATGCTCAAACCTTCCCCGACAACCGTGATGTTGTGCGTTGTCGTGTCGTTGTTCATGAATGTCACGATCTGGTCTTTGGCCACGGTCAGCTCGGCAGTGCTGAAGCGCAGACCCTTCTGCCCGACGGTCACGGAATCACCCGCCAACGTGGAGGTGACGAGCAAGGTCGCGGCAAGGCAGGAGAGAACGGCGCGAATGGTCATGACGGTCTTTGTGTGGAAAATCGCTACTGCGGAAGAACGTTCACGGTGATCGGCGCGTCGACGCTGGTCAGCGTGGAGAGAAACGCCAGCAGATCGCGCTTCTCAGCGGGTGTCAGACCGAGCGGCCGCATGTCGCTGTCCAGGCTGGCGCGCCTCACGAACCCACCATCGTAGTGATCGATGACGGCACCCAGAGTGGCGAGCGATCCGTCATGCATGTAAGGCGCGCGCTGATCTATGTTGCGCAGAGTCGGCGTTTTGAACGCGTGCTCCAGCTGTTCGATGCCTGGTGCAATCAATGCGCGGCCGCGATCCCGATCGGGAAGGCCGGCATCGTGAAAGCCGTCGTCGGTCATCCGCCAACCCTGGTGGCATACGGCGCAGTTGGCCTTGCCGTTGAACAGGACAAAGCCGCGAAGCGCGGCGGGGGAGATCGCTGCGGTCTCACCGTTGACCCAGCGGTCAAAGGGTGCATCGCGCGAGATGACCGTACGTTCGAAGGTCGCGATGGCCGCGGCGATGGTGTCGATCGAGATCGGCTGCGCCGGAAAGATGCGTTGAAAGGCGGCAGCGTAGCCGGGGATGTCGCGAACGCGCCGCACGCAGTCCGACGCCAGCAGGTTCATCTCTTTGCCGGATTCCATGGGTCCCTTCGCCTGTTCTTCCAGGGTGGCGGCTCGCCCATCCCAGAAATACGGTTCGCCGTAGGCCACGTTGAGGATCGTCGGCGTGTGCCGATCCAGGCGCGTCCCCAGGTGACCGATGCCTTTGGGGAGTCCATCGCCCCATGCGAGCCCGGGGTTGTGACACGTCGCACAGGCGATTACTCCCGAGCCGGACAGTCGTGGATCGAAAAACAGCGCCTGACCGAGCGCCACTTTCTCCGGAGTGATCGGGTTGTTGGCCGGGACCGGCACCGTTGTCGGCCGCCGGTACTGTTCGACCAGAGCCTGGAGTTCTTTGGACCGCACGGGCACTTCTGCCGAATGCCCGACCGCGCCGTATAGGCAGACGGCCACTAGACCGGTCAGCCACGGATGCGTCCGGCGGTAAAAATCGAAATCCATGCACGAGGGCCTTGCTGACCTGTGGGATAGCGACACTACCTGCTGCGGCGCTCGAATTCGCAACGCCCGGTCACAGAGTCAGCGGTATTTGCTCAAAAAACGGCCGGAAAGACGAATTGGTCACAATCGAGCGATCTGCTCCCGATTCGCCGGTGCGATCGACACCAATCGCACGCAACCCATGGGTTGCGGGACGTTTAGACGACGCCGGCACACCTCAGTGCACCCCATCGTTGAGCCTTTGCATTTAAGTCACTTAGAATGATGGGAGAATCAGGAGGTCCATTGAAAAACTCACGCAGGCGTTTCTTAACCCGCGCATCCCTAGGTGTTGTCGGCGCCACCATGGGTGCATATGAAGTGACTGCGGCGCAGAGCCCGGCACCTCCCGCTCCACCTCCCGGCGCACCCTCGGCATTTGCCACCTCGCCGCCTGTGGGACCGGAGGTCTCCGCCGCCACTTTCTTGGAGGCTGAGAAATTGATGCAGGTCGGGCTGAGCAGTCAGGAGTCTCATGACGCCGCCGGTAGCTGGCGAGCCGCCATGGCCCCCCTCTATGAGCGGCGCACGGGACCGAAGAAGATACGGTTGGAAGCGGCACTTGCACCGGCTTCGCAATGGGAACCCAATCAGTACGGGCAGAAGATGGATCCCGGTCGAGACCGGTTTGTCCGCAGCAAGGTCGAGGGGCGGCGTCTGCCGACCAGCGATGCAGACATCGCCTTTGCGTCCGTGACGCAACTTTCGCACTGGATTGAGACGCGGCAACTCGCTTCCGAGAGGCTCACGCAGATCTATTTGAAACGGTTGGAACGCTTCGATCCCAAGCTCAAGTGTGTCATCACACTGACGCGCGAGCTGGCGCTTGAACAGGCAAAACGCGCAGATGCCGAGATTGCGGCCGGAAAATATCGGGGACCGTTGCATGGCATCCCTTGGGGGGCCAAGGATCTGCTCGATACGGCCGGAATTGCGACTACTTATGGTGCCGAGCCATTTCGGAATCGCAAACCTGAGGCGGATGCCACCGTGGTTCGGCGGCTTCACGAGGCCGGTGCCGTGCTGGTTGCCAAGCTGAGCCTCGGGGCGCTCGCGCTCAACGATATCTGGTTCGGAGGCCAGACCATGAATCCGTGGCTCCTCGAGGAGGGATCTTCCGGATCAAGTGCCGGGCCGGGCGCCGCCACAGCGGCGGGTCTGGTTGGCTTTTCCGTGGGTAGCGAGACCGGCGGCAGCATCGTGGCCCCGAGCATGCGCTGCGGTGTTACGGGATTGCGTCCCACCTATGGCCGCGTACCGCGCACGGGGGCGATGACGCTTTGCTGGTCACTCGATAAACTGGGGCCGATGGCGCGCAGCGTCGAAGACACGTTGCTGGTTTTGCGCGCCATCTCAGGGCCGGATCGCCAGGACGTAGCCTGCGTGCCGAGCACGCTCGACTATGACGCGGCCGCGCCCATCAGCGGATTGCGCGTCGGCTATTTTCCTCAGTGGATGAAGGAGGCCACCGACGTGGACCGCGCCGCGCTCGAGACAGTTCGGAAACTTGGCGCGACAGCGACCGAGGTTTCGATCCCCGACTGGCCTTACGATTCGCTGAATGTGATTCTTTTCGCTGAGGCGGCGGCGGCCTTCGAAGAGCTGACCTTGAGCGGCGGCCTGAATCAACTTAAAATGCAGGTTCCCGACGCCTGGCCGAATATCTTTCGGCAATCGAGATTCCTCTCGGCGGTCGATTTCGTCCAAACCGATCGATTGCGTCGCAAGGTCGCGATCGAAATGGCGCGGGTCTTTTCTCAGGTGGACTTGCTGCTGGTGCCATCGCTGCAGGACGAAATTCTGGTCATTACGAACGCCACAGGACATCCTTCGCTGACCCTGCGCGCAGGTTTCGTCAAGGTCTCAGAGGCGCGCAGCGATTGGGCGCCGGATGCCGCGAAACCGCTGCCGAAGTTCAACCCGCCGCGTCGCGTACCCCATGGCGTTACCTTGATCGGACGTCTTTTCGACGAGGGTACTATCGGGCGGGTCGGCGTGGCTCTCGAACGTGAGTTTGGCGTGGCAGCGGCGAGGCCGGCGGGATTCGAAGGATAAAGTATTCTCCCACGCTGCTTAGGTCCGGCGATAACATGGAGTCCGCGCCGCCCAAGCAAAAAATACAACACAGAAGGCAATTCGATGAAGCAAATTTTGATGTCCATGGCGATCTATTGCGCGGCGTTCTCGTTCGCCACGGCGAACGCAAGCCCCGGCCCTACCCTAAGCGCCTCCACGGCGCCGATCGCGGCGCCCAAGGACAGGGTATATGCCGGCGAAATTCGCCTTCAAGTCGATGCATCCGATCTCGAGCGACGAATCGTGCGCGTTCACGAGAGCTTGAGCGGAGTCGGCACGGATACGGTGTTGCTGTATCCCAAGTGGTTGCCGGGAACGCATGCGCCTGAGGGTCCCATCGACAGGCTCGCGGGCATCAGGATAAGCGCGAACGGTGCGCCGGTGTCCTGGACGCGCGATCCCGTCGATGTCTACGCGTTTCACGTGCATCCGGCCTCCGGGGTAAAATCGATCGACATCGATTTCGACTACCTCTCTCCCACCAGCCTCAAAGTCGGCGCCATCGAGATCACCCGCGATATCCTGCTGCTCGAGTGGAACGCTCTTGTCCTCTACCCGGCCGGCTACTTCACGCGGCAGATTCCGGTGGAAGCAAGTCTCACGTTGCCCGCCGACTGGAAATTCGGATCGGCGCTGGAAACCGCGAGCACCAGCGGTAGGCAGACCACATTCAAGCGCGTCAGCCTGAACACTTTTATCGACAGTCCGGTGTATGCGGGCCGATATACGGCGCGGCTCGACCTCGATCCCAACGGCGCGGCGCCGGTGCATCTGAACCTGTTCGCCGACCGGCCCGAGCTTCTGGCGATCAAACCGGAGCAACTCGAGGCGCACCGAAATCTCGTACAGCAGGCCTACAAGGTTTTCGGCTCGCGCCACTACGCACATTACGATTTTCTGTATTCGTTGAGCGATCAGATTCAGCAGAACGGACTCGAGCACCATCAGTCGAGCGAGGACGGCAGTGATCCTGAGGCCTTGACCGAATGGGGCAAAACCGCGTTCGGCCGGGATCTGCTGGCGCATGAGTTCACTCACTCTTGGAACGGCAAGTTCCGGCGTCCGGCGGACCTGTGGACCCCCAATTACCAAGTGCCGATGCGGGATAGTCTGTTGTGGGTGTATGAGGGGCAGACCGAGTATTGGGGTCAGGTGCTCACCGCTCGCTCCGGCCTGTGGACCCAACAGCAGGCGCTCGATCAGCTCGCCCTCACGGCAGCGTACTACGAGGTCCAAGCGGGTCGCCGCTGGCGCGCCTTGCAGGATACGACCAACGACGAGATCATCAATCCGCGCCGCCCCATGTCCTGGCGCAATTGGCAGCGCTTCGAGGACTACTACTCGGAGGGCGAATTGATCTGGCTCGACGCCGACACCTTGATCCGCGAGCGCTCGCAGGGCAAGCGCTCGCTGGACGACTTCGCGCGCACCTTCTTCGGCATCGACGATGGCAGCTTCACCACCGTCACGTATACCTTCGAAGACTTGGTGAAGGCATTGAACAGCGTGGAATCCTACGACTGGGCCGCATTTCTGCGCGCACGGCTCGATACTACGGCTACGCCGGCGCCCTTGGAGGGACTGCGGCGCGGCGGCTACAAGCTGGTCTTTTCCGACACGCCAAGCGACTACTTAAAGCAGCACGACGATCAGAGCAAGCGCGTGAATCTGCTGTTCTCCATCGGTGTCGAACTCGATGACAAGGACGGCACCGTTATGGAAGTGCTCTGGGATAGCGCCGCGTTCAAGGCGAAGCTTACGGAAAGCAGCGTCCTGCTGGCCGTGAACGGCGCCGCCTACAGCGCCGAAGTACTCAAGGATGCGATCCGATCGGCGCGGACGACCCAGCTTCCGATCGAACTGATCGTCAAGAACGGCGATCGATTTCGAGTCCTCAAACTCGACTACCACGATGGCTTGCGCTATCCGCACCTGGAACGCGAACCATCGGCGCGCGCGCTGCTGGACGATATCTTGGCCGCGCGCAAGTAGTCTTCAGTGTGTCACGGCCCGGCGCAGAATACGGTTCTGCTGCCAAATGGATTTGATGACTGTACCGTTCGCCATCGGCGGCACGTAAGCGCCGGCCGAGAGTGGCGGTACCGGCGCCAAGCCGCTGGGCGGGACGGGACACACGCCGGTCGCTTGATAGCTAAGCGCCGATGCGAGCAGCCCTTCCGCACTGTCTCCGAGGGCGTGAGCAAAATCATCGGCAACTGAACAGCCCGGCACCGGCACTCCCTCGGTCGCCACCGTATTTTGGGGGGTGAATCCGTCGGTGTAGTCGCCAAAGCTCTTGGCGTTCACGCCTTTGAATTGAATCGAGAAATACGTGACAGCGCAGTTATCAGGTGCGTAGAACCCGTACGGTTTGCCGCACGTCGTCGAGCCAACTTGAATCACTTGAACGTTGACGCCTTGCAGGCCATTGATGATGGACTCACTCGCGGAGCAAGTTCCGGAAGTTGTGAGCACGAACACACGGTGCAAATTTAAGGTAGGCAACGCTTGGCCAGACATCACCGAGAATCCCAGCGTCGTCGCATGAAAGCCAACGGGCGCGATTGTCCCGCCCGTCACCGGGTTGACCGTCGGATGCTTGCTGTTGAATTGGGTCAACTCGAAGGTCTGCCCCGTAGTCACCGTCGGCCCCGCGACCATATACGCGACCTCGCTGGCGATATCGAGGAGCCCACCGCCGTTGTAACGTATGTCGAGAACCAGCTCTTGCACGCCGGCACTCTGAAGCTGGGTGAACGCAGTGACCAGCGCGTTTTCCGCGGTCGCGAGATGATCGTTGAAGAGCATGTAGCCAACGAGCGCCCCGCTCGGCGCCGTGATCGTATGCGTGTTCTGCACCGGGGACACCATGACGTCGGCCGACACCAAGGTGATCGTTCGCGACGCCATTGAGCCCGGGTCGCGGACCGTGAAGGTATGGCTCTCGCCGACGGTTTGCGGCGCAAGTCCTGCATTGAGCGTGTTGATGCTGGTCTGATCGGTGGCATTTACCAAATCAACGCCGTCGATATCAAGGATCTGTGCGCCGCGCGACAGGCTTGCGGGGGCGGTCGCCGCCTCGGAGCCAGGCTCTGTATAGGCAACGACGACGTTGCGCGGAGGCGTTCCCGCAATGACCACGAAATTCGCCCCATATCCGGCTTGTATTCCGGACGCCTCGAGCGCCTCCCAGGTGGCCGTTGGGTAGGTAAAGTGAAACTTATCTTTTGGTTTTCCGGAAGCTGTCAGCGCCGTGGTCTTGAGGGCGGTGAAATAACTGGCGTCTGTCGCAAAGCTTGCCGGATTTTGATCTTTGACTTCATCAAACCACAGGTAAAGATCATTGGTCCAAGAGCGCAGCCAATTCAATTCGTCGAGCAGCGTGCCCTGGGTATCCGGATACGGCTTCTTCGTTCCGGGATCGACACCCGTGCGTGGATTGACGCACTTGGCCGCGAATGTCGACTCGGCCGCGAACTGTCCTTGCACCCAGGAGGGAGGTGGCGGCCCGGCTGAAGCTCCACCGCCTCCGCCACCGCATCCACCGAGGAGCGCTGCAGTCAAAACCCACGCAGTACTGAGTCGATTCCGGATCGGATTGGACATATGAAACGTCCTTGTAATAGCCGTTTTATTGCGCCGGACGATGATTTTACATGAATCCCGCAAAGCGCAAAACCACGGGGTACCGCATGAGGAAATCTTTCCAAGCGGAGTCACGGCGGTAAGCCGATTGTTCATTTTGCAGTTATGCTTTGCCGGCGATAGCGCGTGCATAGCAGTAATTCGAATGGGAGATTTGGATGAATTCAGGCCTCAAGTTGGGCATGTTTTTGCTCGCCGGTTGCGCGTTCTCGGCGGCGCAGGCGGCAACGGAATATCGCTACACCATGCTTTTTTCCGGCCGAGCGGGCGGCGAACACGTCACGCGAATCGGCGATGACGGCAATATCGCCACCGACTTCAGCTATCGCAACAACGGACGCGGTCCCGACTACAAGGAGAAGCTCGTGCTGGCAGGCGATGGCACGCTGCGGCGCTTTGCCATTACGGGCAAGTCGACCTTCGGCTCGCTGGTCGACGAGCGCTTCGTGCGCAAGGGCGATCGAGCCAAGTGGGCCGGCAAAGTCGATCACGGTTCGATGAAGATCAGCGGCAAGGCGCTGTACGTGCCGATCGAGTCGACCATTGAAGTCACAGGCATCATGGTGCGCGCGCTGATCCATGAATCCAGCTTGAAGCTGCCGGGAATTCCGGGCGGCGAATTGTCGATCGTCAAGCTCACCGATACCAACGTGACGAACGGCAAAGAGGCGCGTGCATTGACCTTGTATGCCATACGCGGCGCGGACCTTGAACCGAGCTACGTCTGGATGAGTGCCGATGGTGAACGCGCCTTCGCCACGATCTTCCCGGGCTTTGCGCAGCTGATTCTCAAAGGCTGGGAGGCGCAGGCCGACGCCCTCGAGAAATTGCAGTTGGAAGCGCAGGGCGCTTACCAGCGCGATATCGCGAAGCGCGATCGCCACGAACTGGCACAGCCGGTCCTCATCAGAAATGCGCGAGTGTTCGATTCCGAGCATGCCGTGCTGGGTCCCGTACAGGATGTGTACGTCAATCGTGGCCGCATCGGCGCGGTCTATCCGGCCGGCTCGCCGAGCCAAACGCCCGGCACGGTCATCGATGCGCAAGGCCGTACACTGCTGCCCGGCCTCATCGACATGCACGCGCACGTTTCCCCGGGAGACTATTTGTTGAATCTCGCATCGGGCGTGACGACGGTGCGCGACATGGGCAACGACAACGCGGTCCTGGCAGAGGCGCTTGGCCGTCTCGATCGCCACGAGTCGATCGGGCCGCACGTGGTTCCAGCCGGCTTCATCGAAGGCAAGAGCCAATTCAACGCGAGCGGCGGCATATTGGTCGACAGCCTCGATGCCGCGAAGCAAGCGGTGGATTTCTATGCGCAGCGGGGCTACCCGCAGATCAAGATCTACAACTCCTTCAAGCCGGAATGGGTAAAGGAAACGGCCGCGTATGCGCACCGGCGCGGCTTGCGCGTCAGCGGCCATATTCCGGCCTTCATGAAAGCCGAGGATGCCGTCAAGGACGGCTACGATGAGATTCAGCACATCAATCAAGTGTTGCTGAATTTCTATGTCAAGCCCGATACCGATACCCGGTCGCTGCAGCGCTTTACGCTCATCGCGGAGAATGCGAATTCGCTCGATCTCGATGCGCAGCCGTTCCAGGATTTGGTCAAGCTGCTCGTCGCACACAAGACGGTCCTCGACCCCACGCTCACCGCGTTCGAGGCGCAATTCACGCAGATGCCCGGCGAGGTGAACCCATCGTTGGCCGCAATCGGCGATCATCTTCCGATTACGCTGCACCGGCAGCTGTTCAAGAGCGAGAGCGAGATCACCAAGGAGATGGCGCCGCGATGGCGCGCCTCCTACGCCAAGATGCTCGAGGCGGTTGCGCGTTTTCACCGCGCCGGCATTCAAATCGTCCCGGGCACCGACGATGTCGCGGGGTTCGCGTTTCAGCGTGAACTCGAGTTGTACGTCAAGGCAGGAATTCCCGCGAACGAGGTGCTGCGCATCGCCACCTGGAACGGGGCGACCTATGCCCGAGTGCTCGCCGATCGAGGTTCCATCGAGCGCGGCAAGCGCGCCGACTTGATACTGATCGACGGAGATCCGACGCAGGACATATCGACCATCCGCAACGTCGCCCTCGTCATGCAGGACGGCGACGCCTACTACCCGGCTGAACTGTGGAGCGAACTTGGCGTGAAGCCTTTCGCGCCTGCGCTGAAACCTTGAGCGAGGCGTTGTAGCGGGTTTCAAACATAACCAATTGGTTATGGATTAGCCAAACATCCTCCCTGCGGTTTGGCACCCGCTGCGAGGCCCCACAAGGATGTGATTTAGCGCACATACGCACATATTCGGGGTCAATGCGCCGCTTTTGTGCGGATCGGTATTGCGTCTTATGGTCACTTACGATGTAGGCTTCGGCCAATAAATGGACCTCAGCAGACACCCATGACGCAACAGCGGCGCACCCCAATCGACGACTCGCTGGAGACGGATGATCTATTCCACTCCATTCGATCCAGGATCGCCGAGCGCGACAACGCGACCGCGGGCGAGGGGATTTCGGTGGACCTGTTGCGCGTGGCCCCCGACGTTCGCCGCGAGACGCCGGCGACAGCACCGGCACCGGCATCGGCACCGGCACCCGCACCGGCGCGGCCGGGCAGCGGCTTTGTGCTGCGCGGCCGATACGTGATTGAAGGTCAGGTGGGCAGCGGCGGGATGGGCACCGTTTACCGGGCGCTCGACCGGTCGCGCCGTGAGCACACCGAAATTGACGCCCGTGTGGCGATAAAAATATTGCATGAGCAGACCCGGGGTAGGGCAGAGGTGGTGTCGAAACTGCGCCGCGAATTCTATTCGGCGCAGGCTCTCGCGCACCCCAGCATCATCAAGGTCTACGAGTTGGATCTCGATCACGATTTCTCGTTCTTCACCATGGAGTTGATCGACGGAGAAAGCCTGTTCAGCGTGATTCAGAATTTTCATCCGCTGCTGCTGCCGCGCCACTATGTCTGGGCGGTCATTCGCGAGGTGGGTGCCGGTCTCGCGCACGCACATGACCGCCGTGTGATTCACGGTGACCTGAAACCGCAAAACGTGATGGTCACCAACGATGGGGAACTGCGCATACTCGATTTTGGAACATCGCGTGAGTCGGCCCCCACATTGACGCCTGCCTACGCGTCGTGCGAGCTGCTGGAAGGCCGCGAGCCGGATCCGCGCGATGATCTTTTCGCGCTCGCGTGCCTGTCTTACGAATTGCTGGCCGGAGAGCACCCGTTCCAGCAGCGGCGTTCAACCGAGGCGCGCGCGCTCAAGATGTCGCCGCAGCGTCCACCCGGTCTTTCGGGGCGGCAATGGAAGGCGCTCGCGGCGGCTCTTTCATGGGATCGCGCAGATCGGCCGCGCGGGGTGCGCGATTGGCTGGCAGATCTCGATTTGGGCAGCGAAGCGTTGGGACCCGTACCGGATCCGGAGGAATCGAAGACACTGCCATTGGTGAAGGGCAATCTGCCGTCCGGATGGATCGCGCTGGCCGCTGCCGTCCTGGTCTGCTGCATCGCCTGGGCGGTGATGAGCCGGCCGAAAGCGCCGAGGGTCGCCGTCGAAGCCGATCCTGTAGCGACTGCTCCCCTGAATGTGGAGCGCGCGCTTGCGGCTGCGGAAGCGGAAGAGTCTCAAGCACCTGCCGCGGCGGCACCGGTACCTCCTAAGGCGGCCGTCAAGAACCGAACTCCCGGCGCACTGACCGCGGCCCGGCCGATCGACAGGACGGAGAAGATCGGTATCGTATCCGATTCGTACTCCATTCGGCGCGGCGAGAAATTTACCGAAATCCGCGTCCACCGTTCGTCGGGATCAAAAGGCGGTACGAGTTTCGCTTGGTGGACCGAGCCTGGTTCTGCGCGGGCCGGCACCGACTACGCGCCGCAGGCGCCTGCGACGATATCTTTTCCCGCCGGCGTGCACACGGTGAGTCTCTTTATCAAGCTTCTGCCGAACGCATCGCGAAAGCGGACCGACGTGTTCTACGTGGTTCTCGGCAACCCCAGCACCGGCAGTGCTCTGGGTGCGGTATCAAAAGCGGCGGTGTCGCTGTTTCCATGAATTCGAAGCCGCCTCGATACGGGGTGGCGCGGATGATTTCGAAGTTGGGCCTGGGCTCCCGCACGCAAGCCGGAAAGTGGGTGCGTGCAGGCCAAGTTCGCGTCAACGGCCGGCTCGTCAAGGATCCCGAATTTCCGGTGAACCCAAGCTCCGACCGGATCGCAGTGGCCGGCCGGGACGACATGCCGGCGCGATTGGTCGTCATGCTCAACAAACCTCGAGGCCTGGTCACCACCACGAGCGATGAGCAGGGCCGCGAAACCGTTTATAAATGCTTCGCCGGTGCCGCCCTGCCATGGCTCGCACCGGTTGGGCGACTGGACAAGGCCAGCGAGGGTCTCTTGCTATTCAGCAACGATCCCATGTGGGCCGCGCACGTCACCCACCCTTCTTCCGGACCCGACAAAACCTATCATGTACAAATCGACCGCTTGCCGGACGCGGCCTTGCTCAAGAATCTCGAGTGCGGCATGAGGGTTGACGGCGAAATGCTGGCAGCAAAATCCGCGCGCTGCCTGCGCAGCGGCGATAAGCATGCATGGCTCGAGATCGCGCTCGACGAGGGGCGCAACCGGCAGATACGCCGTCTGCTGCGTGCCTTTGACATTGCCGTGCTGCGTTTGGTGCGGGTGCGCGTCGGCGAGTTGCAATTGGGCGATTTGCCCAAAGGCGGATGGCGCGTACTGACCGAGCATGAGATCGAATCGCTTGGAGGCATATTTTAGCAGCCGCCCATCTTCACCAGGAATTTCTCGCCCGTGCCCGTCCTTGCGTAACGTTTGACCAACTCCGGATCAAGCATCTCGGGCAAGCGGATTTCAGTCCCGTAATGGGTGGCGAAGGTCGTCTTTAACCCGTCAGTGACGCGTTTACGCATTCGCGTGACGGTTTCCGCACCGAAATTCTGCAGAGACCAGGACATCAGCCACCCGGCGACGGACCACGCGGTGCCGATATTCCCCTGGATAACCTTAGGACCGGGATCGAGTAGACCGTACACGTAGACCTGTTTGAGCTTGGAGGAGCCGTATCGGCTGAATGCAGAGGACTGTCGCAGATTGACGGTCTCCATCGCGGCCAGAATTTGCGACAGCAGGGGCCCGCCGCCGATCGCGTCGAAGGCGATTGTAGCGCCCGTGGCGCCGAGGGCTTCAATGAGGTGATGCTGGAAATCTGGGTTGGCACTGTCCAGCACGTACTTGGCGCCGGCTCCCCGCAGGAGTTCTGCCGCGCGTGAGTCCCGGACAATATTCACCAGCCCGACGCCGTCCTCGAGGCAAACGCGATTGAGCATCTGACCTACGTTAGAGGCGGCCGCGGTGTGCACGATGGCCTCGTGACCTTGTCGGCGCATGGTCTCGATCATCGAGAGAACGGTGAGTGGATTGATGCAGGCCGCGGCACCCTCTCGGGCGGAGAGGCCCTCGGGAAGGAGCAGACAGTCAGCGGCCTTCAGGATGCGGAAGAGACAATAGGTGTCATCCCGGAATGCGACTTTACGTCCGATGAGTTCCTTCGCGTCTCCTCCGGCATCCACGACTGTTCCCGCTCCTTCGTTTCCGAGGAAAATCTTGCGATCCCAACGCGCCGCCGCCCATGAGAGTCGAGATTCCGGAACCTGTCCTAGAAGAGTTGGGCTGTCGGGGGTTCCACCAGGTACGAGCGTTGATTTGTCCACGGGTCCGAAAATGCCGAGCAGATCTGCGGGATTGATGGGCGCGGCTTCGATTTGAACGACAATTTCGTCCGGTGCGGGAGCATGAAGCTTGATCGCTTCAAGCTTGAGCTCAAATTGACCCTGCGAGCTGATGGTGGATTGCAGCGCGAAGTTGGAGCGATCTTGTTTCATAGTGTCCGTCCGGCACGCCGGTGGTTACCCCATCAACCAGCTTCAATGCCTGCCAGACGCGGCAACAATCGTTGCATGTTGCGGCGTCCGTGGAACATGCGCGACTTGACGGTGTTGGTTGGGCAATCGACCATCACCGCTATCTCCTCGCAGGAGTGCCCGAAGCGGTAGAAAAGCTCGAGCACGGTTCGTTGCTCCTCGGCCAGTTGTATCAGCGCGGCTCCGATCCATTCACGGTCGTCGCCCCCAGACCAGGGTTCATGGGCCGCTTCGACGAAATCCAGGTTCGGTTCCTCATGCGCCTCGCGGTTGCTTCTTCTTCGCAGCGTTTTACGGCCGATGCGGTAGGCAATGCCCATGATCCAGGTGGAAACTCTCGAACTGCCCTTGAAACTCGGAGCGCACCGCCAGATGGCCCAGAGCGTGTCGTTGGTGATCTCCGCGATCAGCTCGGAGGATCGGGTGATTCGCCGAGTAAAGCGCGCAACGCGGGGGTAGTAACGCGCATGAATCTCATTGAATGCGGCCTCATCGCCGGCCGCAATGGCAGCAATGAGCAGCTGATCCAGATCGTTCCCGGCGGCGGCCGCCGACACCGGTGCGCCGGTTTCCAGGCGGCGCATTCCCGGACGTGAATCATGATTCGGCACGGGGATCTCCACTCAGCCGATCACGAGACGAACAGGGACGTTGCCGCGAGTCGCGTTCGAGTACGGACATGCCGCGTGCGATTTCTCGACCAGCGAATCGGCCTCGGTCCGAGGAAGCCCTGGCAGGTGGATCTTCAGCTCGACCTCAGTCTCGAATCCTCGCCGCGTCGCCCCCACGCCGACAATGGCTTCGACCTCCGTGCCTGTCGGCAAAGCGATGCCGTCGCGCGTTGCCACCAGCCTCATCATCGCCAGAAAGGAAACGGCATAGCAGGCCGCGAACAGGTGCTCGGGCTCAACGCCGCGTCCGTCCGCGCCGCCAAGCTCGCGCCGCGGGGTCACTTTGAGGTCCAACAGACCGTCGGAGGACACCGCCCGCAGATCCCGGCCCGCGGTGGCCTTCACGTGCGCGCGATGCAGAACGTTGTTAATCAGCGACATTCAATGTTCCCGCCATCCGATAGATTGGGTGGAAGAGGGCCGCGTTTCATTCGTACAGCGTAAGTGCCAATGCTCTGGGAGTGGTTCGCTCGGTGTTACCATTCGGTAACGAATCCGTTTCCGCGGGTTTGGATCCCGAGGCTGCCGATGAAGTCCTTTGCTCGATTCCGCCTGGACTCCGTGAACCAGTGCCTGTGGAGGCGGGCTGAAGCGGAGCACGAAGAGCGCGTTCTGCTGGCGCCGAAGGCCTTTTCGGTCCTGACGTATCTGGTCGATCACGCCGGGCGCCTGGTAACGCACGATGAGCTGCTCAAGGCCGTGTGGTCGAGCCGTGTGGTCGAGCCGCAGACGGTGAAGAAACATATCGTCGAAGTGCGCACCGCACTCGGCGACCGCCCGAAGAACTCTCTGTTCATCGAGACGCTGCCCAGGCGCGGCTATCGGTTCATCGCTCCGGTATCTGAATCCGTTGCTCCGGAGCCGGTCGTATCGGGCAGAGCGGCGCCCAGCGAATTGGTCGGGCGCGGCGGGGCTCTGGAGGAGCTGTACGAAGCATGGCAACACGCCGCACGCGGCGAGCGGCAGATCGTGTTCATCACCGGGGAGCCGGGCATCGGCAAGAGCGCACTGGCAGAGGTATTCCGACAGCAGGCCGCGCTCACCGAGAAGTCAGTTCGCATCGCACATGGGCAGTGCATGGAAACTTATGGAAACAAGGAAGCGTACGGTCCTATGCTCGAGGCCCTGGGACGATTGTGCCGCGGTCCGCGGGCCGAGCCGATCGCTAAGATCCTCTTCGCGGAAGCGCCGACTTGGGTGACACAACTTCCAGCGCTTCTCACCCAGGAGAACCGCGAGATGCTGCATCGCGAAATCCTGGGTGCCACCCGTGAGCGCATGCTGCGCGAGTTCGGTGAAGCATTGGAGTCGATCACCGCGCAGACTCCGCTGCTGCTGGTGCTGGAAGACCTGCAATGGGCGGATGACTCCAGCGTTGACCTCATCGCTTCGCTGGCACGCCGCCGCTCTCCCGCGAAATTCATGCTGCTTGCCACGTGCCGGTCATTGGAGCTTTGCACTCCTGGCATTAGAGCGCTGATTCCGGATCTCTTGGTTCACCAACTGTGCCGCAAGATCGAGTTGAGCCGCTTGAGCGAAACGGAGATTGAGGAGTATCTGGCTCGCCGCTCACCCTCCAGTCTCCCGCCGGCGGGACTATCCGCACTCGTGCACCGCCACTGCGACGGCAATCCGCTTTTCATGGTGGCCGCCCTCGAGCACATGAGGAAGCGCGGGCTTCTCATCCATGCAAACGGCCGGTGGGAGCTGCAGACCCCTCTGGCGCAAATCGAATTCGAAGTGCCGGACGACTTGCGTCACATGATCGAAGCGCAGCTCGAGCGGGTGTCCGGACAGGAACAGCATGCATTGGAGTTGGCGAGTGTCGCGGGCGCGTCATTCTCCGCAGGTCTTCTCAGTGGCGCGGCGGAGACCGAGGCGCGCGATCTGGAGGATCTCTACGAAGAGTTGTCTCGCCGACATCACATTGTGAAATGGGTGGGCACACAGACCTTTCCGGACGGCAGCGCGGCAGAGCGCTACGAGTTCGTCCATGCGCTATACCGTCATGTTCTCTATGACCGCCAGCTGCAGGGCCGTAGAGCCAGGCTCCATCGCCTGATTGGCGAGCGCCTGGCGATGCTGCACGCCCGGGATATCGAGGAGGTTGTGCCGGAGCTGGCGTACCACTTCGAGCAGGCTGCCGAGTGGCCGCGGGCTATCGAGTACCTGCAGTGTGCGGCGGATATCACCGGGCGCCGCTACGCTCATGAGCAAGCCGACTCGATGCTCACACGAGCATTGGAGCTGGTGATCAATCTGCCCGAGGCGCAGCGTACGCGGACGGAGCCGCAGTTGCTTGCATTGCTCGCCGCGCATCGTTGGGCGGTTTGGGATGTGCGCGTCATTGAGACCCTTGAGCGCCTGGTTGCGCGGGCGGCAGACTATGGTCTGATCGATATACAAGCGCGGGCGCTGGTCGATCTGTCCCTTTTTTTATCGTTGATCAGTGCGGAGGGCTGCCTGGAAGCAGTACAGCGCGCGTTGCGACTGAGTGCGCAGCAGGATCCGGTCATGCGCACGCGGACACGCACCGCCTGCGCCTTCCGCCGCCTGTCGGTGTGCGGATGGAACGCTCACGATACATTGGAATTCCGCGAAGGACTCGTGGAGCTTGGCAAGCACCACGGCTTGCCCGCCGGCGTTGCCGATCTGGTGGACGACAGCTTCATTCGATGGTGTTCCGGAGAATATCGGGAGGCACGGAGGCTCGCGCTCGAGGCGCGTGCGAAACTGCTCGAACTTGGGGCAAACCCCAATTCGAGAATCGAGTATGAAATCGCCAGCGCCCTGGCGGCATTTAGCCTCATCTACCTCGGAGAGTGGACCGAGGCGCTCAAAGAGTACGCTGCCGCGATCGCCGGCGCGAAAAGGAACGCCAACCACCATTACCTACAGTGGCTGCTGGCCCAGAAAGCCTGGCTGCATCTTCAGGCCATGGACTTCAAGGGTGTCCTGGCTATTTGCGACTCGGCCCTGTCGCTGACACGAAATTCGGCACTTCGCCCCGCTCCAGACGCGCCAATAGGATTTCCGAGGCAGGTTCGCAATGCGTTGATTTGTTCAGCCCTGGCGTCAGCCGCCTTGGGCGATTACGCGCGCGCACTCCAAGACTTTGCGCTGGTGAGCACCGCGATGGATCGCCAGACGGTATTCTTCGATTGGTACTGGCGGATGCCTATCGCGGCCGGCATGACCGAGTTGTGGCTCGCGACAGGCGATCGCAGCCGCGCGCAACAGGAGGCTGGACGCTTTCTCGAGATTTCGCTCGCCACTGCGGATCGCCACTGGCAGGGACTTGCCTGGGAGATCAATTCTCGTGTGGCCCTGGAAAACCGGGATCTTCCCCGGGCCCAAGATTGCATCGCCAGGGCGGTAGCCACCGTGCAAGGGTTCGAGGTGCCTTTGGCCGCCTGGAGAATCCACGCGACCGCAGCGCGCATCGACGAGGAATCGGGGCATCATGCAGCGGCAGCTGCGCACGGCGAGATCAGTCGCCTGACGATCCTGCGGCTGGCCAATTCATTGTCAGAGCAAGAGCCGCTGCGGGAGAGTTTTGTTTCCGCGCCCGCCGTTGCGCGGATTCTCAACGGCCACTGGTGATCCGATAGGCTGCGCATCGCGAGGACGCGACCGACGCCCCCACCGCTGCAGTTACCTTAATTCGTCCCCCCGGCGTGCATGTCGCGACCGAATCGATGAAGTTTCGGGTTCTGCGACTTGGGTCGTGGCGTCAATCATTGTCAAGGCTATTGTGTTGAAAAGGACGGAAACAAACGGCCATCATTTCGGAGGATCGCCCTGATATCTAAATCCTCGTCTATCTCTGCCGCCGTTCTATTCTTGTCCTTTGCCGGTTGTGCTTACTTGGGCCATATGTCGCTGCGTTTTGAAACGGCACAGCGCATCAACCCCACACAACCGCAAGACCCTGTGTTCAACGAAGCCATCGCAACGCATACCGACGTCGTTCGGCTGACCTTCGCAGCCGATCGCAACATACGCGCGGCCGTCAACCATGATCAATTGAATGTGACCACCAACGCGGCGTTTTGCGACGGTGCGCGCGAATCACTGGGTCCCATCCCGACGATCTTTGACGCCGACGGCCCGATCTCGCTGAGCAAAATCAGCGGCCCACCTGCTTCAATGGATCAGCGCGTCTGGATCTACATCTTCGCCCGCCGCGACCGAGCCTCACCGTCCGCAACGGACGCAGATCAACATGCAAAGTACGATTTGGCGCAATCAACGCGAGACGTCTGCGTCACCATCAACGCCCTGTCCATGGTATTGACCGGCTTTACGTCCCAGGAAGTGAATATCAAGGCAGCCGCGCTCCAGAGTGCAGTCCTAAAAGAGCTTCCATCGATAGCAAGCCAATTTTCGAGCGATTAACTCGGATATACGCATGGGCTGCCTCAACAGCAATACGCCGAATGAAATCGCAAGCGAGAGTGCAAACCTCTCGAAACGCAAGTTGATACTTGAGACAACGCGTTAGTCGGCGTCGGCGCGATCGGCTCCAATGGCGAGCTAGGTAATCTGTTCTCCGAACACGATGCGATGGCCGTCCGGCGTCACGACTGCGAACTCACGCATTCTCCACGGCTTGTCTTCTAACTCATGCCATATTTCTACGCTCTGCTTCAGGACCTCCTGATAGAAGCCAGAAACGTCGCGGACATGAAGATACGCAAACCAAGAATGATCCTGGCACTTGGACATCGGCTGAGCCGCGGGGCAGTGGCCAATTCGAAGCCGGCAGGCTCCCCGACTCAGAAACGACCATCCTTCAACGCTGAAATCTTCGGAGAAGCCCAATTTCTCGCAATAAAACTTCGTCGATGCATCAAGATTATTGACGGCAAGCACGAACGTCGACCCCGTGATATCCGACATGTGTCGCTCCTTCGCAACCCACACTATTGGCTATCTGATCTTACCCCAATGCGTAAGGGCGTCCTTCGTCTGGTCGTCAAGTGTCAATTCCATAGCCCGTCTCCCACGCTTTAAGCGATTGTATTTCTGATCGATTGGTACCGCCGATTATGGCTGCTTCTGCCCGACTCGCCATTCGGCGGCTTGCCTAAAAGCGTTTGCCATTCTTTGAAGCATCTCCCGGCGGAGGGGTCTCTCGGGCTGCTTTGAACGCAGTCCGGAAAAACTCTGTAACAATTTGTCGAATTCCAATACGGCGGTTCGTCGTCTACACAAAGCCTCGAGACGAACGGAGGGGTAAAGAACATGGCAAAGCTTGTATTCGGTTTGCAGCAGTCCTTGGACGGCTATGTCGACCACCTGGAAATGGGGCCACCTGGCCCCGCGCTCTCTCGTCACTTCGTGAAGCACGTGCGCGACCTAGCTGGCTGTGTGTATGGTCGCCGCACGTACGAGATCATGCGTTATTGGGACGAAGACCAGCCCGATTGGGACGCGGAGGATCTCGACTTCGCGGCGGCGTGGCGAAGCCGACCAAAGTGGGTTGTGTCGCGCTCGTTGAAGGCAGTCGGCCCCAACGCCACGCTGGTCCAGAATGACGTCGGGACCGTGCTGCGCGAGCTCAAGGCCCGGCTCGTCGGTGAGATTGACGTCGCCGGACCAGACTTGGCGCGAAGCCTGACCGACCTCGGTCTTGTTGATGAGTATCGACTCTATTTCCGCCCCTTCGTGCTCGGTCACGGCACGCCATTCTTCGCCGGCCCCCGGCCGCCGCTCCGCCTCGTGGCCAGCGATCTCGTTGGCGAGGGCGTGATTAGATTGACCTACGTTCCCGCTTAATCGCGCGACTTACCCGATCGGCTTTGGGGTCTACACGGGAACAGAGAACTGACCGGCGATAAGCGGCCAATTTCGGTCGGACGGTCTTCTGAATCGAGCGCCTCGAAGCGGTCGTTTGCGGGCTGCGGTAAGCTGTCGATGGAACTGCACCCGGAGCAAGGAATGGCGACAAAGAAACTGGATTTTTCATTGCGGTTACGCCACGACTCGGCAGACTTATCAGTAATCACTCAACAATTAGGGTTCGCAAGTGAGGTTGGCTGGAATAAAGGAGACCAGAAACTCTCCCTAAAAGGCTTGCCACTTGAAGGTCGACGGGAATCCTCGTACAGATTACTTCCGCTGGGCGTCGTCAAAAATGTCGGTCTAGAGGAAGCAATTCCCGAGTGCCTTGAAAGGCTGATGCCATTTTCATCGGTATTGCAGGAGTTTGTTAATTCGGGCGGTACCGCGTCGATTGCCGTTGGATGGTTTGTCGATTCCGAAGTGGGTGGGGATCGAATCTCGGCAGACGCTGTCGCCGCCATGGCGAAATTGCACCTGACGCTCGATCTCTATTTGTATTTCGAGCCGAACGAATCGAAACATGCAGCAACCGTTTCCTAGTGGTTCGTAGCGGACTTTCGTCACTGTCACTTCGGGATTTCGACGATTGCGCCGAGCAGAATTCGACATTTTGTATGCGTGGCACAGCCGACGAACGGAATAAGCTCGCTATACGGTTCGAACGTCGTGCAACACCATGAAGGTGAACCCATAGTCACTTGGCGTGCGGTAGGCACCTTCCGCGCCGAGAATTCTTGCGGCGACTGCCGTCATGTGCCAGCCATCCTCTTGTGTCGCCGACCACTTCGGGATTATGAGTGGTAAAAAGTCCTTTTGTTCTCCGTAATCTCGCACGGCAATAACCGGTTCGCGGATAGCTTCAACCAGATTGAAGTTCGCCCAAGCCCATAGCCAAGTCTCACTCTTCGTGGAAAAAGAACCAACAAACGCGATGCGAGCAATGACCCCAGGGACACCATCATTGGAAAAGATCAGCTCGGTGGTATCCTGACTCCAGTCCCAGCGTTTATAGGAGGTCAGTGACAATCGTTGCCAGAGGTGCTCATTCTTCTTGGTCAGTCCTTCGCAACACTCCGATACAAACGCTTCCCACTGCTTGCTTGACGCAGCGTCCATGTAAGAAATACTTTCGCCCTTTCGATGTTCATAGCAGGACGAACACAAGAGCTTGATGTTGATCCGCCCTTGGTTCGCTTCATTCCATGCGCCCTGCTTGAGGAACTCTGTGTTACAACGGTCACACCACGCATCGGGCGAGGGATTGTCCTGGCTGGGATAGTCGCAATGCCAACGCTGAGCGGCATTGTCGGCCAGATGCTCACAGATGTAGGTAGCTTGGGATTCGCCGTGCGTCGAGCAGTGCAAGGTCTCGGTGTCGGTCGTCATGTTTGGCTGGCAGTGAATTGAAAGGTGGTCTGTAGCATAGCAGCGCCGACGACGTTCATTCGATGCCTTCAGGCCAACCTCGATTGTGAATACTGCACGGTGGTGAACGCATCCGATGTACCGGGAAGCCAATAGCCGTATTTCAGCAACTTGAGCATCTCCGAAGCTGCCATTCGCCGCCGGCGGGAACGGGTCGTGAAGCGACAATTGGCAAACCGCAGCCCTATAAGAACCGCCGCGTTGAGCCCTAAACAAAGTATTAAGAGCGGCGAGACACACTCAAGAAACGTCGGGAATTGACCCAAGGGCCACCCGTACAACCGAAACCTCACAATCCGTTCAGATGAGCCCCCGCGAAGCGGACGTTGATTAAGGACGGCTAGGGTCCGACACGGGTCGATGGGCGGCCATGCTGTCCGCGTCGGGCAGTAGCCGGCCAATATGAGGCATTAGGTGCGTGAAAGTGCCTGCCAGAAAGCGGCCGTTCCTCACATGGGGTAAGTTGACAGCGACATTGGACGTGCCTAGCGGAAACAATGTCCTTCAAAGTCTCCCTCCGCAGATTAGAGAGCTTAAACTCTCGCTCGCTATCCAGTGATTGAGGAGTGCGAAATGCCGAAGCCTTGCACGTGGGTACTAGCGCCGATCGTTCCTTTGCTCACACTCGCGACAGCTTGGGGGCTGGCGTCCGCCCAGCCTGAAACCGTTGTCGTTCACAGTGGGTCGGCAACTCTGCACGCGATGATTTGGCGCCCGCAAGGTCGTGGACCGTTCCCCGCCATACTGCTGAATCACGGCAGCGGGCGCACCCCCGAAGACCTGAGGCGTCTCGGGCGGTACGAGCAAAATGCCGCAACGCTCGGTCCAGTCTTTGCTCGCCATGGCTATGTATTCCTGTATCTATTCCGACGCGGCGTTGGGCTTTCCGCCGATCAGGGGACAAACGCCGTCGACCTGATGAACAGTGAGTCAGTCGCGCGCGGGCAGCAGGCGCGCAATGCGCTTCAGTTGCAATTGTTGGAACACAGGGAAATGGATGACGCCCAGGCCGCGCTCAACTTCCTTCGTGCACTTCCCGACGTCGATGCGCAGGATGTTGCCCTTGTGGGCCATTCGTTCGGAGGTTCGCTTACGTTGCTCTTGGCCGAACGTGAACCGAATCTGAGGGCGGTCGTCATCTTCTCTGGAGCCGGCTACAGCTTTGATCGCTCGCCGGAATTGCGAGCGCGGCTCCTGGCAGCCATTGACCACATGGCGGCACCGGTCTTTTTCATCCATGCCGAGAACGACTACTCTCTCTCGTCAGGTGAAGTGCTGGATGCACGACGCGAACAAATTGGTAAACCGCATCGCTTGAAAATCTATCCGCCTATTGGCAACACCTTGGATGACGGGCACGACTTTCTACATCTTGGCGTGAACATATGGGAGCGCGACGTGTTCGCCTTTCTGGACGACAACCTGCGCAGATGAGCCCACTACGAGTGAATCGGATGCTTCGTCAGCCTTCCCAAGTGCCGACACTCGCCACCGCCCGCTTCGGGTCGAGACCGGGAGTAGAGTCACAACCGGCTACCGACGGCCACGTACCGGCAGTCACACAACAAATCAGAACTCGCCAAAGCGCGCGAGGCGAATTCCCCACCGCGCCGCGCCGAGCCTATGCTCGATTGAAAATGCCGGCGGTGAAGATAATGGCTGCCATCCGTTAACGAGTGCCTCGCTCACAATATATTCTCGATGCGCTGACATAGCAGCCATGACCGGCTCGTTCCCATCGATGTTAAGAACAATGCGATCGGACACGTTGAGCCCCGCTTGCTTACGGGCATCCTGTACGGTTCTTAGAATTTCACGTATCAGCCCCTCGCGGACGAGTTCATCCGTCAATGCCGTGTCGAGACCAACCAAGTAGCCGGCGTCTTCTGCGCACGCAAAACCTTCGGCAGCGGTCGTCTCTATCAGGAGTGCGTCGGGCGCAAGTTCAATCGTCTGTCCTTCAACGTCGAGCTTCAGAAGCTCTCCTCGAGCCGCAAGCTTCGCGATGATGCTGCCGTCTGATTGCCCTAAGGCGGCGCGGATCGCGGGAATGAGCTTGCCGTATCGCTTTCCCATCACCGGAAGATTTGGCTTGATTCGGTAGGTAACCAGCGCAGCATCGCGTGGAATGACCTCGATGGCTTTGATATTAAGTTCGTCCCGAATCTGTTCCGAGTGTCGCTCGACCGCGCCAGAGGCGAGCTCGTCTGGCAGTCGAACCAAGAGTCTCGACAAAGGCTGACGAACCTTCAAGCTCGATTCGTTGCGAGCGGCTCTTCCCAGAGTGATGACCTGCTGTACAACTCTCATGTCGGCAAGCAGAGCCCGGTCAAGACGTTGCGGCTGATGAGCCGGCCACGTGACCATGTGCACGCTCAACGGTTCATCGGTGTTGATTCGCCTCACCAAGTTCTGGTAGACCGCTTCGCTCAGGAACGGCATGAATGGGGCCATCATGCGATTAACGGTTTCAAGGCACTCATACAGCGTCGCGTACGCAGCCTGTTTGTCCACGCCGCTTTCAGCCTTCCAAAACCGTCGCCGGTTGCCCCGCACATACCAATTGCTGAGCAGATCGACGAAGTTCTCAATAGCGCGCCCGGCCTGCAGCGTATCGTAGTGGTCGAGCGCCTCGGTCGCCGTCACGATAGTTTCTTCGAGCACTGAAATTATCCAGCGATCGGCCTCGGGGCGCTCGGCGTGGCTCGGCTGCTGCCGGACGTCGAAGCGGTCGAGCCTGGCATACATCACGAAGAATGCGTACGTGTTCCAATACGTGTTGATGAAGCTGCTGGCCACGCCTGAGACGATGTCCACGGAGACGCGTTTCTGCATGTCGGGGGCGACGCGGGCGGCAAAATGCCACCGCAGTGGGTCGGCCCCGACCGCATCGAACACATCAAATGGATTCACGATGTTTCCCAGCGACTTCGACATTTTCTTGCCGTCTTCGTCGACGATGTGGCTCAGGCACACGACATTCCGGTACGCAACGCTGTCAGACACCATAGTGGCGATGGCGTGCAAGGTATAGAACCAACCACGCGTCTGATCGATGGCTTCGCAAATGAAGTCGGCCGGAAAGTGCTGTCGGAACTGCTGCGGCTGCTCCGGGTAGTGCCATTGGGCATACGGCATGGCACCTGAATCGAACCAACAGTCGATGACCTCAGCAACGCGCCGATATTCGCGGCCCTCATGCGTGAAAGTCACCGCGTCGATGGCGGGGCGGTGCAGATCGAGCCCCGCCAGCGGGCGGCCTACGCGCGCTTCGAGTTCCCGCACCGACCCCACACAGAGAAAGTCACCCTCGCCGTCAGTCCACAACGGTAGCGGCGTGCCCCAGAATCGTTCACGCGACAGCGCCCAATCGACGTTGTTCTCGAGCCAATTGCCGAAGCGGCCATCTCGGATGTTGGCCGGCACCCAATCGATGCTCTTGTTGAGCGCGACCATGCGATCGCGGAACGACGTCGTGCGAATGTACCACGCGTTCTTGGCGTAATAGATCAGCGGGTCGCCGGTACGCCATCCAAAGGGATAGCTATGCAGCTTTCGCTCCGCGCGAAAGATGAGGCCCCGCTCGCGCAGGATCTCGGTGATCATCGGATCCGCGTCCTTAAAGAACATGCCGGCGACGGGCAAGACCTCCGGCAGGAACGAGCCGTCCTCACCCACGGCATGCAGGACGGGTAGATGGTATTGCTGACCAAGCTTGAGATCGTCCTCGCCATACGCTGGCGCGATGTGGACGATGCCGGTTCCATCGCCGGTCGTGACGAATTCTGCCATTCGAACCCTGCAGATGTCGCCCGTGGCGGGCAGGTAGTCGAAGAGCCTCTCGTAGCGGGCGCCGTCGAGCTCCTTTCCGAGAGCGCTGCGTGTGATGGTGTAATCCGCGTCCCCGAGCACGGCCAGCAAGACGCGCGCGAGCACCAGCGTTTCCCCGACTAGCCGGACCCAAACATAGTCCACGTCGGGATGTACGGCGAGCAGCAGATTGGCGGGTAGCGTCCACGGGGTCGTGGTCCAGACCAGGAAGTAAGTATCCGGTTCGTCCAGGGATCGGAAGCGCACGAATACCGACGGATCCTCGACGTCCCGGTAGCCCAGCGCGACTTCGTGGGATGAGAGCGTCGCGCCGATTCTGGGATCATAGGGCACCACCTTGTAGCCCTGGTAAATGAGCCCTCGGTCCCAGAGTTGCTTAAGCAAATACCAGACGGATTCGATGTAGTCGTTGTGCAGGGTGAAGTAGGCGTGCTGCAAGTCGACCCAGAAACCCATCCGCTCCGTCATGACCTCCCAGTCGGCAACGTAGCGCATGACTGATTCCCGGCACAGCGCGTTGAATTGTGCGATGCCGACTTCCTTTTCGATCCGCCGCTTGTCGTAGATCCCGAGTACCTTTTCGACTTCGTGCTCGACCGGCAAGCCGTGGGTGTCCCAGCCTGCTTTGCGCTCGCAATGATAGCCGCGCATGGTCTTGTAGCGCGGAAACAAGTCCTTGAAGGTCCGCGCGAGCACGTGATGAATGCCGGGGCGACCATTGGCCGTCGGCGGGCCTTCATAGAAAACGAACTGCGGTTTGCCGCGTCCCTGCGCGAGAACAGTTGCAAAGACGTTCTCTCGTCGCCAGAACTCCAGAATGGATTTCTCGATCGTTGGACCGTCGTAGCGCGATGGGATTTCTGAAAACATGTTGCATACCGTTTTGGATTGCCAAAAAACAAAGCCTCGACGCTCCAGATGACGCAAAAGGCGTTCATACAGAGCGCCGGGGCGATGGTCTTCGCGGTACCACCCGGCTTTGTTGCGCGTATCAGCGCAACCTCAAGATCTGACCCTGGGTCAGATTGGCTCATTTACGTTGGCCAGTCGGCTAAGCCTACACGGACCCAATGGTCGTTCGGTCAGCAGCTCCAGGGTGATCTTCGTCGGTGCGCGAGGCGGGGCTCACACTGTCTCCCGATCGCTTTGCCCGCAACATCCGGCTACTCGTCCCTTTCACAGCATTTGCGCTACCGAGTCTACTTCCGTGCGGGCGCCTACTGCAACTGCGTCATGGCCTCTCGAGCTTTTGCCTACTTCAGTTTCGTCACCAGAAAGCGGTCATCGGCCGACAGCCGCAATGGGTCGATTCCCGGCATTTCGCGAACGGTTTGGTGCGATAGCCGCCTGGCGATACGATTGATCTGACTATCCGCATGGCATTACGAGGGAAGATGAATATCTTATTGAAAGTTGCGGTTCCGTAACATGATTCCCCAGTATTGGCTGGACTTCGTCCAGGCAAATCAAATCGTGCGAAGATCCTTCCATCTCACGGAAGAAAATGACGAGTCTGGTGTGGGCGCAGATCTGACGATTCTGACGCCCGAGGACTCGGTAGATGAGGCGACCAAATATTGGCCTGGAATTGGAGTTGCCCCTGATGGATTTGTACCCGTAGCTTCATGTGACGTTGGCAGTGGGAATTGGTTTTACATTAACTCCAACGACGGGATCAACGGACCGCTGTATTGCATCTACCATGACTCTGTCAGTGAGCGCGGCTATGAGCCGTCCGATGCGGTTGCTGTCGTGCTGCAAAATTACGAGCAATTGCTCTCCAACAGCGCGAAGATTTGACCTGATCGAAAGCCGACAGTCGTGATGGACCGCAGAGCGTCGACAGCGCCAGTTCATCGTCGATCTCGAGTAATGGGGTCAGCCGGCCACAGACTTACCGCTGGAGCCAGGCTATTGTGCTTCACTCGATTTAATCTTCTAGACCCAACCCTTTCAAAATCCTTGGCGCGTGTTTTTCCACGCGCGCGGTGCGTGTCGCGGATTGTTTCGCCCCACCGAAGTAAAGCAGATAGCCTTTCTGCCTTCCGGGCGTGAGCTCGCGAAACGCCTCGGCGAGTTCAGGGTCATCATCCAACCGCGTCAGAAACTCCTGTGGCATGTCGAAGTCGGCCACGGTTTTCATCTTTACCTTGGCCCCGGACTTCTCTACCGCAATGGCCTCGCCTATACAGGCCTTAACTGCCGCTTTCTGCTTATTGATGCCCGCGAGAGAAGTAAACCTGATTTGTCTCGCGGACTGCACATTCTTGGTTTGTTGAACGAGAAGGCCCTTGGGGTCCTTAAGTAAAGCGCCTTTCATGAAAAGCAAAGCGCAATACTCCTTAAAGCCATGGATCAAGACCACCTTGCCACCCTCTAAATCGTAGCAAGCTTGTCCCCATTTCAGTTCTTCATTGAGGCCAGAGCCTAGGCAGAGTTGACGGAGCGCGGAAAATTCGGCGACCCAGCGCTTCTCCTTGCCATGAACCTTGCTGACGAGTGAATTCATTCCTTTCTTGATTCGATCCGAATCCTTTCCGGTAGTATCTTTCATTCGTTCGCCTCATGAGAACCGGGTAATCACTGGAATGGCGGTGGCGGGGGTTATGATGCCACGCCACATCATCGTGGCGGGGATGAAAAACCGCCAACAACGTTCAATTCCGGCGAAGAAACGCTTTTTGTAACCGCCGAGCAGATTCGAATTGTAAAGTCCGAGGCCACATGGCGCATTCTCGAAGACAAGAAGCTCAATCTAGTCCGCGTGCCCATTGTCGGACTTGGTCGACTAGGATTCCAGAAAGGCCGAATCGGCCTGCATTGCGGGAAGCGAAGCTCGAATGGACATACCCCAACAACGTCAGTCTCGGCTCCTATACACAGCCCACCGCGAAAAGAGCGCAGGTGGAAATAGCCCCAACCGCCTGGTCCGAGGTTTCCCAGATAAACCTTAACGACAAGAAATTGCATTGGTACCACTATGACGAAAGCCGTAACGATACATTGATCCCCATCGAGGAATTGGCCGAAGCGAATGAATAAGCACTTCGCATTACTACTGTTCAGCTCCACTGTCTTGACCGCCTGCGTTCCCATGTCAACGACATACGAACGTATTGACGCCCCCGATGCCGTTCGCTTTAAGAGTATATGCCGCGGCACGGTCGGCCCGCCGTCCACGATCTACTACCCTTATCACGGCATCTACATTTCCTTGAACTTCAGTTCAACGAGGTTTGGCTTGCACATTCCGGAAGGAATGACGGTACAACTGGATGACAACACGATCAAAGTCAACGCCGTCTCCATGGCCGAGCCGGTGCAAAAGACTGTCCACTTCAAGGCCTTTCCACAGGGCGCCGGGGGTAACGATGACCCGCCGGAATTTTCTGTCAGGGCTCCCTTCACATCTCCCGATTCCCTCGGCCCCTTTGAAGGCAGGTCGGTAGGCAACCACTACGTTTACTATTTTTTCATGGGCGTGAACGACGATCACCCCGATCGAATGGTCTCGCTGCCCTTTGATCTAACCGAGGGAACTATCCAGCTGCCCGCTATGACCATCAACGGCCAACGCTATGAACCGCAAATACTGCCATTCAAGCAAACCAAATTCTTTGAAATCTCACCCGTCAACTGTTGAGACCGCCGATGCCGCCGCAAGCAGCGTCGACGCGACCCAAGAGCACACTCGATGAACGGCCCACCCGACGTTTCCGCTTTGCGTCCGCTCGACTAAGAATGTGTTTACTGTAGTTTCAACGAGGGGATTCGTGGTATAGATTCGGTTGACACGGACGCATGGAGTGCGCATGAAACAATATCTTTGTCTGCTCGGAATTCTTTTTTGTACCTGCGCCTTCGGCGCGACCGAAGTCCCATCCGGCCCCGCCGTCGGCACCATCGCCCCCGATTTCAAAGTCCACAATCTCGTCACCGGAGAGGACGTTACCTTAAGCAGCCAGCACGGCAAGGTCGTAATCCTGACCTTCTGGGCCTCTTGGTGCGGTCCCTGCAAGCGCGAGCTACCCATTTTGGAGAATGCTCAGCGAGCGGTTGGTAAGGACAAACTCGTCGTGTTCGCCGTAAGCCACAGGGACAAGCCGGAGGCACTCGCCGCAATCAAAAAGCCAGCGTCCAACTGGCAGATCAACGTCATGACAGACCGCAACGACCACGTCGCCAACCTCTATTCCGTCTCAAGTATTCCACATCTATTCATGATCGGCCGAGACGGCAAGGTCGTCGCCAATCACTTAGGCTACGGCGATCGCACAATCGACGAACTCGTCGCCGACATCAATAGCGCGCTCGCCGCACCGCGCCCAGAAGGGTAATGAATAGATGGCTCCCGGTGGTATGAAGTACCTGATCATTGGCATCGCATTCTCGATAATGTCCGCCTTTGTCGGCTGTCTCTTGCCATTTGTTTCATTCGGTTCTAATGCGAAGGCGCCAGTCAACATCCTTTGGGGGTTCATTTATGGACTAGGTTGGTATGCGGCGGGACTGTTGAGCGATCCAAGAAATCCTGGGGCGGCGCCGTCAACAGGGTCGTCCGGATCAGATGAAACTGAGAACGGGTCACTAAATCACCGTCCCCGCCGCCTCCACAAGAACCGGACCAGATACAGCCCCGGTATCAGCACCAGTAGCCACGGCAAAATGTATGCAACCGCGGTGATCGCCTGAGAGATACCCTCCGAAAGATTCCCGAAGAAGTTCTGCACCGAGTCCCGAATCGGACGCCAGAATGCCTTTTGCCCGGTGACCCACAAACGAATGGTTACCACATCAGTGGTAGTACGCTTCGCCTGATACGCCGCCTGGCCGCTCGCTTGCTCAAGATTGTTCTGCACAGTCGACAGTTCCGATGCCACTTTGATCGCCGCATCGATGTTGGTTCCCGCCTTGGCCTGCAGTTCGAGCAGCTGCTTGTGGTACGTCGTCAGCATCTCAATTCGCGACTGCGTGTCTTGAATTGCCTCCGCCAGATCTTCGACTTGAGTAGACCGATGCTCGAGCCTGCCCAGACCCGCCGCGAACCCAATCAAATCCTCCACCGCTTTCGGATCAATGCGCAGCTTAATGAGTCCAGTGGAGAATTGACCGCTCGACACATCAGATTGAAGAATCGTGCAATGATTTGCTGAATCTGCAGTGCAGCGATCGCTCAGACGCTGAAAGCTCGAATGAAGATCCGATTCAGGAACCTCAATGGTCACTGAGTGTTCGCGGCTCAAGGTGCTATGTGCCGACTCTGCGCGCGGCGACTGCGACATCATCAGCGCCGGCTGCTGTTCCGACAAAAATTGGGCTTTACGATTGCAAGCCGTCATGGTGACAAGGCAGACAAAAGCGAATCCCAAAAGACCAAGCCGCCGGATTGTGTGAATCCTCTGTAACCGACCGCCAAGCTTTCTGTTGTTCATTGTTAGGTTCCTTCCTTGTTTTAACGGATCGTACAGGCGCATGGGGTAATTCCGGGCGGCTTGTTTATTTCGTCTCGCCGAATCGACTCTTTGCCGCCACAAGCGGGAGGCTCGCACACCTTGTCATGAGGTAGAATTCTGTTAGAATGGTATGGAAATAACTATAATATAATCAATAACTTAATACGCCTAATAGTTCTTATGTTAAATCTCGAGTATTGTGGTACAATCATGGTTGACTCATGGTATGATTGTGCGCATGAATTCCCCTGCTGCTTCACTTCGAAGCCCTAGACCCTCAATCGTCAGCCACATTGCGAACGAGGACCTTCTGCACCTGTACCGCGAAGGCCGTCCCGACTATAAGCGCATCGCGGACCTCGTAAAACTGACTAAGGCAGATTTGGGCAAAATTTCCCAAGTGGCAAAGTCCTCCGTGCGCTTCGACGCAAATATTCCTGAACCCGTCGCGGAGAGGCTGCGTGAGATTGCGAACATCGCCAATCTCGTGGCCGAGTTTTTTGGCGGCAATGCTCAGAAAGTTGGCCTTTGGTTTGAGATAGCCAATCCCATGTTAGGCAACGTGTCTCCGCGAGACATGATTCGCATCGGCCGTTATAAGCGTCTGTTGAATTTTGTCGTTTCGGCCCGTGAAGCGGAGGCCGCGACTCCTCCATGAACCGGTGTGCATGGAAAGCAGGTCAGCGCCCTCGATTGATTGTGAGATCAGCCCAACAGCTGCGGAAACAATTGTTGGTTCGCCCGTCAGAGTGGCGATTGGAACCGCAAGCCTATGGAATTCCTGCAACCTGCCAGATCTTCGGTAGATTTGTCCGAGACGCTGGATTCGAGGGTGTTCTTTTTCCGTCTCAACAGGGCAGCGGCTCTTGCCTCGCAGTTTATCCCAGCAATCTTCGAGAAAGTGATGGGCACATTGAAGTAGTGGGTGCAATTCCGAAGGGTGCTACGTGCACAATATTGGATAAAGATCACCTACCGTAATCCCACCCCACGTACGGTAACCTACGCCGCCTTCTCCGCCTCACTCCTCACATACCGCGACAAATGATCAGCGGCGAGCGCCACATCCGAGAGCGCAATCATCGTTGGCGCATTCTCTATAAATGCTGGCAACGCCTTGGGTTCCAATACCCACACATCCCCTCTTGCGCCCCGCTGCTCCACAAACCACCCTGGAAAGACCACAACGCCGCGCACGAAAAATCGTTTGCCCGTGGACTCCTTTAATCGATTTTCGAGCCAGCGAGCCGCAGCAGTGGCTTGTTCAATAGGATTTCGATCGGGTGAGTACCCCGCCACCGTGAGGCTATCCCCTTCAACTACAACCCGTGCTTTTGGCCACAGCTTCGTTTGTGTCTTGGTCTCGACGGCATAAATCCCATGTGTCGAAATCACTACGTGGTCGAGATTAAAGCCCGCGCCTGGAATGTCATGTAACACCTTCGCGCCGCGCTCACGCAGGGCCTCGAGTTGCTCGCCAACGATTTTTTCCCCGTCCCGCCCTAGCCTCAATTCCTTAATCTTCTTTCGCAGCTTCCAAATTCGAGGTGCGACGTAACCTAGCGTTACCGCTGCAAGAAGAGTGAAGGCCCACGGATGACGCCCTGTGTGCATCAGATACCCGAACCATTCCATCGACATGAGGAGAAGCACGCACCCAGCGGCGAAGAGATGATCCATCAGCGCGTTTTCGCGCAAGTGAACGATCTCATCGTCGACTGATTCACCGGGAAGCCTGAGCGGCTTGGCTTTGAGGGGGGATTGGCCGGACATCCTTGTCTCCGAAGCTTTGATATATCCAATCTGCCACCTTTACTGCTCCACTTCGGTGACGCGAATCTCCATTTTGAGCTTCTTCGTCGGTCGGGCCATTGGGGGGATTAGCGACGACAGTACTCGGTTTGTCGCTCGAGGCGGTCAATGGACACCGTCGGCGGCCGTCGTGCGACGGATCGAGCAAACCGCCTTAGGAAGCCAGAAATGCCCCCGAATATCGCCCTCCGGACCCGAAATCGAATGACCGCTCTTTCAGAGTCTGCGCCCCATGTCGATTTCCGGGGCATTCGTTCGTCTTATACGAAAGCGCCACTATCTGGAGACCTCATGAAAATGCCAGGATACCGACCGATCCTTTTGTTACTCCTCTTGCCCGGCTTGGCGGCAGCGCAAACGAGGCAGCCCACACCCTACCCTGCGATGGCGGCGGTCGAGCGATACCGTATTGCCGAACCACAAGAGGAGATCGCGCTGGCGCGCACCGCGGCGCCGCGGTCCATTTCCGCCGATGCCGAAGTGCTCGTGCTCGGCAAGCATGGCTACGAGACGGGGGTCAGGGGCAGGAACGGCTTCGTGTGCTTTGTCGAACGTTCATGGGCAGCCGGTTTCGGCGATACTGAGTTCTGGAATCCCAGGCTGCGTGCGCCGAACTGCTTCAACCCGCCAGCGGTGCGCAGCGTGCTGCCGCAGTACTTGCAGCGCACCGAGTGGGCGCTGGCTGGAATCGGCAGGGAGGAGATGATCGAGAAAGCCCGAGTCGCATTCGCCAGCCGTCGCTTTACCGCCCCCGAGGCAGGTTCGTTGTCGTTTATGCTGTCGAAGCAAGGTTATCTCAGCGACGACGCGGCTGGACCCTGGTTACCGCACGTGATGTTCTTCGTCCCGCACGGCGAGGCCGTGCCTTGGGGCGCGGGGCTGGAAGCCTC
>Ga0137412_10000079_pt1 | contig 53538 bp, 52 predicted proteins | sample CZODoug2_1_16fun_FD_122160 | JGI IMG/M metagenome (GOLD analysis project Ga0137412, IMG submission 122160) | Vadose zone soil fungal communities from Angelo Coast Range Reserve, California, USA - CZODoug2_1_16fungal (Hybrid Assembly) | ecosystem: Environmental > Terrestrial > Soil > Vadose zone...
GCCATGTAGTCGATGCGCGACAGCGCCTGATCCTGGCCGGCCGACTCGACGATGAACGTGCCGTAGCCGAGCATCCGGCCCCACAGGCTCTGTTCGAAGGTGAGGTCGGTGACCTTGATCAGCGGCATGATGCCGACCTTGCGGTTGAGCACCCCGGTCACGAGCAGCACCCGGCGGTTCGTGACGACGATCTCCTCGAAGTACCAGTCCAGCACGAACCAGAGGAACCACAGCACGCTGAAGATCAGGAAGAAGACCGCGAACGATTCCAGGGGTGGGTGGCGCCGGAACGCGACGAGCAGGAGCAGCCCGCCGATCAGGAAGGCGAGGAAGAGCGCGAACGTGGACGCCAGCGCCATCCAGTGCCGCCGTACGGCGAACACACGCTGCTCGCTACTGAGCAGGTACCGGCTGACCTTCGGTCCCGCCCGCGCCATGAGGGCTCAGAGCTTGTCGACGAAATTGGCCAGGCCGTGGGCCACGTTGACCGTGCCGTTCCACAGGTTGTGCGTGATGTCGGCAGCCTGGCTCGGTTGGGTGACGAGGAAGAAGATCACGAATATGCCACCGAGCACCCCTACCAGCTTCTTGGTGTCCACGCTGGCCTCACTTCCATTCGCACACAGATGTTGTTCTTCTTACCGCATGCGACGACGACATTGGGGCCGCCGCGCCGAGCATCGAGCGTGATTAGAGACTAACTCAGTGCAACGCAAATGTGAGCCCTGTGCGGGAGGAATCGTTCTGGACGCCTCCGGCCGGCTGCTCGTCGTCCGTCGGAGCAAGCCGCCGTCGGCCGGCATGTGGTCGATTCCCGGCGGACGTTGCAAACCTGACGAAACCGCGCATGATGCGTGCGTCCGGGAGGTTGCCGAGGAGACCGGCGTGATCGTCGAGGTGCTGCGCAGCGCCGGGCGGGTCACCCGAGACGGTCCGGGCGGGGTCCTCTACGACATCGAGGACTTCGTCTGCTCGGTGCGCGGCGGCGAGCTGCAGGCCGGTGACGACGCCGCCGAGGCGCGCTGGGTAACCCGCGCCCAGTTGGATGACCTCGACCTCGCCCCCGGCGTGTTCGAGGCACTCGAGTCCTGGGACGTGCTGCCGTCCTAGCATATTGACAGCACGCTGTCGTTATGACAGACTACTGTCATGACAACGACTCGAACTGTGCATCTGGCCGTCTACGACACCATGGCCGACTGGGAGACCGGTTACCTGGCCGCGTTCGTCAACCGCCCGTGGTGGGCCGGCCAGGACTGGCCGTGGCAGATCCGCACCGTCGGCGCGACCACCGAGCCGATCACGACGATCGGCGGCGTGCGGATCGTGCCGGACCTGGCGCTGGATGCGCTGCGTCCGGACGACAGCGCGATGCTGGTACTGCCCGGCGCGCACATGTGGGACATCGGGGGCGGCGGTGCCTTCACCACGAAGGCCCGGGAATTCCTCGACGCCGGCGTGCCGGTCGCCGCCATCTGCGGCGCGACGTTCGGCCTGGCCCGCGACGGGCTGCTCGACGCCCGCCCGCACACCAGCTCGGCGCTGGCCTACCTCGAACTGAGCGGCTACTCCGGCGCGGCGCACTTCCGTGACGAGCCGGCCGTCACCGATGGCGACCTCATCACCGCGGGGCCGACCAACCCGATCGAGTTCGCCCGCGCCGTCTTCGAGCGTCTGGACCTGTTCGGCGACAAGACGACCGACGCGTGGTACCGGCTGTTCGCGCACAGTGACGCGGCGGCGTTCTACGAGCTGGCGGCGTCCTGATCGTGGCTGCGAAGACCGTTGCTGCCGCCGGGTCTCCGGTCGCCGAGACCGGGACGGCGCTCGATCGGACCGGGGCGGGTGACGCCCTGACCGATCTGGTCGTCAAGACGTTCCGCCTCCACGGACTGTTCCTGGAGGCGGCCGAGCAGATCGCCCGTCCGGCCGGGCTCACGGCCGCGTGGTGGCAGGTGCTCGGCGCCGTCCTCGACCAGCCCCGCTCGGTGGCCGGCATCGCCCGCGAGATGGGGCTGGCCCGGCAGAGCGTCCAGCGGGTCGCGGATCTGCTCGCCGCGCGGGGTCTGATCGAGTACCGACCCAACCCGGCGCATCAGCGGGCGAAGCTCGTTACGCCCACGTCCGCGGGACGGGCAGCCATCGACTCACTGGCCGCTACCCAGCACGAGTGGGCCAACCGGGTGGCCGGCGCCGTCGGCGAGGACGACCTGAGCCGCGCAGTCGCCGTGGTCGACGACCTGATCGCTGCCCTCTCTTGACCCGCCTGGGCGCGGCCTACGGCGGGCGATCTTGATAGCGATGTCGCGCCATAACCGCACATACCTATCAAGATCCGCCGAGACGCGCAGGTCCTCGTCGTCAAGACCGGGTCAGCTGCGCGGTGCCGGCTCGGGGCGGCCGGGCTGCTCGCCGCCGCGAGCATCGATGTACTCGCGGGTCGGCACCATGACCTTGCGGCGGAAGATGCAGACCACCGTGCCGTCCTGCTTGTAGCCGATCGTCTCGACATAGACGACGCCCCGGTCGGACTTGGACTTCGACGGCGTCTTGTCGAGCACCGTCGTCTCGCCGTAGATGGTGTCGCCGTGGAACGTCGGGGCGACGTGGCGCAGCGACTCGACCTCGAGGTTCGCGATGGCCTTGCCGCTGACATCGGCCACCGACATGCCCAGCAGCAACGAGTAGACGTAGTTGCCCACCACCACGTTCTGGCCGAAGTCGGTGGTCTTCTCCGCGTAGTTCGCGTCGAGGTGCAGCGGGTGATGGTTCATCGTGATCAGGCAGAACAGGTGGTCGTCGTACTCGGTCACCGTCTTGCCCGGCCAGTGCTTGTACACCGCACCGACCTCGAACTCCTCGTAGTACCGCCCGAACTGCACGTCCGCACTCCTTCACACCCGGCCTGGCCCGTTTCACCGTTTTCAACTGGCATACTGCCGCGATCTGCCCGTCGGCGGGGCAGAATGTGGCCGATGCCTACTGTTCCGCGGCCGTTCCGACCCGGTGCCCTGCGCGCGGGGCGCAAGGCCCGCATGCCGTGGATCCCGGAAGTCGATCGCAGCACCGCCATCGTCGACAGCGCCGTGTACCGCGACGGTAAGCGCCAACCGGACGCGAGCACCTGGCAGGAGGCGCACGACGACGTGCTGCGGCACCGGTCGGGGTTCGTGTGGATCGGCCTGCACGAGCCGAGCGAGCGGCAGTTCGCGGGCATCGCCGAGCACTTCGGCCTGCATCCCTTGGCCGTCGAGGACGCTGTCCAGGCGCACCAGCGGCCCAAGCTCGAGCAGTACGACGACATGATGTTCGCGGTCGTCAAGACGGTCTACTACGACGCCAGCCAGGTACAGGGCGCGACCGAGGTCGTCGAGACCGGCGAGGTGATGATCTTCCTCGGCGCCAACTACGTGATCACGGTCCGGCACGGCGAGCACGGCAATCTACGGGCGATGCGCAAGCGACTGGAGAGCGACGCCGCACTCCTCGCGCTGGGCCCGTCCGTGGTGCTGCACGCGATCCTCGACCGCGTCGTGGACGGCTACCTCGCCGTGACCGCCGCCCTGCAAGAGGACATCGACGCACTCGAGACGTCGGTGTTCGCCGGCACCGACCGAGGCGCGGACAGCAATCGCATGTACGTCCTCAAGCGCGAGGTTCTGGCCTTGAGGCGCTCGGCCGGTCCCCTGTCGGGGCCGTTGCGACTGCTCGCGGATCGGCCGTTCCGTCTCGTCGCCGAGGACATCCGCGAGTACTTCCGCGATGTCGACGATCACCTGTCCGAGGTCGTCGAGCAGGTCGCGTCGTTCGACGATCTGCTCAACACGCTCGTCGCGGCCAACCTCGCGCAGGTGTCGGTCGCGCAGAACGAGGACATGCGCAAGATCTCGGCCTGGGTGGCCATCGCCGCCGTCCCGACGATGGTGGCCGGCATCTACGGCATGAACTTCGACCACATGCCCGAGCTTCACTGGCGCTTCGGCTACCCGATCATCGCCGGCCTCGTGCTGCTCGTCTGCATCGGGCTCTACCGGTCGTTCAAGCGAAACGGCTGGCTGTAGGACCGCCCCACCGCGGGCGTCGGCCCGGCAACCCACATTGGCCCAGGTTCTCAGTGAGTGGGAAGTATGCTCCCGCTGTGGATCGCCGTGCCTTCCTGCGTCGGTCGGGGCTCGTGGCCGCCGGCGCCGCGGCCGGCGTGGCGGGAACCGCGGGCGGCGAGCAGTTCTTCGAGCACGACGACACCAAGCTGTCCGGCCACGCAGTCGGGAACTTCCGCCCGGCCGGGCTGTCGGCGACCACCATCGTGTATCGCTGGCCGACGACCGAGCCAGTGGTCGCACTCACCATCGATGACGGCCCGTCCGGCAAGTACACGTCGCGAGTCCTCGACATCCTCGACGAGAAGAACGTCGAGGCCACCTTCTTCCAGATGGGCAAGCACGTCCGCGCATTTCCCGCGCTGGCCCAGCGCGCCGCGCGCCGACACGAGATCGGCAACCACACGTGGTCACATCCGAGCATGGCGCTCGGACGACCGCCGTCCGTGACTCGGCAGTTGGGTCGGACAGCTCAGATGATCACGCACGTCACGGGACGGGCGCCGACGCTGTTCCGGCCGCCCTACGGCTATTTCTCCGGCGCGACGGCCATGGTCGCTGCCGGCATGCATTACTCGATCGTGCTCTGGGACGTGAAGTTCAACGTCACGGACAGCTCCGCGTCCAACATCGAGCGCATCGCCGGACAGGTCGTCCCCGGGTCGATCATCCTCGGTCACGACGGCGGCACGCTGAACAACGAGGTGGTCGTGCAGGCCCTGCCCGGGCTCATCGACGCCGTTCGGCAACGCGGCCTGCGCTTCGTCACCGTCACCCAGCTGCTCGCGGCACCAACGACGCCGAAGGCCCCATCACACCTGTGAGTACGCAGTCGGAGGAATCCTCGACGGTGGCGGTGAGCCGTCGAGGTGTCGCTGTCCGTCTGGCCGCGGTGGCCGCCGTCCTCGCGCTCGTGTTCGCCGGCACGCTCTACGGACAGGACGACGACTTCCCGTTCGGCCCGTTCCGGATGTACTCGACGCGCGACAACCCCAACGGGGAGGTGCGGGAGCTGCGGGTGCAACTGCTCCTCGCATCCGGTGGCGTCCTGGACGTGACCAACGCATCCGGCGCCCCGCGCCGGGCCGAGCTCGAGGGCCGCATCGGCGATCTCACCGCCCGCCCCGGTGAACTCGCCAAGTTGGCGCCGCTCTACGCCGCCCACGCGCACGGCCAGGCCCGCACCTTGCGTCTCATCTGGCTCGTGCATCCGTTGCACCACGGCCGATCCGCTCGACCGACCACGTCGATCATCTGCTCGGTACCGGTGCGGCCATGACCAGCTGGTGGTTCGCTCCGGTGCCGCTGAGCAGGATCGCGGTGCTGCGCGTTCTCGTGTACCTCTACGTACCGATCGACGTCCTGCTCGCCGGAGCGGGCGTGCGCGAACATGCCCGGCTGGGCCGCACCCTGTACCACCCGTTGCACATCGCCCGAGTGCTGCACCTGCCGGCACCGACCACCGCTGCCGTCACCGCGATCGAGATCACCGTCGTCGTTGCCGCGCTCGTTGCCGCGACCGGGCGCGCGCCTCGCATCTCCGGTGGCATCGCCGGCCTTCTCTATCTGTGCTGGATGCTCGTCGCGATGTCCTACGGCAAGGTCGACCATGATCGCTTCGCGTTCCTGATCGCTCTCGCCGTTCTACCCACCGTCGGCCGGGCCCGCATCTCGGACCGCTCGCGGTCGCAAGCCGCCGGCTGGGCGCTGCGGTGCGTACAGATCGCCGTGGTGCTCACCTACTTCCTCTCTGCCTGGGCAAAGCTCCGATTCGGCGGGTGGAACTGGCCGACCGGGGCGACCCTCGAACGCGCGTTGCTGCGCCGCAAGACCGAGCTCTCGAGCTGGCTGCTCGACAAGCCTGACATCCTGGTGCCGATGCAGTTCGCGATGATCATCGGCGAACTGTGCTCGCCCTTGGTGCTGCTCGCCCGTTCCGACCGTGCTCGCACCCTCGTCGCGTTCGCCATGTGGGGCTTCCACCTCATGGTGTACGCCGGCCTGACCATCATCTTCCTGCCACACTGCGTCGCCATCACCGCGTTCTTGCCGCTGGAGCGCTGGTGGGCGACCGTGTCACACGGCACGCGACGGGCCGCTGCGACAGTGCTCGGGCAGCAGCACCCTCGCCGAAGTCCACCCAGAACGCCGGTTCCGGTGGCGAGCGACTAGTCGAGCCTCACCGGGGCGCGCCGGAGGTCGAGCAAGTCGATCTGCTGGCCCGTCCACCGCTCGCGCAGTGCCTCGGTGCCGTGCACGCGCGACCAGGCGATCTCGGTGGCAGTTGCTGCGTCGAGTTGCAGGATCTGCACCTCGACGTCTGCCACCGTGACCGGCTCGAGCGTCGAGGGGCCGACCAAGACACCCGTGCACCGTGAACCGGAAACGAGCGGCTCGCCGAGATCGACGGTCATTCCCTCGCGGTACACCACACCCTCCACCGTGGGTGCCGCTGCGAGAACGGCCAGCCGCCTCCAGAGCTCACGCTCACCCCCTCTCGACCTGATGGATAGCTCCGCCCGCGGCCCGCCGGCCGCGAGTGTCATGGCGTCCGCGCCCGTCATCGGCTGGCGAGACAGGCCGACGCTGACGTGGACCCACTCGGCCCCAGTGTCGAACCGCAAGATCTCGATGGGCTCGACACCCACGAACGTGATCGACGCACGGGCCGGCTCGACGCCGTAGTGCGCTCGCATCGACCGCTCGACCAGCGCCAGCAGCTCGGATTCGCCTCGGTCAGGAGTGCCCACAGCGACCAAAGGCTAGCCGGTCACAGCGCCGCCGGCTCCGATCAGCGGAACGACGAGGCGATCTGCTGCTCCACCTCCGCGTAGGTGCTTCCAGCGCGGGCGAGCAGTTGCCCGATGCCGTCGAGCGCATCAGACATGCCTTTGGCGTGCTGATCGAACTGGTCGTACAGCGACGTGAACTGCGCTGCCGCCTGCCCCGACCAGTCCGCCCCGAACAACGGCGAGAGCTGCCCCTTGAGGCTCTGGTGGGCGCCACGCACGTCCGAGGACGTACGCACCACGTTGCCGCTGAGCAATTGCAATTGATCGGGCGTGACCTTGAGCCCTGCTGGCATGACGTTCTCCCTTCCCTGGCCGGCCGCCGAAGGGCCGCCCGTTGGTTGACGAGGCGGAACGCTACGCAGCACCCAAGCCGCCTCGCTGCGGAAATTCGTGATCTGTGGATAACTTTCTCGGTTGTCCACAGATCACGAATTCAGGCCCACGGCCGGCGAACTGGCTTGCAGACTTCGGCACATGCAGATTCGGCTGTCGGTGCGCGATGTGGATGGCTTCGCACGCGATGTGGCGATCAACGCGCCGTCCGGAACGGTGCTGGACGATGTCTATACAGCGATAGCGGCGTTGCTCCCGCCGCGTCCCGGCGGCGAGCCCGGTCTGTGGAGCGGCTCGTATCGTCTGCCACCGGGCGCCCTCCTGGCTGGGCCGGGCCTGCGCAACGGGGACGTGCTCCAGCTCGGCCAGCCGGGCGACCGCGATCTCAGCGACGGCGCCGTGCTGCGGGTCCACGTCACGGGGGGTCCGGATGCGGGGCTGATCGCCGCGTTACCGCGCGGGGTTACCACCGTGGGTCGCGGGCCTACCTGCGATCTGACGCTCACCGATCCGGACGTCTCGCGCCACCACGCCGCGCTCACGGTCACGACCGCCGGCATCACGGTGCGCGATCTCGGTTCGACCAACGGCACCGAGCTCGACGGGGAGGCGGTGGATCCCGACGGGGCATCCGTGATTCCTGGACAGGTGTTGCGACTGGGCGAGTCGCTGCTGTGCGTCGTCGGGGCCGATGAGCCGGCGGCGGCCGTTCGAGCCGGGCCTGACGGCGCGCGCTTGGTGACCCGCCCGCCACGGCTGTCCGCACAGCTACCGGAACGCGAAATCGTGGCGCCGACGCGCCCCTCGGCGACCGGACCGCAACGCATCCAGTGGCTGGCCGCAGTGCTGCCGGCACTGGTCGGGGTCGGTCTGGCGATGGCGTTGCACAGCGTTCAGTTCCTGGCGTTCGCGCTGCTCTCCCCCATCATGATCATCGGTACGGCGGCCGGTGATCGCCTGCACTGGCGACGCGATCGCCGGCGCGAGGCCAGTGGCTTCCGTCGCCGCGACACCGCCGCCAGCCGCGATCGAGTCACGCTGCTAGCCGCCGAGGTCGCACACCGACGCCGCGCCCACCCAGATCCGGCGGCTGTCCTTCGAACTGCATCGGTCCCGGACTGCCGGCTGTGGGAACGCCGGCGCTCCGATCCGGACCTGCTCGACATACGTCTCGGCGTGACCGATCTACCGGCGACACTCCAGCTACGCCGTGGGACGCAGCTCGAGTCGGCCGGCACAGCTCACCTCGTCCCGTCTGTGATCAACCTGCGGCGCGGGGCCATCGGCGTCGCCGGCCCGCGAGGTATCGCGCTCGGGACTTCGCGGTGGGTCGTGGCCCAGCTGTCCGCACTACATTCGCCGGCCGACGTCGGCCTCGTGCTGCTTCTCTCCGACGAAGCCGCGCCGGCCTGGACGTGGGCCCGCTGGCTCCCGCACCTGCGGGGGAACGTGGCTGCTACGGCCGAGCAGCGCTTGGCCGCGGTCGCCGAGCTGGCGCGGGTCGTCGACGAGCGTCTCGCCCATCGCCAGCTCGATCCGAACGGCTGGGCCGGCCCGTGGACCGTCCTCGTCCTGGATCGGGCCGGAGCACTCGCCGACGTCCCCGACCTCGCGCGCGTGCTCGCGGCCGGGCCAGCGGTCGGTATCACCGCGCTCTGCATCGATGACGAGGAACGTCGTCTTCCGACCGCCTGCGGCGTGGTCGCCCGCGTGTGCGGAGAGACGGGCACCCGGCTCGACATCCAGGTCGCCGGTGCCGCCGCGCCCACGAATGCCATCAGCGATCGGGTGGGCACCCGGTGGGCGGAACGGGTGGCCCGCGCCCTGGCGCCGCTAGCCGACGCCAGCGCCGCGGCAACATCGGCGATACCGAACGAGTGCCGGCTGCTCGACCTGCTCGAGATCGGCGACTCCATGTCCGACGAGCTCATGACCCGCTGGCGTTCCGGGCGACTCCCCCGCACTGTGCTCGGCATCGGCGTCGAGGGCACGTTCGACGTCGATCTGGAACGTGACGGTCCGCACGCGCTGGTCGCCGGCACGACCGGCGCCGGCAAGTCCGAACTGCTGCAGTCACTGATCGCCGGCCTGGCCGCGGCATGTTCACCCGAGGCGATGGCGTTCATCTTGATCGACTACAAGGGTGGCGCCGCATTCGCCGACTGCGCCCGGTTGCCGCACAGCGTCGGGCTGGTAACCGATCTCGATCCTCACCTGACCAGGCGGGCGCTGCAATCACTGGACGCCGAGCTCCGGCGCCGGGAACTGCTGTTCGCCGAAGCCGGGGCCAAGGATCTCGCGGCCTACAGCGCCTCGTCGCACCACTCCGCTGCCCCGGTCGGAAGGCTGGTTCTCGTTGTCGACGAGTTCGCGGCATTGGCCGAGGAGCTGCCCGACTTCGTCGCCGGCCTGGTCGCCATCGCCCAGCGCGGGCGCTCGCTCGGCGTTCATCTCGTGCTGGCAACCCAGCGTCCGGGCGGGGTGATCTCGCCGGAGATCAGAGCCAACTCGACGCTGCGCATCGCCCTGCGCGTGACCGATCCGGGCGAGTCCGCGGACGTCATCGGCACCGATCTGGCCGCGACGATCGACAAGCAGCGCCCGGGACGGGCGTTCGTCCGCGCGAGCTCGTCGTTGACCGAGATCCAGGTGGGCCGCATCGCCGGCGCCGCGCCGAGGGCGGGCGGGCAGGCGACAGTGACCCCGCTCGACGAGTGGGGCCGCGGTCCCGGGGACACCGTGCCCGATCCCGGCGACAAGACCGACCTGCAACTTCTGGTCGATGCGATATGCGAGGCGGCGGCGCGATGCGATCTGTCGATCCCGCGAACGCCGTGGCTGGCGCCATTGCCCACCGAGCTGTCCAGTGCCGTACTCACGAGCCCGGACGTCGCATCGACGGTGCCGATCGGTCTGATCGACCTGCCCGACGAACAGCGCCAGATCCCGCTGTGCCTCGACGTGCGAACGGCCGGGCCGATGCTGCTCGTCGGCGGAGCCCGGTCGGGTCGCACGACGGCCTTGCGGGCACTCGCCGGATCGGCGGCCGCGCGCCTGTCCCCCGGCGACCTGCACCTGTACGTGATCGACTGTGCCGGAGGCGGCCTACGCGGTCTCGACGAGCTGCCGCACTGCGGTTCGGTGATCACCCGCGACGAGTTCGGCGCGGCCGAGCGGATGCTCGGCCGGCTCTCCGACGAGATCGCCCGGCGTCAGGCGAGACTCACCGAGCTCGGCGTCAGCTCCGTTGCCGAGGCGCGTGATCGAGGCGAGGCAATCCCCTTCGTCGGCCTGCTGATCGACGGATGGGAGGGATTCGTCGCCGCCGCGGACGAGCACGACACCGGCCGTAGCGTCGACACCCTGCTCACGTTGCTGCGCGAGTGCACTGCGGTCGGCTTCACGATCGTCATCACCGGCGACCGCTCGGCGCTCGCGGCCCGAGTCGCCGGCGCCGTTGCCCGCAAGTACGTGCTGCGCCTCGCCGACCGCGCTGACTACGCGCTGGCCGGGATCTCTCCCGGGGCGATCCCCGGCTCGATGCCGCCCGGCCGAGCGGTGTGCGCGGAAACTGGCGCGGAAGTGCAGTTCGCGTACCTGGGCGCGGATTCGACCACCGCGGCGCAGCAGCGCGCACTCGCCGAGGTGGCTGGCCGGGTCGGGCGCCCCGAGCCCGGGCGGGCACCGTTCCGCATCCGGCCCTTGCCGAGCCGGGTCACGCGGGCGAGCCTCGACGTGGACGATCCGGGAATGACGCTGCTCGGCGTCGGCGGCGACGAGGCGAGTCCCGTCGCGATCGATCTGTTCGCGGGCGACGCCCGACTGCTCGTCGCCGGTCCACCCCGATCCGGACGCACGACGGCGCTTCGGTTGATCCTCGAGCAGCTGCGCCGCGGCGCCCAGACCGAGGTATGGGTAGCGGCGCCGAGACGCTCCGGGTTGGTCGCGGTGGCGCAGCAGTGCGGCATCGAGGTCGTGACGCCCGACGATCCGCCGTCGCGCGTACATGCCCCGGATGGCTGCCGGTCGATGCTGCTCGTCGACGACAGCGAGGCGTTCGTCGATACCCCGATCGGCGATGCCCTGACCGAGCTGGTCAGGCGCGCTGCACCTGACTTCGCTGCTGTGGTGGCCGCCCGCAGTGACGAGCTCGCGGTCACCTACCGCGGGGTTGCCCACGAGGTGCGACGCAGCCGGGCCGGGCTGCTGCTGCAGCCCGGGACGGGCGATGGCGAATTGGTCGGGCTACGCCTGGCCCGTACCCGCCCCGTTCGGCTACCCGGACGTGGCGTGTTGGCGCTGGAGCAGCCACATCTGCGGTCGTTCAGTGACGCATCGGGGGCCGTCCCGATCCAGGTAGCGCTGCCGTGACGCCGTGTCGGGGCGGGCCGGATCAGCCCATGTGGGGGTATCGGTACTCGGTCGGCGGAACGAAGTTTTCCTTGATCGACCTGGGCGACAGCCACCGAAGGAGGTTCCAGACGGACCCAGCCTTGTCGTTCGTGCCCGAGGCTCGGCCGCCCCCGAACGGCTGCTGACCGACGACGGCGCCCGTGGGCTTGTCGTTGACGTAGAAGTTGCCGGCGGCGAAGCGCAGGACGCGCGATGCCTCCTCGATCGCCGAACGATCGGTGGCGAACACAGCTCCGGTCAGCGCGTACGGCGACACCGACTCCAGCTGCGTCATGGTGTCGCGCCAGGCCGAGACAGCATCGCCGGTCACGTCGTCGTACACGTGCACTGCCAGCAGCGGGCCGAAGTACTCGCGCACGAACACGTCCTGGGTGGGATCTGACGATTCGACGATCGTCGGGCGGACGAAGTAGCCCTCGCTGTCGTCGGCCTTTCCGCCGGCGATGATGGTTGCGGACGGCTCACCGTGCAGCTGGTCGATCACGCCGGCCAGCCGGTCGAATGCGCGCCGATCGATGACCGCACCGCCGAAGTTCGCGAAATCGGCAACGTCGCCGTAGGTGAGCGACTCGGTCAGCGCCACCACTTCGTCGCGTAGCCCGCGCTCCCACAACGAGCGCGGCAAGTACGCCCGCGAGGCCGCCGAGCACTTCTGGCCCTGGTACTCGAAAGCGCCGCGCACCAGCGCCACCGCCAGCGGCGACGGATCCGCTGACGGGTGGGCCAGCACGAAGTCCTTGCCGCCGGTCTCGCCGACCAAGCGCGGGTAGGCGGCGTAAGACTCGATCGACGCACCGACGGCCCTCCACAGGTGCTGGAACGTGCCGGTCGAGCCGGTGAAGTGGATGCCGGCCAACGCCGGATGCGGTATCGCCACCTCGCTAACGGCGGCGCCGTCGCCGGTGACCAGGTTGATCACCCCGGGCGGCAACCCGGCCGCCTCGAGCAGCCGCATCGTCCAGTGCGCGGCCAGCTGCTGGGTGGGCGACGGCTTCCACACCACAACGTTGCCGAGCAATGCCGGCGCGGTGGGCAGGTTGCCGGCGATCGCGGTGAAGTTGAACGGGGTGATCGCCAGCACGAAGCCTTCCAGCGGGCGGTAGTCCATCCGGTTCCACGTGAGCGCCCCGCTCGACGGCTGGTTCTCGAGGATCTGGCGGGCGAAGTGGACGTTGTAGCGCAGGAAGTCGATCAGTTCGCACGCCGAGTCGATCTCGGCTTGCTGGACGGTCTTGGACTGGCCCAGCATCGTGGCCGCGTTCACCGTGTCGCGCCAGGTCGTCGACAGGAGATCGGCGGCGCGGAGGAAGACGGCGGCCCGCTCGTCGAAGGGCAACTCGCGCCAGGCCGGCGCGGCGGTCAGGGCCGAGCCGATGGCCGCCTCGACGTCGGCGTTGGTGGCCTGCGCCGTGACACCCAGCACCGAGCGGCGCCGATGCGGCGCCACGACCTCGATGCGGGCGCCGCCGCCCATCCGCTGCACACCGCCGATCGTCATCGTCAGCTCGGTGCCACCGGCGGCCAACTCGGCCAGCTTGGCGGTGATCGACGCCCGCTCGGCGGTGCCGGGGGCATAGGTGTACACCGGCTCGTTGGACGGAATAGGCGGATGGGTGATCGCGTCCATGTGCGGCCTCCACGGGTTGCTCGGCGTCGGTGCCGATCCCTCGATGGTAGAGACGCGCGCCGGTGGTGACCCGACCCCGGTGGTCAGCCCAGCAGCTCGACCAGCGGGCCGAGCTCCTGGGTGGCGTACCAGGCCAGCTCGAATCCCTCGGTGTCATCGACGGTGTCCTCGGCCTCGGTGTCGCCCACGTCCGCCGCGTCGATCACCGCAACCGCCGCGCGAACGGCCTTCTCGGCATCCGCGTCGTCGACGTGCACCGAGGCAACCTGGCGCAAGGACACGGGCGCGGCGAGCCGCACCACACCACGGTCGAGGTCGTCACGAATGGTCACGAGATCGTCGGGCAGGTCGGCGGCGATCACCACCCGGCGCGGCGCCGCGGCCGGATCGGCGGAGAGCAGCCGTAGCGAGGCGCGCGCCGCCTCCAGGCTCGCGGCGTACTCCAGTTCCTCGATGTCGTCATCGACGTACCACTCGCGCAGCGCCGGTGTTACCGCGAACGCGGTGATCGGTGCCGTCCCGAACGATGACGTCTCGACGAGCGCGCGCAGCAGCGACGTGGTCGCCGGCAGGTAGACCCTCACCCGGGCGATTGTCCGGACACCCGCCGCGCCCGCGGCGCCCGGGTCGCCAGTTGGGCGCGCAGCCGTACCGCCGAGGTGCGCATCGCGGTCTCGAGCACGTCGGTGCGCCGCCGCGGATTCATCAGGTTGGCGCCGATCACGGCGAGATCCTCGGGGCCCGGCGTGACGAGCACGACGCGCACTCCGTCAGCCCGCAGCGACGAGACGTCGGCGAGGATGCCGCGCGTGATCGCGCGCCGGATCGTCCGCTCGATCCGCGACACGGGCGAGCGCGGACGGTCGATGTCGACCGACGCCATCGGCGCGAGGACGTACACCTCGTCGACGCCCGCGCCGGCCACGACATCGACCGACGCGTTCGACACGGCGCCGCCGTCGATGTACGGACGCCCGTCGATCACCGCCGGTGGGTACCAGGCCGGGATCGCGCACGACGCCACCACCGCATCGGCGAGCGGCGCAATGCGATCCCGTCCGAACAGCACGCGACGACCACTGCGATAGTCCGTGGCCGCGATCCAGGTTCGCGGTTGCTGTGGCCACCCCGAGCCGACCCCGTTGTCGGACGCCACCTCGGAGACCAGCCGCCGCACCGGGTCGAGCGTGCCCCGCCCGGCCGGCAGTACGCCGGCGAGCGCCACGACGGCCCGGGTCTGGCGCGGATGGCGCACCGCGTCCATGAACAGGCGCGGCGATCCGGGACGCAGCCGCGGCCGGGGCGGCAGGGCTCGGCCGGACCCGGACGAGTAGTCGAACGCGATGGGCGGATCGGTCGGCCCCGGGACGCCTTGGTGGTGGCGGCGGATCTCGTCCACCGACACGCCACACGACAGCAGCGCCGCGGTCACCGAGCCGGCCGATGTACCGACCAGCAGATCCACGGTCCGGACGTCGAACGCCGCCTCGGTCTCCAAGGCGCAGAGCGCACCGATCGTCCAGGCGAAGCCGAGCACCCCACCGCTACCGAGCACCACCGCCCGCCGCGGCGGCGCCCCGGCGGGGTCGAGCGGCTCGGCCGACTCGGCCGGCAGGCTCACGGCACCGGCTCCTCGGCGGGCGCCCGCGAGGGGACGGAGCGATGCCGCGACGACTCGAGACTGGCCGTCACCAGCTCGGCCAGCGACTCCTCGATCAGGGTGGCCAGGACGTCGACGTCGGCCATCGCATCGCGGTCGGCGTTCAGCCCGTAGAACACCCCACCGGCATAGGACGTCAGCCCGATCGTCACGGCCTGCCCGGCCGCCAGCGGCACGACCGGGAACATCTCGAGCATCTTCGCGCCGGCGGCGTAGAGGGGCACCTGCGGACCCGGCACGTTCGTCACGATCAGGTTGAACAGTCGCCGAGTCAGGCCGTTGGCCAGCCGGGCAGCCATCGCGTGCATCGTCGGCGGCGCGAACCCCGACAACGCGACCAGCGCCTCGGCGCCCACCGACTGCCCGGACTCCTTGTGCCCCTTCATCGCGTAGCTCACCTGCGAGAGCCGCATCAGCGGGCTCGGTTCGCCGACCGGCAGGTCGACGACCAGCGCCGAGACGTGATTGGTCAGCACCCCGTCGTCCGACGTGCTGCGCACGCTCACCGGCACCATCGCCCGGACCGTCGTCGCCGGCGTCACGGCCTCGCCCCGGAACAGCAGCCAGCCCCGCAGCGCGCCGGCCACCGTGGTGAGGACGACGTCGTTGATCGTGCCGCCGTGCTGCTTGCGCACCAGCTTGTAGTCGTCGAGGGACGTGCGGGCCACGCCGTAGCGGCGCTGCTCGCCGATCGTCACGTTCAGCGGGGACGACGGCGCCGGGCGCACGGCCGCGCGCATCGCTGACGCCACACCGCCCACCGCGTCGAGCAGGCGCCCGGCCGCCGTGCGCGCGTCATTGACGCCGAGGCGCACGGTGTCCAGCAGCGCGCTCGGGCGCTGTACGAGCTCGCTCACCGCGCCGGTCACAAGTTGCGTCGCGCTCGGCTCGGGCGCCGGCATCCACAGATCGTCGGGCACATCGCGCGGAGTCGGCGACGTATCGAGGATCACCTGCCCGATGTCGATCGCGCTGATGCCGTCGACCATCGCCGGGTGGGTCTTGGTGATGATCGCGAACCGGGCGTGCTCGAGCCCCTCGACGAGGTACATCTCCCAGAGGGGACGGTTGCGGTCGAGCGGGCGGGACTGGATCCGCGCGCAGAACTCCCGCAGCTGCTCATCCGATCCCGGACGGGGCAGGGCCGAGCGGCGCACGTGGTAGGTGATGTCGAACTCGGCGTCGTCGACCCACACCGGATTCGCGATGTGGCCCGGCACGAAGCGCACCTTCTGCCGGTACCGGGGCACGAGGCTGATGCGATCCTCGATCAGCTCGATCAGCCGCTCGTAGTCGAAGCCGTCCGGGGGCAGCTCGAAGATCGTGAGCCCACCGGCGTGCATCGGCGTCGTGCGTCCCTCGAGGTAGAGGAACGACACGTCTAGGGCCGAGAGGCGGTCGGTCATCGAGTGCGGCTCCTGATAGGACGGCTGGACGGTTCTGTCTGCCATTGTGGCGCGCTGCCCTCGTCCGGTCATGCATCGTGACCTGCGGATATCGCAGATGTCCTACCTGAGCACTCCCCGTACTCGGACGATCGCAGCAGATCTCACCCCGAAACGACGGCGCGACGCCGCCGGGTCCGGGTCTGCGGCACGCCGGCCAGGGCCGCGGCCAGCTCGGTGGTGCTGTGCCGCAAGGCGCTGCCGGGACGCACCTCGCCGAGCGTCTTGCCCACGGCCAGGGCCGCATCGAGCGCGTCGGCGTCATAGGGCAGCAGCGCGGCGGGCTGGCGTCCGGCGAAGCGGTCGAGCGCAGCGGTGAGCTCCGCGCGCGGGTCGCCCGGGACGACACCCCGCCGCATCTTGTTCAGGACCACCCAGATCGGCGCGGCGACCTCCGCATCGCGCAGCTCGGCGAGTCCCCGGACGAGTCGCTGCAGACCGATCGGATCGGCCGCGCCGACGGCCAGGACGACGTCAGCGGCGTCGAGGATCGCGAGCGTGGCGCCGTTGCGTCGGGGCGCCAGCGTGTCGTAGGACAGTTCCTCGTCCGATTCCAGCGAGAACCCGCAGTCGATCACCGTGAAGTCGGCCAGCCCCCGCGCTGCCCCCAGCACCGAGCCGACGGCGCTCGCGCGCAGCTCGGGCCAGCGCTCGGCCCGCGGGATGCCGGTCAGCACCCGTAGCGTCGGCGCCAGCTGCCAGCACAGCCCGGCGAGCGACGCCGCGTCCAGGCGACTCGAGGACGCCTGCCGGCAGGCGGCCGCAAGGCCGGGCGACTCGTCGAGCAGGCCGAGCACCGCGGCGATCACCCCGCCGTAGACATCGGCGTCGACGAGCAGGCTGCCGCACCCGAGCCGGGCCAGCTCGTCGGCCAGCGTGATCGCGACAGTCGTCCGGCCCGGGGCACCGGTCGGCCCCCACACCGCCACCACCGAGCCCCGCCGGGTCGCCGGGGGCAGGTCCGGGGCCGTGCCGGTGGGCGGAATGACCCGAGACGTCGCGGCAGCCGGATCGCCGAAGGTTCGGCCGGGTCGCGCCCCCTCGGCGGCCGACACCGCCTCGGCGATCACCGATCCGACGACGTCGGGTTCGGCGTCGTCGGGAACGAGGTAGTCGACCCCCATCGCGCGAAGTCGATCCTCGGCGGCACCATCGCCGCGGCGCACCACCCCGACGGGCACCACCCCGGCGACGGCCAGCCGGTCGACGGCGTCGGCGTCGAGGCGGCGCAGGCCGGCCGCGATCAGAGCGGCTCGGGCCTGGCCCGCGGCCGCCACGGCGAGCAGGTCGACGATGTCGACGCATCGGCGCGCCACCACGACGCCGTGGTCGCCGCTCTCCAGCGCGACCAGCAGCCCGGCCTCCCAGCTGGCCCCTTCGGCGGCGGTCAGGATCGGCAGCTTCACGAGGCGGTACCGCAGACCTTGAGATCCTCGGACGGGACGGCCTGCTGTTTCGGATCTCCGTTGACCACCCCGGCCCGAACCACCGCGCCCTCGAGGTCGAGGGCGGTGATCACCCGCGCCGCGTCGTCGGGCCCGAGCCGCACGACGACGTTCTCGGCGCTACTCGTACCGAACGAACCCCCGCCGGCCGTGTCGACCTCCTGGACGGTGACTCCGGCGACGACCACCCGGGCCTGGCACTTCTTCGTCGACACCCACAGGGTGATCTTCTGCCCGCGGGCGATCTTCGGCGCCTGATCGCTGGTGAGCGGCACGGTCATGGTCATAGCTGGTTGCGTGACCCCGACCGCGGCCCGGGGTAGCAGCTCACCGGCGTTCATCCGGCGGTTGACGGTGTGGCCGACGATGCCGTCCGGGCCGTGGCCGTCCGCGCCGTTCGTCGGCAGGTAGAGCTGGGTGCCGTGGGTCAGCCGCAGCTTCACCGACGTGAGATCCGCTGCGGTCAGCACGGTGCCCGCGTTCAGATCGTGGCTGACCGCCCAGACGCTCCGGGTCGAGTCGGAGTTGGCGATCACCAGCGCGCCGACGGCCACCGAGACGAGGACGAGGAACAGGCCGGCGACGAGGCGCAGGTCGAGCCAGTTCGGCGTGCGCACCCGGCGCGGCGTCGGCGACGTAGTAGCCACGGGAACACATGGTGCACTACCTGGCGCAGCGGTACGAATCCCGTCCGCACATCTGTGGATAAAGGGCCTGGCGGCACCACCTCTCTGCCAGACTGGACGCAAGTTCACGCAAGCTCGATCAGTCGAAGGGAAATCAACGTCATGGCCAGCGATCGCTTCCTGACGCTCTCCGACGTCGCGGACGTGCTCAACATCTCCGCGTCGCAGACCTACGCGCTCGTGCGCAGCGGTGAGCTCGAGGCGATCAAGATCGGCGGACGGGGCCAGTGGCGGGTCGAGCGGGAGAAGCTCGAGACCTACATCTCGCGGATGTACGACCAGACCAAGCAGTTCGTGTCCGACCACCCCTACGCCGAAGCCGAGGAGTGATTCATCTCCCCTGATCAACAGCCGCTCAGCTTGCGAAATCGCCAGCTCACGGGCTGTTGATCACGGGGAACGGCCCGACCTCCTCGGGTGCGGACGGCCGATCGAACCCGACGGACACCAGCCGCGGACACCAACCGCGTGGACCAGCCGCGCGTACCAGCCGCGCACACCAGCCGCGCACACCGGCCACGCGCGAGCGCTCACAGCGTTTGCTAACCCGGGCTGCGGCGGACTACCGCTAGTGCGGCCAGCGGAATGACAAGGACGTCGCGCACGTCCGCGGGACGGCGAGATTCGCCGGCAGCATGTTCTGCGACCTCGATGAAATCGGCACCGAGCCGGTCGATCGTGCCATCGATCGTCACGCCGGACCGGTCGCCGATCCGAACCGCCGAGCGGTCGCGGGCGATTCCACGCAGCGCGTGACGTAACCCGAGCCGCGACTCGACAGCGCTCTCGGTCTCCGGCGCCGCCGAGAGCCGGGCCAGGCCGGAAACGCTCAGCACCGCGGCCGTCGACACCAGTGCCTCGCGGTCGGCGCCCTCGTCGATCAACAGCCAGTCGGGGCCGACCCGTCGCACGATGCCGGCCACTGCGACGGCACCCAGGCATCTGAGCCGGACCGGTAACCCGATCGCGGGACGCAGCCGATCCAGCAGCCTGATCCGGCCGACCTCGACGCGGGCCCGTTCCTCGACCTCGGCGGCACGCTCGGCGATCTCGAGGGCATCGGCCTGGGCCTCCAGGTCGGCGAACAGCCCATCCCAGCGCATCAAACACCTCCTTGCGACCCGGGCGGGATTTGACCCATTAGACCATTCGACTTGACCACAGTCTAACGAGAGCTTATAAATGCAAATGGACGCAAACGAAAGGTACCGACAGTGAGCAGCATCAACCGGCGGATCACTCGGGCGATGCTGGCCGTCGCCGACGGCGCCGCGTTGCTGGCCCTGCGGCCCGACTGGACGCGGCTGTCGCACGACCTGGCCGCACCGCATCGCTGGCTGGATCGGGTCGGCACCGATCAGGCGGCGCTCACCTTGGCGACCGCTGCGCTGTGGTGCGTGGCGCTGTGGCTCGCGATCGGGCTCGGCGCCGCCGTGGCCGCCGCCCTTCCGGGCCGAGGTGGTGCGGCCGCGCGGCGGATCGCCGCCCGGCTGCTTCCCGCCGTGCTGCTACGCGCGGTCGCCGGTGTCGCCGGCCTGGGGGTGCTCGCGGCCCCGATCGCTCCGGTCGTGGCCGGGGCCGACGTTCCGCCTGGTGCCGTATCCACGGCCACCGCGCCCGGACCGGCGCCCGCTTGGCCGACCAACCCGCCCCACCTGCACATCGGCTGGCCGACGAGCAGGCCGCCGGCGCTCCCTCAGCCGGCGAAACCGCGGCCGACGACAGCTCGCCCGACGCCTACCGCGGCCGCACCCAGCCAATCGAACCCGAGCGGCGGCCAAGCTGGCCAAGTCAGCCAGGCTGGCCTTGCCGCCCGCGGCACCGACGGTCCACCCGAGCACGCGGTGCGCGTCGAGCCGGGCGACTCGCTGTGGCTCATCGCGGCACGGCGTCTCGGGCCGCACCCGTCCGAGGCGCAGGTCGCCGCCGCCTGGCCGCGCTGGTACGCGGCCAACCAGCAGGTGATCGGCGATGACCCGTCCCTGATCCAGCCCGGCGAGCTACTGCACGCCCCGCCGACATCCGACGCAACCCACTGAACCCGCTGCCCAGGAGACCGACATGACTGCCGCACTCGCCGACACCGGCACCGCCGAGGCCGAGGCCGACCAACAGCGGATCACGGTGCGGCCGGCGCCACCGCGCGAACCCCCGTTCGACGACGAGCTGCCGCCGCGCCACCTGCGCCTGGTCGGTCCGCACGATCGTCCACTGCCGTTCGCGCCGTCACGGCGCCGACTCACCGATCCGCGCGACGTGTTCGCCGCCCAGCCGACCGGACGGGGCCAGCTGCCAGAACCCCGCTGGTTCGGACGCCGACTGCTGATCGCGGCGCTCGAGGTGATGGCCGGACGGCGCTCGCCTCAGCAGCTGGCCCAACACCTCAGCCAGGCTGTACTCACCGGATTGATTGCTGATCGTGACAAGCCCCGCCGGGGTTGGACGCAGCCCGCTGTGCTGCGCTCGATCCGGGTGTTCGAGCCGGCCGACGGCGTGGCCGAGATCTCCGCAGTGATCCAGATAGGGCCGCGATTCCGAGCGGTGGCCGCTCGCCTGGAAGGTCTCGACGGCCGCTGGCGCTGCGTACGCCTACAGCTCGGCTGAGCTTGCGCCACACGACAGCCGACGCAACCACGAACGCGATGAGCGCTCGCGCGAAGAGCCCGCCGGCCGCGACGCGGTCGCGCCGAAGGCGCGTGCGGGTTTCCGGATCCACCCCGAGCTTGCGAGTGGGTGGTCCGGAAATCCGCTTCCGGCGGGTTATTTACGGCGGCGGCGGGCGTTGCTGCCGCGGTTGCCGCGACTGCCACGGTTCGGGTTCGACCGCGACTGCGGGCGCTTGGCCGACTTCGAATCGTCTGCCCCGCCGTCGCTGCCGCTGACCCGGACCTCCGGGGTGTCCGAGCCGAGCGTCGGCGCGCTGTAGACCAGCGGCCGGGTCGACGCATCGCGATCGAGCCCCTTCGCCGAGACATGAGGAGCGCCGTTGCCGTTGCCGTCGTCGTCGGGATCCGGGTCAACCGCGTCGGCCGGAGGCGCGACCCGCGAGCGGGCCTGCTCGGCCGCCTCGAGCACGGACTCGTCCAGCTGCGGTCCGGCGCCGTTGACGTCGTCCGGAGGTGGCGCCTCGCCCTGGACCTCGACCTCGAGGTTGAACAGGAAGCCGACCGACTCTTCCTTGATGCCGTCCATCATGGCGCCGAACATGTCGAAGCCTTCGCGCTGGTACTCGACGAGCGGATCGCGCTGGGCCATCGCCCGCAGGCCGATGCCCTCCTGCAGGTAGTCCATCTCGTAGAGGTGCTCGCGCCACTTGCGGTCGAGCACCGACAGCAGCACCCGGCGCTCGAACTCGCGCATGACCTCGCTGCCGAGCTCCTCCTCGCGCGCGTCGTAGGCGGACTCGGCGTCGGCGGTGAGCTCCTCGATGAGGTACTCGCGGGTGAGGTCGGACTTGTTGCCGCCGGCCTGCTCGATCGCCTCATCGATAGTCAGCGATACCGGGTACAGCGTCTTGAGTGCGGTCCACAGCTGCTCGAGGTCCCACTCCTCGGCGTAGCCGGACGAGGTCGCGCCCTCGACGTAGCCGCGCACGACGTCAGCGACCATCTCCCGCAACTGCTCGGAGAGGTCGGCGCCCTCGAGCACCGTGCGCCGCTCGTCGTAGATGACGGTGCGCTGCTTGTTCATGACCTCGTCGTACTTGAGGACGTTCTTGCGGATCTCGAAGTTCTGCTGCTCCATCTGCGTCTGCGCGGACTGGATCGCCTTGGAGACCATGCGCTGCTCGATCGGGACGTCCTCGGGCAGGCGCAGGAAGCTCATCATCTGCGCGACGCGCTCGCCGTTGAAGCGGACCATGAGGTCGTCGCCGAGGGAGAGGTAGAACCGCGACTCGCCGGGGTCGCCCTGCCGCCCCGAGCGGCCACGCAACTGGTTGTCGATGCGGCGGGACTCGTGCCGCTCGGTGCCCAGCACGTACAGGCCGCCGAGCTCTACGACGTCCTCGTGTTCCTTGGCCACCTCGGCCTTGGCCTTGTCCAGGGCGTCCGGCCAGGCGGCCTCGTACTCCTCGGGCGTCTCGTCCGGGGTGAGACCGCGATCGCGCAGCGTCAGATCGGCCATGAACTCGGGGTTACCACCGAGCATGATGTCGGTACCGCGGCCGGCCATGTTGGTAGCGACAGTGACGCCGCCCTTGCGCCCGGCGTTGGCGATGATCGCCGCCTCACGGGCGTGGTTCTTCGCGTTGAGCACCTCGTGCGGGATGCCGCGGCGCAGCAGCAGCGACGCCAGCCGCTCGGACTTCGCGACGCTCGCCGTACCCACCAGTACGGGCTGGCCGTCCTCGTGGCGCTCGGCGATGTCGTCGACGACGGAGGAGAACTTGGCGTCCTCGGTCTTGTAGATCAGGTCGGTCTCGTCGTCGCGGACCATCGGCTTGTTCGTGGGGATCGGCACCACGCCCAGCTTGTAGATCTGATTCAGCTCGGCCGCCTCGGTCTGCGCCGTGCCCGTCATGCCGGAGAGCTTGTCGTAGAGGCGGAAGTAGTTCTGCAGCGTGATCGTCGCGAGGGTCTGGTTCTCCTGCTGGATCTGCACGCCTTCCTTGGCCTCGATGGCCTGGTGCATGCCCTCGTTGTAGCGGCGTCCGTGCAGCACGCGGCCGGTGAACTCGTCGACGATCAGGACCTCGCCGGTGTTGACGATGTAGTCGCGATCGCGCTTGTAGAGCTCCTTGGCCTTGAGCGAGTTGTTGAGGTAGCCGACGAGCGGGGTATTGGCGGCCTCGTAGAGGTTCTCGATGCCGAGCTGGTCCTCGACGAAGGCGACACCCTCCTCGCTGACGGCGACGGTGCGCTTGCCCTCTTCGACCTCATAGTGCTCGTCGCGCTTCATCCGCGGGGCGAGGCGGGCGAACTCGAGGTACCACCGCTGGTTCTCCTCGGCCGGCCCGGAGATGATCAGCGGGGTACGCGCCTCGTCGATGAGGATGGAGTCGACCTCGTCCACGATGGCGTAGTTGTGCCCGCGCTGCACCAGGTCGTCGAGCGACCAGGCCATGTTGTCGCGCAGGTAGTCGAAACCGAATTCGTTGTTGGTGCCGTAGGTGATGTCGGCGCCGTAGGCGGCCTTGCGCTTCTCCGGCGGCAGCTCGGAGAGGATCTTGCCCACCGAGAGGCCCAGGAAGCGGTGCACGCGGCCCATCCAGTCGGCGTCGCGACTGGCCAGGTAGTCGTTGACCGTGACGATGTGGACGCCCTCGCCCGAGAGCGCGTTCAGGTAGGCCGGCAGGGTCGAGACGAGCGTCTTGCCCTCGCCGGTCTTCATCTCGGCGATGTTGCCCAGGTGCAGTGCGGTGCCGCCCATGAGCTGCACCTTGTAGTGGAACTGCCCCAACGTGCGCCGAGCGGCCTCCCGCACGACCGCGTACGCCTCGGGCAGCAGGTCGTCGAGGGTCTCACCGTCGCCGAAACGTTCCTTGAACTTGTCGGTCTGCTCGCGCAGCTCGGCATCGGTCAGGTCGACGTAGTCGTCTTCGAGCGTCTCGATGTGCTCGGCGATGGTCGATAGGCGACGGACCATCTTGCCTTCACCGGCGCGCAGAATCTTGGCGAGAACCACGGCGGCCATGGTACGGGTTTGCCTAGAGTGACCGCTGCCCGCCAGCACGATCGGGCGGCCGGGCCGCCTCTTCGGGGTCGGTACGCCGGCGAGCCCTTCTGGTCTGCTCTCAGCCTGGTCTCACCCGGTGCGTTGCATGAAGGTGATGAAATAGCCGAAGAACTGCTCAGGGTCGAGGATGATCTGGCGCACTCCCGGCTCCTCGTACTCGTAGAAGATCCGGTAGCCCTTCCCGAGCACGTAGTCACGGGCCTCGTCGATGTTGTCGACTTCCCATACCAGCGGACCGATGCCGCCCCGTCCCTTCCGTTCCAGCATCGCCGTCAGTGGGCTGCTGGCGTGCGCGGGACCGTAGAGCTCGACCTTGTTGCTCCAGTCCGTGGTCGTGAAGACGTTCCCGTCATTCACCAGACGCGGTGGTTCGAACGATGTGCCGAGCAGGTCGTTGAACTGTTCGACCGCCGTCTGGATGTCCTCGGGCGACAGCATCAGCTCGACCCGGTTGAATCCGAGGATCTTCATTTCGTCCCCTTCACGGGCCGAAGGGACGGCCCTTGCGCGCGAACTGATGCCCGGCCTCGTGCCCGCCGTCGGGCCAGGCCCTGCCGATATAGTAACTACAATGGCCCGCAATCGGGATCGGCAACTCTCGGCTACCGCTGAGCGGGCCCCCGGAACGCCGCTTCGGGCATCACGGATCGGTCACAGAGACAACGCAGGCCGGGGCGAACTCCGTCGTCTCGGACATGATCACCCTCGTGATGCGACGCTTCGCTGTGCTGCTGTCCGCCGTACTGGCGGTCGCGGCCGTCCCGTTCATGACCCCCGCCTGGGCCTGCGGGTGCGGTGCCTACAGCCCCGGCACCGGGGGCCGAGCCTCGGTACCGACCGAGACGGCGCTGGTCCGTTTCGCCGACGGCGGGGAGGACGTGTACCTGTCGCTGACCGTGAACTCCACGAGCAAGACCGGCGCCCTGCTGTTCCCGGTGCCCGACAAGAAGGCGACCGTCAAGGCCGGCCCGACTGACCTGTTCAGCGACCTGGCCGAGCTGACCAAACCGCCGCAGACGGCCGACGACGCGGGTGCCGGCAACGGGGCCCCCGGGGCCGGTCGCCCGTCGGTCACCGTCGAGAGCCGCCAGCAGATAGGCCCGCTCGACGTCGTGACCCTGAGTTCCGGTGACCCGACAGCGTTGCTGCAGTGGCTGCAGCGCAACGGTTTCGCCGTCAAGCCGGCTCTCGCGACCGCAGCCAAGCCCTACACCGATCAGGGCTGGGCCTTCGTCGCGGTCCGCCTGCGACCAGATGTTGCCGAGCAGGCGCTGTCCGGCGTGCTCGATCCGCTGCAGATCCACTTCGCGACCCCGGAGGCCGTGTATCCGATGCGGCTGTCCTCGATGGGCACCGAGCCGGAGACGGTGCGCCTGTACGTCCTGAGCGACCATCGCGCCGACCTGCGGACCGCCGACCACGGGCTGTCGACGACCTGGGCCGGACGGCTGTCCGATCACCGGCCTGGGCGCGACCTGGCCCTGGTTGCCGCCGACGGACCGGGCTACCTCACCCGCTTCGACGGCCGCCTCGACCCCGTGACGATCACCGACGACATCCACTTCACCGTGGCGAGCAGCGACCAGTCGCTCGGTTCGGTCACAGCCCGAGCACCGGCGGGGCGCTCCGGCAAGAGCACCAACGCCGGCCTCATCGCCGGGATCGCGATCGCGGTAGTGCTGATCGGCCTGCTCGTCGGATTCGCGGCGCGCCGCCGACGCTCACCCCCGCTGGGTGGTTGACGAGCCCTCGGTTCAGACCGTGAGGCGGATCAACCCGTAGTCGTAGGCGTGCCGGCGGTACACCACGCTGGGACGGCCGGAGTCGACGTCGGCGAACAGGTAGAAGTCGTGCCCGACCAGCTCCATCTCGAAGAGGGCCTGGTCGATGGTCATCGGCTTGGCCGGGTGCTCTTTCTCCCGGACGATGCGCCCCGGACCGTCGTTGCCGTCGTCCTCCTCGTCCTCGACCGCCGGCGGCTCGACGAGCGTGGCGACGTTGGCCGTCGCCACGGCCAACGAGGTCGGTGTACGCCGACCGTGGTGCACCCGGCGACGGTCGGCCGCCTGGCGGAAACGCCGTTCGAGCTTGTCGCTGGCGGCATCGAGCGCCTTGTAGAAGTCCTCGGCACACGCCTCGCTGCGTACTACTGGCCCCCGTGTGCGGCAGGTGATCTCGACGTGCTGACAGCTGCCGTTCTGACGCCGATTGCGCTCGTGATGGAGCTCTACGTCGGCTCGGATGATCTTCTGGTCGAAGCGTTCGACCTTGCCGAGCTTCTCGCTGACGTGCAATCGGAAATGCTCTGGGACCTCGACGTTGCGCCCGTGTACCACGACGTCCATGCGCCCTCCACGGTTGGTCGAAGCGTTCGTCCTATGCCGCGCAGGCCTTGCGTCGTTGGTGGGACCGCGCGGAAGCGGTGGAACGCCAACTCGGTCAGGTCAGGACAACGCTAGCCGGGAGTTCGTCTACGTGCCAGATGGGAGACACGCCGGGTTCATGGCCACAGCCAACTCCTTCTCTTATCCGCCGGAGTCGGATCCGCGCTCTTCGCGCGAGCGCCGGAGGGGGGTGATTGCGAGCGTGAGGACTCCGGATACCGCCCAGCCGGCCCCCTGCAGCGCCCGCAGTGCCTCCTGCACGGTGGCGCCGGTGGTCACGATGTCGTCGACGAGTACCGCGGCCAGGCCGTCCCTCGGCGGAGGGCCGGCCGCCATCGCTCCGGCCAGATTCGCCCGACGCTCGTCCACGCCCAGGCCGGCCGAGTCGTGCACCGGCCGGGCCAGGCGCAGGGCCGGCACGGTGGCGACGCCGAGCCGGGCTCCGGTGTGGCGGGCCAGTCGCAGCACGTGGTCACCGCCCCGGCGACGCGCGGCCGCCCGGGCCGAGGGCACCGGGACCAGCGCCCCGCCGACGATCGACAGCCCGGCCGCGGTGGCGGCGAGCAGGGCCGCGAACGGTTCGGCGAGCTCGCGGCGACCTCGCTCCTTGTAGGCCAGCAACGCGGCCCGCAGGCCTCGCTCGTAGCGTCCGGCCGCGAATACCGGCCCGCCCAGGCCCGGGACGGCGATCGGCGGCCCCGAGGGGCGACAGGTCGCACACAGCAGCTCGCCGGGCGTACCGCAGCCGGCGCAACGGCGGGGCAGGACGAGGTCGGCCAGGGCACGAATCATGCGCCTCAGCGTCCCCGGGTAACGGCCGGCACGACAGACCGAACGGATGATCTGTGGACAGCCACCCCGGCTGTGGACTACTCGAGGTAGACCGGCTTCGTGCCCGGGGTGGTGTGGTTGTTGGGGCCCTCCCAATCCGACTTCAGCTCGAAGACGTTGCCGCCGGCCGACACCCACTGGGACACGCCGGGCGCGGCCGCGATGCTGTCCGGGGCCTGGGGCAGCCCCGACCGGGATCGGCTCTGCAGGCTGGCCCCGCCCGTGGTGATCGATCCATCGACGTTCGCCGCCCAGATGCCGTAGGCGTGCGTGGCGTCACGGCCGATCACGTACAGCGTCACGTCGTCGTTCCAGGCGACGTCGGTCAGCGTGTAGCTCGGCGGCGTCACCGGTTGCGCGCTGTCGACCCGCACCGATCCGGACCGAACGACCGCGCCGACCCACAACTGCGAGGTACCGCCCGGCTCGGCAACGATCATCGCGACCCGCGAACCCTCGGGGCTTAGCCGCACCGCGGTGATCCGGCCGCCCAGCAGGCCGGTCGGCACCGCGACCTTGTTGCCCGACATGTCGACGCGATACAGGTTCGGGCCATCCCCGACCCACGCCTCTCGCAGCCCCGGCGCCCACGAGGGGCGGGTCAGGGGTCCGATCGGCACCTTCGCCTTGCGCAGCCCGGAGCCGGCCCGCCCGATCCAGAATGCCTGCGCCGACCCGGTACCGGTCGTGGCCGCGACGTAGTAGTCATCCGAGCGCCGCGCGGCGACCGCCACCGAGGTGAGGTAGCGGGTACCGGCACCGATCGGACCGTCCACCGGTTTGCCGTTGGCACTGAGCAGTCGGCCGCCGTCGATGTAGAACGCGGGCAGGGGCAGGGGCGAGCCGAGCAGGCCGGTGGCCGCCGAGATGTCTGCGGTCGTGAACTGTTGCGGGATGCCGGGGACGTCGATCACCGCACCCCCGTCGGTGATCTGCATGACGGTTTGCGATTGGGACTGGGCCAACGTGGCCATCAGTTCGGTGGCGAGCCGGACCTTGGTGTCCGATTCGAGATGGGAGCTGCCCGGCAGCTCGACGCTGACCAGCGGGCCGGCGCTCACCGTCACCGACGGCGGCACCGACGCCGACTGGTTCTGCCACTCGGTGCGCACGGCGCTGTCGAGCTGGGAGCGAGGTCCATCCAGCAGCTGGGCCAACTGCCAGGACGCGACGGCCTGCGGCGACGTCACTGCGGTGTAGCGCAGGTCGGGTACCAGATGCTGTTCGGCCAGGTCGTAGAAGTAGAGCTTGACCGGCTTGTACGTCTGGGCGAAGTCGGCGGCGTAGACGACGAGCCCGTCCAGAGCATCCTTGATGCGCCACTGACCGTCGATGACATCGAGGGCGTAGCTGTACGACCAGGCCTGCCCGCCACCTCCCGACGCGGCCGGCACGGGCAGGTAGGTGCCATCAGCGCCAAGAGTCCCGATCCGGGTGCCGGTCACCGTCACCATGGCGGGTACCGAACCGGTCGCGGCGCTCACCTGGGCGTCCTGAACGCTGCCCGACAGGATCGTGACCGTGCGGTCGGACCACTTGCGTTGCTCGTCCGGCGTCAGGAACTCGCGCGCGCCCCGCGGGTCATTGGGCTCGCCGATGTTCGCGCGGAGAAAGCCCTGCACGATCTTTCGAGCCTCGGCGCCCGGCTGTGGGGTGTCACTCGGCTGTGGGCCTGATGTCGGCGCGCCGACGCCCGACCCGATCACCTGCGGGGACGAGGAGCTCGGCACGCCGGAGCACGACGCGGTCACCGCCGCCGCCGCCATCAGGCCGACCAACGGGCCGATCAGGCCGCGGCGGATCATGAACTGCTCTCCAACGTGTCGGCGGGTTCGAGGGCCAGCGGTGAGGACGACAGCGGCTGCCCGACCCGGCGGGGCAGCGTCAGCCGGAACTGGGCACCGACGCCGCGCTCGCCCCAGGCCTCCAACCAACCACCGTGCAGCCGGGCGTCCTCGAGGCTGATCGCGAGGCCGAGTCCGGTGCCGCCGGTGAGCCGGCTCCGCGACGGGTCGCCCCGCCAGAAGCGGTCGAACACGAACCCGGCCTCGCCCGGACGCAGGCCGACGCCGTAGTCGCGAACCGTCACCGCCGCGGCCACGTCGTCGGCGGCGACGGTCACGACGATCGGGTGCCCGTCGCCGTGGTCGAGCGCGTTGCCGAGCAGGTTGCGCAGGATCCGCTCGACGCGCCGCGAGTCGATCTCGATCGGGACGGGCTGGTCGGGCAGGTGGGTCACGATCTCGCAGCCATGGCGGGCGGCGAGGATCTGCTGCGAGTCGGCGGCGCGCGTAACCACGGAGCGCAGGTCGAGGTCCTCGGCCTCGAGCCGGGCCACTCCGGCGTCATAGCGGGAGATCTCGAGAAGGTCGCCCAGCAGCCCTTCGAACCGGTCGAGCTCGGCCTGGAGCAACTCAGCCGACCGCGCGACCTGCGGCGAGAAGTCGCCCCGCCGCGTGTGCAGCATCTCGGCCGCCATCCGGATCGTGGTCAGCGGCGTGCGCAGCTCGTGGGACACGTCGCTGGTGAAACGCCGTTGCAGGCGCGAGAGCTGCTCCAGGCGCTGGATCTGGCGCTGCAGGCTGCCGGCCATCTCGTTGAACGCCTGGCCGAGGCGGGCGATGTCGTCGCTGCCCCGGACCCGGATGCGCTGGGAGAGATCACCGCCGGCGACCCGGGCCGCGGTGCCGGCCGCGACCCGCACCGGACGGACCACCTGCCGGGTCACCAGCACGGCGATCATCGCGACGAAGAGCACCAGCCCGAGGCCGGCCAGTAGGACCGTGCGCTGTACGAGGGCGATCGTGTCCTGCTCGGCGGTCAGTGGGAAGAGGTAGTAGATCTCGAACAGCCCGCCCTGTCCCGGGACCGACTCGCCGATGATCAGCCCGGGCACCAGCGGTCCGGATTTAGAGGACTGGACGCGCGCGTACTGCATCGCGTGCTTGCCCTGCTCGACCACCCGGCGCAGCGCCGCTGGCACGGGATCGGGATCGAACACGTCGGAGAGCGCCTGGATCTCGGGCCCGTCCGACTTGATCACGACCCGGTAGAGGCCGGCATCGGTACCACTGAGCGCCAGCTCGCTCTTGACGGTGCCGACCGCGTTGGCGATACCCGAGACGTCGGCAAAGCTCGTCCCGGACAGCGTCTCGGCGGCCGCGGCCACGGCGGTGTCGACCTGCGCGATGGCCGCACTGCGCTTCGCCCGCAACACGCCGCCGGTGATCTGATCGACCAGGAAGAGCCCGACGATCAACACGACCACACCACTGACGACCAGCGTGGTCACCGCGACCCGAAGTTGCAGCGATCGCCCCCACGCCCGCGCAACCGCCCGCGCACCCCGAACCAGCAGCCCCCACACCCGCGCCCAACCACGATCGGCCAGCGCCACGAGGCCTGAAAACCAACCCCCACGCGATGAGCGCTCGCGCGAAGAGCCCGCCGCCGCGACGCGGCCCGCGCCGGAGGCGTGGTGCGGATCTCCGACGGACCCCGAGCTTGCGAGTGGGTCCACGAGGAGATTCGCGTCGGGCGGGTTAGTCACGGGGGTCCGGCTTTATACCCAACGCCGCGAACGGTGAGGACGATCTCGGGCTTCTCCGGGTCGCGCTCGACCTTGGAGCGCAGGCGCTGCACGTGCACGTTCACCAGTCGCGTGTCGGCCGCGTGCCGGTAACCCCACACCTGCTCGAGCAGCACCTCTCGAGTGAACACCTGCCGGGGCTTGCGGGCCAGGGCGACCAGCAGGTCGAACTCCAGCGGGGTGAGCGCGATCGCGCTGCCGTCGCGGCGCACCTGGTGTCCGGGGACGTCGATGCTGACCGGCGACTCCGGCGGGCCGATGCTGAGCGACTCGCTCGCGATGTCGTCGTGATGGCGTAGCCGGGCGCGCATCCGGGCGACGAGCTCCTTCGGCTTGAACGGCTTGACCACGTAGTCGTCGGCGCCGGACTCCAGACCGAGCACGACGTCGACGGTGTCGCTCTTGGCGGTGAGCATGATGATCGGGACGCCGCTCTCGGCGCGGATCGCCCGGCACACGTCCAATCCGGACAGGCCCGGCAGCATCAGATCGAGCAGCACGATGTCCGGCTTGGACTCGCGGAAGGCGGTGACTGCGCGGCCACCGTCCGGTACGAAGGCCGGCTCGAATCCGTCGGCGCGCAGCACGATGCCGAGCATCTCGGCCAGGGCGGAATCGTCATCGACGACGAGGACGCGTGGCTTCACCCTCATATCCTGACATCTTCGTGACGTGCAGGAAGTGAACAGAGCACACGACCGTAGGAGGACCCGCGCGTTTGCCGCCCCGCAGATCGCCATGAAGCCCCCCAAACAGGGCAGGCTGACGCGCACATCTGACGCTGGAAAACCACGATGGGGATCCCTCCGAGTTTCGGCACAAGCGCGTCATCCGTATCGGGTTCGGGCGCGTCGTGCAATGCGAGCAACACAGGTGCGCCTCACGCGCACCAGTTCTGGTGCCGATTCGGAAGAACCGCCAGGCGAATCCGCCAAACAGAGTTGTCCGCGGGTCGCGATGCCAGAGCACCGCAACCCGCGGACAACTTAGAGCGAAAGGCGGCTCGGGTTTCCGGATCCGCCCCGAGCTTGCGAGTGGGCGGTCCGGAAACCCGAATCCGGCGGATGAGAGTCAGTACCGGTAGTGATCCGGCTTGTACGGGCCGGCGACATCGACGCCGATGTAGTCGGCCTGGTCCTTGGACAGCGTCGTCAGCTTGGCGCCGACGGCATCCAGGTGCGACCGGGCCACCTTCTCGTCCAGGTGCTTGGGCAGCACGTAGACCTTCTTCTCGTAGTCGCCGACCTTGGTGTGCACCTCGATCTGGGCGATCGTCTGGTTGGCGAACGACGCGCTCATCACGAACGACGGGTGCCCGGTGGCGTTGCCGAGGTTCAGCAGCCGGCCCTCGCTCAGCACGATGATCGAGTGCCCGTCGGCGAAGCGCCACTCGTGCACCTGCGGCTTGACCTCGATCTTCTGGACGCCGGGCGTCTTGGCCAGACCGGCCATGTCGATCTCGTTGTCGAAGTGGCCGATGTTGCCGACGATCGCCTGGTGCTTCATCCGGCCCATGTGCTCGGCCATGATGATGTCCTTGTTGCCGGTGGCGGTGACGAAGATGTCCGCCTTCTCGACGATGTCGTCCAGGGTGACGACCTCGAGGCCGTCCATGGCGGCCTGCAGCGCGCAGATCGGGTCGACCTCGGTGACGACCACCCGGGCGCCCTGGCCGCGCAGCGATTCGGCGCAACCCTTGCCCACGTCGCCGTAACCGAACACGACGGCGAGCTTGCCGCCGATCATCACGTCGGTACCACGGTTGATGCCGTCGATGAGCGAGTGCCGGCAGCCGTACTTGTTGTCGAACTTGCTCTTGGTGACCGAGTCGTTGACGTTGATCGCCGGGAAGAGCAGCGTGCCGTTCTTCTCGAACTCGTAGAGGCGGTGGACGCCGGTGGTGGTCTCCTCGGTGACGCCGATGATCGACTGCGCCATCCGGGTGTACTTGCCGGGGTGGTCGGCGACCGAGCGGCGCAGGGTGTCGAGGATGATCGTGTATTCCTCGGAGTCGTTCTCGTCGGCCTGCGGCACGGCGCCGGCGGCCTCGAACTCGACGCCCATGTGGATCAGCAGCGTGGCGTCGCCACCGTCGTCGACGATGGAGTCGGGGCCGGTGCCGTCGGGCCAGGTGAGCATCTGCTCGGTGCACCACCAGTACTCCGGCAGCGTCTCGCCCTTCCAGGCGTAGACGGACACGCCCTGCGGGTTGTCCGGCGTGCCGTTCGGGCCGACGACAGCGGCGGCGGCGGCGTGGTCCTGGGTGGAGAAGATGTTGCAGCTCACCCAGCGCACGTCGGCGCCGAGGGCGACCAGCGTCTCGATCAGGACGGCCGTCTGCACGGTCATGTGCAGGGAGCCCGCGACCTTCTTGCCCTTCAGCGGCTGCTGGCCGCCGTATTCCTTGCGCAGGGCCATCAGCCCGGGCATCTCGTGCTCGGCCAGCTGGATCTCCTTGCGGCCGAACGCGGCGAGGGACAGGTCGGCGACCTTGAAGTCGCTGACCGATCCGGCCTTATCGGGCGTGAGCGTGACGGACACTGCTTCTCCTTCTGGATAGGACTGCTCGTTCGTCGAGAGCCGGCGGAACATGCCGGCCTCGGGCGGTGCTGCGGCCCGGTGCAGGGCACCGAACCAGTCGTCTACCGCCCGGGCGAGCTGCGTGTCGGTGCGCATGCGCAGCTCGAAGGCGATGTCGGTAATGCCGAGGTCGTGCTCGGCGAGCAGGTCGCGTAGCCGCTGCAACCGCTCGATCTGGCGGGGCCCGTACAGGCGATGTCCGCCGGGACTGCGCAGGGCGGCCACCAGGCCGGCCTGCTCCAGGTAGCGCAGCATCCGTTGCGACCAGCCGGTGACCTCGGCTGCCTGCTGGATCGTCAACGTCTGCATCGCGGCGAACCCTACCACGATCGTGTCAAGTTCTCCGGCGCAGGGTCGCCGGCCCGATTGTGGTTCGGACGCCACGCTATGTGGAGCGTCCGAACCACAATCGGCTGGTGCCCGGCCTAGGCGATGCACCCGGAGGCGGCCTGCTGGGCAGTAGTCACCGTGGATCCCGACGCGGTTGGCGGCGCGCCGGTGCGTCCCCCACCGCTCGTGCCCGGGCTTGCCTTGCCCGACTTGCTGGGCTTGCTGGGCGGACCGACCAGGGCGGCGACGCGGGCCTGCACGTCAGCCGGATGGACCACGACGGTGCTGCCCACGCCAGGGTAGGTGTGGAACCCATCGGTCGGGATGGTCACGAACGAGAGGTTGCCGGCGGTGAGGCTCTGCAGCTGCTCGGCCAGATCGAGCGGCTTGAGCTTCTCGTCAATGGTCAGCGAGGACGTCACGGCCTTGAGCAGGTTCCGCAACCTGAGCGGATTCAGCAACGTGCCGCCACTAGAGATCTTGCGGAACGCCGCGGACAGGAAGTACTGCTGGCGGTGGATGCGGTCCAGGTCGCCCATCCCGTCCGGGAAGCCGTACCGCTGGCGCACGAACGCCAGCGCCTGCGTGCCGCTGATCGAGGTCACGCCCTTGGGCAGGTCGATGCCGGAGTCGTGTTCCTGGACCGCGCCGCACATGTTCACCGGGACGCCCTTGATCGCGAGGCTGATCCGGTAGAACCCGATCAGGTCGACCTGCACGAAGTGGTCGATCTTCAGACCGGTCAGGTTCTCGACCGTGTGGACGGCCAGGCGGGACGCGGCGTTCTTGTCGCCGTTCCCCTCGAGATACCCGTCCTTGTAGGCGGAGTTGATCTTGTTCATGTCGTGGCCCGGTATCGCCACGTACGAGTCGCGGGGGATGCCGATCACGATGGCTTTGCGCCCGTTCGCGGGTACGTGCAGCACCATCATGGTGTCGGTGTTGATGGTGCCGCCGTCGCGGGTGGTGCCTAGCTTGGCCAGCTCGGCGTCCGTGGCGGTGCTCCGGTCGTCGTTGCCGACGATGAGGATGTTCTGGTCCTTGCCGTCGACGTCCACGCGCTTCTTGCCGTTGACGTCCGGACCGCTGTCGATCGCCGAGACGCGGGTGATGTTGCGGTTGAAGTCGTTCCAGGTCGCCCAGGCCCAACCGCTCACCACCAGCGCACCCACCGACAGCAGCACCACCAGCACCCGTACCCCGACCCGTAGGCCTGGTACGACGGCCGTCCGATCAGCAGAGTGTTGCCCGGATCGTGGCATATCGCACGTCTCCCCCGTCGCACGGCAGTACCGCTTTCCTCTGCAGACACCCGACGAGGCCGTCACGTTGCCTGTACGGCAAGAGCGGGGGTGGCCTGTGCTCCCCGTTCCGTTATCAAGAGGGCAAAGCGGTCGCTATAGCAGCCACTTTCCCCTCTTGATCAACGAGCGGGCGCGCCGAGGTCCCCCACGGTGGCGAGGAACGTCTCGCCGATACCGGTCAGGGTGAACAGTGCCTCGCGGGCCGGCACGAACGCCGCCCGGCCCGGGCGTAGCTCCACGACCGTGCCGGCGACGTCCACGGCGACTTCGCCGGACGTGCACAGCACCAGGTAGGGCAACCCGGCGGTGCCGGTGACGCACGAGCCGGCCGCGCGGCCCGGTTTGCGGTACGCGTCCAGGTTGGCGCTGTGCAGCGCGAAGTCGGGCACGGGCAGCTGGAAGTTGTGTCCGAATCCCAGGCCGTCGTCCGGCCAGCGGGGGTCGGCCAGCGGCGTGAAGTCGGTGATCGTGAGCAGCTCGGAGACGTCGAGGTGCTTGGGGGTGAGGCCGCAGCGCAGCACGTTGTCGCTGTTGGCCATGATCTCGACGCCGGTGCCCTGCAGGTAGGCGTGCACGTTGCCGGCGCCCAGGAAGATCGCCTCGCCGGGGACCAGCCGGACGAAGTTCAACAGCAGCGCGACCGCGAGGCCGCGATCGCCGGGGAAGTCGCGGGCGACGCGGGTGAGCGCCCCGCTGAGGTCCGCCCACTCGGTGCCCGCCAGGCGGGGCAGCCCGGCGACGACGGCCGCGACCAGCTTGCCCGGCTCGTCCAGCTCGACCAACGCGGTGAACGCGGCGCGCAGGCCACCGCTGGCCAGCAGCTCGCGGTAGGGCGCCAGCTCGGCGACGTCCAGAACGTCGAGCAGGCGCAGCGTTTCGCGCACCGGACGGAACCCGCACAGCGCGTCGAACTCGGTGAGCGCGCAGAGCAGTTCCGGCTTGTGATTGGGGTCGCGGTAGTTGCGCTCCGGGGAGTCCCGGGGCACGCCGCGAGCGTCCTCGGCGGCGTAGCCGGCCTGCGCCTGCGCGAGGTTCGGATGCACCTGGATGGACAGGGCGGTCTCGGCGGCGAGCACCTTGAGCAGGAACGGCAACCGCGGGCCGAACGCGGCGACGGTAGCCGCGCCCAGCATCCGCTCGGGATCAGCCTCGATCAGCTTGTCCAGCGTGGTGTCCCGGACGCGCGAGGGGTCGTCCGGGTGGGCACCGAACCACAGCTCGGCGGCCGGCTCGTCGCTCGGCGGGCGGCCGAGCAGCGCCGGGATCGCGGTACGCGAACCCCAGGCGTAGGGCCGGATCACGCCGTCCAGTTCGTAGATCATCGGGTTTCGAGCGTCGCCCGGTCGAGGTCAGGTTCGAGGTAGATGACCTTCGCGGCCGGGACGGCGGCCCGGACGCGGGCCTCGGCAGCGTCGATCGCGGCGGCGACGTCGGCCAGGGTCGCCGCGGCCGGCATCGCCAGCTTGGCGCCGACCAGGAGCTCTTCGGGTCCGAGATGCATAGTGCGCAGGTGGATGACCCGGTCGACTCCTGGGCCGACGAGGTTGGTCGCGATGGCCTGCACCGCGTCGGGCGCCGCGGCCTCGCCGAGCAACAGGCTCTTCGTCTCGATGATCAGGATCACGGCGACGACCAGCAGCAGCACGCCGATGCCGGCGGTACCGATGCCGTCCCAGACCGCGTCGCCGGTGGCCGCCGAGAGGCCCACCCCGCCGACCGCGAGCACCAGGCCGATGAGCGCCGCTACGTCCTCGAGCAGCACGACGGGCAGCTCGGGCACCTTCGCCCGCCGGATGAACGCGAACCAGCTCAGGTCGCCCTTGGTGTGCCGTGACTCGACGATGGCGGTGCGCAGCGAGAAGCTCTCGAGCGCGATCGCGACGCCGAGCACGATCAGGGCGATCGCCGGCGAGTCGAGGTGATGCGGGTGCCGGATTTTCTCCACACCCTCGTACAGCGCGAACAGGCCACCGGCGGAGAAGAGCATGAGCGCGACGAGGAAGCCGTACACGTAACGGTCGCGGCCGTAGCCGAACGGATGCTCGGGCGTGGCCCGGCGCCGGGAGCGGGCCCCGCCGAGCAGCAGCAGGCCCTGATTGCCCGAGTCGACCACCGAGTGCACGCCCTCGGCGAGCATCGACGCCGATCCGGTGATCGCGAACGCGATGAACTTGATCACCGCGATACCCATGTTGGCACTCAGCGCAGCGATGACCGCGCGGGTGCCGCCGCTAGCGCTCACTGCCGCCCCTCAATCTCGCATGGCCGGCCCTCGATCTCGTTGAGTGGTGCGTTACGGCGCGAGTGGTGCGTTACAACGCACCACTCGACGAGAAACGCACCACTCAACGAGGCGGGCGCGTTAGTGGGTGGGCTCAATGGGACAGCTCTCCGGGTCGGGGTTCGGACGGGTCGATACCCCGGCCGAAGGCCAGGTACGTCGCGGTGAACGTGCCGAACATCGACGCCGCCGCGAACCGGGCCAGCGGCGGCCCGGCGGGAACGTCCACAGTGGACGATCGCAATCCGCGCTGCGTGGCGATGCGGTGCAGCGCCTCGGCCGCCCGCCGCGCCGCGACCTCGTCGAGCTGGATGTGCGCGCCCGATCGCTCGCCGAGGCTCTCGTCGTCCGGGTCACCGTCGTCGCCGATGGTCACCAGCCGAGGGCGGACGTCTTGCGGCTCATCGATGCGGTCGCGGAAGAACTCGTCGTCGAAGGAGTCCTGCGGCTCACCGACGAGCAGGGCACCCGCCGGGGCCACGCCGTCGGGCAGGCTGACGGCGACCGCCGGCACGCCCGCGAACAGCTGCAGCTGGTCGGCGAACAACCGGCCGGCGACACCCGCGAGCTGGCCGGCGCCGGCGATCAGCGGCAAGGACTCGGCGAACTCGACGGCCAGCGCCTTCGCCGGATTGGTGAACGCGTCGGCCGACGGCCGGCAAGCCTCGGCCATCTCGTCCATCGCGTCGGCGACCAGGGCCAGCAGCGACGCCGGGACCGAGGCGACCTCCAGAGCGTGCGCGGCCTGCAGCAGCGGGGTGAGCACCGCCCAGATCAGCGCGCGGCGGTTCAGCTCGCCCGGCACGTGGGCCACCGGCGCCCGCCCGGCCGCCTCGGCCACCGGGGAGTCCTCGGGGGCCGCCACGGCCACGGCGAGTCCGCGGTGCCCGGCCTGCTCGACCACCCGGGCCAGCCGGGGATGCCGCCCGTCGGAGGAGGCGACGAGCAGGGCGTCCGCGGGGCCGGCCCAGCGCGGCAGCTCCACGCCGTGCCACATCAGCGTCGGTGTCTCGGGGGTGGCCAGTCGGACCAGGAGCCGCCCGGCGCCCTTGGCCGGACTGTCGGCCGCGACCAGCAACGCCCGCGGGGCGGCCGCGCCCCTGAGTCGCGACACGTCGAACTCGTCCGCGATGTCGACCGCCCGGCGGACCTGCGCCCCGCTACCGGCGAGCGCCCACAGCAACCGCCCGTCGTCGCGGGCCGCCAACGCGTCAGGGTCGTCGAGCAGCGTCTCGTCGAAGCTCACGGCTGCCTTCCGCGGGCGTCACTCACGGGACGTGGACCCCGATGCCGTTCGGGCCGGCGGTCGCGTCGTCGAGGAGCAGCACCGGGATCCCGTCCCGGATCGGGTAGCTCGTCAGGCAGTTCGTGCAGACCAGCACGTCGGCGCCGGCCCGCGTCTCTTCACGCAACGGCGCGTGGTCGTCGCTCGGGCAGGCGAGGATGTCGAGTAGCTCCTTGTCCAGAGCCATCACTGACCCCGAATGACTGCGAGCGCCTCGTCGCGAACGGCGCTCATCGCGGCCCCGTCCGGACCCTCGACGTTCAGCCGGAGCAGCGGCTCGGTGTTGGACGCGCGGACGTTGAACCACGAGCCGTCGTCGAGGTCGATCGTGATGCCGTCGAGCTCGTCCACGTCGACGGTGCGGGCGGCGAAGTGTGCTCGGACCGCGGCGACTCGCGCGGCCTGGTCGTCGACCGTCGAGTTGATCTCGCCCGAGGCGGCGTAGCGGTCGTACTGCCGGGTGAGGTCGGCCAGCGGGCCCGGTTGTTCGCCGACGGCGGCCAGCACGTGCATCGCCGCCAGCATGCCGGTGTCGGCCCGCCAGAACTCGCGGAAGTAGTAGTGCGCCGAGTGCTCGCCGCCGAACACCGCCCCGGTACGGGCCATGTCCGCCTTGATGAACGAGTGCCCGACCCGCGACCGCGACGGCACCCCGCCGTGTTCGCGCACGATCTCGGGCACCGCCCGCGACGTGATCAGGTTGTGGATGATCGTCTCGCCCGGGTGTTTGGCCAGCTCGCGGGTCGCGACCAGGGCGGTGACGGCACTGGGTGACACGGCCTGGCCGTCACCGTCGATCACGAAGCAGCGGTCGGCGTCGCCGTCGAAGGCCAGCCCGATGTCCGCGCCGACCTCGACGACCTTCTTCTGCAGATCGACCAGATTGGCCGGCTCCAGCGGGTTGGCCTCGTGGTTGGGGAACGAGCCGTCCAGCTCGAAGTAGAGCGGGACGATCGTGAGGGGCAGCGCTTTCAGCACGGCATCGCCGAGGACGGCGGGCACCGTGTAACCACCCATGCCGTTGCCGGCGTCGACGGCGACCGTCAGCGGCCGGATCGCGGCCAGGTCGACGAGCTGACGCAGGTAGCGCGCGTACTCGCCGAGCAGGTCGACCTTCTCCGTCTGCGCCGCGACGGTGTCCAGCCCGGTGTCGAGGTAGTGCTGGGCGCGCTCGCGGATCTCGATCAGCCCGGATTCCTGCCCGATCGGCACCGCGCTCGCCCGGCACAGCTTGATGCCGTTGTACTTGGCCGGGTTGTGGCTGGCGGTGAACATCGCGCCCGGCAGGTCGAGGTGCCCGGAGGCGAAATACAGCATGTCGGTGGAGCCCAGCCCGGCCTCGACGACCTGCGCGTTGCGCGCCGCGGCGCCGGCCGCGAAGGCCGCGGCCAGAGCGGGTCCGGAGTCGCGCATGTCGTGCGCGGTGACCAGCCGCGAAGCGCCCGTCACGTCGACGAACGCCGCGCCCAGGGCGGCCGCGATTCGCTCGTCGAGCTGATCGGGCACGACACCGCGGACGTCGTAGGCCTTGACGATGGTGGCGAGATCGATCACGTTGCGGAGCCTACCGGCGCCGGTTTCAGTGCGTCTCAGTGCGACGGCGGCACGACTCGCAGGTGCCCGCGCCGGGCGGTGCCGAGCGAACCGTTCGAGCCACCCGCGGCCTCCAGGCCAGGAGCGCGCTCCGGCCCGTCGATGCGCGCCGCCTCGCGAACGGCGTCGGCCAAAGCCTCGAGGTCGTCGGCGTGCGGGATCGGGGCCGGGAACTCGCCGGCGTGGCGCACCACTTCCCACCCCCGGGGCACCGTCAGGTTGACGGCATGCTCCTCGCACAGGTCGTAGGAGTGCGGCTCGGCGAAGCTCGCGAGCGGTCCGACGACGGCCGTCGAGTCGGAATACACGTAGGTCAGCGTCGCCACCGCGGCCCGGGCGCACCCGGTACGGCTGCAGCGACGCACATGCCTCACAAGCGGCGACGATAGTCCCTGCGGCCGGCAACCCCTCGGATGGCCGCTTGCCGTTGGGTTCGTGTCGCGCCCGCTGACCCGGAGTTGATCTTCCTGCGCATCCCGGAGCGGTGCCGGCGTGCGTACGCTGTCGATCGTGCAGCGCGAGAACCGACTCAGCGGGCCCGCCCGCCGGCGCAAGCCCCGGCGCGACCGCCGCGGCCGGGGCCTGCGCACCCCGCTGGCTCCCCGCGAGGTGCCGATCGCGCGCAGCCGCGCGGCTCGGTTCGACGACCTCGTCCTGGACGCCATCGAGGACCTCGAGCAGCACCTGCCTGACGATCTGCGCGAGATCGAGTTCGCCATCGAGGACGTGCCGCCGGCCGGGCGAGCCGACTTCGACCCCGAGACGGTGTCCGACCGCGGCGTGGCCCTCGGGCGCCTCTACCGCTCGGGGTTGGGATCGATCAGCAAGCCCGTCATCGTCGTGTACCGCCGCCCGTTGGAGGCCCGCACCGTCGATCCGCTCGATCGGGGCGATCTGGTGTTCGCCGTGGTCAGCGAGCTGGTGGCCGAGCTGCTCGGCAAGGACATCGACGAGATCGACCCGGACTAGATCCCGCCTGAGCTCTTCGCGCGAGCGCTCGTCGCGTTCGCACGCAGGTGGTCGCCGCACCAAGCGCGCGGCTTGATCTCTGCCCTAACGACCATCTCTGGTTGTTCCACCAGAGATGATCAAGGCAGCGGGGCGAGGTTAGACCGCGCGGCGCTTGAGGCGGCGGCGCTCACGCTCGGACAGCCCGCCCCAGATACCGAACCGCTCGTCGTGCTCGAGTGCGTATTCCAGGCACTCGGCCCGGACCTCGCATCCGGTGCAGATGCGCTTGGCCTCTCGCGTCGAGCCGCCCTTCTCGGGGAAGAACGCCTCCGGATCGGTCTGCGCACACAACGCGCGTTCCTGCCAGCTCTGCTCGTCGGGCAGGCCGAAGATCTCGGCGAGGTCATCCTCGGTCAGGTTCCTCGTCAGTTCCGTCACGGCGCTCTCCTTCGCGTGGTGCCCAAGGCTCGGGTGCAGCTCGGACTGGATGACATGCCTGGAATTACACCCGTGTCGTTCCCGATTAGTCAAGCTGGGATCTGCTATCGACCCTCTAGGGCAAGCACGAACCTCACGAGCGGGGCAAGAGAGCACCGTACCGGGGCGCATGGTGCGCGTTAGAACACGCTGAGCGCACGCGCGGGACGGGGCGTGACCACCACCGCCTCCGGCGGGATAAGTCAGGCTACGGCGGGGGAATCTACGGTTCCGTAGAGGGTTGTGCGCTGTCGTGCGGGCCGGCCGATGCGCGCCGCGAGCGCGGCGAGGTCGATGGCCGAGCGGCGCGATCCGTGCGCCGAACCGGCCATGCGGCTGATCGTCTCCTCCATCAGCGTCCCGCCCAGGTCGTTGGCGCCGCTGCGCAGCATCTCGGCGGTGCCTTCATCGCCGAGCTTGACCCAGCTGGTCTGGATATTGCGGATGCGCCCGTGCAGCAGGATGCGGGCCATCGCGTGCACGGCCCGGTTGTCGCGAGCGGTGGGACCGGTGCGGGCGATGCCAGCCAGGTAGATCGGCGACTGCTGGTGCACGAACGGCAACGGTACGAACTCGGTGAACCCGCCGGTCTCGTCCTGGAGCCGGGCGAGCAGCTGGATGTGGCGCACCCAGTGGTCGGGCCGGTCGACGTGTCCGAACATCATCGTCGACGTCGTCGGGATGCCGAGGCGGTGCGCCGTGGTGATCACGTCGATCCAGGCGCTGGTCGGCAGCTTGCCCTTGGTGAGCACCCAGCGCACGTCGTCGTCGAGGATCTCGGCGGCGGTGCCCGGGATCGAGTCGAGGCCGGCGTCACGGGCGGCGGCCAGCCAGTCCTCGATGGACAGGTTCATCCGGGACGCGCCGTTGACGACCTCCATCGGGCTGAACGCGTGGAGATGCATGCTCGGCGCGGCCCGCTTCACGGCCCGGGCCAGATCGAAATACACGGTGGCCGGCATCGCCGGATCGATGCCGCCCTGCATGCAGATCTCGGTGGCCCCCTCGGCCACCGCCTCGTGCACGCGGGCCTCGATGTCGTCCGTCGAGAGCGTGTACGCGTCGGCGTCGGTGGCCCGCTGGGCGAACGCGCAGAAGCGGCAGCCGGTGTAGCAGACGTTGGTGAAGTTGATGTTCCGGTTGACGACGTAGGTGACGTCGTCGCCGACGGTGTCGCGCCGCAGGTCGTCGGCGAGGCGGCACACCGCGTCGAGCGCCGCGCCGTCGGCGGTCATGAGCGCAACCGCATCCGACTCGCTCAAGCCACCCGGATCGCGTTCAGCCGAACGCAACGCCGCCCGCACATCACTGTCCACTGTGGACATTTCGGTGTGGACGCGGGCCGCGATCTCGCGCCAGTCGCCGTAGACCTCGTCGAAGTCCGAGCGGCGGTCGTCGGTGCGGCCCTCGGTGTCGACGGCGACGTGCAGGTCGGTGCGCCCGGTCGATTCCCAGTCTGGGTCCGGCTCCTGCCACGGGATGCCTTGCGGCGTAACGCTTTCCTCGGCCAGACCGTCGGTCGCGCGCAGCGCCCGGACGTGTGGCACGACGCGCGGATCGAGCCACGGTGTCTCGGCCCGCACATACGACGGGTGCGCGGTGAGCCGCTCGCGCAGCGTGAAACCGGCAGCCGCGGTGACCGAGCTCAACGCGTCCAGGTCTGGCCAGGGCCGCTCCGGATTGACGTGGTCGGGGGTCAGCGGCGAGACGCCGCCCCAGTCGTCGATGCCGGCGTCGAGCAGCCGCGCGCACTCGGCCAGGTCGACCAGGTTGGGTGGGGCCTGCACGCGCATCGACGGTCCGAGCAGCAGCCGGGCGACGGCGATCGTCGCCACGTACTCGTCCAGGCCCAGGTCGGGCTCGTTGCGCATGGCCGTGTCGTCCTTGGCCCGGAAGTTCTGGACGATCACCTCCTGCACGGCGCCGTACTCGCGGGCCGTGCGCCGGATGGCCTGGATCGATTCGGCGCGCTCCTCCCGTGTCTCGCCGATGCCGACCAGGATGCCCGTGGTGAACGGGATGGACAGCCGGCCGGCGTCGTCCAACACGCGCAGCCGAATCGTCGGGTCCTTGTCCGGGCTGCCGTAATGCGCCTGCCCGGGTTCCTCGAACAGCCGCCGCGATGTCGTCTCGAGCATCATGCCCATGCTCGGCGCGACCGGCTTGAGCCGCTGCAGCTCGGTCCACGACAGCACGCCCGGGTTGAGGTGCGGCAGCAGCCCGGTGCGTTCGAGCACGGCGATGGCGGCCGCGCGCAGGTAGTCGACGGTGGACGCGTAGCCGCGCTCCTCGAGCCAGGCTCGGGCCTGCGGCCATCGGTCCTCGGGACGGTCGCCCAGGGTGAACAGCGCCTCCTTGCAGCCCAGGGCGGCCCCGCGCGCGGCGATGTCGACGACCTCGTCGATCTCCAGGTACGCCGCCGGCACACGCCCCGGCACGGTGACGAACGTGCAGTAGTGGCAGCGATCGCGGCACAACCGGGTGAGCGGGATGAACACCTTGCGCGAATAGGTGATGACGCCCGGCCGCCCGGCCGCGGCCAGCCCGGCGTCGCGTACCCGTCCGGCGATCGTGGTCAGCTCGGTGAGTTGCTCACCCCGGGCCGCCATGAGCGTCGCCGCCTCGGTGGGGTTGAGCACGACACCGTCGCGCGCGCGCCGCAGGGCCCGGCGCAGTGCCGAATCTGAACTCATCGTTCGACCCTAGGCGAGCAACGCCGGGGCCAGGGCCGCCAGGGTGTCGAGTCCCACACCACGGTCGGTGCCAGCCACCGGTTGGATGCCGACGTGATCGGCCCCAGCGTCGAAGTGCGCGCGGACCCGCTCCGCGATCGCGTCGACGTCCCCCCAGCCGACGATGGCGTCGACGAGCCGGTCGCTGCCGCCGTCGGCGAAGTCCGTGTCCGAGAAGCCCAGCGTGCGCAGGTTGTTCGTGTAGTTCGGCAGCTCGAGATACATCTGCAGGTAGCCCCGAGCCACCGCGCGGGCCCGGCCGGCGTCGGGCTCCAGCACCACTGCGAGCTCGGGCGCCAGCACCGGCTCGCGGCCGAGAACGTCGCGGGCCAGCGCGGTGTGTTCGACGGTGCCCAGGTAGGGGGTCGCGCCGGCACTGCGAGTGGCTGCGAGTTCGAGCATCTTGGGGCGCAGAGCCGCGAGCATCCGGGGCACCGCCGGACCGTCGGCGTCCACGTCGTCCAGGTACTCGCGCATGGCCGCCAGCGGTTGCCGGTACCCGGGGGCGAAGCGCGGGTGGCCGACGCCGAGCCCGAGCACGAACCGTCCGGGATAGGCGTCGGCCAGGACCCGAGCCCCGGACGCCATCGCCTCCGGCCGGCGCATCCAGATGTTGGCGATGCCGGTGGCAATCACCAACTGCCGGGACGCAGCGAGGGCCAACCCGGCGTGGGCGAACACCTCTTTCACCGTCTCGTTCAGCCAGAGGGTGCGGTAGCCGAGGCGTTCGATCCCGGCGACCGCCTTGCGCTCGTCGTCCGCGTCGAGCTGTCCTATCGCGCTCGACCAGACACCGATGCGGCCGAGCTGCTGCCGGAGCGCGTCCCGATCTATGTTCGTCATCGCTCGAACATAATGCATGTTCGACGACCTTAGAACATGCCGTGGCAGACTGGCGGCGTGGCCAGCCGCACGTCCGCCCCGCTCGAACAACCCGGCACCGACGACCTCGACCTGACCGACGTCATGTCGGCGCTGGCCGATCCGGTGCGCCTGGGCATCGTCGCCGCGCTCGACGGCCACGACGGCGACGTCGCGTGCGGGACGTTCGGGTTGCCGGTGAGCAAGTCGACGGCGTCCTGGCACTTTCGGGTGCTGCGCGAGGCCGGCGTGCTGCGCCAGTACGACCAGGGCACGCGACGGCTCAACCAGCTGCGCCGCGCGGATCTCGACGCGCGGTTTCCGGGCCTGCTCGACCTCGCGCTGGCCCAGGGTCGGCGGGCGGAGGTACCGGTCGCTACCAGACCAGACCGTGCTGAGCCAGCTCGGCCTCGGTCTGCAGGCGGACGACGCCGCTGAGCGGACGCTCGCACGGCTCGGGTAGCCCCAGTTCGTGGCAACACGCGCGCAGCGTGTCGTCATAGGCGAGGTTCAGCGCGCGCAGGCGGGCGCCGCGGGCGGGAAGATCCGAGCGCTCGACGCGCAGATACTCGCTTTCCAGGCGACGCAGATCGTTGACGAGGCGCCCCAAACTCGATGCGGTGGCCTCCGGGGGCGGCGGGTTGCGCCGAGGCCCGCCCCACCTCGTCCACCAGCCGAGGGCCTTGATCAGGACCCAGAAGGCGGCCGTGGGCGCCACGATGAGAACGCCGTACATCACGAGGACGTTCACCGGTCCTCCAGCCGAACGCGCCCTACCGGGGCGAGACACAACCAGCATCACCCTCCCCGCCCCCAAACGCCAGCAATTTTGAGGCCCGCATCGCGGAGTTGTTCGACCCAAGAGCGGAAGGTGAGCAGAGGAAAGAACCACGAACGCGATGAGCGCTCGCGCGAAGAGCCCGCCGGCCGCGACGCGGACGCGCCGAAGGCGCGTTCGGGTCCGTGATTGCCCCCGAAGCGAAGCGAGTGGGGCGAGCGCGGATCCGACTCCGGCGGATAAGTTCAGTGGGCGCCGCCGGCCAGCTGCAGGCCTATCACCCCGGCCAGCACCAGTCCGATCGAGACCAGCTTGAGCGTCGAGACGGCCTCGTCCAACCAGAGCATGCCGACCACGACCGTGCCGGCGGCGCCGAGGCCGGTCCACACGGCGTACGCCGGCCCGACCTCGAGGCGCTTGAGGCCGATGGTCAGCAGTCCGAAACTGCCCAGCGCGAACCCGCAGAACGCCACCGTCCAGCCCAGGCGGCTGAACCCGTGACTCAGCTTGAGCGAGATCGCAAAACCGGTCTCGAGCAGGCCGGCAATGACGATGAGGACCCAGGCCATCTGCACCTCCTCCACTGGCTTGCCGAGTTCAACGAGTGAGCCGGCCGGGGAGTTCAGCCGGCGACGTATCCTCGCCCGGACATGGCTTGCTACGTAGACAGCGTTCGCGCGTATCCCGGCGCGGGCTTGCGCCACCGCGAGTTCTGCCACCTGCTCGCCGACAGCCGGCCGGAGCTGCACGCGATGGCCGACGCGATCGGCATGCCGCGCCGCTTCTTCCAGGACCATCCGTGGCGATGGCACTACGACCTCCCCCGCCATCTGCGGGCCCAGGCCGTGCACCTCGGGGCCCGCGAAGTCACGATGCACGACGTCGGCGCGCTGCTGCGGGAACGGCGGCACGCGCTCGCAGATGAGGCGAACGTGCGAAACCTCGAGGAGCGGCCGCATGCCTGATCGGATCGCCACCGACCTGCTGCGCATGGCCCGCAATCCGGTGTCCGGACGCCTGCGGCACCAGGCGTCGCTGGAGGTGGCGATACGGGCCGCACTGCTCGCCGAGATGGCGTTGAACGGTCAGGTCGTCGACCAGGTCAACGCGCCCAGTGTCGTCAGTGACGAGCCCACGGGCGATCGGATCGTCGACGCCATCCGTCGGGCCGTCGAGCAACGCCCGAACGTGATGTGGCTGCGGTGGTTCCGCCACGTTCGCGTCGATCGCAAGGCCCTGTGCGCGGAACTCGTCGAGTCGGGCCGCTGGGAGCCCCGGCCGGGTTGGCGCGCCGCCTTCACCGACGCGAAGCCGGACGAGGCCCTGGTTCTCGGCTTCGAGACCAACCGGGTCGCCACCTACGACCGGGCGCCCGCGGATGCTCGCGAGGCCGTCCTGGCCGTTCTGGCGGTCGCCTGCGGGGCCACCGGCACCCGGCCCCGACCGGCTGCGGCCCGCCGCGACCTCAAGCCCATCGTCGAGTCCATCGGTGACCACACCACCCAGAAGATCGTGGTCACGGCGTCCAACGTCATTCGCCGGGCCCGGCGGGTCACTGGCGGGGTCGGGTAGACCCGGCGTGAGCGCTCGGTCGGTGCCGTGCGTTTGCTAAGAGCCGATCGCGTACGTTCGAGGGGTGCGGATTACCGTCCTGGCCGGCGGCATCGGCGGCGCCCGCTTCCTGCGTGGCGTGCGCGCTGCCCGTCCCGGCGACGACATCACAGCCATCGTGAACACCGGCGACGACATCACGCTGCACGGCCTGCGCATCTGCCCCGATCTGGACAGCGTCATGTACACCCTCGGCGACGGCATCGATCGCGAGCGAGGATGGGGCCGCGCCGACGAGTCCTGGCGGATCAAGGACGAGCTGGCGACCTACGGCGCCGAGCCGTCCTGGTTCGGACTGGGCGATCTCGACATCGCCACGCACCTGGTGCGCACGCAGATGCTCGACGCCGGCTACCCACTCTCCGACGTCATCGCGGCCCTGTGCGAGCGATGGCAGCCCGGGGTCCGGCTGCTGCCGATGAGCGACCAGCGCTGCGAGACCCACGTCGTTGTGGAAACAGCCGAACTGGGCCGGCGAGCCATCCACTTCCAGGAGTGGTGGATCAAGCATCGCGCCGCCGTCCCCGCGCAGGCGTTCGTGCAGGTCGGGCTGGACGACGCCAAGCCCGCGACCGGCGTCCTCGAGGCGATCGCCGCGGCCGACATCGTCCTGATCGCCCCGAGCAATCCGGTCGTCAGCATCGGCACGATCGTCGCGGTGCCAGGCATCCGTGATGCGCTCGGCACAGCACCGGCGAAGGTGATCGGCCTGTCCCCCATCATCGGCGGACGGCCCGTACGCGGCATGGCCGATGCCTGCCTGCCGGCCATCGGAGTCGAGGTCAGCGCGGCCGGAGTGGGCCGGCATTACGGCGCCCGCCGCGACGGCGGCCTGCTCGACGGCTGGCTCGTGCACGAGACCGATACGGCGGACATCGACGGCGTCGCCGTCCGCGCCATCCCGCTATTGATGACCGACGACGACGCCACCGCGCAGATGGTGCACGCCGCGCTGGATCTGGCCGGGCTCACGCGATGAACGACCACTCCACAGCTCGGCTGGAAATCCTGCCGGTGCACGGCGTCGGCGAGCTGCGCCCGGGCGACGATCTCGCCGGCGAGATCGTCAAGCACGCCGACCTGCGCGACGGCGACGTCCTGGTCGTGACGTCCAAGGTGGTGTCGAAGGTCGAGGGGCGGCTCGTCGCGGTCGGCTCGAGCGATCCGGACGAGCGGGAGCGGATCCGCGAGGAGGCCATCGCGGCCGAGACGATGCGACTCGTCGCCCGCCGCGGTCCGCTGCGCATCGTCCAGACCCGACACGGGCTGGTCATGGCCGCGGCCGGCGTCGACGCGTCCAACGTGGCCAGCGATGAGATCGCGCTACTGCCGGAGGATCCCGACCGCTCGGCGGCCGCTCTCCGCGATGCCGTACGCGAGCGTACGGGTGTCACTGTGGGCGTGATCATCAGCGACTCGATGGGACGTCCCTGGCGCGACGGCATCACCGATCTGGCGATCGGAGTGGCCGGGCTCTCCGCGCTATTCGACGCGCGGGGCCTGCCCGACTCGTACGGCAACCCGCTCGACGTCACCGTCGTGGCCGTGGCCGACGAGATCGCCGCCGCCGCCGATCTGGTCAAGGGCAAGCTGACCGGGGTCCCGGCCGCGATCGTGCGGGGCCTGGACCTCTCCGACGACGGGCTCGGCAGCGCGCCGTTGATTCGCGGCGCCGACGAGGACCTGTTCCGGCTGGGCACCGCCGAAGCGATCGCCCTGGGCCGCGAGGACGCCGGGGGCGCCACCGAGGTCGCGCCCCCGCTGCACGCCGACGCCGTCGAGGTGATCAGCACGTCGGTACCGGACTCCTCGGTACGGGAGGCGTTCCTGGCCTTCCTCGCCGCCCGTCCGGATGCGATGTGGCGCTCGTGCCTGCCGGGCCACGTGATCGCGACGGCCCTCGTGATCGATCCGTCGCGGCAGGCGGTGCTGCTCGGCCTGCATCCCCGGGTGGGTCGCTGGCTGACGCTCGGCGGGCACTGCCACCCCGGTGATCACACGCTGCTCGACGCCGCGGCCCGCGCGTCCCGTGAGGAGAGCGGCATGGGCGGGCTGTCGTTCGACCCGGTGCCGTTGAGCCTCGGGGTGCTGCACGAGATGTGCGGTCTCGGCGTCGAGACCAGGCATTTCGAGGTGTGTTTCTGCGCCGTCGCACCCGGCGGAGCCGAGCCGCTCGCCCGCGAGGCGTCCTTCCCGTTGCGGTGGTTCTCCTGGGACGGCCTGCCCGACGACGTCGCGCCCGAGGTGCCCGGGCTGGTCGACGTCGCGCGCACCCGGCTCAGCGCATGACCTCGCTCGACGCCGTGTTGTCCACTGTGGACAGTTGGCCGGTATCGGCCGCCGCCGCAGCGGTCGTGACGCCGGCGGGTGTCGTCGCGGCGCACGGCCCGACCAGCACCGGATTCCAGCTGGCGTCGGTGACCAAGCCACTCACCGCTCTGGCCGCGCTCGTCGCTGTTGAGGAGGGCGCGGTCGAGCTCACCGATCCAGCTGACGACGAAGTCGTTCCGGGCGCGACGATCCGCCACCTGTTGTCCCACGCGTCGGGCCTGGCGCCCGAGCGGCCGATGCGCTCGTTCCCGCCGGCGACGCGGCGCGTCTACTCCAACGTCGGCATCAACCGCCTCGCCGCGCTGGTCGAGCAGGCCGTCGACATGCCGTTCGCGGCGTACCTGACCGAGGCGGTCCTGACTCCGCTGCGGCTGAGCTCGACGACGCTGCCGGGATCGGCCGCTGCCGGCGGAGTGTCCACAGTGGACGATCTGGCCCGAGTGGCGCACGAACTGCTCGCGCCGTCCGGGCTGCTGCACCCCGAGACGCTGGCCGACGCGACGAGCGTGCAATACCCGGGCCTGCGCGGAGTGCTGCCCGGATTCGGCCACCAGGACCCCAACGACTGGGGGCTGGGCCTCGAGATCCGCGGCACCAAGCATCCGCACTGGACGGGCACGCGCAACTCGCCGCGCACCTACGGCCACTTCGGGCAGAGCGGCTCGATGCTGTGGATCGACCCGGACGCCGGCGTAGGCCTCGTCTCGCTGGCCGATCGGGCGTTCGGCGAGTGGGCGGCGCTCGCGTGGCCGACGTTGGCCGACGCCGTGCTCAGCGCCGTCTGATCACGTCGCCCATCCCGTTCACATGGCACGCGTGTCGAGCGGGGCGTAGCGCGGACCGAAGCGCGGCTTGCCCACCCCCGATAGCTCGATCAGCCGCACGATCCGCTGCCGCTGCCCCCACCACGGTTCGAGCAACCGCAGCATCTCGGCGTCGTCTCCCCGCGGACGGCCGGTCAACGCGTGCACCACGATGTCGTGGATGTGGTAGTCGCCGACGCTGACCGTGTCCGGATCGCCGAGCGCACGCTGCACGGTCTCGGCGGCCGTCCATTGCCCGATGCCGGGCACGACCTGCAGCCTGGCCACAGCGGCGGTGGCCGGCATCGAGACGCACTCCTCCAGGCGGGCGGCCACCGTGGCCGCGGCGCGCATCGCCCGTTGCCGGGTGATGTCGACGCCGAGGCGATGCCAGTCCCAGGTCGGCACCGCCAGCACCTGCGCCGGTCCGGGCGGGACGCGCAGCCCGGCGTTCGGCCCGGGCGCCGGCTGGCCGAACCGCCACAGCAGGCCACGCCAGGCCCGTCGCGCCTCGTGGCCGGTCACCCGCTGCTCGAGCACGGCGGGCAGCAGCGAGTCGAACACCAGCCGGGTGCGGGCCAGCCGCAGGCCGGGGTGGGCGCGCCGCGTCCGGTCGAGCAGCGGGTGCCGCGTGACGTCCAGGTCGGTCCAGTCGTCGTCCGCGCCGAGCAGTTCCGGGACGCCGTCGAGCAGCCACTGCGCTCCTGCACCCCACGCCGTGCAGCGCACCCCGTCGCGATCAGCGCGCAGGGCGAGCGTGCCCGGTCCGTGCGGGGTCGCCGCCGCCCACCAGAACGTCCCATCGCCGCCGACCTGATGGGCTGGATCGCCGGTACCGCGGCGCAACGGGCCGAGGGTCGATGGCACATCGACGGCCCGGCCCGGCTTCCAGGTGGACTCGACGGCACGGTCCGGGGACGCGGGCACCAGCGCCGTCACCCGCCTCTCCGTCTCCCCGACCGTTACAGTTCTCTGATCACTGGACCGACGAGAGATTCGACGATAGTGCAAGACGACTTCTACGCCGTGATTCCCGCCGGCGGCAGCGGAACCCGCCTGTGGCCGCTGTCGCGTACCAGCAACCCGAAATTCCTGCACCCGCTCACCGGGACCGATCGTTCGTTGCTGCAGGCGACCTTCGATCGGCTCGCGCCGCTGGTGACGGCCGGGCGCGTCTACGTGGTCACCGGCGCCGCCCATGCCGACGCCGTCGCTCAGCAGCTGCCCGAGCTGCCGGCCGAGAACCTGCTCGTCGAGCCGTCGCCCCGCGACTCGTGTGCCGCTATCGCGCTGGCCACCGAGATCATCTCACTACGCGCGCCGGGAGCCGTGGTCGGCTCGTTCGCGGCCGATCACCTCATCAATGACGTCGCGGCCTTCCACGCGACCGTGCGCGCGGCCGTCGATTGCGCACGACAGGGACAGCTGATGACGATCGGCATCACGCCCTCGCGTCCCGAGACCGGATACGGCTACCTCGAGTGCGGCGATCCGACAGCGATCGCGTCCCCCGGGGCGCCGGCGCCGCAGCAAGTGCTGGCGTTCCGGGAGAAGCCCTCGGTCGATGTCGCGACCGAGTACCTCAAGTCGGGCCACCATCTCTGGAACGCGGGCATGTTCGTATGGCGGGCTGACGCCTTCCTGGACCAGCTACGCCAGCGGCGTCCCGATGTCGCCGAGCCTGTGCACCGCATCGCCGCAGCGTGGGACGGTGCGTCCCGGGACGCTGTGCTCAGCGCGGTCTGGCCGACCGTCCCGAAGGTAGCCGTCGAGTACGCGGTCATGGAGCCGGCATCGTTGGACGGACTGGTCTCCACCGTGCCCGGCGATTTCGGCTGGAGCGACATCGGTGATTTCGAGACCGTGGGTGCCCTATTCGGACATGACCAGGACAGCGTCACGGTGGTCGGCGACGGGTCGGTGGTAAGTCTCGACTCCGACGGCGTGATCGTCGTGCCGAGCGAGGGCCGACTGGTGGCCCTGCTCGACGTACACGACCTCGTCGTGGTCGACACGCCCGACGCGGTCGTGGTGTGCCGGCGCGACCGCGTCCAGGACGTCAAGAGGCTCACCGAGCTGCTCCGCGAACGCGGCCGCGACGACTGCGTCTGACGGACGCCCTTCACGGGCGACCTTCGCCATCGCTCAAGACCGCGACGCACCCGGCCCAATTGACAGTCATGACCGGCCATGCCCGAAGGGCTGCGCACTTCAGTTGACGGTCGGGTCGAGCGCGTCTGTGCGTGCGCAAGGCACGGTTACGGGTCGTGCAGAGTGTTACGGATGGGTGTGCGGTCGGGGGCGATGTGGGCCGGCGGTATCCACCAGGGTCGGCCGCGTTTCATGATCACCTGCCATCCGCGTTTGTCGTGTTCCCGGTGATGGAATCCGCACAGTAAACAGAGATTGATGAGGTCGGTGCCGCCGCCGAAGGCCCAGTTGAGGAGGTGGTGAACCTGCGTCCAGCCCGGCGGGGCATCACATCCCGGAAAACAACACCCACCGTCGCGGGCGGCCAGCGCGAGGCGTTGATTGGTGGTGGCGGTGCGGCGGGCCTGTCCGTAGGCCAGGATCCCCTCGTCGCCGATCACGACAGGCACGATGTGGGCGTCCCCAGCCTGCTTCAAGGCTTCGTGGACC